>Ga0307423_1001602_pt1 | contig 13452 bp, 10 predicted proteins | sample SalMarWE160310MG_FD_202154 | JGI IMG/M metagenome (GOLD analysis project Ga0307423, IMG submission 202154) | Salt marsh sediment microbial communities from the Plum Island Ecosystem LTER, Massachusetts, United States - WE1603-10 | ecosystem: Environmental > Aquatic > Marine > Intertidal zone >...
CAGCGGGAACCTTGCTGACTTCCTGCCCCACGAGGTCGGCCCATACGCAAGACTCATGTCCAATGCGGCCTACCTGACCAATCCGGGTGGTCCTGCCGTGCCTGCTGAAGTCCTCGCGGTTGACGCCGGGGCGGCCGGGGCTTACTATCCGGGCATGCTGTCGGACGTGGACAACTTGCTGGCTCCGGGCGGATCGCCCATCGGGGTGCTCCCAGCCTGGGGTACCAACCTCACGGGGCACCTGACCTTCCTGCAGACGGCGATTGCCGGCAGCCCGGTCTTCTACCTGCCGCCCGGTGCGGTGTCGTCGCTGGCCTTTAGTAACGGGTTCGGCAACGACTACTATGGCGATGCCACGCTGGATCGGATCGCGTGCAGGGCCCTCGAGACCTACTTTGTTGGGGCGCAGATGCTCAACTGGTTCAACCAGCTTGATAAGAACGCGCCCTCCAACAAGACCCTGAAGTTTGACTGGGGCGGCGCCGTGCTCCACGACACGCCCAAGAACAAGTCAAAGGGCGCGGGGCTGACCGAGGCCCCACGAGGGGCTTTGGGCCACTGGATCAAGATCGGTAAATCCAAGAGCTCTGCCAAGTACACAAAGTTCAAGGGCAAGGTGAGCAATTACCAGATCATTACGCCCACCACGTGGAACATTAACCCCAAGGATCATCTGGGGAACCACGGCCCAGCGGAGTTTTCCATTCTCGGAACACCGTTGGTGAACGAGGCCGAGCCCCTCGAGGTCCTGCGGGTGCTCCACTCCTTTGACTTCTGCTGCGCTTGCACGGTTCACGTGTTTAACGCGAAGAAGGAGAAGAAGTTCGAGGCCATGCTCGAGGCATTACCGTAAACCTACTTCAGCCGGGGCGGCCCTTCGGGGCCCGCCCCGGGCTGGCCACACAAGATTGAACCTTTAAGAAAGGGGCTTTTTTCAAGGCCCCTTTTTTTGTGACGTGGCCAAGGGAATGTGATAAGGGTCTTCGAAACGTGGGGAGCTTCACTCTGCGGTCGTCCGCGAAAGTCTGCGGCTAATCATAAAGATGTGGGGGATGTGACGTGGTAAATGAGAAAAAGCCAATTCTGGTACTGGGTGTCGGTAACATACTCTTGACGGATGAAGGCGTGGGGGTGCACGTGGTGAGGCGACTCCAGGAAATGGAACTCCCCTCCCACGTTGAGGTCCTGGACGGGGGCACATCGGGTTTTGACCTCCTGGATGACATTGAAGGCCGCAAAAAGGTGATCGTGGTTGATACGGTCAAGGGCGAAAAGCCCCCCGGCACGATTTACCGGATGACGACTGAAGACATTGAAGAGACGCCCAAGTCGCGCCTATCCCTCCACGATATTGACATGACCGATCTGCTGAAGCTGGCGGACCTTTTCCAGATTGCAAAACCCGATGTGGTGATCATTGGGATTGAGCCCAAGGACATGGAGAGTGCCAGTGTGGAACTCTCGCCTGAAATCGAAGCCAGGGTGCCGAAGCTGATCGAACTGGTGATGAAGGAGATTGAAGTGGGGTGACGCGCCACTGTTTGGTTGACGATCATCTGAAAGGGGACGAATATGAAAAACTGGGTCGTGTTGGGTTTGTTCTTGTCGGTCATGGGGTCGGCCGCCGCTGTTTTTGGCGAACAGCAGTTCATTACGTCCGACCAGTTGACCGCAGAGGAGGTGAAAAAAACGGTTGTTAATCACATCAAGACCCTGGACAAGGAAGGCTCCCTGAAGGAAATCTACGGAATTTACTGCAATGAAGGGAACAAGAACAACGTGGAAGTCTTCTGGTCCGCGGTGATTGACGGGAAAGAACAAACGAGCTCCACGACGATCCTGCGATTTACTTCAGGCAAGTGGTTCAACGCCGACATCACCGAGGTTTTGACAAAATAGCCTCATGTCGCTGAATCTGAAGTGCGAGAATATCAGGCGGCAAGCACATTTGCTTCAATTCGGCCTTCAATGCCTTCAGTGGGTGTGCCAATCGTGCTGTAGAAAATGGCTGTAAGGCCTTTCCTCCTGAGGCGGACAAGCGTTCAGTGAATCTACTCGCAGCCTTTAAGCTCATGCCAATCCATATTTTTGAGAATCAGCATGATTCCCTTCACAAAGTCTCTCCGCGTCCTTCGCATCTCTGCGGTGAGTTCAAGTGAGGATCAGGCGCAGGCTTTGATTTCCCGCAGGAGCATTTCCACGACTTCGGGGATTTTCGCCTTGACCTCGGGGGTCGGTTCCTCACTCAATTCGTGCAGTTCCTTGGGGACGACGCCGATAAACAGGGTCTCCGGACACTTGCCGCTTACGGCCACCTGGTCGAGCACTTCCATGAGATGAAACTTCGGCACGTCCGTGACGCCATCCACGACCAGTTGGAGTTCATCGGGTTTGAATCGCACAACGGTTCCGGGTGCCTTGTTGTCGGACATGAACACGTCGACGACGATCATCCTGTCCTTGCCGTCAATGATGTGAACACATTCCGAAGCTGAATAACCACATTCCACGAGTTCCACGTTTTCCGGAAGGGTCATGGCTTCCATGGCTTTGAAAACGTGATATCCGAAAGCATCGTCCGTGCGATAAGGATGGCCACAAAATAAGACCAGAATACTCTTCAAAGTTGCCTCCGATGAGTGTTAGTTTTGAGCCTCTGAGAATAAGTAACATGCGGCCACGGGCGGTGTCAACAGGATGATATCGAGTGACTAAAGTGAGCTAGAGTGTCTAGAGTGCCTAAAGTGAACTAGAGTGACTAAAGTGAGATAGAGTGTCTAGAGTGCCAGATTACCCCTTTGTCTCGGTAGTTGTCCTATCTGAAAATGCGTACATCTCATTATGAAAATGCGTAGTTCCTGCACTTTCATCCTTGTCATGTTCGGTATAAATATTATAAACATATCTGACAACCTGAAGGTCAGAGCAAAATAGATAAGTCATCAATAGAGGAGGGTTTACCATGTGCGTGGCAGCACCCATGAAAGTTGTTGAAATTGACGGAGACAATATTCGAGCGGAGCTTGCAGGCGTCACCAAGAATGCCCGGCTGGACGTTATCGATGAACGGCCGGAACTCGGAGACTATGTGATCATTCATGCGGGGTTTGCCCTTCACAGGATCGATCCCGAGGAAGCGAAAATCACCCTTGGGCTTTGGAAGGAAATGGGGGTGATCGATGAAATACCTGAGTGAATACCGCGACGGTTCACTCGCGACCAAGATGGCTGACCGCATCATGGCCATTTCGACCAAACCGGCACGCTTCATGGAGATCTGCGGCACCCATACCGTGGCCATCTTCAAGAGCGGCATCCGGCAGATCCTGCCTCAATATATCTCCCTGCTTTCCGGTCCCGGTTGCCCGGTCTGTGTCACAGCCACACGAGATATAGACAAGGCCATAAACATCGCTCGGATTCCCGGTGTAATCGTCACAACCTTCGGAGACATGGTTCGGGTGCCCGGCTCGGCGTCTTCGCTGAAGCAGGAGAAGAGCCGCGGTGCCGATGTTCGCATGGTTTACTCTACCATGGACGCCCTGGAAATTGCCCAACAAAATCCGGACAAGAAGATCGTATTTCTTGGCATTGGCTTCGAGACAACGGCTCCCACAATAGCCGCCGCGGTGATTGCCGCCGAAACGCAGGGCGTTGAAAACTTTTTTGTCCTCTCAGCCCACAAGCTCCTCCCGCCTGCCATGGATGCCCTCCTCTCGGGAGGAGACCTGGATGTGAGCGGGTTCATCTGTCCGGGCCATGTGAGTGTCGTGATTGGTACAAATCCCTATGAAGCCGTCGCAACTCACTATCACACGCCCTGCGTTGTCGTGGGTTTTGAGCCTCTGGACATCTTGCAGGGAATCTATATGCTGGTCAGGCAAGTCGAAGCGGAAGAGGCCCGGGTCGAAATACAATACAGACGGGCCGTCACGCCTGAGGGAAATCAGAATGCGTTGCGGACCATGGATCGGGTTTTCGAGCCCTGCGACGCGCCCTGGCGCGGCCTCGGGGTCATTCCGAAAAGTGGTCTTGCGTTCCGAGAAGCTTACCGGGCCTTTGATGCCGAGGCCCACTTTGACGTTGACGTGCCGGATTCCCCCGAGCCACCGGGCTGCAAATGCGGTGATATCCTGCGCGGAGGGCTCACGCCTGTAGAGTGTAGGCTCTTCCGAAAACTCTGTACGCCCGAGAACCCCATCGGTCCGTGCATGGTGTCCAGCGAAGGAACGTGTGCCGCATATTTCAAATATCACGTCTGAAAGAGAAGTTCTCCGATCCCCGTCCGCAGATCCTGTCCCGGATGCCATCAGCGCCTTGACACCCCCTGTTCCACTTTGAGTGTGAAAGTGCGGATGTGCAAGGTCGTAAATCTACCTATCCGCGGTGCCGGCATGACTGGCGTTCCCTGTGGCGATGTCAACCAGAACAGCCTTGAAACTCAAGGAGTTTTGGCCTGACCGTGGTTCTTGCGCAGAATCGTCTCTTCCCATGCGCCCCCCTTCCCATACGGCATTGTCTGCCCCGTCGAGAAAAGTCCAGTCCCTTTTGTGGTAAGCGTCTGAAAGAGACTAGTCAGTCCCTGGTCAAATAAGGCGTTAAGATTTCAGGCAGAATGACTCGCCGCCCCCCCTCTGGCTGTTGGCGGGAAATAAGGCTTTTCCCGCGGAAAAATCCGGTATTTCAAAACCCAAGATTCGTAATTCCCCCAATTGCGACCCCATACCGCATGGAGTACAAATCGCACAGCGGAAAAAAGAGTGTTCAGACGATTTGTAGAATCCAGAGAGATAGAGAGAGGGTGAGATGAGACACATCGAGAGAATCAAGTTTTTGTTTTTTCTCTGTTTGGCCACGTTCATCTTCGCTTCCCTGGGCTGCGGCGGTGAAACCGCGAGCAATGCGGGCGCGGCCAAGGGCCCGGAGCCAAAGGTTCTAGCGAAAATTGGCGATCAAACCATTACAGCCGATGACCTTGAGGCCGCATTACAAAGAATCCCCGAGAGGAAACGTGCAGCTCTCAGGGACACAATCCTGGATAATCTGATTGAAGCGAAGGTTTTTGCCGCAGAGGCCAGAGCGGCACAGCTTGACAAGGACGCCCGGGCGCAACAAGCCGTGGAAAAGGCGACCAAAGAAATCCTGGCGACTTATTTCATCAAGATGCGCCTGGATCCACAGGCTGAGCCTTCAGAAGAAGTCCTCCAGAAATTCTACTCGGACCACCAGGACCAGTTTGTGGTCCCGGAAGCGGTACGCCTGCAGCAGATCCTCGTGAAGGATGAGCAAAAGGCCCGGGAAGTTCTACAGTCTTTGAAGGAGGGCGCCTCCTTTGAGACCCTGGCCAAGGAGGTGTCGATAGCCAGTTTCGGGAAAGAGCGGGGAGAGCCTGGCTGGTTGTTCAAGGGTCAGATGGACCCGGAGCTTGAGAAGGTGGCCTTCAGCCTGGAGAAAGACGTCGCGAGTGATGTCATCAAGACAAAGCAAGGCTACCAGATCATCAGGCTTTTGGATAAACAGGATCAAAGGCAGTTCTCATTTGAAGAAGCCAAATCGCGGATAAGGACGCGATTGTTCTGGAAGAACAAGCAGGAGATCATTGAGAAATACTATGAGGCCGCCCGGGTGGACACCCATCCCACGGAAGCCGGGGTATTGGCGAAGGTCGGTGAGGAAGCGATTACGGAAGAGGATCTTTCACCTGTTCTGGCCGGCATCCCGGAAGACAAGAAAGAAAAGGCAAAGCTCAGATGGATTGACTACTTCATAGAAACCACGGTTTTTTCAAAGGAAGCAAAAAAGGCGGAACTTGGGACGGATCCGGAAGTGGCAAGAGAACTCCGGAGAAAGACGGATCAAGTCCTGGCCAATGTTTTCCGCGCCGATCTCATGGCGGAGAAGATTCAACTCACCGACAGCGATATCGACCGCTACTATGAGTCCCATCCCGAGAAGTTCACCACGCCGCCAAAGGTTCGGGCGAAGTCCATCCTGGTCAAAACAGAGCACGAGGCAGAAGAAATTCTGCAGGAACTCAAGGACGGCGCATCCTTTGGCTATCTGGCACAAAATAAATCCCTGCGTCCTAACGCTGCAAGAAGAGCCGGAGAAATCGGGTGGTTCGCTGCCGGGCAAGAAGATCCGGCCATAGAGAAAGTGGCATTCAGCCTGGAAAAAGGGCAAATCAGCGACATCATCGAGACCTCAGCGGGTTATGAAATTATCAAGGTTATGGCCAAGAAAGGAGGTGAGATCCGACCGATTGAAGAGGTTCGACCGCAGATCAAGATGACGTTAACCATGGAGAAGTTCGAGCAGGAAAAACAGCTTCACTATAAGAAGGCAGGGGTCAAGCTCATGGGCGCGTAGCAGTTCACAGCGGCGACTATGGCTTGATGGTGAGTTATGGGAAAAGCACTAGCAGTTCTTGTGACGCCCTTAAGGCTGTCTGAGATGTCGGAAATCGAACAGAGACGCTGGGAAAGATATTGTCTGGCGCTCCCTGTCTGCGTCACGTGGAAGGACGCCTCGGGTATCGTCGAGGAACAGGTCGGCACGACAAGAGATATCAGTTCCTCGGGGGTGTGCGTGAGGTGCCCGAGTCTCGTGCGGGATGGGGTGGAGGTCGACGTGAGGATTGACCTCCCGGTTGTCCTGGAAGGTATGACGGGGAGCCGCATGTCAGCTCAGGGAACGGTTGTGAGGAGCAAAGCCGCCACCGAGCCGGATCAGGGTTTTGAATACGGCATCCTGTTTAACCATTTTTATCCTTAGCCTACTGACACCCCCGGGTGTTTGAGAATTCCTCGCCTCGTATGCGTGATGGGGAATAGGCTGTAACCCGACAAGCAAAACAGGTTTCCTGAATGAAAGTATTGATGCTCAATCCGCCGTTTCTACCGAAGTTCTCGAGGGAACAACGGAGCCCTGCCGTAACAAAAAGCGGAACCCTTTACTATCCCATGTGGCTGGCTTATGCCACGGGGGTTCTGGAGGAGGCCGGGTTTGACGTCAGGCTCATAGATGCCCCGGCCCAGGGCCGGGGGATGGAAGACCTGCTTCCGTTGATCAAACGCTTTGCTCCTGAGCTGGCGGTCATCGACACCAGCACGCCGAGCATATACAACGACGTGAGGGTCGCAGCAAAAATCAAAGAATCCCTTCCCGGCTGCATTATCGCCCTTGTCGGTCCTCACGTTTCCGCCCTCCCTGAAGAGACTCTGAACCTGAATCCGGCCATCGACGTCATCGCCATTGGAGAATACGACTACACGGTCAGAGATCTGGCGTGGGCTGTTCAAAGAGGGGACGGCTTTGAAGACGTCGCAGGGATCTGCTTCAGGCAAAATGGAGAGGCGACTCGCACGGCCTACAGACCTTATATCGATGACCTGGACAAGCTTCCTCTCGTCAGCCGGGTTTACAAAAGGCACCTTAACATCAAAGACTATTTCTACGCGATTTGCCAGCATCCGGAGGTGACGATCATCACAGGCCGGGGGTGCCCCCACCGATGCACCTATTGCGTCTATCCTCAGGTTTTCCAGGGAAGAACATACCGGGCCCGAAGCCCGGAAAGTGTCGTCGCAGAGTTTCAATATATTGCAGAGGCGTTTCCTTCCGTTAAAGAGGTCTTCGTGGAGGATGACACCTTCACGGTGGAGAGGGCCCGGTGTCGGGAGATTTGCCAGCGGCTCATAGACGCCAAGAACAGAATCAGTTGGACGGCCAATGCCCGTGCGGACGTCGATTATGAAACGCTCAAAATGATGAAAGCAGCCGGATGCCGGCTCGTGTGCGTTGGGGTGGAGAGCGGCAATCAAAACGTGTTGAACAACATCAAAAAGGGCATTTCGCTGAAACAGATCAGGAGATTTTTCAGGGATGCCAAAAGGGCAGGCATCCTGGTGCACGGCTGTTTCCTGGTTGGAAACAAGGGGGACAGTCACGAGACGTTGGAACAGACGCTCGGTTTTTCCAAGGAGCTGAATCCTGACACGGCCCAGTTCTTTCCACTCATGGTTTATCCGGGCACAGAGGCCTACCAGTGGGCCAAGCAGGAGAATCTCCTGAAAAGTGAGGACTTTTCTCGATGGGTCACGGAAGAGGGTTTGCATAACTGCGTGGTTGAGCTGCCCGGGCTTTCAAGTACGGATCTGGTGGCTTTCTGCGACAGGGCAAGACGCGAGTTCTATCTGCGACCCGAGTACTTCGTGTGGAAGTCAAGGCAAGTGTTTCGCCACCCATCAGAACTCAAGAGAACGGCGAAATCAATGAGGACCTTTTTCAAGTATCTGGTGAGGGGGAGTGCTACCGGGTGTCAGTGTGCGGACGGCCATGCCGGGTCAGAACACTGAACACAAGTCAAAAGGACATTTTGTCCATACTCGCAGAAACGAGGATCTTTAACCATGGATATTTCCGTCATCGTTCCCGTCTTTAATGGAGCAACCAAGATAAAAAAATGCATCAACGCGCTGCGGCAGCAAAAGACCGCAAGGTCCTATGAAATTATCGTGGTGGACGATGGGTCGACCGATCGGGGTCTTGAACAAATTCCCGGCAATGGCTTCAGGGTCTTTAAGCAGCCGAATCAGGGCCCTGCGGCGGCCCGCAATCTTGGCGTCGAAAAAGCACGGGGGGAGATTGTGCTCTTCACGGATGCTGATTGCGAGCCCCGGCCGGACTGGATCGAGCAGATGGTGGGCTCGCTGGAAAATCTCTCGGTCTCCGGGGTGAAAGGGGCTTATCTGACGCATCAGAAGAAGATTGTGCCTCGTTTTGTTCAGCTTGAATACGAATCTAAATACGCCAGGATGAAGAAGGATCGCTATATTGATTTCATCGATACATACTCTGCGGGCTTCGTGAAAAAAGATTTCCTGAAGGTCGGGCAGTACGACACCCAGTTCACGACCGCCTCGGTGGAAGATCAGGAATTCTCTTTTCGCATGTGGGCGAAGGGCTACCGGATGGTGTTCAATCCCATGGCCCTGGTCAATCACACGCACTCTGACACGCTTTCCAACTATGCCAAGAAAAAGTATCGGATCGGTTTTTGGAAGGCCCTGGTGTTGAAGAAGCACCCCAGAAAAATCGCCCGAGATTCCCACACGCCCCAATCTTTGAAACTTGAAATGGTATTTGCCACGCTGTTTCTTATTTCGCTGTTGATGGCACCATTCAACAGCACTTTTCTTTTTTCCGCACTCTTTTCGCTCGCTGGTTTTCTGGGAACGAGCCTTCCATTTGTGTTTAGGGCGATCAGAAAAGATCCTCTGATCGCCCTTTTTTCTCCGTTTCTTCTTTTTGTCCGGTCCCTTTCCTTGAGTATCGGCCTCATGGTCGGAGGGTGCAAGTTCTTTGTCTTCGGGGAAGAGGCGAGAGATGGAAGGGCATCTGATCACGAAGGGGAGTCGGTTCAAGCCATTCCCTATCAATACGGAAAAGGAATTATCACGGCATGCTTGCAAAGAGGGTATCGGATATTGTCCTTGCTTCTTTTCTGATCGTTGCCGGTCTGCCCATCATGGCCCTGGTGGCCATTTTGATCCGGCTGGAGTCGGCCGGGCCTGCCGTGTTCAGGCAGACCCGGATCGGCGTGAACAGGCGGCGCCCCGGAGGCTCCCGGGACGGCGCCCCGGAAGTGGAGAGACGCCGAAAGAATCTGGGGGGCAGACCCTTCACCATGTTCAAGTTCCGGTCCATGGTCCAGGAGGCGGAAGCCCTGTTGCCCTGCCTGGTTGATCTGGGCGCTCTGAGCGAGCCGGTTTTTAAACTCGATCATGATCCGAGAATCACGCGTCTGGGGCGGATTCTCAGGAGAACCAGCCTGGACGAGTTGCCCCAGCTTTTCAATATCCTGAAAGGGGACATGACCCTGGTTGGGCCTCGACCGGAGGCCAGGAACGTGGTCGAACTGTATGACGAAAAACACAGAAGCCGGCTCCAGGCCAAGCCGGGGCTCACCGGATTGCAGCAAATTACATGTCGCGGAACGACGTCTATGGACGAGCGGCTTAAGTACGATTTGCATTACATCCAGCACCGCTCTCTGTTTCTCGATTTTTGCATTCTATTCAAAACGGTTTTTGCTGTGCTTACAGGCTCGGGCACCTATTAACTGCCCGGCCGTTATGTGAGAAATAAGGCGCCTGCTTTTTTCCGGCGAGCCCGTGCACTGCTTCACTGTTACGAGCCAGAGCGCCTGTCAACACCGGCTGCCGGGCCGGTGTCGTCTGTGATCAAGGAGGGATTGTTTTTAGGATGCCTGACCGAATGAGAGGTGGCATTCGGTCAAAAAGGGAGGATGAAGATGAAGGGGATGAACTCTAAACCTTGCCATTCGAGTGTGAGGCATGTCGTGCGACTGGGCGGCATGTTTTTCGTGCTATTGTTGGCTACGGCAACAATGGACGTGACGCAGACCTCTGCGGCGACTTACGAGCTGACGGGTGACGGGTTGGGTTTGTCCGAGGGGAATCATGGCCAGTCCGTGATCGTATCATCCCAGTTAACCTTGCATGCCCTCACCTGGGGAAACAGGACCGGATATCCCACCGGATATCCTGGAATCATTTTTGTGCACCAAACAGAGGGCACAGGAGTGCGCTGGGGGTATGGTGGATTATCCTCGAAAGGAATTTCCGGGTGGGGCATTGGCAGTTACGAATCGCTCATACTCGATTTTTCTGCAGGGGCAACCTCACAATCCATCACCCTGTGGTTCGACGAGATTAAAGCCAACGCGGGCGGCGGCAGCGTGCCCTTGGATTTATGGATCACGCCCTCATCAGGACCGCCTTTTCAGATCAGCGACCTTGCATCCCACCTTCATTATACGGGTGGGGACTCCGCATACGTGGTCTTCTCGGAACTCCCGCAGCTCACCGGAGTTGTGAGTATCGAGCGGATTATAGCAAGAGCTTGCTACAAGTACCATTTTTACGTCGAGAAGATCAGCTTCAACGTGTGTGTCGATCACGACCATGACGGATACCCCGCGGATCAGGACTGCAATGATAACAATGCAAACATCCACCCGGGCGCCGTTGAAACTTGCAACGGCGTGGATGATAATTGCGATGGGGACATTGATGAGACCTGCACGACTTATTACCGCGACGCCGACAATGATGGATATGGGGATCCCGGCGATTCGATCACCGCTACCAGCCCTCCGTCCGGATACGTGGCGAATTCCGGGGACTGCGATGACGGTGACGGCGGCATATACCCGGGGGCTTCCGAAGCTTGCAACGGGGTGGATGACGATTGCGACGACACCACGGACGAGGGCTGCACGCTTCTGTACTGGGATGGCGATAATGACGGCTACGGCAACCCGGCCGGACCCACCAGCACCTATCCGCAGTCAGGCTATGTGGCAAATGCTGGCGACTGCAACGACGGCAATCCCGCCGTCAACCCGGGCGCCACAGAGGTCTGCAACGAGGTGGATGACAACTGTGAAGGGACAACCGATGAGGGATGCGTGACCTATTATCGCGACGCAGACGGGGACTCCTATGGCGATCCCTTTGACTCTGTGGTGTCGACCACTCCGCCTTCCGGGTACGTGACAAACTCGGGCGATTGCGATGATGCCAACGCCGACGTCAATCCCGCTGCCAGTGAAGTCTGCAACGGGGTGGATGACAACTGCGTTGCCGGCATTGATGAGGGCTGTACGATGTATTATCGCGATGCGGACGATGACGGGTATGGGGACGCGGGAGATTCCGTCGAAGATACAAGCCCCCCACCCGGGTATGTCGCCAATTCGGATGACTGCGACGACAACGAAGCCGACACCTACCCGGGTGCTCCGGAGCTATGCGACGGCGCGGACAATGACTGCGATGGAACCCTGGATGAGACGTGTCCGACTCAAGAGTACTTTCGGGATGCCGACGGGGATACGTATGGCGATCCCAACGACTCTGTATCGGGCACCACACAGCCGCCTGGCTATGTGCCCAACGCGGGCGACTGCGACGACAGCAATGTCAACATCCACCCGGGCGTGGCGGAGCAATGTGACGGGATAGACAACAACTGTGACAGCCATGTCGATGAGGGATGTTTCACCTATTATCGCGATGCGGATGGCGACACGTATGGTGATCCGGGTGATTCCGTAACCGCGACCAGCCAGCCAGCAGGCTATGTAGCCAATGGAGGCGACTGTGACGACGGCAACGCCGCCATTCACCCCGGCGCAACAGAGCAATGTGACGGGATAGACAACAACTGCGACAGCCACGTGGATGAAGGCTGTGTGACCTATTACCGGGATGCGGACGGCGACACGTACGGCGATCCGGGTGACTCGACCACGGCGACCAGCCAGCCGGCGGGGTATGTGGCGAATGCCGGTGACTGCAATGACTCAAATGCCGCCGTGAATCCGGGAGCTGTCGAGGTTTGCAACGGCGTAGACGATAACTGTGACGGCACGGTGGATGAGGGTTGCGCCACGTATTATCGGGATGCGGACGGTGACACGTACGGCGATCCGGGAGACTCGATCACAGCGACCAGCCAGCCAGCCGGTTATGTGGCTAACGGCGGAGACTGCGATGATAGCAACAGCAGCATCAACCCGGGCGCGACCGAAACCTGCAACGGGGTGGATGACAATTGCGACGGTCATACGGATGAGGGCTGCGTGACCTATTATCGGGATGCAGACGGCGACACGTACGGCAATCCGGGCGACTCCATGACAGCGACGAGCCAGCCGGCAGGCTATGTCCCCAATGCCGGGGACTGCAACGACGGAAATCCTGCCGTCAACCCGGGCGCGACCGAAACCTGCAACGGCGTGGATGACAACTGTGATGGAACGATTGATGAGGGATGTCCCCCGCTGTATCGAGATGCGGATGGCGACGGTTACGGAAATCCCGCAGGACCTACAAGCACCTACCCGCAGTCCGGCTATGTGGCCAACACGGGGGACTGTAACGACGGTAATGCCGCCATCAACCCGGGCGCCACGGAGATCTGCAATGGCGTAGATGACAATTGCGACGGGACGGTGGATGAGGGTTGCGCAACGTATTATCGGGATGCTGATGGGGACACCTATGGCGATCCAGGAGACTCAACCACAGCGACGAGCCAGCCAGCGGGGTATGTGGCCAACGGCGGTGACTGTAACGACGGCAGTGCCGCCGTCAACCCCAGCGCCACGGAGACCTGCAACGCCATCGACGACAACTGCGACGGGAATGTCGATGAAGGATGCGCAACGTACTATCGCGACGCCGATGGGGACACCTACGGCGATCCAGGAAACTCAACCACGGCCACGAGTCAGCCGGCGGGGTATGTGGCCAACGCTGGCGACTGCAACGATTCCAATGCCGCCGTCAACCCGGGCGCCACGGAAACCTGCAACAGCATCGACGACAACTGTAATGGAAGCACCGATGAGGGGTGTGCCAC
>Ga0307423_1001603_pt1 | contig 13451 bp, 9 predicted proteins | sample SalMarWE160310MG_FD_202154 | JGI IMG/M metagenome (GOLD analysis project Ga0307423, IMG submission 202154) | Salt marsh sediment microbial communities from the Plum Island Ecosystem LTER, Massachusetts, United States - WE1603-10 | ecosystem: Environmental > Aquatic > Marine > Intertidal zone >...
CGGCTTCCGAATCGATAGGACGTATACTGCGATCCCTGATCCGAATGGTGGATAACGTCCTCCGCTCGCCGTTGCTCTGTCGCCATCTTCAATGCGTCAAGCGCCAGGTCGGTTTTCATATGGCTGGCCATTGCCCATCCCACGATGCGACGGCTGAAGACGTCAAGGACGACCGCGAGAAACAAGAAGCCTTCCCATGTCGGGATGTACGTGATGTCCGCCACCCAAAGTTGATTCGGCGATGAAGCCGTAAACGTCCGGTTAACCAAATCCGGGGCGGGACGAGCCCTTTCCCGACGGACAGTCGTCCGAATCCAACGCCTCCTGCAAGCGCCCCGCAGGTCTTCAGCCCGCATCAGGCGGCTCACGCGTTTTTGGCCCTGGTCCAGCAACTCTGAACGAATCCGAGGAGCGCCGTACGTCTTCCGAGACCTACGGTGGATTTTCCGGATTTTCGTCCTCAGAATCGTATCTTCAGCCGCACGGCGGGAAGGCGGCCACACATTATACCTTGCGGGCCACAACAAGATGATTGTTTGGCTCTTCACACAGGTCGCCAAGAGAAAAAAGAGCCACAATTGGAATACTGATTAGTGAATAGATTATCATGAAAGGAATCAACATGTAGAAGGCATAATTTCGCTTAAACTCTTTAGACGTGAAACCCTTCACTCGAAACGCCTGACAGAAAAAATATATATATTTGAACAGCGCTGAGCTCCATACACCTCCAAGATTGTACTCTTCGACAATGTCCATTCCATTCTTTTTTAGCGATTCCCGTATCCAGAAAATACTAAAATTGTAATAGCAATGTGGGATCATGTGAATACATGCCGTTTGCGGAATCAACAAAATCGCATGTGCTCCTGGTTTCAGCACCCTGGAGATTTCGGAGATCATTTTTAGTGGTTCCATGACGTGTTCAAGAACCTGAATATTGAGCACAGCATCAAATGAACAATCTTTAAAATCCATCTCGCATCCATCACCTGCTATTACGTTATGCTTTGTATCTAAAGAGGTTCCGAGTCGATCTTTGTCAACATCGAGGCTTGTCCAGGTAGAAATATTCAAACGCCTCTCTCTGACATAACTATAGAAAGATGCTCCGCCAATATCGAGAACATCTCCACGGCAGAACAACTCGATAGCGCGAAATAACTTTCTCGCCATGACATTACGAAATGCTAGGGCACATCTTTCAATAAACGCCATACGCTCTCCCTAATGCCAAAACACAAATCATCATAAAACCGCCCAGCTCCAAAGTGGAGTTGGCCCGATTCGGTGGACGGTTTTCGACTTGGGGTCTCATGAAGCGAGCCCGTACTTTTTTTCATAGGCCAAGGGCGACATGTAGTCGAGACCCGAATGCCGCCGCTGGGTGTTGTACCAGCCTTCAATGAAATCAAAGACGGCCAGTTTTGCTTCCTGCCTTGAACGAAGTGTTTCCTGCCAGAGCAGTTCGCATTCCAGGGAAGCGAAGAAGCTCTCGCACATGGCGTTATCGAAACAATCTCCCACCGAACCCTTGGATTCCGCTTGATCTGGCGTGACGCTTCGCAAATTGTCCTCGAACTCGCGGAGATGGCTTTCAGGAACGCCAACGGCGATGGCAAGCGCTTTTTTCGTTAAACCTGCTCTAAGACGAAGGCCGCGCAGTATGCGCCCAACTCTCTCCGCTTCTGGAATTGGGGGCTCAACGAAATAAATCTTTCATATCTTTAAACCTCATTGTTTAGGTCTTTTCCAGGGCTTTCCCTGTCTCATTCGCCCGCAGGGGTGTTAGCGCAGCCGTAGCTCTCCCCCCGATCAAAGAAAAACCCGATAATCGACGTTTAACACATCGGAAAAGCGTTTTGCCATGACTTTACCTATTGGACGTTTTCCATTTCGGAAATATGACGCTGAGAAATTCCCATAAGCGCGGCTAGAGCGCGCTGCGTGAGGTCTTTTTTGATTCTGGCGCCGCGCAAGGCATCAGCCGGGCCATAGTCGGGATAAACTTCCCTCCAATGCTTAACGAAATAGTTCACTGTGAGAGCCAAGACGCGCAAGACGAAGAATCTCAGATTTTTCCTTGCTATAAATTAATAGCAAATCTGGCTTCATATGACATTCCCTGTACCCTAAATAGTTCCCGATCAATTCATGGTCGAGATAATGAGAGTCTAAAGACTTGTCTTGTACAATAATTTTCAGAACTTCTCTCAAATCTGCATCAAGCGTCTTGCGATGCTTTCCTTTTGATTCCCTTTTGAAATCTTTTTGAAAGCAGATGAACGCTCAATCGTGCGCATGTAAGTCGTCCGTTAGAGAGTCAATATCAGAAAAAGACTTTCCATTTCCACTTTCAAGCTCGTTTATTGCTGTAATTGTTCTTAAGTTTTGTGCTTTAACCTCAAAGGGCAACCTTTTATCATTTGCAATACGAACCATTAACAAGCGTATAGCGTCGGAAACGGATAGCCCCATGGCTTCCAAGGCATCCGAAGCGCGTTTTTTTGTGCCATTATCAATTCTGGCGCGAACATATGTTTCTCCGAGTTTCATGGTGTCCCCCTTCCTCATTATGTAGTCCCGTTGTGACTACAAGTCAAGAGTACCAGATTAGTTGGGGGAACCCCAACCTTTTTGTCACCAGCCGCAAATCGGCGGAATTCAGGGCCGTGTATCTGGTTGAAGGTCTCGGTGGCGGTGAGCAATACCCATAACGGTATTCGAGCTGAGCCTCAGTTCCTTGGCAATGAAGCGGTAGGAGCGCCCCTCTTGCAGCAGACGGAGCACCTTGGGTGTGAAGCGGTCTGCTTTAAGGCGCTCTCCTGGTTTGCGCCCAAAGATCGTTCCTCAAGCCTTGGCGGCGGCAATGCCTGAGCGAATGCGCTCCCGCAGGAGGTCCCTTTCAAATTCAGCCAAGGTTGCCATCAGAGACGCGATCAGCTTGCCCTGAGGTGTGCTTAAATCGAACTGGAACCCTGTCTGGGCATTCAATGAAACGTTCCAGGCCGGTAGATGAGATTTGCAGGATGATGGGCATTGCCGAGCCCACCTTCCATGCTTACGTGCGCGAGACTTCGGATGCGGGTGCCAAAGGCTGATGTATCCGGAAAAAATTGCGACCTGAAATCGTAATCGCGTCAGGAATCCGATATATTGATGTGCGACGTGCCTTAGTCAACGTCACCTGTCTTGTCCCCAGGGACGCGTCCGGCGCGCTTAGGCCTCTTTCCGGCTGTCCAAGGCGCGCTGAACGGCTTTTTCAGCGCCGTCGCGGACCTCGCGGACGGCTCCGACGCGTTCGGGCAGGATCAGGACCGCGCCTTTGGCCGAGGTTTTTTTGTCGGCCTTCATAGCCTCAATGATCCGGGCCGCCTCGGGCGGGTGGGGGATGAGACCAAGATGCAGTTGGTCGAGCAGGGCTTCCTGCCTAACCGCCTCCGCGGAGTCCATGACGCCCAAAAACACCGCTGTCCGCGCCGCCATCCGCATGCCCCAGGCCACGCACTCTCCGTGGGTTTCCCGGAAATCCAGGAGCGACTCCAGGGCGTGGCCGAAGGTGTGCCCATAGTTGAGGATCATACGCGCCCCGGCCTCGCGCTCGTCTTGTGAGACGATCCCGGCTTTGATTTCGCAACTGCGCGCGACAATCCTTTCCAGAACACCCACGTCCCTGGCCAGGATTTTATCCACGTTCTCCTCGAAGAATCGAAAAAAATCCTCGTCCGCAATGACCCCGTATTTGACGACCTCGGCCAGACCGCTCAGAAATTCACGCTCCGGCAGACTCGAAAGCGCCGAAACATCGATGACGACCTTTTGCGGCTGATAAAACAGGCCGCAATAGTTCTTGTCCCGGCCTAGATTCACAGCCACCTTGCCTCCCACCGAAGAATCCACCTGGGCGAGCAGAGTGGTGGGAACCTGAACAAACGGGATGCCGCGCATGTAGCTTCCGGCCGCGAATCCGGCCAGATCGCCCACCACCCCGCCGCCCAGGGCGATGACGCAGCCCTTGCGGTTTAGCTTCATATCCCGGAAAGCGAAAAGCAGGCGTTCGAATTCCCGCAGGCTCTTGCTCGCCTCTCCAGCCGGGAAGACGGCCATGTCCGCATGCATCCCGGCGCCCCTGAGTTCCCGGACGAAATCCTGGCCGAAGAGGCGGGCCGTGTTGGCGTCGCAGACCACGGCGTAGGCTTCGCCGAAACCTTTCGCGGCGATCTCGCCGGGAGTCTGCGCCAGGAGGCCCCGGCCAATGTCGATATCATAGCTTCGATCCTTGTCCGGCGGCAGGGAAACGCACACGGTCCGCACCCTTTACGCCTCCTTTTTGGCGAAAAACGGCAGGCTCAGAACGAAGTTTACAAATTCCTCGGTCTCGTCCGGGTCAAGCTGTTGATCGCAGTCGGACAGGGCCACGGCCGGACGATAGTGGGCTTCGAACATGAGGCCGTCGGCCCCGGCGGCCAGGGCGGCGTAGGCCAGAGGCTTCATGACGTCCTTGCGCCCCAGGGCGTGGCTTAAATCCACCACCACCGGCAGGGCCGTGGACTTTTTAAGTAAGGCCACGGCTGCGAGATCCAGGGTGTTGCGGGTCTGGGTCTCGAAGGTGCGGATGCCGCGCTCGCACAGGACGATATTCTCGTTGCCGCCCAAATAGATATATTCGGCGGCTAGAATGAATTCATCGATGGTGGCCATCATGCCGCGCTTGAGAAAGACCGGTTTTGCGGCCTTGCCCGCTTCCTTGAGCAGGGAGTAGTTGAACATGTTGCGCGTACCGATTTGGAGCATGTCCGCGTAGCGCGAGACAAGCTCCACGTCGCGGGCGCCCAGGACCTCGGTAACCACGCTCATGCCGAATTCGTCGGCCGTTTCGCGCAGGATTTTCAGTCCCTCCTCCTCCAGGCCCTGGAAGCTGTAGGGCGAGGTGCGGGGCTTGAACGCTCCGCCGCGCAGGACCTTCACCCCGAGCGACGAAAGGCGCCGGGCCGTGGCCCGCATTTGTTCCCGGCCCTCCACGGCGCAGGGACCACCGAAAAGAACCGGTTCGCCGCCGCCGATTGCGACGTTTCCGGCCATGACCACGGCGTCGGGCGCGCCGGGCAGGCGCAACACCTTGAGCGTGCGTTCCTTCTTGCGGGACATGACCTCCACCGAGGCGCGGAAAATCTCGTTGAAGACCTTCTTGAGCAGGTCGTCGGGCATGGGGCCGGGGTTTTTCTTCAACAGTTCGCCGAGCATCTCCGATTCTCTGGCCGCGTCGTAGTGCGGCAGGCCCAAGGCGTCCTTGGCCGCTCCGATTTCTCCGGCCACCCGGAAATACTCGTTCAAATTTTCCATGAGCGACTCGTTGACCAGGGACATGCGCGCCCGCAATTCTTCCAGGGAATATGCCGTGGAATCCGTATTCATGGGGTGGAACCCTCCGAGTGGATTGAGAAAATATAGGAACTTCTTAGTCCCTTGCGCCGGTTCGCGCAAGACATCCCGGGAAAACGTCCTCCCGTTTGGCCTCATTGACTTCAAAGGGGCGGCTGCATACAAAATCACGGTTCGCATGGGAACACCCCTGCGGCTCACCGGAGACCGCCATGCCATCCTTTTTCCTGAAACATAACTCCGCCCCGGCGGGCAGCCCTGTTTTCCCGAGGGCGGCATGATCGCCTACCTCGTTCTGTGCCTGGTCTCCCTGGCCGCCGGACGCGGTCTGCTCAGGCTTTTCCGGATCAACCCTGTTGAAAACTCCGGGCCGTTCCTGTCTCCGGCCGCGGCCTGCGCCTTCTGGTCCGTGATTCTCGGCTGGGGCGTCCTTTCCGGGGTCGGCGTCCGGACCCTGTCCTTCGTCCTGTATCCGGCCAGCATGGTTCTCGCTTTCTACGGCGCCAGCGACCTCTTCCGGGAACTACGCCGCGCGAACCCCGCGCTTTTGGCCTGCGCGCTGGCCGCCCCGGCCCTGGTCATGGGGCCCTATTTCCTGCACGGTCTTTCAAGCTTTACCGGCAGCGCCTTCCCAGACCGTTGGTACTATCTGGCCTTCGGCAAATTTCTCTGGACCTGGCCCGAATCCCTGGCTGCGGCAGGGCATTCCCCGCTTTTCGACTATGCTGCGAACCTGGGCCTGTACCGCTTCATCAGCGGCGCGCTCATGGCGCTTTTCTCGCCGCTCGCTGGCGCGCCGGGCGATCCTCTTTCCGCCTCCGGCCCCTTTCTGGCCTGGGGGCTGTTTTCCTTCGGCTGCGCCAGCCTCTATTTCGTCCGGGTCTCCGGGCTTTTTGCGGGCGCCTCCCGGGGCGCCGCCTGCCTGTTTTTGTCCGTGGTTTCCGGCTGGACGCTCAATGCCGTGGCGGCCAACAACTACGACAATATTTTGGTTCTGGCCTTTTTCCCGGCCCTGGCGGGACTCTTCGCCGCCGCCTCTTTCAGGGAGCGCCGCCAGGCTCTTTTCGCCGGATTTCTAGCCGCGGGGCCAACCTTTTTCTATCCCGAATCCCTGGCGCCCCTGGCGGCCGTGTGCGCCTGCATGCTCGCCTGGCGCTGCATCGATGACCGGGCGACCCGGCCGCGCGCCAAACTGGTCTTCGTCCTGCTCGTCCCAGCCGCCATGTTCATCCTGGCCCTGCCCCAGATTTCCGTGATCCAGGGCCGCCTGACGGCCCAGCTTGGCCTGGGGCTCGCTCAAAACGCCATCCGGCCCGGGGAGGGTTATTTTCCGGGCCTGTTGTCCCTGGATGGGTTCCCGGCCGCGTATTTCGGCCTGCGTCTCCCTCTGGAGCATCTCACCGGTCTCCAGGCCAAAACGGCGGGCGTCCTGGCCCTCGTCCTTTTCGCCCTTTTTGGGGCGGGTCTTCTGGCCCTGGCCAGACGGCGCATGTGGGGGTTGCTCGGCGCTCTGGCTGTGTTTCTGGCGGGCCAGGCTCTCATGGTTCTCGCCTACCGCTACGACTACGGGGCCTATAAATTCCTGCTTATGGGCTGGTGGGTTCCGGCCGCCTGCCTGATTTCCGGAGTAGACTTCCTGTGGGGCCTGATCCCGCGGCAGGCTGCGTCCTTCATGGCGCGCGCGCTCAAAGCGGCGGCAGCGATCCCTCTCGTTTTATTACTTCTTGTGATCGTTGGGCAGAGCCTTCGCTTTGGTCGCGGCGTCTCTCCGGCGAATGTGAAAGACTACGCCCTTATCAAGGAAGCCCGCGACGTCGCTCACGGCGAACCCATAGGCGTCTTTTTCCGAGAAACCGGAAACATACCCTGGGCGGCCTATTTCCTGGGCGACTCCCCGGCCGCTCTCTTCGGCCAACCCCATGAATACTTCTCCCCCAAAACCCTGTCCCGGACTCTGGACCCTGCGGCGAGGCGGGCGGCGAAGGACATTTCCCTGATTTTGACCGACTTTAAACATTTTCAGGATATCCGGCCGGAGGCCAGGCCGATCTGGTCGGGCGGACGTTTTCGATTGTACCGCACCGGATCGCCGCTGGCCTTTCTCACGGATTTATCCTCCCCCGGCGGAGCGGATCTGATCGAAAACAGAGTTGTTTTCTATCTTGGCCAAGCGCCCGCAACTTTCTCCATCTTTTCCACCGGCCAGGCTCCGGCGCGCTTCCGGGCGCTGGCCTTTCGCGGTCCGGCCCTGGCCGGACGCCGCGTCCGGTTGCTTCTCACGAGCGAAGGCGGCTTCAAGAAAATTCTGGACCTCGCGCGGGACGGCGAGATCTTCCTGGACTTACCGTTGCGCGAGGGCGCCAACGCCTTCAGCCTGCAAGCCTTGGGGGACGCGTCCATGACGATCGCGCCCAACGGCGCGACCGGTCCGGCCCTGCTCGGCCTGACGGATGTCGAAATCCTGGCCGCTCCCGAAGGTTCGTGAGCCCTTGCCCAAACCCGGCGCGGCGGCTATGAAGCGCTCCAGACGCGGGACGCCCTCGCGACCCCGGCCGAACACGGTCACACCGCCATGAAACGAACCGATTTCGACGAATTCGCCCACTCCTACGACCAAGTTCTGGCTGAAAGCCTGAACCGTTTCGGCGCCGACGTGGGGTATTACCATCGCTATAAGGTCAAGCTGGTCAAAGCTCTGGCGCGCGGCCCGATAGAAAGCGTCCTGGAATATGGCTGCGGGGCCGGGGCCAACCTCGGGCTTTTGCGGGATGCCTTTCCCGAGGCCTCGATTTCGGGCTGTGATGTTTCGTCCGAATCCGTACGCGTGGCCGCCGCCCGGCATCCCGGCTGCCGCCTGTTCGATCTGGCCGCGAAAGAGACGCCTCCAGGCCCCTTCGACCTGATATTTATTTCCAATGTGCTGCATCACGTGCCGCCTGGAGAACGCCCGACGTTCATGGCCGAGGCGGCCCGCCTGCTGGCGCCGGGCGGCGATCTATTTATCTTCGAGCACAACCCAAAAAATCCGCTTACCCGGCGGGTGGTCCGCGACTGTCCCCTGGACGACGACGCCATCCTCTTGCACGCGGCGGAAGCCGAGCGCCTGGGCGTCCAGGCCGGGTTGCGCCTCATCCGGCGGCGTTATGCCCTTTTCTTTCCGGTCGCGCTCAAGATCCTGGCTGGGCTGGAACGGTATTTGGGCCGCCTGCCGCTTGGCGCCCAGCATTACGTCCAGTTCGGCAAGGACGAATCATGGCGCCCTTTATAAAGACGGCGACCCGGGCCGATTTTTACGCCGTCCCCACAGCCGGGGCGCTCTGGTGGCTGATCTTTCGCCATGAATATCTGCCCTTTAGGGACGGCTGGGTTTCCGCCATGCTCCTTCTCGCCCTGGCCGGGCTGGTTCTTGAGGGCGCGCGCCTTCTGCTGCATCCGGCGCCCGGCGGGCGCGCCGCCGCATGTTTCGATTTTGCCCGCCGCGTCCTGTTGTGGACGCTTTTCACGGGCATATGCGCCACCATGCTTTCCCGCGCCCTGGAGACGGCCAAGGGGTTCGCCGCCGCCCTGGAAAATCCCTACGCCCGCAACATCATGGAGGGGGGCCAGGTCCTGCGCGCCTGGCTGGTCAGCCGGGGCCAAGCCATTTATACGGCCCTTGACGGTTTTCCCTGTCTGGCCACGGTCTACGCCCCCCTTTATTACGTCGTTTCCGGCTTGGCCTCCCTGGCGGTTTCGCCGCCTCTTTTCGCCGGGCGTCTGGTCAGCGCCGCCTCCTTTGCGTCGGCCATCCTCTTTGTCGGCCTAATCGTCCATCGCCGGGAGAAAAACGCGATTCTGGCCATATTGCTGTGTCTGTACCTTTTTCAAATCCAGAATTTCATGTCCTTTGCCCGCTACGCCCGCGTGGACATGCTCGGCTGGGCGCTCTTTTTCCTGTCCGTCTGGCTGACCACGCGCGGCGGCGAGGCCTCCCGGCCCGGGAACCGCATGCTTGTCCTGGCGGCCCTGTTCATGGTCCTGGCCGCGCTGGCCAAGCAGCAGCTCGCTCCTCTGGCCCTGGGGTGCGCGGCCTATGCCGCGTTGCGCCGGGGCTTGCGGCCGGTCCTCTGGTATTACGTCCTGCCCGGCCTCATTGCCGGAGGGCTGGCATTACTCATGGCCCGGCTGTATTTCGGCGAGGCGTTCTTCCTGAATACGCTGACCTTTCCCAAGGCCATGGCCGCCGATCCGGAGTTGAACTCGACCTCGGCCATGTTTTCCCGGCTGAAGGATTTTTATCAACAGGAAACCCTCCTGGTCCTTTGTTTCGGCGCCTATGCCGCCACAAGCCTTTTCCTGCGGCAGGCGCGCATCCTCGATTTCGTCAGCATCATCCAGGCGCCTTTGTTGCTTCTTTCCCTGCGCTGGTGGGGAGGGGATTCGAATTATTTCATCGGCCCGGTTTTCATGATGGCCGCAGGCGCCGCCGTGTTCATGAAGCGCCTTGCCGCCTTTCCCCGCTTCGGTCCCTTTCTGGCCTGCATCCTGGCCCTGCTCCTTGTCCCCAGCAAGATGAGCGTGCGTTACGAGCTTGAGCATTTTCAGGACTACACAACGCCTTCCCTCGACGATGCCCGGTCGATCCGGGATGTTCTGGCCGCCTCAAACGGCCGGGCGCTGGTGGAGAGCGAAGCGGGCTATCTGGCCCTTTTCGGCGAAGCCGAGTATTTCGACGCGGTGGAGACCACCAACATGAGCCGCTACAATCTGTGGCGCTTCGCGGGCTCCAATCTTGAAAAGGACATCCTCGCCGTTCGTTTTCCCGTAATTTTAAATAGCTCCACCTTTCTCCTCCCGGAAATCCATGAAGCCATCGATGCGGGCTATCTCAAGGAAAAAACCATCGGCAAGATCGACGTTTACCGGCCCCGCCCGCCCGGCCAAAGCTACTCCCTGGCCTCGCTCGTCCCTGGCGGCTTTGTCGGCCCTGTCGAGATGATCTTGGAGAATTTGGGCCCGGTTGAAGGGGAAGCCTGCTACGCTCCGATTGACCCGGCCCGGCCCGGCCTGCTCACGCTGGCCGTCAGCTCTTTGGAAATCATGGATACGGTCTCCGTGCGTTTCTTCCCCAGGATCAACGCCGACAGCCCGGAGAACGCTCTGGCGCTGTCATGGTCGCGTGACGGCGAGGGCTTTGCGCCGCTCTACCGGCTTGCCGGGGACGGCAAGGACGGCTGGACTCCGGCCTGGGATATCCGGGAGGAACGCGGCGCATTTCCCAACACCAAGACGATCTTTTTCCGATTTGAACTGTCTGGAAAAGCGCAGCTCTGGCTTGACGGCGCCCGGCCCATGCGCCTTTGGATCGTCCCTCCGCGCTCCCCAAGCCTTGGCAAGACCCCGGATGTCGGTTAGGAGAGCCTTATTTTCCAGCGGTTTTTCATCTTTCCCCAATCAACGCAGCCCACGCGTCCGATGTCCCGGCGCGCAAGAAGGACAGTCCAGATATGCCCAACGTTTCCGTGGTCGTTTTATGCTACAAAGCCGGGAAAAGCGTTCCGGATTTTGTCCAACGCGTGCGGCAGGCCCTTGAAAAGGTTTCAAACGACTGGGAAATCGTGCTGGTGGGCAACTACAACCAGAGGGAGGAGGCGAGCGACCCCACGCCCGGATTCGTACGCGCCGAGGCGGAGCGCGATTCGCGCATCAAGGCCGTGGTCCTGAAAAAAGAAGGCATGATGGGCTGGGACGCCCGCACGGGTCTTGCCGCCGCCACGGGCGAAGTCATCATTTTCATCGACGGCGACAACCAGATGCCGCCCGAGGATGTGGAAGCTGTCTACAACAAACTCGTTGCGGAAAATCTGGATATGGCCATGACCTATCGGAGCGTGCGCCAGGACTCCCTGGTCCGCCGCCTCAATAGCAAGGCCTACAACATGGTCTTTCGCTGCCTGTTTCCCGGCATCCAGGCCCGGGATGTCAATTCCAAGCCCAAGGCCATGACCCGGACTCTCTACGACAAGTTCAACCTGACCGCCGACGACTGGTTCCTGGACGCCGAGATCATGATCCAGGCCAGGCGCCACCGGGCGAGAATCGGCCAGATTCCCACGGTCTTTCGGGCCTCAAGTGATCGCAAATCCTTCGTGCGCTTCGACGCGGTCCTGGAATTCGTAAAAAACCTGGCCCGCCATCGCTGGCGCGAGTTTTTCGCCAAGCGCTCATGAACATCTTCCTGACCGGGGCCACCGGCGGCCTGGGCGCGCCCCTGTGCGACCTGCTTCTTGACCAGGGGCACGCCCTCTTCCTTCTGACCCGCTATCCTGAAAAATACCCTGCCCGCGCAGGCGTAACCGCCGTTCCCGGCGATCTGCGCGATCCGAAAAGCTACGCCGCCCGCCTGAAAGAGGTCGACGCGATCATCCATATGGCCGCCCTTACCCATACCAACGACGTATCCGCTTATTTCGCAATCAACGAGCAGGGAACGGGGGATCTCGTCCGGGCGGCGGAAACCGCCGGTCTACGGGGCCGGTTTCTTTTCGTGAGCACCAGGGCCTGCGGCGCAGCCTGCGGGGCCTACGGCGCCTCCAAGGCCGCCGCCGAGGAGGCAGTGCGGGCAAGCTCCCTTGACTGGAGCATCGTCCGTCCTGGCGAAGTATACGGCGCCGCCAAAGGCGAGGCCGTGTCCAAGGCCGTCGAGGGCGTGGTTTCCTCGCCCTTTGCCCTGGTTCCAGGCTCGGGAGAACACAAATTGGCCCCCGTGGCCCTGGCGGACGTCCTTTCAGGAATCTCCGCCGCCCTGGAACGCCCCGAGGCCAGCCGAAAAACCTACGTTCTGGCTGGCCCCGAAGAGTTCACCTATGTGGAGTTTTTGCGCGAGGTCATGCGCATAAAGGGCGTGAAAAAGCCGCTGATCCCTGTTCCGCTTTGGGTTTTGCGTCTGGCGGCCCAGGCTTTTTCCCTGGCGGGCATGAAGCGCCCCCCCCTGGTTCGGGACCAGATACCCCGGCTGGTCTGCGAAAAAAGCGCTGATATCCAGGCCGCCCGCCGGGATCTGGGCTTTGCGCCCATCCGTCTGGATGCGGCGCTTGACCCCGCACGCCGGTAGCCTGTCCCTCTGGCCGGGGTTCTTGTAAAAGGCCAGATCAAAACGACGAAGAACTCAGCTGTTCCCCGAGTAAAGACTTTTGCCAGCTGATATCTCATGCCGCGGACTCACAACATCCCCGCCGCTTAAATGCTCCCGCACGGTGTGCAAACCGCTCTGCGGGCTACTTCTATGCGCACATAATCCTGCATCAGTTGCTCTCCACCCTCTTCACCTCTGTCGAGCCGTACGATAACCGGGTAGGCAACCCCGAACACGTCCTGCTTGAGTGCAGTTTTCAAACAAGGTCTTCCGTCAGCTCCTGCGGCGCAACCAGCCCTTTCGCGATCTTTTTGACCGTGAACGAGAGGTGGCCCCCATCCTTCGGACAGGTTGGAAGCTTTGATAAGATGGAGCCAGTTGTTCCATTATGCCGCCTTTGAATCATTCATGGATAGGGCTGATCCCGTCCCCGGTCTTGGTCTCCCGAAGTATACTTCGTCAGGCGTCCTATCGTCCAGGCTGGAGTGGGGACGGTTGGCGTTGTAGTAGTCGATCCACTGGCCGATGCCTGTTCTTGCTTCACTTCCCGTTTCAAAGGCCCGCAGGTAGGCGCATTCGTATTTCAGAGACCGCCAGAGCCGTTCTCATGACGTTGTCCATCCATGGATATCCGTACGTCGGCGTCCTTCAGCGCCTGGGTAAATTCCAGGCAGGTGAACTGGCTGCCCTGGTCAGTATTGAAGATGTCGGGCTTTCCGTGTTTTCGAAACACCTCCTCCAAGGCCGCCACACAGAAATCGGCGCCATGGTGTTCGACAGGCGGCAAGACAGGACTTTCCGGCTATGCCTGTATTATCGCCACAAGATACAGGAATCCTCGACGCATCGGGATGTAGCTGATGTCGGAGCACCAGACATGGCAGGTACGGGTAAACCTTATGCTCTGGATTCGGCTGACTCGTTCGAGGCTTCTGGTAGATCGCCATCAGCCCTA
>Ga0307423_1001604_pt1 | contig 13448 bp, 19 predicted proteins | sample SalMarWE160310MG_FD_202154 | JGI IMG/M metagenome (GOLD analysis project Ga0307423, IMG submission 202154) | Salt marsh sediment microbial communities from the Plum Island Ecosystem LTER, Massachusetts, United States - WE1603-10 | ecosystem: Environmental > Aquatic > Marine > Intertidal zone >...
GGGCTTTTGCACCTGACTCATTCATTTTCACGAGGGCTAGGTATATTTTTGCCTGGGTTTTTGTGAAGCCTACTTGAGTCAGAAGCAGAGTTTCTTCTTTGTCAAATACCAATTGCTTTCCCTTTAAGAATAGGGGACTATTTTATTTAAAATTTTTCACAACTTTCTGTTGCAACTGCATTTTATTAGCTGAAAAGGCGAAGTTAGTACCATAAAATTAAGGAGAATGAAAAATGCCTTAGACGATTTGAAAAAAAGGCTTGAGTCCATCAGAACCAAGGACATTCGAGAAATTTACCATGTTATTGCTGGACCACAACGGCAGCTTTTTAGTCTCTTAGATAAGTAGCGAATATCTAAAATGCAACATCTACCTGTGCTTGATGTGCAGACTTACGCTAACGAGGGTTACAAACGAGTTCCCAGCGAAGTGCCCGATGTGCGGTGGAGAAATTTTACAAGCAGCAAGAACGATAACAAGTTTAATGTTGATTCTAATTGAGATTAAGGCTTTTTGGATGTGGATGACTTTTTATAAGTCAATCGTAAATGCTAAACTCGTAGTGGATAAAGCATGTCTGCAGTGGTTATCGACGGTCTATCAGGATTGCTTAGAGGCGTAATGTTTGGAACTGTTGGTTTTTTCACAGTGATGATACTGTCAATTGTGTATAGGTATTTTACTAACGAGAGACTATCTTCATTTCTCGGTATCCTGTTTGGATTAGGTGTTTTGGGATTTTCAGGAGGTTTGCTTGCAATTTTGGATAACCCCACTGTAGGAGGCGCCATCGAAGTTGTAACAATAAGCATTTTCACTGTATGGGGTGTTAATACTGGGGACAAAATGGCTGAAAAGATGCCGAAGAAAAGTGCTTCCGCCATAATAGACGGGATAAGAGGAGGAAAACCATCATACACCACGGTTAAGTTGCCTAATTCTCGGCTAATATACGACATGGCGGGTAAACCTAGGGTTCCTGACGCCCTTAAAGCCGAGTTGTCAGAACGCGAATTTACGTTGCCCGCAGACCTTCCAATGGAAGACATAATCAAGCGCACGAAAAGACGTTTAATCACGGATTGGGGTATAGGCGACGTAGAACTTGAATTAGATCAAGACGCTAAAATCATACACTTCGCAATATCAGCTAAAGAACGAGGATTAAGCGCGTCGATACCTGAGGGAAGCGTTGCTGTACCAATAGAGTGCAGAGTAATTCCATCCAACCTTGCACCAGGCGACTTAGTAAAAGTTTTTTTAGAAAACAACGGAGTCATTGAAAGAATCGAAGTGAAGGGCGTCAACGAAGAGCAGCACGTAATAACTATCGTCGCAGAACAGAGCTTACTGGCAACAATCCGGGGCAACACGGCGTCTTTAGTGGTTGCTCTACCTTCCTCCGCCCCTACATGCCCAGCTATTAGCGTAGAGCAAAAATCAGGCGAAATCGAAGAATTCAAACTACAGAGAATTTTCAATTCTCTGAAAAAAGTCGGCGTCACTGATGAACTGGCAAAAAAGATTGTGACGAAAGTTCAAGCTAAACTGTCCAAAATGGACCCGCCAATTTCCACGAAGCTAATCAAAGCAACCGTTGTCGAAGAATTAGAGAGAGAAAAACCAGAAGCCGCAAAAAAACTGAAAAATCGAAAACTGTGGGATCTAAAGGGTTCCTAAAAATTAATCGGTCAAAGGCTAAAATTTTGTTCATTTTATCTTTTCAAATTTCTTTTTTTCTTTTGGGTTCTTGAGAGCATTAGTTAATGTGTCCAATAATATGAGAAATGCTTGCTCAGAAGCAACACCCAACATAACTGCAGAAGAAAACATAAGTCCTTTCAAATATGCTTGGAGATTCTCAGTGATATACATCTCGATTATTGGGTCAATGTTCGGGATTTCTGTCTTGAGGTTTTTTAAGTATCCATCAGGATCATAAGGAAGCCATATTTCTCCAGATTCTAGGACTTTCTTGCCATGCTCAGTTACTGATACAAATGGAAGACCTAAATCAGCTTCATTGAGTCCAATTGCTAAAATTCCCTGAAGGATGAACTCCCAAACAATTTGCCTTACTCTTTCTCTATCTTCTTGAGGCATATGTATAATGCTGCTGAGGCTGATTCTGTTAAGTTAAGTTACCTGTGTAAATTGGCTCATCGTGCTCTGTTCAGGTTTTTTCTTTATCTCTGTTTCAGCTAGCTTATCTATTTCCTGAGCATCTACAGCTTTTCTTTTATGGTTTTCCTCATAGAAAGACAAGAATGTTTTGTAGTAAATGAAGCTCCACTTGTATTGCTCTATGTTCTCTTTCAGTAATGGTTCAGCCATTTTCATTAATAACAGGTTTTCACGTTCTTCTGGAATTACAATATAGCGCTTAACTCCTGAAGGGATATTTGAACCTCTGATTATTGCGTCAGAGATGCCAGTTGAATTTTCAACTTCAAACTCATAGACGACTGTGTTATCCTTTAACCATAAAACATCAATTTCTCGTAAGCGGTCTAATCTGTCTTTAGACATAGGCAAATTAAACGTGAAGTTACGATATTCGGGCAAATCTGCATAAACCTGAAAACCAGCTTTCTCTCCTAAATCCGCAAGCATCTTAACTATTTGATTATGTTGAGATTGCCTAACCCTCATTATCTTCTTCAATTGCCATTTTCCATCAGGTGTTTTCTCAGCATATTCTTCTAGTACGCTTCTAACGCTTTGGGCATCTGGAGTTAGCGAATTTTGGAATTTAGTAAATATTTCTTCAAGTATCTCATCAAAAGATGCAACAATACGCCTATTCAGAACTCCAATTATCGCTAGCTCAACTCTTTCACTAAGCGAAGAACGTTTTAGGTACAATTTTTCTTTCAGCCACCATTTTTTAGCTATGACTTTTCCTTTTTCGTTTTTCACATCTTCAAGAACAAACTCTTTTCCAAGATGTTTCTTTAGAACTTCCTCTATGCCTTCGGGTGCGCTGAATGGATAACCATTTTTCTTTAACTCATCAAAAATTGCAGGATAATTATTGATAATAACCGAATACGCCACAGGTTCTCTCCGTTCAGCAATTGTATGTTTAACGGTGTCCACAATAATTCTTTCATATCGCTCTTTATCAATTTCTGCCTCTGTCAGTAATCTTTCTTTGACTTCAGGTTTTCTAAACCGAATGTAATAATCGCCTACCGCACTTCCATACGGTTGCAATAGCGCTTTAGGAGAAACAACAGCAGGAGCTTGATAAATGACTTTTTCCAAATCAAAACCAGCCAAAACACCTGCCTTAATTATGGAATTATAAATCGTGATGTTCGTATTATGAAAAGTCACAGTCAACCATTTTCCAGCTTTCAAAACACGGTAAATTTGGTCGAAAGAAGCTCTCAACATTTTATGATAATAATCGAAGTCTTTTTCCTGAGCCTTGTTTATCGTGACTTCTTTTTGGAAATCCACTTGAAAACGCGGGTCGCTGGCGCACTGGATCCGATGCCGTTCGAGGTGGCGTGTTTCCCCTACGCGCAGCACTTCGTAACGACGAGTGTCCCGACAGCTACATCGATGCGGACGGCCGAGGATCTCGAGCAGGCTGTGAACGAGATCAACAACAAGATGAATGCACCTCAGGAGATGGAGTGCAAAAGGTAAATTCAAGTTCGCTTCTCGGTCATGTTTGGAGGCATAATTATGAAGACTTTGGTTGTGTACTATTCTCGAACTGGAAAAACAAGATTTGTAGCTGAAAAAGTAGCCGCAGAACTCAAAGCAGACATCGAAGAAATCGTTGACCTGAAAAATAGAACTGGACGATTTGGATTCTTGAAAGCCGGATATGATGCCACTCGAGGCAATAAAACGGAAATTGGGGAAACTCAAAAGTCACCAAGCGACTTTGACCTTATAGTAATAGGTACGCCCGTTTGGAATAGTAGACCTGCATCTGCGATTAGAACATATTTGAAGAGAAATGATTTTGCAGGAAAGAAAGCGGCTGTTTTTTGTACAAATGAGGGTATGGGGAGGAGAAAGCTGTTGAGAGGACTAGGCTTTGATATCTAATGTGGATATTGTTGGAGACCTCGTAGTTTCTAAGGTTTTTGAGAATCAAGACGAGAATGAACGTAAGATTTCAGATTGGTGTAGCAAACTGAGTTCTCTTTGAGAAACCTTTATTCCCCTGCTCTTCTATCAGATTTTAGAAATCGAAAAGGTTTTCTAATTTCTAACTTTGTACCCTAAATATAAAAAAGGAAAGGATTTGAGGTTTTAAAACGGCGCGAATACTCCGATGAAGACAAGCCATGCTAGTGCTGTTTTAGCTACGAAACTCAGTATGATGTAGACGCGTTCGCCGTAGAGGTAGTCTTTCCAGCGTCCTACGCCTTTGTATTGCAGGACCATGTTGAGGGCGAAAACGTTGAACACTGCAAAGTATATGAAGAATATTGAGTACACGAATGCTGGTGGTTCAGTGCCTGTTGACATTATTGCGGCTATGAAATATGCGAATAGCACTACCCATGGAACGCCTCCCGAAATGCATCCCACCAAGAAGGCTGACCACGAAGTTTTTTCGGTATGCTGATTTACCACTTCCATGTAGTACCCGAACATAATCATCATTGCATTCAACGTGAAGATCATCACCAGCGACCAGAAGTCCCAGACGCCTACGAACGTGGAAATCAGCACGATCATTATTGAGCTGGAGAAGGCGTATTCGTACCAGCGGTATGGGTTCATTCCTTTCTTCAGGTTTTCGGTGTAATCCTTGTTTTTCGGGTACGCAATCAGAAAGTGTGCAAGGGCTGAAAGCAGTGGGAAAGAGGCAACTATTACGCCTAGATAGCTTAGGGTGAAGAACACCTGCGGGTCAGGTGCGATGTTGAAAACTAGTGGGGGTCCAGTAGTTATGTCGAGTTTCAAGTAGAACGTGTATACGTCCCGTTCCCAAGTCAGAAGTGTACCCAGAGCGAGCATTAGTATTCCCTGAGATAAGTGTAGGATCCCGGCGCCCAAATTGAACTTTTTCAAGTAGCTGAAGGAAATAGGTGATTTCGCTATTATCTCCTGTCTTTCTCTATAATTCAAACAATCACCTCCCTTGCAGGAAAGGCATTAAGCTGCTTTATGCATTTATGGAGATTTATTTTTAAGCTTAATTAACCACTATCGCTAGACTTGGAGAAATCTTCCGCGACTTTTCCCCTTATTTTTTCATTTTTGAAGCATGGTTTAGAATAGCGCATTACAAGAGAACCTGAAAATCAAAGCCGTATACTTTCTTTTTCGAGGTCACTCGATAGCCCATTTTGTACATATGAGCAAAGACAGATATCCGATTGTAAAAAGCGAAGCTAATACGGGTTCTTGAAAGAAAGCCATGAAGATTGCTAACACATACAGGATTGCGGCAGGCACCCAAAGATGTAAAACACTGATTCTCATTTAAGCCACCTGATTTTGACATGGAAAAGTCCGTAAAAATATTAGTAATTTTTGCTCAGAAAATGAAACCTTACGTCAAATTATGGTGAAAACTTGGGGAAATTCCCGAAAAACGCGAAAAAACGAGAATAAATCTCAGTCATAAGCTACAATCGGGCTGAGGAAAAGAACTTTTCGCCGTCACTTTTCGGTCATTTGCCATTCGCAGTAAGAGTCCCCATTCTCAATGCACCGCGTTTTTTGAATCTTCAGCGTTTTACCAATAATCTGCCCGTATAAGCCCGAAACGAAGCCCTCTACACAACTGCAACACGATGATTCTCCTCCGCAAAGCTCAGCAAAAAAGTTGTTCAAAATCCTAAACTTCACTTCACCCTCCTCCGGATCAAATTCCAGAATTTCTATTTTTCCCAAGCCAGCATCCATAAACCTTTGAACAACCGTTTTCAGAAACACGTCGTCATCCGCCTTCATCATCTTAGGTGTGTCTTCAACGAAACGTTCGCCAGCTGCCTTGCCAGCCTCGAAAAATATTACTTTGGCACCTGACTGGAAGATATCCGAAAGCCTTGAAAAGATTTCTTGCATTCTTGCCTCAGTGAGTATTACGCATCTTTCTCCGGTTACTTTGTCTTTGATAACCCCTGCTTGTCCGTCAAACTCAAACTGCATGTCGCATCACACAGGGTCAGTTTTGGAACGTTTGTATATTTATGGTTTTTGAACTATTGGGTTTCGTGCAAGCTATTTTTCACGCAACGTTGGATAAACACTTTGCAATTGCATTGTTTTACAAAATACCTTGTTGAAAACGAGTCAAACACGATTTGTAGTTTCAAATCAGTTTTCTGTTTTGTGCTGACCGTAGAATTTGAGGATTTCTTTTATGGCTTTTTCCGAGTATCCGCTTTGTTTCAGCAGAGCGTTTATTGAGAAGTTGCCTTTTTTGCCCATTTTTCTCACCATGTGAGGTTGCCTCCAAACAGGGACTATTAAGTCTTAATATAGATCACCGCTAATATTAAACTTATGTGGGCGGCACACCACAGCAACACATTACGCTTAATCAGAAAACTGCGAAGCAAAGTTTCATAAGCATCCATCACCACCATTCCAGAAGAAGGCGCATACACATGGTTGTTGCAGGAAAAATCTTCAAACTCACACAACAAGTACCCATCGCTGAAGTCGCAGCGAAGCTCGACGGCTACCACACCGAAGAAAATTACGAGGAAGGCGACTACAACTTCACGCTCGTAACAGAAGTCGCAGGGCTTCTGCCCAAGGAGAACACCCTCACAGGCGTCTACTCACATGACTACGTTATGCACGTGTTCCACAGAGGCAAGACCGCACCCTTGCCGCGAACCGTTGAAGCGCTCTTCAGCTTCGCTCAAGTGGAAGACACAACGTTCCTCACGGTCGTTGAGAAAAAAAGCGTAGCCAACTTCGTGGCAAACAAGCTCAGCGAAATACTCTTCGACAAGGTAGGCAGCGTAGTTGAAGCAAGAATACCGCCTGAAACCCTGCGGGAATTCCACCTTAAAAACCCTGAAGACACAAAAATAACGTTCTTTGACAACGTAGACATCCCAAACGTGAATAAGCTGTCGCTTTACGGGCCTGATTTGATTAACGCACAGCTTTTTGAGGAATACACGAAACACGGGGATTTATGGTACGTGGTAGCACGGTCAAAAGAAACCGGCTACGTCGTAGGAGTCACCAGAGACGCCTCGGTAACCATATTCAACTTAACGGACAAAAACAAATACGTGGAATACGTAAACAAGGAAATATACCCAACAATCCTAGCAGCCAAGTAATTCTATTCTTTTTCCTGAACATACTCCTCTCATTAACAAGAGAAGCTAATAAAGAACCTACGATAGGACATTATATTTCTGAATTGCTCGTGAATTTACAATTTTGAGAGAGGGGAGGGTAGTGCCTGCAGTTTAAGGAGAATATGATAGAGGAAATTTCTGCAAACACCGCTTTCCCTTAAACAAATTCACTGTCATTTCACGCTCTTAAAGAGTTTTCAGAATTATGTCCAAATCTTACCCAAATCTTCACGACTAAAAAGCATACTTGCAAGCATGTTTTGAGGTGAGGGAGGGCTCGCTTATGCTGGAAACTCGGTGTTTTTTAGCCATTTGCTCGATAATGCTTTTGCTTCTTTTTCAAATTTCTCGGCTTGTTCAACTGAAATGTTTGTGTATGCTGGATGTTTTAGGTAGGCGTGAGCTATCTCGTGAGCTATTGATGCTTCAGAGGCATCCTCTTGTACCAAAACAAGAAAATTCTTCCTTATTTCTGGAAGGGGCAGGCAGCAGTCCATTGCTTTTTCAAACTGGACATTTTCCACGACGTACTCGTAAACGTCATCTGGAAGTTTCTTTACGGTGTTGATTATTTTCATGGCAAGTTCTGGAGCAAGTTTAAGGTCTAATTTTCGACTTATCTGCTCAAACGATTTTCCGGTCATAAATCTCCCACATATATAAGATAATGACAAGTAGAAAAAGCTTCAGTTAAGCCTGCTGGATTTTGACTTTTTGTGAAAGAACGGTCATCTACAAAAAAATGTTAAAATATGATGATGCTGAACAAAGCAGATAATTAATAACTGAAAGTGCTGGGGAGCAAAAATGTCCAAAGACCCTAAAAAGAATAAAGTTAGTGAAAAGCCGAGTTTAATGGGAACGAAGTGTCTTGATTGTCAAGAAGAAATTTTGCAAAGAGACCCCCAGAAATGCCCCTACTGTGGCAGTACAAATCTGATTTCTAAGAAAGATGATGTTTCAAATGTTGTTGCAGAAATTGAGCAGTTGAAGAAGGATGGGCTGTATGAAGACGCGGCTCTGAGGTATGAAGAGCTTGAAATGTGGGACAAGGCTGATGAAACCAGAAATATGAACATGGGAAAAGTCAGCGCAATCAATATGACGTGTCCTCATTGTGGGACATCTCAACCGTTATCTTCGAAAAAAACTGAAGTCACCTGTAAACATTGTGGGAAGAAATACGGAGTTCCCAAAAAGGTTCTTGAATTACTCTAATGCGTTTGGCGTGATTCTTAAAATAAAGGAGAAAATGGCTGCGTATCCAGTTTTAACTTTGTTTTTGGCAGGACTGAATGCATTCTACAAGGGATTCAAGGTTTTCTATGGATTCATCTATGTTGATGAAATTGCCAACTAGACTAACTACCTTAGAGGGGATAATTATCACAACTCTGCTGAGGAACGGTCTTTTGAATCCAAGATCCTTTGCGGCATCATCGGTCAAACCGACCTGTAAGCCGGTAATCTGCCAGTTACTGGGTTCAACATCTACTCCTTCAACTATCCCTACAGTGTAGCCTTTGGCGCCAATCACTTTCTTGCCTTTTAGTTTAGTGGAGCGGACCAAAATTCCTTTTTCTGCAATGTCTTCGAGATTTCTTATCGGCTCTTTAAGAGTTATTACTTCACCAACAGCCTCTACAAGCTGGGTTGGTAAACACACTGTGATTTTGCTTAGGAATGGCTTTTTAACTCCGAGTTCTGAGGCAGCATCATCACTTAAACTAACAAAGAAAGCGTTGGCTCGCCACGTGCTTAAGTCAATGTCTATGCCATCCACTTCTCCCAGTATGTACCCTTCTGTTCCAACAACTTTCTTTCCGTCTAATAGAGATGGGTTCATTGAGATTCACCTACTTTGATAAGTAAATTATTTGAATAAATACATTGCTTTAGTGATGGTTTGCAAAAACTTTGGCCTTGGAGTTTGTAAGTGTGTTTTCAAGCCTTACTGTTGTTTCATGTGGCTGGTCGAACATGTTCTGAAGTGCATTCGCGAACTCCTGACACTTTACCTTCCCAGAAACTGTGAATGAGAAAATACATGTCTGCCTCATGTGGGTCCTCTCCGTTAGGCAGAACTATCTCACTTATCGGTTTGTCAGATTCAAAAACAAGAATTCGGTCAATTTTCTCTAAATCCACTAATCTTTCACCAAACCGAAAGGGTTTCCTTTCATTAAACGGTGAAATAATGCATTCCATCATGTCTTTTTTGGAGTGGTCAAAACTGATACCCTGCCTCCAAAGTCCTCTTTTTTCCAAGCTTTGTATGAACACATGGTAGTATTTCATAGCAACCTCGATTAAGTATGTGCCTTTCGCACAAAAGCTTTGTTATCAATAGACAAAATATGCATCAATTTACTGAACCCGGCAACTTCCTCCGTCTTCATTTGCTCCCTTTATAAAAGGTGGGTTAAGTCTTTCCCATTCGACTGAGACTTTATTATAACTGTCAAAAACTTTCGCTGTGTTTTCAGTTATCCTTTCATAAGACTTTTATATATGGTGGGTTTTGGATATGGATATATCAACTAATGGAACTCGGTGCTATAATGGAACCCAGTAAAAAACCGTTGAACGTCCTCATTAAACAGTTACATGGAAACATTGAGGTAGTCCTCAAGAATGGCTGCGAATACAAGGGAAAAATGATAAAGTGCGATGGACACATGAACATCCTTCTCGAAGGAGCAACCGAATGCAAACAAGAACAGCTGCTCACCAACTACGGCAACGTTCTGCTCCGCGGAAACAATGTCCTCTACATAGTGCTAGACCCGACTAAACATTAAAACGCATCCCGCTCGCCACTTCTAACCACTTTAGTCCCTCATAGTTTTGCTTTCTTAGGACTTAGTCTTTCAGAGCTTTTTCATAATTTGCATTTCTTTCATCTGCAGGAACGTGCTCAAATCCTGCCTTTTCGCAGTGCAACTTATATCCAAGTGTGTTTTTCTTAATGCCTATGCCTAAGGTCCATACCATAAACACCAACTTGAAATTACACTAGGTTTTAAAAATGGCGGTCGATCAGGAAAGTGTCTCAAAAGTTCTTGCCGTACTGGCACATCCCCTACGGAGAGAAATACTCCTGACTCTAAGCGATAAAGGTGAATGCTCGTTCACAGACTTACTGAACGTAGCAAAGGTGGACACTGGCAAACTCAGCTTTCATCTGCGTGCTCTTTCGTCTTTCATGGAGCAGACATCAGCTGGCAAGTATGTCCTGAGCAACGCAGGCGAAAACGCCGTGCGAGTAATCATGGATGTGGAATCTTGGGCAGAAGTTGCTGATGTTACCAAAAAAGCATCATACCTTCCTCTTGCTTCCTTCCAAAGAAGATTTTTCGCATACATAGTTGATTTAGCGCTCATATCCTTGATTACCGTGGTAATTATGTTTCCCCAATCCCTTTACATCTTGACAATAAACCTGTTAAGCCCAGAACTAAGCGCTGTCCTGTTCATTACTATAGGCTTATTTTGGGTTTACTCAACACTACTAGAAGGTTTCAACGGCCAAACCCTTGGAAAACGCTTACTGGGCTTGAAGGCCGTAAAAACAGACGGTAAAAACCTATCTTACGACCACGCTGCAATACGAAACTTCGGCAAAGCATTCCTGCTACCTTTTGACATCGTAATCGGATTACAACTGAAAAACCCCGAATTCATGCGGTACTTTGACAAGTTTGCAGGAACTACAGTCATAAACTTACGTATCAAATCCGCTGTTTCACCTTCTCAGCCTGCACAAAAAAAGGAACTAAAGGTGGACGTAGAAGGCGAAAGCAGAAAGTTCAGCGTGGAACACTGCTCTTGTTTGACCACCTTGATGTGTACTAAATTTATAAAGAACTATATGGAGTAGTCACGTATGGCAAAGCCAAATGAAAACTATTATGCAGTTTCTGTCTCGTTATTTGCTGCAGTGTCGATGATTGTACAGTTCGTTAGTTATGTTCTTGAAGTGGACATAGCCAAGAGCTTATTTGACCAATATAGTAGCCCCGTTTTCGAATGGGCAGCCCAAAGCCAAAGCTATTTTTCTGCTTTGGAGCTAGCTAATTTAGGTCTAATTACTTTTGCGTTAGTGTTATGTGTAATTTTTGCTTTCCGCCATCCAAAATTAGAGGGAAAGCAAGGCTACGGAAACTTGTCAATCATCCTAATTTACGTAGGGATTTTCACCGTCTACAGCTACTTCAATTATCCAATATCGCTTCAACGTCCGCTCACATGGGTTTGGACGAGCGCTTTCGCCATAGTTACAGGTGCATCCGCACATCTGCTCTTGCTCCGCAACCGTTTAAGGAAAAACCGAAGAAAAGTGGACACTTCACAATTCAGCGAAAACGACCGGAGATGGCAATTTCTTAGGCAGTCATATAATGATGAATTCGCTGAATATCGTGGTCTTCTCTATGCACTAATCGGGATTGGTGTTGCTGTGACTGCTTTTTTGGTTTTTTCGTCAATCTTTCAGTACGTGTTTTCTTTGCCAACTGAAATAACTTTTTCTAACGAATTCAACACTCTCATAGTCATAATCTTCATCAAGATGCTAATCCTGCTTTTCGGATTGATCGTGGGCGTAATCCGTCAACTAGCATCTGAAATGCATGATATCGCTGACCTTATCCGTAGCCACAGCTGAAAAACCGAAGTTCATTTGATACTCTGGCAAGTTCGCTGAAACCAAAGTCCTATATTTACGAGCTTAACTCGGTTAATTCGACTTCTCAAACTTTGCGAAGGCGCCTCTGCTTTAACTTTGAGCATGTCAACGTCTAGTTGGAGTCCTTCATCCGCTTCCAACTACCTGACTTTGACTTGGAGCTTCAGCAACGGTCAAAAAATTGACCCGGATAAATTTGTTGAAGTAACCTTGACTTTGACTGTTAGCGAAGGTATCACGGGGATAACGAGCTTCAATTTTGACTTAATTGTTGAAGGCAGCGGATAGTGAGCTTAGACCGCGCAGCGTTTTTTCTAAAAGTTTTATTTGTTACTATTGCATAGTTTTTAGTGGAGGGTTCTGGAGTGAGCGATATGGAACTGCGGGTGTCGAAAATTAAAGACGGAACTGTCATTGACCACATAAGTGGTGGGTACGCCTTAGAAGTTGTTAAGATTCTGGGGATAACGGGGCATGAAAAGAGGGTGATGACAATTACCATTAACGTTCCGAGCAAGCGTTTGAGGGTTAAGGATATTGTGAAGATTGAGGGGCGTGCGCTTAACACGCAGGAGGTTAATCGGATTGCGTTGGTGGCGCCGCACGCATCTATCAACATTATTCGTGATTATAAGGTGGTGGAGAAGGTGGAAGTTAAGTTGCCGAAGGTGATTGAGGCTATTATAAAATGTGCAAATCCCGCTTGCATAAGCAACAGTAACGAGCCTGCAACTGTTAGGTTTTATGTTGAGAGTGAGGAGCCTCTTTTGTTGAAGTGTCATTATTGTGGTTATATTTTGGAGAAGGCGGATGTTTTGCGGCAGCTTTAGTTTTGTTCTTGTTCTGACTGAGCCGTAACGTTTATATCTCAAGATGTAATATTCTCAGTTCAGTAATATGTCTATAAATAGACATATTGTGTGTGAGTAGAACAAAAATACACAAGTGAAAAACCATGCTAAACATGCTAATAATAATCCTCCCCGCAATCTGGATATCCTTCACAAGCTACCTCGTATGGTACCTAACCTCAGCAAAACGCAACGTAGCCATAACATTCGAAGACGCAAAAGCCCTATGGCAAATACACAGAAAAACCGCCAACTGCTCCGGCCACAAATGGAACCCCATATCCCGCAAAGGCGAAAAAATCTCCGGCTTCCAATGCGAATGCGGATACACGTACACTCAACGACGCCCCTTAATATCAGGCAAACCTAGAAGCAACCATCGCGACCACAAAAGTCAACAAGCGTTCCCCCTCTCATCTTACTGAATCAGCTTTCTCTATTTGAACCTGCGGGCGACCAGAATTTATCATGCGCCAGCTGAAACAATTTTCTAAAATAACCCTCGTTCAACGCTTGGCCTTTGTTTATTCCTGGGCATTCAGCCGTGTAAAGAAACGTGTACTTTCGGTTATGCATACCTTTTAGTTCAAATGGATAAAACCTGC
>Ga0307423_1001606_pt1 | contig 13445 bp, 11 predicted proteins | sample SalMarWE160310MG_FD_202154 | JGI IMG/M metagenome (GOLD analysis project Ga0307423, IMG submission 202154) | Salt marsh sediment microbial communities from the Plum Island Ecosystem LTER, Massachusetts, United States - WE1603-10 | ecosystem: Environmental > Aquatic > Marine > Intertidal zone >...
CCCCGCTTGACGGCAGCCATCTTTTCAAATATCTGCTGCCGCAAGAATTACGCCGCAGCTATGATAATGTTGGCCGGACCGGTGCCGGTTTCATAATTTTGATTATCTTAATAAATATTCCCGGGTTATGGAATATATTCAACACGGTGCTGTTTGGGTTACGGGATTTCCTGTTGAAAACCCTTATCGTTTTCTAATGGCATACCGGAAAAAAATTATGGTTGGCCTTTAACAGCTCAGAGTAGGTGTGTACCGGTGGTGGCAAGAACAAGCATAGTTTTGGGTATGAATAAATGAGAAATTAAAAACATCGCGTTTTGCCTTTTCACCTTATTCACATTTTTCTTTACAGGGAGAGTCTTGAAAGGCCTTAGTCTCACTTGAAGGCAAAATCCCCAGACTCCCTGCATTTGGCTCACGACTCCCTTTGATTTCCAATTCTCAATGCACTGGGATTCAAGGATTATTATCCTATGTTCAAGATGATGATTACCTGTTCCAGAGCCAGCGAAGGCATGTGTTAACCGTGCCGTCTGTTCACAAACTTGTAAAAAACTGGTGCGGTGAAATCAATCTGAAGGGCAACTACGGTTCGCACACTTTACGTAAGACTTGGGGCTACCACCAGAGGGTAACGTTTGGTGTTGACTTGCCCAGATTGATGGTGTGTTTTAATCACTCGACTCAGAAGTTAACACTGGATTATCTATGTATCCAGCCAGAGGAAATCAAGGATGTTTATGAGAACGAGTTGTGATGCTTGGCGAAGCCGGATTGCACCATTAGCTACCCTACAGTACTCAACAGCCGCTCATGACAGCCGATTGATACCTATGTAATTAGGATGCGAACCGGCAAGCTTATCAACGCTGTATAAAAAAACCTTGACACCGAGCGAGAGTGTGGTATTATTTTTACCACACGCATTCGTACCAAAAACTTTAAATGCTCATAGATTTGGACATGAGGAATTTCGGACAAGTAGGAGCCATGTCGAATCAGGGGGAGGGGGTATCAATGGGATTTGGTAAAAATATAAAAAATTTGCGGCTAAAGCAGAAGTTAAGTCTAAGAGAATTTTCCAGACAAATAAATAAGGACGCCAGCAATTGGAGCAAGATCGAAAGGGAGGTCATCCCGCCGCCTCAGGACGAAGAAAATCTCATGAAAATTGCCCAAGTTCTCGGCGTTCCAACAGAATCAGATCAATATTCGACACTGAGAGACCTTGCGGCAATTGATTCTGGCATAATTCCGAGAGATTTGCTAAATGATGAAGAAGCGCTCAAATCATTGCCCATTTTTTTCAGGACTATCAGAAACAAAAGGCCAACGGAGCAACAGCTTCGGGATTTAATTGAATCCATTCGGCAAGAGGGATAATGCCTGACTTTTCTGACTTTAAATGCGACTGGTTGAACAAAGAAAGTATTTGGGGCGAGGCCGAACACGCAAGAAGCAAGTATTGGCCAGAAAACACCTTCCCAATTGAATCCGAAATTGTTATCCAAGGTGGATTGGGTCTTGATATAGTTTTCTTGAAAGGCTTATTTCAAGTAGCGCTTTCAAATTCGTTTTTAAGTTTTGACCGCTCCAAAGTTGTGATCGACAACTATGCGTATAATTGTGGGCGGTTTGATGACAAAATAAATTTCGACCTCGCCCACGAAGTCGGACACTATCTTTTGCATGAAAAAGAGTACGATTATTTGCGTGAAAAAATAACGAGCCTCGATGATTACTTCGACTTTATGAAAACCGCCCCTGATAGTGCAATCAGGAATTATGAATTTCAAGCCAGCGAATTTGCAGGTAGGTTTCTGGTGCCGATAGTGGAGTTGAACCGTGAAATCGAAATTCGTTGTGACGAGGCCATAGAAAACGGTAAAATGGATAAATACGCTCAGAATCCAGATGCGTTTCTATCCGTTATCAGCCCTGACATTGCGGATATTTTTGGCGTTACGTTTACGAACATCGAAGAAAGGGTCAAACGTGAAGCCATGTGGCCGCCCGACTGCCTTAAAACCTAACAAACCCTCACAACGTCCATTTTCTTGTCAACCTACCCCACTCAGAACCCAATACTCAACTACAAAAATAAAAATGGGAGTTCATAAGAACTCCCTGTTTTTATTTTAAAACTTTGGTCGGGGCGAGACTTGCCCGCCTGTCTTGTGGCGGGGGATTTGAATGCGCCAGAGGCGCACAAGCAAGCCATAGGCTTGTAAACCTCCCTCTTAAGCCGAAGGCTGGTCGGGGCGAGAGGATTTGAACCTCCGACTTCCTGCTCCCAAAGCAGGCGCGCTTCCAGGCTGCGCCACGCCCCGACGAGGGATGTTTTTAGCATTGATCAATAGATCTTGCAAGGAGTTATCCCGAATCTCTCATAAATAATTAGTCTGATTACTTCCGTTCAATTCTGATCATTTACAACAACTAAAGCGTATAACTATCATGTCGTATCTGGTTGATTTACTTTATTATCACAAAAAAAAGGATGTTTTTAATTTTAGACAAATTATTTCCCTACCGGGCTTTTTCAAAAAAATCATCGATGCCGCTTTTGATTCTCGATGCGGCGTCTGTCATCCAGCTGATATCGTTTAGATTTTTTTCATCGACCGGGTTGGTGATATATCCGATTTCGATGAGCACTGCCGGCATGTCCGCACCTTCCAAAACCATCAGGGGCGCCCCTTGAAATTCGGCTTTAAACTCGGGTGTCTGGTTGATGCGATTCATAATGAGTTCGGCAAGGGTTTTGCTGGCTTCCTGGTGCTTGTTTTGAATATCGGACCAGGGTGTCTGTAAAGTGCTGTGTTTCAGCGTTGGCATGGCATCCGCCTCGGACCCGAATGCGGAAGTTGAAGCTTTTTCATAATAATACAGCGAGATGCCGCCGGCTTGATGGAGAAAAGACCCGCCGGTATGGATGCTGATGAACATGTCTGCATTGAGATGATTGGCCGTGGCGGTTCGGGTCAGGAGGTCGACCCGATAGTCATCGGTTCTTGTCAGAACGACCGCATAGGTATTTTTGAGTGCTTCCGCCAATACCCGGGCGAATTCCAGGGTAGCGGTTTTTTCCAAAGTGCCGTCCGACCCTTTGGCGCCGTTATCATAACCACCGTGTCCGGGATCCAGTACAATGATTCTTTTTTGAGTCGACAGCGGCGATGGATCAGACGCGGCCCTTGCAATGGCGCAAGGTGCGAGCAGGAAGACCCATAAAAGGATAACCGTATGAATCTTAAAAAGAATCAACCTATAACCTTCCGTCATAACATCGATTTTTTCTATTTGACTTGACACTTGCAAAGTTTGATATTAATGTTAAAGTTTGATTTTTCCTTAAAATATAATATAGTTAATATGCTTGCCTCGACCGTTTCCGGGCCCATGCGAATAAGCAGTCAAGGGCATGACGAATCCTGAACCCCGATTGATCGAATGTTATCCCATATCGTGGTGTTAATAAAAGGATAAGTTCTTAAAAATTGCAACCATAATGTTTTTTTTATATAGGAAATTTTGTATTTATTTTTTAAACTCCTAACTGAGCGATTGTCGAGGTTGCCGCATATACAAGAAAGATGCCGTTCCGCTATAGTCAACTATGCGGGACGGCATCTGACGCAGTAGATGCGGTAAGATCGGCAATCCCGAAGGGTTTCAAATTTTAAAAATCAAAATAATTCATTAAATATAGAAGATATTTTACCCCCTTTTAAAATTTGAAACGCTCAGATTGGGAAACTGCGAGAGTGGCGGAACTGGTAGACGCACTGGACTTAGGATCCAGCTCTGGTAACAGAGTGGGAGTTCAAATCTCCCCTCTCGCACCAGCCAAAACCCATCACCCGGTGCCTGAAATGCGGAGAATTTTCAGGTACTGAATATTTAGAAAGGACCTTTATGCAAGTAACCGTAGAAGATCTCAGCAGCGTGAAAAAAATCCTGCATATCGAAGTGCCCGAAGATGAAGTGATTCGTGAATTGGACAACGCCTATAGTCATCTCAAAAAAACAGCCAAAGTCAAAGGTTTTCGTCCGGGAAAAGCCCCCCGATCCGTTCTGGTCAGGTTGTTTAAAAAAGACGTTCATGGCGACGTATCCTCGAAATTGCTTCAGGATTCATTCGTAGCGGCCCTCAAGGAAACCGATCTGAATGTCATAGGGACCCCGAAAATCGACCCGCCGCCCCTTGAAGAAAAAGGTCCGTATAAATATGATGCCGCCGTAGAGGTGAAACCCGAAATAGACGACATCGACTTCAAAGGATTGACCCTGAAAAAGGCCAAGTACCGGGTTACGGATGAAGAATTGGATGCACAGCTTCAGATGCTTCAAAAAAACCTGGCGAAACAGCAGCCCGTAACCGAAGACCGAGCTGTAAAAGAAGGTGATTTTGTACTGATCGATTACGAAGGTTTTGAGGACGGCAAGCCTTTTATTGAGACACAAAAAACAGAGAACTTTACCATGAAAATCGGCGCCGGAAGCATCTCAAAATCATTGGATGAAAAGCTGATCAATATGAAACCCGGACAAGAAAATGAGATACTGATAAATTTCCCTGAAGACCATTTCAATGCCAAACTGGCCAATCATAACATTTCATTTCATGTAACACTCAAGGAAATCAGGGAAGAAATCCTTCCTGAAATCGACGATGAATTTGCCAAAATGCTGGGGCAATATGAAACGTTGGACGTATTGAAAAAAGCCATAACCGATAATTTAAATGAAGGATATCAAAAACGTGTGGAGCAGGAACTCAACGAGCAGATCTATAAAAGCCTGATCGAAAAAACCGAATTTGAGTTGCCCGAATCGATGATAGCCTACGAGTTGGACGGCATTATCGATGAAATTGAAAAGACGATGGCTTATTATAACAGATCCATGGAAGATGAGGGACTGAACAGGGAGGCCCTTGCCGAAAAACATCGTGACACCGCGGAAAAGAAAGTGAGACGCCACCTGATCCTGGACAAGATCATTAATCAGGAAGAGTTAACGCTCTCGGATCAGGAGTTGGAGGACGGATTTTCGGAAATGGCCCTGGCGGTGAATCAGCCCGTTGAGGCCATCAAAAATTATTACCAGCAAAACCAGGACAATCTCGATTTTTTTAAACATACCTTACTTGAAAAGCAAGCCATCAAGCTTATTATTAAAAGTAGTGATGTCCAAGAAATCGAGCCGGAGCTGAGTAAAAAAACCGAGACGGACGAAGCTTAAAAGACGTCTCGAATAATCAATTTGAAATGGGAAGAAAGTGATTTTTGGTAAAATCATTCGTAAACTCAGAAAAAGCTTAATAAGGAGATAATTGGTGCCGTTAATACCTATGGTAATCGAACAAAGCAGCAGGGGCGAGCGAGCCTACGACATTTACTCGAGACTCCTCAAAGACAGGATCATTTTTCTCGGAACCGCCATGAATGACGAAGTCGCGAATCTTCTGATCGCGCAACTGTTGTTCCTCGAATCCGAAGATCCTGACAAAGACATCAACTTTTATATCAATTCGCCCGGCGGTATTGTTACGGCAGGATTGGCGGTATATGATACCATGCAATACATCAAACCCGACATTGCAACCGTTTGTATCGGCCAAGCCGCCAGTATGGGTGCGCTGCTGTTAACTGCAGGAACCAAAGGCAAACGTTATTCTCTTCCCAATTCTAGGATTTTGATCCATCAACCCATGGGCGGATTTCAAGGGCAGGCCTCGGATATCGAAATCCAGGCCAAAGAAATCCTGAGGATGAAAGAAACCTTGAACCAAATATTGGTTCATCATACCGGAAAAGATTTAGAACAAATACAAAATGATACGGATCGTGACTTTTTTATGTCCGGTATGGAGGCAAAAAAATACGGAATTATCGATCATGTTATTGAAAACAGAGATGATTTGAATAAAATAGAAAAGGCGGAGAAATAAAATGGCGAAAAAAGGAGATGCAAACGATAACCTTTTCTGTTCATTTTGCGGAAAGAATCAGAAAGAGGTTCAAAAATTGATTGCCGGACCTGCCGTCTATATCTGTGATGAATGTATCCAGCTATGCAGTGAGATAATCGAAGAGGAAAAAGGTAAAGACGAAAAAGACATTGATCGTCTCTTGCTTCCAAAAGAGATTAAGGACATGCTTGATGAATACGTCATTGAACAGGATGCGGCAAAAAAAATTCTCGCTGTCGCAGTGTACAACCATTACAAACGATTGGACTCTTCGATCAGAACCGGAGATGTTGAGATCCAGAAGAGCAATATCATCCTTATCGGGCCGACCGGGTGTGGAAAAACATTGCTGGCCCAGACCCTTGCCAGATTCTTGAATGTACCCTTTACCATTGCAGACGCAACGAGCCTTACAGAAGCGGGTTATGTCGGAGAAGATGTCGAAAATATAATTCTCGCCCTTTTACAGAATGCGGATTATGACGTCGAAAAGGCAAAACGCGGCATTGTATACATTGATGAAATCGACAAAATTGCACGCAAGTCCGACAACCCCTCCATTACCCGGGATGTATCGGGAGAAGGCGTTCAACAAGCATTATTGAAGATTATTGAAGGCACCACCGCCAGTGTTCCGCCAAAAGGAGGCCGAAAGCATCCCCAGCAGGATTTTGTGAAAGTCGATACATCCAACATCCTGTTTATCTGCGGCGGAACCTTTAACGGACTGGATCAGATCATCCAGCAGCGGCGGGGTTCCAAAGTCATGGGCTTTGGGGCCAACATCATCAAACAGGAAGAAAAAAAGATTGGTGAAATCCTCAAAATGGTTCTGCCCGAAGACCTGATAAAATATGGTTTGATTCCTGAATTCTTAGGGCGTCTTCCTGTTATCGCAACCCTTGGTGAATTGAATGTGCCGGCATTGATCCGGATATTGCAAGAGCCGAAAAACGCCTTGATAAAACAGTATAAAAAACTCATGGAGATGGAAGGAATTAATTTAAGACTAACGGATAGCGCACTCTCGGCCATTGCCGAATTGGCCATGCAACGCAAATCCGGCGCCAGGGGGCTTCGCGCCATCATGGAAAAATGTATGCTCGATGTCATGTACGAGATTCCTTCCATGGAAAATGTCAAGGAATGTGTCATCGGAGAAGATACGGTACTGAATCAGGAAGATCCGATTTTGTTATTTGAACAACCCCGGAAAAAAGCCCAAGACGGATAAATGGGGGTATAAACGTTTATTATGATAAGTTTGCAGAAATTTTTCAAAGATGACAATCCTGAATCGTCGAAGCTTTTGCTTCCCCTTTTGCCATTAAGGGATATTGTGGTTTTTCCTCACATGGTCGCGCCGCTTTTTGTGGGACGTTCGAAATCGGTAAACGCGCTTACGGAGGCAATGAACCATGACAAAAGGGTATTTCTTTCCACCCAGAAAAAGGCAGGAATCGACAATCCCGGTGAAAAAGATATCAGTAAAATTGGAACCATTGCCAGCGTCCTGCAACTGCTCAGGCTGCCCGATGGAACGGTAAAAGCCCTGGTAGAAGGGAAAAACAGAGCTTCTATCGAGCAGTTTGTACCGAACAAAGACTTTTTTCAGGTGGAGTTGGAACTCATCGCCGAAACAGATGTCTCGCATGCAGAAGGCGAGGCATTGGTCAGGGCGATAACGAAAAGCTTTGACGAATACGCCAAAATTAACAAAAGCCTGTCCAAAGATCTTGTGAAAAGTGTTTCCAGCATCACGGACCCTGCGAAACTGGTCGATACGATGGCCGCTCATTTTGCATTTAAAAATGAAGACAAGCAGCAGCTGTTGGAAACGATTTCCCTGGAAAAGCGGCTGTCCCTCCTTCTGAGCCTGATTAAGATGGAAATCGATATTTTCAAAATGGACCAGCGGATAAAATCCCGCGTCAAAGAACAGATGGAAAAAACACAAAAGAATTACTATCTGAATGAACAGATGCGGGCCATCAAAAAAGAAATCGGTACTGAAGATGATCACAGCGATGAGCTCAAAGATCTCGAAAAGCGAATCAAACGCAAAAAGATGTCCAAGGAAGCTGCCGCGAAAGTCAGGCATGAATTTAGAAAACTCAAGATGATGACGCCCATGTCCGCCGAGGCGACGGTGGTTCGAGGGTATATCGACTGGCTCATCAGCCTTCCGTGGTTTGAGCGAAGTCATGTACGCAAAGATCTTGAAGAAGCGGATAGAATACTGGAAGAAGATCATTATGGCCTGAAAAAACCAAAAGAACGCATCCTGGAATATCTTGCCGTTCAGAGCTTGATGAAAAAGATTCGGGGGCCGATACTTTGTTTTGTGGGACCGCCGGGGGTCGGCAAAACCTCTTTGGCCAAATCTGTTGCCAGAGCAACAGGAAGGAAATTCGTACGCCTTTCCCTGGGCGGCGTCAGAGACGAGGCCGAAATCAGGGGGCACCGGCGCACCTACATTGGGGCAATGCCCGGCAAAATCATACAATCTTTGAAAAAAGTCGGGGTCAATAACCCGGTGTTTTGTCTTGATGAAGTCGATAAAATGAGTATGGATTTCCGCGGGGATCCTTCGGCCGCCCTTTTGGAAGTGCTTGATCCGGAACAAAATTACAGCTTCAACGACCACTACCTGGATGTTGATTACGATCTTTCGGATATCCTTTTCATAACAACGGCCAATACGCTGCCCGAGATCCCCCTGCCATTGCAGGATAGAATGGAAATTATACGCCTTCCCGGGTATTCGGAATATGAAAAATATCACATCGCAAACGACTTTTTGATCTCTAAACAAATCAAAATGAACGGTCTGGGAGATCAAAAGGTTGGATTTAGCAAAAATGGGGTACTGATGATAATCCGTCGTTATACCAGGGAATCGGGTGTTAGAAATCTTGAACGCGAAATATCTTCGATTTGCCGCAAAGTCGCAAGAGAAATTGTAAAAAATAAAAAATCCAAGTCATTTAAAATTACGGCAAATTCAGTTCAGAAATATTTGGGTCCCCCGACGTATAAGGAGAGCCAGATAGAAGAAAAAGACCAGATCGGCATAGTCACAGGCCTTGCATGGACCCAGGTGGGTGGCGAACTGCTCTGTATTGAAACCTTGATTCTGCCGGGCAGAGGGAAACTGCTTACAACCGGCAAACTGGGAGATGTCATGCGAGAGTCTGCCCAGGCAGCGGTCAGTTATGTTCGGTCACGAGCAGAAAACCTTTCTATAAATCCCAAGTTTTACAAACAAAACGATATTCATATCCATATACCCGAAGGTGCGATTCCAAAAGATGGACCATCTGCAGGGATTACAATGTGTACCTCTTTGGTGTCCGCGTTGACAAAGCGGCCGGTACGTCACGATATCGCCATGACCGGTGAAATAACATTGCGGGGTCGGGTGTTGGCGATCGGCGGAATAAAAGAAAAAATTTTGGCTGCCCACAGAGGCGGCATCAAAAAGGTCGTTATTCCCAAAGAAAATGAAAAGAACTTGAAGGATATACCGTCCAAAGTTTTAAAAGAAATCAAGATTGTTTTTGTTGACCACATGGATGAAGTGCTGCCACATGCATTGATTCTGGAATCAGGGGGTACGCATTTTAGAGGACACGATATTCCATTTGAGATGATGGGCGAGAAAATGGATGATAAGTTGGATAAAGACCAGAGATCCGTTTTGATATAATCTGAATCATTAAAAAAACCACTCTTACAACCAACTTAAGGCTTGACTTCATAATTTTAAATTGTTAGCAGTTAGCTCCTTTTTGAGACCAAAATTCAAATTCAGCCGCGAGACCAAGGTCTTGCCGCAGTTATTCGGGCGGGTAGCTCAGTTGGGAGAGCATCGGCCTTACAAGCCGAGGGTCACAGGTTCGAGCCCTGTTCCGCCCACCATTTTGATTGACTATCTGAAAACGAATTGATAAAAGGTAAACCGAGCGTTTCAAATTACTAACAACTTTGGGGGTGTAGCTCAGCTCTGGTTAGAGCGTCCCGTCAGGCTTGACGGGAAGATCGCGGGAGTTAAGTTATATTCCAAGCAACTTTTTATTAAATATCAACCACTTTGGGGGTGTAGCTCAGCTCTGGTTAGAGCGCCGGCCTGTCAAGCCGGAGGTCGCGGGTTCAAGTCCCGTCACTCCCGCCATTTTTCTTTGAAATATCCGGTTAGAGCGTCCCGTCAGACTTGACGGGAAGATCACGGGTTCAAGTCCCGTCACTCCCGCCACAAAGAAATACAGCCTGTCTATTACTGAGACAGGCTTTTTTGATTATGGCATATCATGTTTACATCATCGAAAGTCTTAAAGACGGAACCTATTATGTCGGCTCCACACAAAACCTAACCGAGAGAATTGAACGCCACGATCAGGGCCGGTCAATATATACCAAAGTTAAAAAACCGTGGAAGTTACTTTATTCCGAAACACACCCTGATCGATCCACGGCATCGATTCGTGAAAACGAGATTAAATCCAGAAAAAGCAAATCCTACATTGAAACCCTGGTTAAAGCGTCCCGTCAGACTTGACGGGAAGATCGCGGGTTAAAGTCCCGTCACTCCCGCCATGAGAGATATAGCCTGTCCATTCCTTGTGACAGGCTTTTTTGGTTATGACCGGGTATGTTTCAATTATTGGACGCCTTAAGGACGGCATTTATTGCAATGGGTCAACTATTCCGGCAGTTTTACGACGGTTCTTCCTTTATGCTTTCTTTCAATGATGAAATCGATTCGCGCGCCCAGCTCGTCCAGAGAAACCTCGGTGGTGATGGGTTCAAGACGGTCTATTTTCCAGTCACTGGCTATTTTATTCCATACCTTTAAGCGAAGGGGCATCGGACAATTCTGCGAGTCGATTCCCATCAGTGTTACCCCCCTCAAAATAAAAGGATAGACGTTCAAAGGCAGATCGTGTGATCCAACATTCCCACAGCAGGTAACCCCACCGTGAAGCTGTATTGATTTGATCATCGTTGCCAGTATTTCTCCGCCGATGGTATCAATGCCGCCGGCCCAAAGCCCCTTAAGAAGCGGCTTCCCGGTGGAATCTGTGGCCTCTTCAATACTGACAACCTCTTTGGCGCCGATGTCTAACAAATAATCTTTTTCATCGATGATTCCGTTAACCGCTGTAACGTCATATCCGGCTTTGGCAAGTACGGAAACCGCAATACTTCCCACGCCTCCCGTAGCACCGGAAACCAGTACGCGCCCCATATCCGGCGTGATACCATAATCGACCAGGCGGTAAACCGAAAGTGCTGCGGTGAAGCCTGCCGTACCGAATATCATGCTTTCCCGGGAGGAGAGCCCCTTGGGCATTTTGACAACCCAGTCCGCCGGGACCCGTATGTATTGGGCGAATCCGCCGGAGGTATTCATCCCGAGATCATAGCTGGTTACGATGACTTCATCGCCGACATTGAAATCCTTGCTTTGGGTTTCTGCTACGATTCCTGCGGCGTCGATTCCGGGAGTGTGGGGATATTTCTTTGTCACGCCCCTGTTTCCCAGGGTAGAAAGCACATCTTTATAATTTAAAGACGAATACTTGACGTTGACGAGTACATCTCCCGGCGGAAGATCGTCAAGGGTTCTGTCTTTGATTTCTCTGATAAATTGGTTGTTTTCTCTTTCTGACACAACCATTGCCTTGAATGTATTTGGACTCATGGATTTACCTCCAAAATTTACAATTTAGGGTTATTGGGGAATTATTGACGGCAGAGACCGACCGGTCTGTCTCTACTATATGACGTTTTTTATCGATGTCAAACACACTTTCTTAAAATTTTACCTTGGGAACGGCCTTTTCTGTCTCGGGCACTTGGTAGTACGTTGCGCTTGAGACACCTGCAACCGTGGCATAGAATCTTCCGAGAAATGTGCGGATGTAGGTGTTCAGGATCTGAACAGAGTCATTGTATCGTTTCCGTTCAACGGCAATCCTGTTTTCAGTTCCTTCCAGGCTATCCTGAAGTTTAAGAAACGATTCGTTGGCCTTGAGTACCGGATATCTTTCCTGCAGCAAAAGGAGTCTCGAGAGCACCCCTTCAAGCTGGTTTGACGCTTTGATTTTGCCTTTTACATCTTTGGCCTGAAAGTACTGGGTTCGCGCCTGTGCGAGATTTTCAAAAATTTCTTTTTCATGCTTTGCATATCCTTTGACGGTTGCAACCAGATTGGGAATCAGATCGTATCTTCTTTTAAGCTGATTTTCCACCTGCGCCCATCTGCCTTTAACATTTTCATCCATGGTAATGACCCGGTTATAGCCGCTGATAATATTGCCGATCAGCATAAAACCAACCAGTACGACAACGCCCACGATGATAAGTACGGTTTTCATTGACTTTGACATATTGATCCTCCAACAAGTAATAATTTAACATCTCGGAAATTCTGAATAGACACTAACCGTGTCCTTTCAAAAATGAGCAGTTTTTGTTCTGATCAAGGCCGCACAAGGGTTTGCGGCGAGACGTACGACTGTACGTCGCAGCCGGAAACCCGCGGAGAACGCCGAGCAGGGCAAAAAAGGCCATTTCTGAATGGACACTAGAAGTCATCTCAAAATTAGGATTTTCTTTCGAGATCAAGGCGAGGCCGAGAATCAACCCGCAGGCATACTCAAGTATGTCGAGGACTTGAGACGAGGGCTCAACGCTGATATCGGATGAAAAGACTTTTTTGAGATGACTTCTAACTACCATCCGCCGGATGCCCCCCCGCCGCCGAATCCACCGCCGCCGCCGCCGCCGAAGCTTCCGAACCCCCCGCCGCCGAAACCACCGCCGCCGCCCCAGGAACCTCCTCTGCCGCCCATGGAAGAAAACAGCAGAAACAACAGAAAAGCTTTTGGGTTTCTGACAAACAGTATGCCCAGAATAATAAAAAACAAAACAGCGATAATGCTGGAAAAAAGGCTGGGAGAGTTGCCCCTTGACGCGGGTTGACGGGAATATTCCACCACGGGCATTCCTTCTATTTTGACCCCGTAATGTTTGGCAATAATATTGGCCACGGCCAGGGTCATGGCATAGATTCCGTCCGAATAGTCGCCTTTTCTGAAATACGGCACCAGCAGCTTTCGTCCGAGACTTCCGACAAGGCTGTCCGGGAGCACCCCCTCGAGTCCGTAACCGACTTCGATCCTGTATTTTTTATCTTTAAACGCAACCAAAAAGAGAACACCGTTGTCCTTTCCTTTTTGGCCAAGCTTCCACTTGTCATTGGCAATTGTTATTGAAAGGTCTTCAATGGAGTCACCACCGAGATCCGGAATGGTCAAGACGACCATTTGTGCGGTGGTTTTTTGTTCGAGTTCCTGAAGGTATCCGTTTAGTCGGTGTTTCACGGTATCGTTGACAATGCCGGCCAGGTCCACCACATATGTTTGCGGCTTTTCCGGAATATTCGCCGGCCGGCCAGATCGGA
>Ga0307423_1001607_pt1 | contig 13431 bp, 6 predicted proteins | sample SalMarWE160310MG_FD_202154 | JGI IMG/M metagenome (GOLD analysis project Ga0307423, IMG submission 202154) | Salt marsh sediment microbial communities from the Plum Island Ecosystem LTER, Massachusetts, United States - WE1603-10 | ecosystem: Environmental > Aquatic > Marine > Intertidal zone >...
GACGTCTGCGGAAGAGGTCGCCTCCGCCGAAGTGCCGGATCCCGACGAGCTAGCCGAAGCGGCGATCCCCGCCCGCCGCGCACCCGCTGAAGGTCCCGGAGCCGCGGCAGCCCTTCTCGACATGCTCGAGACCTTCGACACCGACCTGAAGCTCTGTCTCGAGCGGGTCAGCGGCGCGGGTCCGCCCTTGGAGGACGTGACGATCCAGCTCGAGATCGCCGGGGGCTCGCTCGACTTTCCGATCTCTCTAACGGCTGCCGGTGTTCCGCTGGAGGGAACGCTGGGCCTCGACCGCCGGGATGGAAAGACCCACGTCGCCTTCGACCTGGGCACCCGAGCTCCCTTCCGCGTCGATGAGCTCGGCGCCTACCTGGGGCCCGAGGCCAACTGGCAGGGCGATTTCCAGGAGCTGCGGGTCGACGCGGAGGGCACTGGAGAATTGCCGCGCGAATTTCTCATCTCGCTGCGCGCCGCACTCATCGCTCGCGGAGCCGATCTCACCTACGGCTTCGAGTCCCCGGTGCCCCTCATAGTCGATCACATCGAGGTGACGCTCGAGGAGCGCGGGCCCTTGACCGTGAGCGCGCGCGCCGAGCTGCTGGGGGAGGCGCTCCGTCTGGACCTCTCCGGGGGGACCGCGGAGGCGCTGCTGGGCGGCGAGGGCTGGCCTCTGCGTATCGAGGCCGCCGGTGCCGGCGCCGAGATCGAGCTCGAGGGCGAGGCCCGGGGCAGCCTGGTCCTGGGCACGGGCGAGGCTGACGTGCAGCTTCGCGTCGAGGGCGAGCGGCTCTCCCGGCTCGAGCCCTGGCTGGGAGCGCTTCCGGTCGCCGACGCCTCCTACGCACTCCGCGCCCGCCTCGAGCGCACGCCCGAGCTGTTTCGAACCACCCTCGAGGAGGTGCGCTTCGGCGAGACGAGCCTGACCGGTGACCTCGGCGTCAAGCGTGAGGGAGAGGAGCGCCTGGCATGGGCCGACCTCCACATTGGCACCATCGACTTGTCGAAGCTCCTGGTGGAGGCTCCGGAGTCGGCCGACGCCGGTGAGGTGGAACCACCCGATCCGGGCGCCCCCGGGACAGAGGTCGCCTTCGATGCACCCATCCTGCCTGGCGGGATCCGCCTTCGCGATGTGGACCTCTCCCTCGCCATCGACCAGCTCAGGCTCGCGCGCGTCGAGCTCAGCGATCTTCGCTTCCAGGGGGCGATTCGCGACGGCCACCTGGAACGCTCGCCGTTCGGCTTTCGCACGCCCGATGCGTCGTTCGAGGGCGCGCTCTCCATGGACCTGCGCGAGGTGCCCCACGAGGTCGGCTTCGAGTTCGGGGGGCGGGATCTCGACGTCGGAGGGATGCTCGAGCGCCTTGGGATCGCGGAGGACCTGAAGGCGAGCGCGGACCTCGTCGAGGTGGTGGTCACGAGTCACGGCAGCACGCTCGCCGAAGTGATCGCCGACTCCGAGCTGGTGGCTCGCATCGAGCGCGCCCGCTGGATGCTCTCCGACGCGGCCTCGGGCAGCGAGCTGCCCCTGCTTCTCGATCGCGCGGAGCTGCGCTCGGGGGGCGGCGAGCCGATCCGGTTGGTCGCCGCCGGCTCCGTCGAGGACAACCCGCTGGGCCTGGAGATCCGCGCGGGGCACCTCTCGTTCCTCCGCGACCCGCCCGACAGCGTGCCACTCCACCTGCGCGCCGAGGCGGCGGGAGCCACCCTCGAGGTGGAGACCTCCGTCGCTCTTCCCTTCCGGAAGCGCCGCTTCGAGGGGACCCTCAGCCTCTCGGGCGAGCGGCTCGACCGGCTGGCCTCGCTGCTGCGCTACGAGCTGCCACCCATCGGCCCCTATCGCCTCGGCGCCCGTATGCAGGCGACGCCTTCGGCCTACCTGCTCTCGGACCTGGACCTCAGCGTGGCGAACAGCAGGCTGCGGGGGAAGGGGAGCCTCCACACCGCCGGAGTCCGGCCCCGCATCGACGTCGAGCTCTCCAGCGAACAGGTCCAGATCAACGACTTCGCGGCCACGGAGGAGGAGGCGCCGCCGGAGACGCCCGAAGCAGCCGTTGCCGAGCAGGCGCGGAAGAAATCCGGCCCGGATTCCGGCGGCGTCGAAGTAGACGAGGAGGTCCCGGATGTGAGCGAGGAGCCGGTGGCGTTCCTCAGCCCCGAGGGCCTGCTGGGCTTCGACGGTCGGCTCGTGGTGCGCGTCGACCACGTGCTGTCGGGGGACGACGAGCTCGGGAAAACCGAGCTCGTCGTCACGCTGGAAAACGGCAGGCTCCGCGTCGACCCGCTGGAACTCGCCCTTCCCGGTGGCGAGTTCCAGCTCGAGATGGACTACGCGTACTCCGGCTCCGACGTCTCGGCGCGCATTCGCGCCGTCGCGGAGCAACTCGAGTACGGCGTCCTGGCGCGACGAGCAGATCCTCAGACCGAGATGGGAGGCCTGCTGACCCTGGGTCTCGACATCGAGGGGAAGGCGCCGAGCGGCGAGGACCTGCTCGCCCATGCCAGCGGCCGGCTCGACTTCATGGCGTTTCCGCACAACAGAAGCGCCGGAGCGATCGACCTCTGGGCCACCAGCCTCCTCTGGGCCTTGCTGCCGCGCCTCGACTCCCAGCCGAGGTCGATGATCAATTGCGTGGTGGCGCGCTTCGATCTCCACGACGGAATCATGCAGGAGCGAGCACTGCTGTTGGACACGACGGGGATGGTGGTGCGCGGCGCGGCCACCATCGACTTCAAGGAAAGGCAGCTGGAGGCCGTCCTTGGCCCCCAATCGAAGAGGCCGGCGCTGTTTGCGCTCCAGACGCCGGTGGCAGTGAGAGGAAGCTTCCAGGACTTCCACATCGGTGTGGCTCCGGAGGACGTGCTACGCACCTTCATTCGCTTCGTGACCAGTGTCGTGGTGGTGCCGATCCAACGCATCTTCGTCGGCGCGTTGCCCGCCGACGGCGTGGCCACCTGCCAGGCCGCCTGGAACAAGGGGCGCGAGGGCGTCGGCGCAAGCCCGGGAGGTCCCTGAGCGGATCGACGGAGTGCCGGCGCGCCACCAGGTCGCCGATCGGGTACACGCCTTGGGCCACACCTTCGACTCGTGCCGCGCTCGAAGTGCTTCGACGTGCTCAGCGGGCGCGTCGGTGTGAGCCCCCGCTCCGCGGGTCGACCCTCTCTACGGCCTTGCGGGCTTCCCTCTTGGCCTGGCGCGCCTTCGGCTGGGTGCCCTCGGTCTGAGCCCGCCGCGGAGGCTTGGGCTGGATTTGGCGCGGCTCCGGGGCGCGCGGAGCGGGCCGGGCCTCCTGCCGCGGCGGCTGCGGCCGCCGACTTTCGGTGCGGAGCTGCGGAGCCGGCCGTTGCTTCGCCTCGACGCGGGGCTGCGGTGAGTGGGGTCGCGCCGCCGGCTCGGCTCGCGCCATGCGCGTCGCGCTCCCGCGCTCGGAGGGCTGACTTCGCTCGGCGCGTCCGGGCTCCGGTCGGATGCTCCGCCGCTCTGCCTTCACCTGGCGCGGCGGCGGGACGCGGGGGTCGAGCCCGCCACCGGTAGCGTGTGCCTTGCTCTCCACCAGCTCCCGCGCGCGCTTCTCGCCCTGCTCGTGATTCGGACGCTCGGCATCGCGGCGGAACCGGTAGACGGCGTACTCTTCCGCGTGGCGGTAGCGCACTGGCGGGCGGCGGTACCAATAGCCAGGGTGGTGGTTCACGTAGTAGCGGTCGTAGTGCTGGACCACGTGGTGCGTCACGCGCGGGTAGTAGGTGTGGTGGATGGGCCGATCGAAGAACCAGCCCCAGAAGCCGCCGTGGGGCAGGCCGAAGGAGACCAGCAGCCGCGGGCCGAAGTAGAAGCCGCCGAAGGCCCAGCAGGTCCGCGGGTACCAGTAGTACCATGGCGCGTAGTAGCCGTAGCTCACGTCGTACCACCAGGGGTATCCGACCCAGTAGGGGTAGGGGCGTACGTTGACGAAGGTGTTGTGGACGACGACCGGCTGGTAGGCGGAGTAGCCGGTCTCCTGCTGGTAGGCGCTCGTCGCGGCCTCGATCTCGCCCGCGAGCTCGGGGTTGTCCTCGACGCCCTGGGCGAACTCCCGCGCCTCCGCCGCGCTTTGCTCCTCCGCCTGGTGGCGCACCTCTGCGAGCCAGGCGAGCACGGTCTCGGGCTCGCGCTCGTAGGCGTCGCCCAGCAGGACCGCAAGCGCCGTGTTCTCCGCCAGGAGCGCCATCAGCTCGGGCGTCGCGACCAGCCCGCGGAACGCCTCGCGCTTTGCCTCGGGTAGGGGCGCGATCCGCGCTTCGAGCCACGCCGCCTCGTCGCGCAGCAGCGCATCGATCCGCGCGACCACCTTCCAGTGGCTGCTCCCGGCAGCGAGTGCGGCGGCGCGCGCTTCCTCGGGGTAGAGCGCCGCGATCGCCTCCAGCTCATCGCTGCTCTTCGGGCCCCCCTCGACGATCTTCGCGATCAGCTCGGGGTAGCGCGTGATCTCGAAGAGCTGCTCCTGCACATCGCGCTGGTAGGGTGAGAGAAGCTGCTGGAAGCGCTCGCGCGAGCGCTCCTGCTGGTACACCAGGTCGGAGAGCACGTCCGCCTCGGTCACGGCCTGGAGCGCGTAGCGCGTGGTCGCCTCGTCGTAGAGGGCCAACGCCTCGACCGCGGCCTGATCGGCCTCGTCGAGGGCGCCGATCGGGGTGGCGGGCGCGGGCGCGGCGGTGAGGAGGAGTGCGGCGAGTGCGAGTGCGGCGGTGCGCATGGTTCGGCCCTCCGGCTCGAGCGCTTCCTGGCGCTACGAGAATAGGACGAATCCAAGCCCCGCCCCATTCACGCGGCTCCCCCATTACCGCCTCTGGTGGCTCCTGGCGGGGTATTTCTCAAAAAAGATGAGCAATTCCGGGGGTCGGGCACCTGCCGCGCACCTGGAGGCCGGACTTGTTCGCCCAGAGCCTCGCTGATTTCCCCCTCCGCTCCGTGCCGCCGGGTGTAGGATGAGCGCGGTTGGAGGCCCCTCGGGGCACCGCGCGGGGGGGGGGTGGCGGGTCGCGTCACGCTTAGAGTCTGGTCCCTCAACGAATCCCTCTACAAAGGATTGGGAGAAGCAAGGAATGAAAGCGCAGCGAAGAGGTCTGGGTCTTTTCAGTGTCGGGCTTGTGGCGGCTCTCGCCTTCGCGGTCGTCTCCGTTCTGCTGGGTTACAGCCAGCAGGCTTCCGCAAAAGATAAGACCATCCTCGTCTACTACGACGGGCACATGCACAGCACCCGCTCCGATGGCTCGGGCTCGGTGGCCGACATCAAGGCTACCGCGCTCAGCCGCGGCCTCAGCGCGGTCATCATCACCGACCACTGCAAGAGCCTGACCGAGGCGAAATGGGCCTCCTTGGTTGCGGAAACCGAGGCAGTTTCGGACGAATCCTTCCTCGCCCTGCCCGGCTTCGAGGTGACGGGCAGCGATGGCATGTTCAACCGCGACCACATCAATGCGCTGGGCGTCGACGATCCCTTTGTCGGCGACGATTCCGCGGAGCTCTGCCCCGAGGAGGTGTGGCCGTCGCCGCCCAACCCGGCCGGCACCGGCGCGTTGTATCCGGAAAACCTCACGAAGTGGGTCGACTACATCCACTCGAAGGGCGGGATCGCGGTGCACAATCACCCGTCGGGCACCACCACGCTCGGGTACGGTGTGAACAACCTGGAGGTCTACAACCAGAGCCACGTCGATGACGTCGCTTCCTATGCGTTGCAGCTGGGTTACTCCCCTCAAGAGGCATGGGAATTCGGGATGATGTTGAACAACCTGGCTATCACTGGTGAGAGTGACGAGAACGTGCACATGATCATCGACAACCCGTTCCCCCCTGGCGTGTTTCCCTTCCCGCTTCCGCCGCAGATGCCGGTGAGGAATGTCCTTTATCTCGCGACCCTGGCATTCAGTGGTGTCGGCCAGTGGCTGGGCTCGCCCGAGGCTCCCTTGAACTCCTGGGATGATCTCCTCATGGCCTACGTGGATGGGACGGTCGATACACCCATATTCGGCCTGGCCAACAGCGACGCCCACAACACGGGCGATCCCGACTCGAACGTGGGCGTGGCGAAGAATGGTGTCTATCTGAAGAAGAAGCTGACTGCGACAAAGCTGTACAAGGCCATCAAGGCTGGACGGACCTTCGCCACCACCGGGCCGTCGCTTGCCCTGGACGTCAACGGCGAGCTCATGGGTGATACGGCGTATGTTTTCGACGGGACCGCCAACATCAACCTGAGCGTGGCCTCGGAGAGCCCCACCGCGATCCTGGTGAAGATCGACATCGTCAAGAACGGCGACGTCTGGCAGACGATCAATCCCTCGTCGTCAGACTACGAGGACACTCTTGTAGACGATGGCGTGACCGCGGATGGCTACTACCGTGTCGAGGTGACATCGCTGGATATGGTCACTGGCAACTACTACTTCGCCTGGTCGAACCCGGTGTTTGCTCGCGTCCCCTGAACACGTATAGGGAAAGATCATCGGAGAGGCAGCCGGCTCGAGCCGAAGCGGAGCCTTGGACCTCTTGCGCGGTCGCAGCGCCTGTGACCCGTCCGAGTAATTTGGACTATCGTGCTCGAGGGTTGCTCGAGGGGGCGACATGTTCAAGATCGATCTCGGCGCTCCGACCGATCGGCGCAGGTTCCTTCAATTCCTGGCCATCCTGGGAGTCGGAGGGCGGGTGCTGCTCCGGTCGGGAGACGCTGCTGCTGCGGTCGATGCTGCGCTGGATGCGGCTGCTGCCAGTGCAACCTGGCCGAAGATGACGTACCGCGAACTCGGCCGGACCGGATTCCAGGCCAGTCGGCTGGTGTTCGGATGCGGCTCGGCGCTGTCGAGGAAGCGCAAGGACGCCCTCTTGAACACCGCGTTCGATGCCGGGGTCAACGTGTTCGACATCGGCTTCAGCGCCTACTACAAGCACGCGGAGCAGAATCTCGCCCCGTTTCTGAAGAAGGTCCGGGACGACGTCTTCCTGATCTCGAAGGCGATGGTCTCGCTCGGGATGAAGCCCGACGAGACCGTCACTGTGGAACGGGCGAAGTCCGCGTCCGCGACCTGGCTCGCGATGCTGGACCAGAGCCTGCGAGAGCTCCATGTGGATCGTGTGGATGCCTACTACCTGATGGCGTCCAACAATCCGTCGCTGATCGCGAGCGACGAAATCCATGCTGCCTTTCTCAAGGCGAAGCAGGCCGGAAAGGTGAGCCACCTCGGCTTGAGCACGCACCAGAACGCACAGCAGGTGCTCGAGACTGCCGTCGGTACGGGGTGGTACGACCTGGCCATGATCGCCATCACGCCGGCGGGCTGGTACGACTGGGAGGAGAAGGGAATCCAGCGGGATTCGGCGCCCATGGCGGCTCTCCAGCCGGTGCTGGATCGAGCGCGCGCCTCGGGTATGGGCCTGATCGGGATGAAGGCCGGCCGCCACCTGGCCGGTCGCAGGATCCTGGGCTGGGAGAGGCCCGACGCCTTCGACGAGTTCTACGACGAGAAGCTGCTGGCCTCCAATCTGTCGGCCTTCCAGCGAAGCTATGCCTTCGTTCTCGCCCACGGCCTGGATGCCGTGAACGCGGACATGCAGAGTCTGGAGCACCTCCACGAGAACTTCGTCGCCGCGGCCACGTCGTCGGATTACTTCGCCTGACTCCGAGACCCTGTTCAGCAAGCGGCAACCGCATGTGCCACCAGGCGCTCCGGATTTCTACAGTCCGTCGCATTGATCGCGCTATCGCGGTACGTGGGTGACCCACCAGCTCAGCTGGACCTCCTCCGGTGCGAGCATGCGGCGGCGCCCCTCCGCCGCGATCTCGCGCAAGTGGTCGTAGAAGCTCTGGTCCGGTACCTCACCCATCAGCGCGGCCGCCTCCGCATATTGGGCGATGGCCTTGTCCCGGTTGCCGCGGGCGTCCGCGCATGCGCCGCCGAGCAAGGCGGCGGCCACGCGGACCTCGCGGCTCGATGCCTCGTCGACGTGGGTGTCGAGAACGGCTGCTGCCTCCTCGAAGCGCTCCGCCGCAATCAGCGAATAAGCCCAGCCGATCGAGATCGGGGAGAGGTCGAGACGCGTTGGAGGATCGGCAAATAGGTCCGCCCACAGCTGGTTCGCCCGCTCGACGTCATCGTCGATGTCATGAGCGCTCTGAGCAGCTCTGACGCGGGCGATCTCGGCGGCCTCTTCGCGGTACGCCTCCGTCTCCAGGAACGGGGAGGCGGGGACCGGAGCGCCTGGATCCGCTGCATCGCCGATCGTGATGGGGACGTAGCGCCCGAACGGTGCGTACGGTTGGAGAGTGTCCGAGTGCCACAGGGTCCGCTTGCTCGGCTCCACGACCGCCGCATTGAGCACGAAGAGGTTGCCGACGATCGAGGCGTTGGGGAATGCGTGCCCGTCGCGGTTCCGGAGAATCCGAACCGCCCGGGTGACGTCGATCCGTCCTAGATGGGGCTCCACGGCGCGCTCCATGAGCCGGCGCCGGTCGAGCGAATCCGGACCGCGAAAGAGATCCTCCGAGATCATCTCTGTGGTTCTCGCGTGGTTTGAGTGGGCGAACCAGTCGCCCTCGGGACGGAACACCTCGCAGCGCGTGGTCGTGCACTCGAGAAGCGCGATGTCGCCGGCCGCGTCCGCCAGGACGCCGAAGGTCGAGATGATGATGGGAAACTCGGCCTGAAAGAGCTGGATGGCTTCGTCCACGCTGTGCGCCTTCTGGAGGATCCGACGGTGGGGGTAGGAGGTGGAGGTGTTCACCATCTGCGGATCCGTGGCGAAGTAATTGAAGGAGAAGGCGACCCCCTTCTCGTTCACTCCGACGACTGGAATCTGGAGCAGCGGCCAGCCGACCGAGATGTAGTCGAGATCGCCGTTATCCGGGTGAAAGCGAATCGCGGTGGGCTTCAGCCGGCCGCCGAAGTCGACCCAGTCCACGTTCCGCGCCACGATGGCGTTCCCATCGGCCGTAGCCGACCCCGTCGCTGCGAAGACGGTGGAGCCTGCCGCCGCACCGGCCCCGATCTGCGATCGCATCAGGTCGGCGCGGGAAACGCCCAGCGCCTCGGCGTATCCGGCGGACTCTTCGCTGACCCCCGTGTCGTCCGACATGAGCCAGGATGCGACCGGGAGGCTGACGTGATCGAAGAGCCAGGACCGGAACCCACCGGAGAGCGTACGCCTGTAGAGCTTCAGGTTCAGGTCGTACACGCGGCGCCCGTCCTCGCCGAGAAGCTCCGCCGCTTGACGACCCATCTCCCGGTAGGATCCGTGGACATCGAGGACGATGAGGGCGCCGTGATCCGTCCGGCTCGGTTCGTCGGCAGCCGCGCTCGTGGCCCACAGGGCCAATGCGGTGGGAAGCACCATCGCGAGACATGTCTTCCAGCATCGCGTCAGTCGTCGCATCAGGATCCGTCTCCCAGTATCTGGCCGATCATCGGCCACCGATGGCAAGCCTACCCCAGGGCTGCCCGGTGGGCGTGGTAGCTCTGAAGCTGCGAAAGGGCCCAGGCCGCCCGCCGGAGCGACGGATAGGCCGGGATCCCGGCCCGGCAAATCTCGGCGCGCAGGGCGGTGCCCCTGGCCGTTAGATCCGCGTCACCACCGTCGCAGTCGATGGTGAAGACGGTGGGTTTCCGGTTCCGAGTCACGAAGTCCACGACTTCCTGGGTCAACGAGGCGTCGCCGGACATGTGGAAAGCCGCTCTGGGAACCATCCGGTCGACGATCACCATCGAGACCTCGGGATCGGCGTAGGCGAGTCCGAGAATCTCCAGCAGGTACTCGGGATCGTCGAAGATTCGCCATTCGTCGAGGGGGTTCCCGGCGATCGAGCCGGCGGTCGGCACGGTCTCGCGCAGTCGCTCCATGGTCGGCTCGGAGAGTCGCGGCACCTCGAGTCCATGGTGAACGCAGGTGTCGCCGTTGGCGACGCTGGAACCGCCGCCGCCGCCGATCAGGAACACTCCCTTGCCGCGGGGCGCGGGCAGCAGGCCCAGGGCGAGGAGGGCGTCGGCCCAGTCGTTCATGGAACGGGCCTGGACCGCACCTGTCTGACGGAACAGGGCGTCCCAGAGTCGCCGCTCCCCGGCCATCGAGCCCGTGTGCGAGGCGACGGTCCGCGCGCCGACATCGCTCTCTCCACCCTTCCAGATGACGATGGGCTTCTTCTTGCCGACCTCGCGCGCGAGATGCAGGAGCCTCCGGCCATCCCCGGCGCTCTCCAGGTACATGGCGATGGTTCGGATCCGGTCATCCTCGGCCATGAACTCGAGGTAGTCCGGACCATCGAGGACGGCGGCGTTGCCCATGCTCACCGCCTTCTCGGTCCCGATTCCCAGCGAATAGAGGTACTCGGTGAGGCGCTGGGTGAGGCCGCCGCTCTGGGAGATCACGCCGACCGGACCGGGCTTGCCCGGCACCGCCCCCCACGCGGTGAGCCCGGACGAAGGGCAGTAGGGGCCCATACAGTTGGGGCCGATCACCAGGAGTCCGTTCTGCCGGGCGATCGCCGTGATTCGCCGCTCCAGCTCCGCTCCCTTTCGGGTACCGATCTCGCTGAAGCCGGAGGCGAAGATGTGGATGTGGTGCGCACCGACGCGCGCGCACTCCTCCAGCACCGAAGGGACCAGCTTCGCCTTCACCGCCAGGATCACCAGCTCGGGCACCTCGGGGAGAGACGAGAGGTTTGGATAGGCCCTGAGTCCGTCGATTTCGTCAGCCTCGGGGTGGATCGGATACAGCGCCCCTCTGAAGCCCGATTTCCGATACTCGCGCAAGAACAGCGCGCCCCCGAAGGCGCCGATCTTCCTCGAAACGCCGACGACCGCGACGCTCCCGGGGTTGAAGAAGGTTCCCAGATCCACTTGGTTCGCGCTCATGATCTGCACAGGTCTCCGCCGGGTTCGGGTTTTCCAGGTTCATCATCGGGCGACAGGCTATCCAGCGCCGCGGCAAAAGGCCAGGCGGTCGGGTGGCCGGCTCACGCTCGATCAGGGTCTTGCTGTCGAGCAGGCCTGCTCAGGGCTAAGGGCGCACCGGCGCCGTGCCGATGTAGACCCGGGCCCATGCGGACGAGGCAACCGAAGAGTTTCGGAACCTATCTCCTACATCGGGGCGTCTGCTCGCGTGAGCTGCTCGAGCACGCCACCCGCCACACGGCCGTGTACGGAGGCCGGCTCGGGACCAACCTGGTGGAGCTGGGATACCTGGACATCGAAGAGGTGGAGCGCCACCTCGCTGCGTTTCTGTGCGTGCCGCAGGCGCCCGCCACCTGGATCGAGGCGCCCGCCGCGGACGCCCTCGCTGCCGTCCCTCGGGAGCTCGTGGAGAAGCTCGGGGCGATGCCCCTGCGCCTCGAGGGTCGGCTGCTGCACGTGGCGATGCGCGATCCCCACGCCTACCTTCAGCGCGACGAGCTGGGGAGAGCCACCGGCTTCGGGATCCGGCCCTACGCCATTGCCGAGGTGCGCCTATCCGCGCTGCTTGAGCATCACTACGGAATCCCAGGGGCGCTGCGTATCGCAGAGGAAGCCGCCACGGGTTCGGACTCGCCCCGGGAGACCGGCTCTACAGCGGTGGAGGCGGAGGGCGAGGAGCTGATCGACGAAGAGACCTTTGCACGGCTCCACGCCGACTGGCAGCTCACGTCCACGGAGCAGGAGGCCGGCCCCGAGGAGCCTTCCGAGACGGCGCCGCCGGTCCCCGCCGGCCCCTCAGAGGGAGAGATGAACGACGAGCCGCGCGGGGCCCCCGCGACGCGGGCCGCCGCCGCGGCGCTCGAGGCCGAGCTCCTGCATGCCCCTGACCGCGACGCGGTGGCGCGGTTGGCGCTTCGCCTGGCCCGCATCCACGTGGACGCGGCAGCGCTCTTCGTGGTGCGCGGCGGCATCGTCTCCGGGTTCCGCGGCGACGGCGAAGCGGTTCCGGAGGTCATCGACGGGATCATGGTGCCCGTGGATCTGGAGAGCGTGCTGACCCGGGCGGCCGCCTCGGGCGAGACCTGTCGCGCCCGACCGGAGGCGGGGACGGACCGGAGGATCCTGCGCGCTCTGGGCCGGGAAGGTGTGCGGGAGGTATTGGTTCACCCGATCCGCATCCAGCACCACCTCGTGAACCTCCTCTACGCCGACGCCGGCCCCGAGCCCCTTGCCGAGACCTCGGTGATGGCGCTGGGCGCCCTCTGCGGGCTGGTTTCCCTCGCCTACTCCCGCCTCGTCCTGGAGCGCAAGAAGATGCTCGGATGATCCGTGCCAGGGGAACGCCCCGCACGGAACCCCGATCGCATCGAGGATGACCCCGCCAGCAGCGCGCCCAGGCCCGAGTCCACCAGTGCTCCGCTCCGATCAGCCTGGGCGGCGCGATCGGCGTCCGCACTAGAGCGCTCAGAAATGATTCGGGTTCAGGACGGGGTCGATGCCGACGCGGCGTGCCAGGTCGGAGGTGAAGAGGCCGTCCGGATCGAGCTGCTTCTTGATCTCGAGGAGATCCCGGTAGCGGGGAAAGACGCGGTAGAACTGCTCGGGCCTCAGGACCTGGTCCTTGGCGAGGTGCACCTTGCCGCCGCGCCGGACTGTCGCATCGATCAGACGGTCGACGGCCTCGCGGCTGGCGGCCTCGTGGCGCTTCTTGGGGTGGAACTCGAAGTTGAGGCTGTAGCCGTCCTCGGAGAACGAGATCAGACATTCGTCCGCCTTGTGTGCGCGCAGAATGGTGGTGACCGGCGGGCAGGGCGACAGCTGGCAGATTCCGAGCAGCTCGATGATCGCTTCGCGTGCGCTGGACCGCGGGAAGGTCAGCTGGACGGTGTAGCCATGCGGGCCGCAGACGAGGTGGGCCGGCGGCACGGTGAAGCTGGCCTCGAAGTTGAACCTGAGGAAGAGCTCCGTGTTCGAGGAACGTCCCGCCCACGACATGAATCGGGACATGGCGTAGTAGAGCCGATTGAACGAATACATCATCGGTCGCTGGGCCTGCAGCATCAGCGAGAGGACGGGGCCAAATCTCTCGTGGAGCGCGAGGCCGAGTTGGCGGTGCCTCTCGAGCCGCTCATAGCCGGCGTCGAGGATCTCCTGGCGTTCCGGATCGGTGTCGTGGCGCTCGATCCACTTGGCGGTATGGATCACGGAGCGTCCGATCCGGCGGCCACTCGCATAGGCGTCCACCCACACGACGGCCGCGTCGCGGGACTTCTCGACCACAGCCAGCTTCTCGAGCAGCGCGTCGACGTTGGTCACGGGGATGCGGTTGATCTCGACGAAGGGGGATGGGATGGGTTTCAGCTGGAGTGTCGCGTCTACGATGACGCCGAGCAGACCGATGCCTCCGACGACGGCCCTGAAGAGCTCGTGCGACCGGTCGATCTCGAGCGTCTCGCCGTTGGCGAGCAGGAGGCTGAGGCGGACGATCTGGTGGGCGAAGCTTCCGTTGTGCCA
>Ga0307423_1001608_pt1 | contig 13428 bp, 11 predicted proteins | sample SalMarWE160310MG_FD_202154 | JGI IMG/M metagenome (GOLD analysis project Ga0307423, IMG submission 202154) | Salt marsh sediment microbial communities from the Plum Island Ecosystem LTER, Massachusetts, United States - WE1603-10 | ecosystem: Environmental > Aquatic > Marine > Intertidal zone >...
TCCTTCAACGTTTGCCATTGTTCCGCCCTTATTAAATCTTCTGAATGCAAATTTAATTTTCCCCCTGAATAATTGTATTAATTCCCAGGGACAAACTGGAGGAAGAATGACCAGACTCACTCTTCCATTCTTATTTAAAAGGGAAGGGAAATATTTAGTTGACTCACGAAGATCGGGGATGCAGTTCAATCCCCCAAAGTTGGAAAAGATAAAGTCATATTTTCGGTTTCCTATTTTATCTAACTCAGTAAATGAACATTGCTGAATAGTTATTTTATCTGAAAAGTTTCCCGAAGTAAATTTTTCTTTCATCTGTTCAACCATTCCATCCGATAAATCAGTGCAGTGGACCAAAAATCCTTTTTGTGCAAAGAACTCAGCGTCAAGTCCGGTTCCGCTATTCAGCTCAAGAATTTTATCATTTGGTCTCAGGTACTTTAACACATGTTTTCTTACCTGCTGACGCATCCATGTTAATGTTGAATTCTGCTTATCATAGTCATCATAATATTTTGATTGGCGGGTGAATGCTTTGTTAACATTGTTAATTTGTAACGAATCCGAGGTCATTATATTATTATTTTACTGACTCCAACTTTCTCAGTACGACTGAATCAACAAGAGAAGCTGGGATATAATATAGAGATGAAATTGCGGAACGAAGCTTTTTTCTGTTTGAATTGAAGGGATTAAAAAGTAGATCCTTAAGATTTAGTAAGCTTTGTTTTCGCCTGTAGACCTTATGAACATACCTGTGAAGTTTTCGGTAAAATGATGGTGAAAATGTACCCTTATACATCATTGCGAGATCATCGGAGTCTGTCCAGTTTGCTTTTTCCTTTAGCTGCTCTTTTACTTTTTCATAAAATTTCGTTCCAGGTAATGGATAGGAAACAGAAATACCAATTTCCTCTGGCATTAGATCGAGGACCATATTAATTGTCTTTTCGATATCTTCTTTCTCTTCTCCAAGATAGCCGAACTGAAGAAAGAAAGCGGTTCTTATTCCATTCTTCCTCAGAAGTTTTGTCGCTTCATAAATCTGTTCAACTTTCGTTCCTTTATCCATTGCATCCAGAATCTTTTGTGAGCCTGACTCAGCTCCAACCCATACAGTCTCTGCACCTGATTCTGCCAGCGCTTCAATTGTATCTTCCTGTAAAAGCAAATCAACCCTTGACTGAATTTTATAATTGAACTTTAATTTTTTTGCCTTTACAATATCTCTGAATTCCTTAACCCAGCCAGGCTTCAATCCAAAGATATCATCACACATCCAGAAATGCCTGACATCATACTTGTTTAACAGAAATTCGATTTCATCTGCAACTTTTTGAGGAGAACGGGAATTGTAACGGTTTCCGTATATAGGTTTTGCGCACCAGTTACATTTAAATGGACAACCACGTGTCGTTGCTATATTCAAAGAAAAATAATCTCTATTTTCCATCCATATTTTTTTGTAGGAGGAAATATCAACAAGATCCCATGCAGGAAAAGGAAATGAATCAAGCTCTTTAACTATTTGCCGTATTGAAGTCCTGATAATTTTATTATTCTCGTTATAAGCTAATCCATCGACCTCACTAAAATTTGTTTCTTTATCATTAAGCTTTTTAAATAATTCTTTTAGAGTAATTTCACCTTCGCCGATTACAACAAAATCAACTCCATTAGCAATATATTTTTCATAATGATCCGCTGCATCTGAACTGGAAGTAATGACAGTGATTCCTTTTTCCTTTGCTAGTGCTGCCATTCGGAAAGCGGCTTGACGCATATTTGTTAAACACATTTTTGTAAGGTAATTAAATCCGTCATCATAAATAACAAGGTAATCAGGATTTTGATCTTCGATTACAGGGATGATTTTGTCAGGAGTTTCAATTAAAGCAGTATCGAACAATGAAACATCGTATCCTGCTTCACGCATAACAGCAGCAGCGTAAATTGTTCCAAGCGGAGGATAGGGTTGTTTGGTATCCCATTGTTTTGGATCAAACCTGTAGAAATATGAATGTGTGAAAAGGATCTTTTTCATTTTTTTAAAGAGAAATCTTTAGTCTTTCTTCAATTATCTTCAATTTGTGATCAAACTCCTGAAGCACTTTCTTTTGAAAAAATTTGGGATGGTGTTTTGATTCTTTTTTGGATGATTTGAAGGCAAGTTTAAAATCATCCCTGTTATAGTTCTTGTATTTCAACCTATAAAATTTATCAAACAACGCCATTGCAAAGTCATCAATCTTATCTCCAAGTTTTTTACCAAGAACTTTTTCAAAAAATGATTTGACCATCCCACTTTTTCTGTCTATGATTTCTTTAGTTTCTCTTTTGGGAAAGTTAGGAAAATACTGTTTTATCCAAATATTTTTTTCATAAAGTTCATTGTAAATATCCTTTCCATAAGTTGGGAGGAGTGTTACAAGTTCTGTTGCAGTGAAAATATTCTTTTCCTGTATTTCAAGATTTTCAGCATCAACAAAATAATTGATACAAAATATCTTCTTCGAGTTTAGTAAGAAAATCTTTTTAAATAGCATAAGCATTAACCTTGAAAACCAAACCCTATTGGGACGTGTAATTATAAAATAATCTATGTCTGAGTCTTTCTCCATAAATCCTTTTGAAATAGAACCAGAAAGCAATATGCCTCTTATGAACGGGAACCTTGAAATGAATGACGATACCCGGTGTGCAGTCTTTAAACTTTTGTCAGCAATTTTATTTCCTTCTTTTCTGCGGATGATGTATTTTTCATCATTTGTAAGAAGATAGAATTCTCCGTTATTAAAAATTATTTTATCATTACAAAGTCTCTCGAGCTCTTTTCTTACTTCTTCAGAAGTAGTATGGTTTTCCCTAAGATTGTAATAGACCTCTGATGCCGTTAATGGATAAGAAAAAATATCATAATAAGCCAGGGTACGAATAATACCTTGTCTCAGAGAATTTATTTTAAGTTCACTGCTCAAAAACTAAATATATTTATGTTTATTGAATAGGTTTGTTTAATCTGGTTAACAAGTTAAGAAAATATTATTATTTTTCTCAAGTGAATTGACCCTCAAAAACAGTTGACAGAGGAAAATTTAACAAGCTCATAGAATGGAATTTTAGTAATATTCTAAAACATATGTCTAAGAAACAGTCAAATGGCGGAATAAGTATTTTATTCGGAATCACATTTCTTTCCCCGGTAACGTATTCTATAGTTGTTTATGAAATGGATGTTGTTCAAAGAATGTTTTTCTTTTCGGTAGCTCTGCTCCTGTTCGCTGTGTTTATAGCGAAATATAAATCTGGTTTAGTTTTGCCACTTAATAAATTTCTTTCAGTCCTGATTTTCCTTCTTCCGGTAACTTTTTTAACTGCATTTATTAATGGTTCAGCTAATTTGTTATTCCTTAAATTGAGTGACATAATTATTCCATTAACAATTCTACTTCAGTCTGCTCTTCTGCTTATAATGCTTGGAGAGGAAAAATTTTTTAAAGTGGTTTCCTATTCGGTTGTAATTGTTTCAATTTTGTTCAGCATTGTAGGTGTGCTCGAAGTCTTTCAAATAAAAATAATTCCTTTACCCACATTCATTCCGCCAGGTTCAACATTAGGTCACAGAAGCTTTGCTGCTGAATATCTTCTTTCATCACTGCCATTCTTTTTAATTCTGAAAGAATATGTCGGAAAGGATAGAAAAATATTCCTTATTTTAGCCGCAGTTATTAATGTTTCATTTTTTCTTTTTACAAGAAATCGATCGGGGATTATTATTCTGCTTGTCGTTGCAATTATTTACATTCTTTTTGTTTTGATTAAAAAGAAAAAAGGAACCGGGCTAAAAGTATTATTTCCTGTTTTATTTGTTCTTGTAATTTCATTTATGATTTCGTTGATTCCAGTTAAAGAAACCGAAAGACCGGATCTTGAGTCAACAACAAAAACTATTTTCGATACTGATTTTAAGAGTAATGTTCTCCGAATGAATTTCTGGGATGCTTCTTTGCAGATGATCAAAGAGAATCCAATTGCAGGTATTGGGTTATATAAATGGAGTGGTTACTATCCTAAATACTTTGGCAGTTATTTTAATGATGAAAACATTACGTATGTACATAACATTCATGCTCATAATGATTTTCTTGAACTTTTTGCCGAAAATGGTATTTCAGCAGCACTGGTTTTTCTGCTAATTTATTTTACTATTGCCTTTTCTCTTTTTAGGAGAATTAGGAACAACGAAAAATATTTTCCGCTTTTATTAACTTTTTTAATTACCGCTGCATACTCTTTGATCGCGTTTCCAAATTATAAGTTTTCCTCGTTCTTCCTTGCAGCAGTTGCAGCAGGTACGGTGTTGATTAATTTTCAAGATACCGAAAGGTATGCTTTAAATGTGAAATTCAAACATTTAAAGTGGACACTTATTGCCTTAATTATTATAGGTGGAAGTACTTCTTATTTTAAGTTACGGTCTGAGATAAACTTAGGTGAAGCGATGTTTCTTAAAGCAAGAAGACAGTATGTCTTTATGATGCAGAAACTTGATAATGTTTCAAGAATTTTATATCCGCTCGATGCCTCAAAGCAGCCGGTTGATTATTACCGTGGTATTGCCAATTATTATTTACACAATTACCAGGAAGCTATTATTAATGATCTTGCTGCAAGAGAGATGGCTCCCTTCAATCCTATTATCTTAAACAATGTTGCTGCCATTTATGAAGTTTCAGGTGCTTTAGATAGTGCGGAAGTGAGTTTTAAAAGAATGAAATCGCTGTTCCCAAATTATTTCAAACCCCAAATTAACCTGCTTACTCTTTATTATGAAACAGGAAAAAATGAGAAAGCAAAATTACTTTTTGATGAATTAATTAGTAAATATCCTACCAATTCTACACTACTAGAATTAAAAAATCGCTATCAGCCAAAGAAATAACCTGAATTTTTCATTTATATCTTTTACCTCTTAGTACTATAATCCTTATTTTTCGAATAGAAATTTTTTTTGTCCTACAACGCAAGACATTTTAATCTAACCGAAAACAGCGAGATAAACATGGAAAAACTTCTTCTTTTGGGAGCTGAAGCGATTGCTCAAGGTGCAATTGACGGAGGAATGTCAGGAGTTTATGCATATCCTGGCACACCGTCCACAGAAATAACTGAGTACGTTCAAAAAAATAAAACAGCCAAAGAAAAAAATATACACAGGAACTGGTCAGCAAACGAAAAAACCGCGGTTGAAGCTGCCCTCGGAATGAGCTATGCAGGAAAACGTGCAATGGCTTGTATGAAACATGTTGGCTTAAATGTCGCCGCTGATGCATTTATCAATTCTGCAATAACCGGAGTGAATGGTGGGTTAATTGTTGCTGTTGCGGATGATCCGTCAATGCACTCATCACAAAATGAACAAGACTCCCGATTCTATGGCAAGTTTGCAATGATACCTTTTCTAGAGCCATCAAACCAGCAGGAAGCTTACGATATGGCTTATGAAGGATTTGAACTTTCCGAAAAATTTAAAGTTCCTGTGCTTATAAGATTTACAACCCGCCTTTCTCATTCACGTTCGGGAGTTCAAACAAAAAAACCTAAAAACCAAAATCCGCTAACCTATCCCGAAGATCCAATTCAATTTGTGCTTCTGCCTTTTAATGCAAGAAAAAGATATAACGGGCTGCTTGGTATTCAGGCTTCTATGGAAGAAGAAGCAGAAAAATCCAAATACAATATTTATTATGATGGAAAAGACAAATTACTTGGAATAATTGCTTGCGGTATCGCATATAATTATTTGATGGAAAACTATCCTGACCGTGATTGTCCTCATCCAATCTTAAAGCTTGGCCAATATCCATTTCCTTATTCTAAAATAGAAAAACTTGTAAATGAAAATGAGCAAATATTAGTGCTAGAAGATGGTTATCCTTTTATTGAGGAACAGCTCCGCGGATTTCTGAGTAAGGGAACGAAAATAAAAGGAAGACTTGATGGAACGATTCCACGAGCAGGAGAATTAAATCCTGATCATGTTGCACGAGCCTTGAATAAGAAAGTGAAAGAAGGATTTGCAGTTCCCAAAATTGTCTCGAACCGTCCACCGGAATTATGTGCCGGTTGTGCGCACCGTGATGTTTACGATGCACTTAATGAAACAATGAAAGAGTTTGGTAAGCAAAAAGTTTTTTCTGATATTGGTTGCTATACTCTTGGTGCATTGCCTCCATGGAATGCAATTCACTCTTGCGTAGATATGGGGGCTTCAATAACGATGGCAAAAGGAGCTGCTGATGCTGGTGTTCGTCCTTCTGTTGCAGTTATCGGAGATTCAACGTTTACTCACAGCGGAATGACAGCTTTGCTTGACTGCGTTTATGAAAATACACCTGTTACAGTTATAATAGCTGATAATGCAACGACAGCGATGACTGGTGGACAGGCATCTCATGCAACTGGACGATTAGAAGAAATTTGTATTGGGCTCGGTGTAAAACCTGAACACGTTAGAGTTCTTACCCCGCTTCCGAAATACCACAATGAAATGGTAAAAGTTTTACGAGAAGAATTAGTTTATGAAGGGGTATCGGTTATAATCCCAAGAAGGGAGTGTATTGTGGAATCGGTTGCAAGGAGTAAGCGAGAGAAGAAGATCAAAACTGGGGAGGTTGCATAATGAAATCAGATATTATTCTCTCAGGAGTTGGAGGACAGGGGATTCTCTCCATTGCTGCTGTTGTTGGTATGGCGGCACTTGAAAATAATCTTCACTTAAAACAAGCAGAAGTTCACGGGATGAGTCAACGTGGCGGTGCCGTGCACTCTCATTTAAGAATTTCGGAAAAAGAAATTGCCAGCGATCTTATTCCTCTTGGCAAAGCAGACCTCATCATATCTGTTGAGCCAATGGAATCGTTACGTTATTTGCCATGGCTATCAAAAGAGGGTTGGCTGGTTACAAACACAACTCCTTTTGTCAACATTCCTGATTATCCTGATATGAAAGATTTGCTTACAGAAATAGAAAAGCTTTCTCACCATATTGCTATTAATGCTGATGAAATAGCAAGAAATGTTAAATCTCCTCGTTCATCAAATATTGTAATGCTTGGTGCTGCCTCTCCATTTCTCGACATACCATACGAAAGTCTCGAAAATGGGATAAGGAAAATTTTTGACAGGAAAGGGGAGAAGGTTGTCCAGATAAACATAGATGCATTAAAGGCTGGGAGAGAGTTTGCAATTAAGCATGCTCCAGTGGATAGTAGGCAACTCAGTAAAGCTGAGTAAAAAAGCCCGTGTAGGGCGGGCTTTAAAAATGTGAGTCTGTAGAAATAATTTTTATTTAGGTTTTTGATTTATATAACATTTTGCTAAATAAATCATAAAACCAAGCAATAAGTACCCCAGCAATAAATCCATCAACGAATCCCCAGATTAAACCCATTATCGCACCGACGTAGGTAAATGAGTAACCGATATAGAATTGAGATAATCTTTCCATTATTTCACCTTTGTAGCCGAAAATCAATAGCCACCATGTACCCAACAATACTGCAAGACCCCACACAAGCCCCAGTGAGAGTCCCAGTGCTCTTTTTCTAATTTCCATTGTAACCTCCAATATGGTATTATAATGATTAATTGCCTATGCAATCTTGCGTATAATCTACCAGATTGTCAAGAAAACTAAAAAGGATATTAAGCAATTAAAATCTGATGTAATATTTATCAAACCATATTCCATTCAGAATTCGGTTCAATTTCACAGGTTTTTAATAATTAATCTGAAACATCTGAAGAAAAAGTACCATTACAAGACAGTTCTAATTCTAATCATCTTAATGACTGATGAGGTTAAATAGGTAGGCGTACGTTTTACCTCTTTCAATTTCAACCGCATTTTAGGACTAGAAAAGTTCTATGTGAGTTAACTTAGAATGCAAGGCCCAACTAAACCGGGCTTTCAAATTTTTATTTACTTGGAACGGTTGCTTCTATTTCTTCAACCGACTTAGGAATTGGTTTTGAGCCTAGCACTCTGAATCCATCTTCCGTTACCAACACATCATCTTCAATCCTTATTCCGCCAAAGTTTCTGTATTCTTCAACTTTATCATAATTAATGTATTCGCTGAATTTATTTTCCTGTTTCCACATATCAATTAGTTCAGGTATGAAATAAATTCCGGGCTCAATTGTAAAGACAAATCCAGACTCAAGTGTCTTAGCTAATCTTAAATATTTTAAACCAAATTCCTCACTCCTAATTATACTTTCGTCGTACCCAACTAAATCCTCTCCGAGCCCTTCCATATCGTGGACATCGAGACCAAGCATATGTCCTAATCCGTGTGGGAAAAACAATGTGTGGGCACCTGCGCGTACAGCGTCTTCAGGATTTCCAGACATTAAGCCTAACTCTACCAAGCCTGAAGCTATATCTGTTGCTGCCTGCATATGAATATCTTTAAATGTAATTCCTGGTTTTACAGAATCAATAGCGTTCTGCTCTGATTTTAATACTATTTCATAAATTTCTTTTTGTTTCTGTTCGAATTTACCACCTACAGGAATTGTTCTGGTTATATCACTGGCATAATGTAGTTTACTTTCAGCTCCTGAATCGTTTACCAGTAAATCACCTATCTTCATTTTATTATCATAGTATGGGTTGTGCAGTGTTTGACCATTTATGGAAACGATCGGGCGAAATGACAATCCGTAGCCAAGTGAAAGTGCAATTCCTTCAATCATTCCAGCAATTTTTCTTTCATCTGTGTCTGGTTTTACCATTTTCATAGCAGCAATATGCATTTTAGCAGCAATGTCAACAGCCGCATCAATTTCTTTTATCTCTTCCTCCGATTTAATTGATCTTTGCGCAACTATAGCTTTAATAAACTTTTCTGAAGCATAATCATTGATTCTCGATGAGTCTACTCCAATTATTGAGGCAAGTTTCATTATATTTTCAGACCTATATTGAGGAAGGAAGTGAACCTTTCTACCTTTTTTTATAGCACTATTAATTTGTTCGCTCAGTTTGTCTAACTCCACGGCCCTTTTAATTCCAACAAATTCTGCAAATTCATTTACAGTTGGTTGTGAGCCTACCCAAACGATCTCGTCAATTAAATAGTCATTTCCAAATAATGTCTCTAAATTATTATCAATATCAATTGTTGCTGCAAACCCGGGTCTGTCTATTCCATAATAATAAAGGAATGAGCTATCTTGTCTGAAAGAATAAGTGTTTGCTAAATAATTGGCAGGACTATCATTATTACCTAAAAATATGATTATTCCGGAATCAAATTTATCTTTAAGAACTCTTCTTCTTTCAATATATACGTTTGCTTCAAACATTGGAACTCCTGTTCAGAAATTTTTTAATGAAGATTTTATGTTTTTATTTGGTAATTAAATTACACAAAATTGTGTATCTAAATGTAGCATTTACCTAAATAAAATTCCCAATAAAATATAATATCTATTTTCGGGCCAAAATCAACAAGTTCGTTGACTCATTTTGAAAAAAAAATTCGCATAAGATTTGTTTATAAGTTAATTTTATTAAGGGATATTTGAAAATTTTATAAAAACGAGAGTACATAATGGTGGAAAATCTGTACAAATACTTTAATTGGGGAAGATATACTGCCCTATTTGGAGCATTGATAGTTTTGATTTTTTTTTCTAATTGTTATCCACAAAACTCGTCCGGCATTAATAATCCTTTTAACAACGCCTTTGTTTTTGGTCTGGATGGGGGTGTTACTCTGCCACAGACTGACTATAAACAATCTAAAACTGGCTATTCTTTTAGAGGAGTCGGAGAATATTATTTTAATACAAACTCTATTCATCTGGTTGGTTTAAAACTAAAATTAGGTTCAGATCAGATAAAAGGAGAAGATGACAGAGGTATTATCTCTTCTCAGGATGGTCAGAGGGATATTCCGCCAACATTTACAACAAGTATTTTTTCTGTAGGATTAGCAGCAACTTATAGTCTTTCAATAGGGGATTTTTTCTTTCCATATATATCTGCCGGAGTTTCGAATTTGTGGTTTGATCCTAAGGATGATCAAGGTAAACCTACAGAATATAATGCAGCAAATAAATATAGTAAGACTACTTACGCATTTAATTTTGAATTTGGACTTAGATTTTTAGTTAGTGATAAGGTGAGTTTAAATGTATCTGTAAATCCTTCCTTACCTGGAAGCGATTATCTTGATGACGTAGCAGCAGCTTCTAATAAGGATACCTATAGTTCGGTGTTAATCGGATTTTCATATTCACCATTTTCTAGTAGTGATGCAGATGGTGATGGAGTTGCGGATGCAATGGACAGGTGTCCGGATACACCTGCCGGAATTAAAGTTGATGAGTTCGGTTGCCCGGTCGATTCTGATAATGATGGTGTTCCAGACTATTTGGATAAATGCTCGGATACACCAAAAGGTATAGCAGTTGATCAAAATGGCTGTCCGTTTGATTCTGATAAAGATGGGATTGCGGATGCAATAGATAAGTGTCCGGATACACCCGCTGGAATTAAAGTTGATGAGTTCGGTTGCCCGGTCGATTCTGATAATGATGGTGTTCCAGACTATTTGGATGAATGTTCGGATACTCCAAAAGGTACAATGGTCGATCAAAAAGGATGTCCTGTAAGCGAAACCAATCTGAACAAATTCTTATTAGCAGCTGACGATATATTCGCACCCAATTCAGCAATGATAAAAGTTGAAGGAAAGAAGTATTTAGATAAAGTAATAGCTCAGCTTCAAAAGTTTCCTGATAAGAGGTGGAGGATTGAAGGACATATGGATTCGAACGGAAGTAAAAGATATTTAAGAAATCTGTCGCTTGACCGTGCTAAAGCTGTACTTGAATATTTCAATTACTTTGGTGGGTTAAAAAGAGAAAACTTCCAGGTCTTTGGTATGGGAGATAATTTCCCGATTGGCAGCAATGACACTGAGGAGGGAAGAAGCAAGAACCGTAGAATTGAAATTGTTCCAGAAGAATAGTCAGCTATAAGGACGCTGGTTTTATCTGATTTTAAAAAGTATAATATTTATTCTTACCGGTAAATTCTACAGGTAAGCGGATAGCTGTACATATTTATTGCATTTTTTAAATCATCCTAAGTGGTATAATTATTATTGAAATAAGACGAAATAGTCCATTAATAAATTTTGAAGAAAACGAACATGAGCCAACTCAATTATCCTCTCGTCGATGTTATATCTTCTTTGAAGAGAAATAACAATAGTAATTCTTCCTTGGAAGAATCAGGAAGTGAACTTAATTCAAATACTTTTGATGGAAAGTTAGGGTTTAATGTTAACAGAAAATTGGTTGGAAAAATAAAATTTATACTTGGATTTATTTACTTCTTTTCCTTTATATATTTTATGGTCACTTTAATTTCTTAATTACTTTGGCAGGAACACCTGCAACAACAGAATTGGGTGGAACATCCTTTGTAACAACGGCACCTGCACCAACGATCGAATTTTCGCCTATAGTTATACCACACATTATTGTTGAAGAAGAGCCAATAGAAGCACCCTTTTTAATAAAAGTCTCTACAACTTTCCAATCAGAATCTGTTTGGATAGATCCATCTATATTAGTTGCTCTGGGCAACTTATCATTTATGAAAGTAACATTGTGACCAACAAACACGTTGTCTTCAACGTGTACTCCTTCACAGATAAAAGTGTGAGAAGAAATTTTGCAGTTTTTGCCTATGAATGCATTTTTTTGAATTTCTACGAATGTCCCTATTTTAGTACCATCATCAATAGTGCAGCCGTATAGGTTTACGAAATCATAGATCTTTACGTCTTTACCTAGTTTAACGTTGTTAATATTTTGTTTGCTCATTTTTTAATCAATATATAAAATTTTTGTAAAAGTGATATTAATATTTTCCTAAAAAATTACTGATGGAAAAAGTTACAATTCTCTTGAGAAATGTACTGCTAAAAAGTTTGAGTATTTTATTTATTGGCAGGTTTTTTTCTAAACATTAGCTATTCCACTAGCATACTATCAAATTCAACTATCTTGCCCATATTTGCTAAAGAAATGTCTGCAGCTTCAAGAAGTCTCACAACTGCAAGACCATCTTTACCGCTGGTTAAAGGTGTTCTGTTTTCTTTAATTGCAGATATAAATTCCTGTGCACCTAGAGCAAGTGCCTCGGTCTGGTTAACTTTTGGAGAAAACATGTCACCAATTCGGTATTGAACCAGAGCTTCATGAATTTTTTCGGCGGAATTAAATTCTACTCCACTATCGTAAACTTTAATCTTCTCAAAATTTTCCATGTCATCATAGACCAACATCTTTTTATCGCCCCCAATTATAATTCTTCTTATCTTGACCGGTGATACCCAGTTAACATGAAAGTGCGCAAAACAGTTATCTTCAAAGTAAATGCATATATGAGCAAGATTTTCTTTACCATTGAAATTAGCGATTCCATTTGCTGCTAGGGCTTTTACTTTTCGGTGTTCACATAAATAGGTCATTATGGAGAGATCGTGAGGGGCTAAATCCCATACTACATTTACATCTCGTTGGAAGAGTCCAAGGTTGATCCTTTCTGAATCAAAGTAAATTATATTGCCTAACTCCTTTTTTTCAATCAGTTCTTTGATCTTTCTTACAGCACCATTGTAAATAAAAGTATGATCAACGAAAATTTTAAGACTTTTTTTCTCAGCAATCTCAATAAGTTCTTCTGCTTCTGCAGATGTTGAAGTAAAAGGTTTTTCCACCCAGATGTGCTTCCCGGCTTCGAGGGATTTTTTTGCTAATGTGTGATGAGTATCTACAGGTGTTGCAATTACTATTATATCACTATCACCCTCGATTAAATTGTTGTAATTTTTACTTAGTTCAGCAGCGGGAAATTTTTCTTTGATTGCCTGTAGTCGATTTTCACGAATATCACAGGCAATTACTTTTTTTACATCTTTATGTGAAAGGAAATTTCTAACCAGATTTGGACCCCAATATCCGAGACCAATTACCCCTATTTTCATTTTAATTCCTCCGGAAGTATTTAAGATGTGCTAAAAATAATAAAACTTTCGAATTATTTTGCTCCCCTAGCAGTTAATATTGCAGGAACGGTTTGAAAAATCAACTGAAGATCGAACCAAGGTGACATATTATTAATATAGTATAAATCCAGAACAACACTATCCTTAAACGAAACTGAACTTCTCCCCCAAACCTGCCAAACTCCAGTGCATCCTGGTGTAACATTAACTCTTCTTTTCTGCCATTCAGAGTAGTTCTCATATTCATAAGGGAGACAAGGACGAGGACCGACGAGGCTCATCTCTCCTTTGATTACATTTAAGAGCTGCGGTAATTCATCAAGAGATGTCATTC
>Ga0307423_1001610_pt1 | contig 13424 bp, 12 predicted proteins | sample SalMarWE160310MG_FD_202154 | JGI IMG/M metagenome (GOLD analysis project Ga0307423, IMG submission 202154) | Salt marsh sediment microbial communities from the Plum Island Ecosystem LTER, Massachusetts, United States - WE1603-10 | ecosystem: Environmental > Aquatic > Marine > Intertidal zone >...
ATGGCAGTCTGTATACCACCCCTTTCAAGAGGTGAATCCACCAGATGGGCATTTTTCAGCCCTCTTTTCCGGTTTGGAAAAATAAATACCGGGTGTTTATGAACAGACCAGAAATCTCTCAAGATACGGAGTGTGTTATCGGGAAGAGGTACCAATCGATCTTTATTGCCCTTTGCATCACGGATATGCACCCACATATTAACCGAATCGATATCTCCGATTGTAAGTTTAATGCCTTCACCCAGACGTAAGCCCATGCTGTAAATGGTGAAGAAAAACACCTTGTAGCTCAATTTATTCGTTGCGGCAAAAAGCTGATTTACCTGTTCGATTGACAAAATATCCGGAATGCGTGTTCCCTTTGGTGGCTTTATCAGCGGAATATCTTCCCAGGTTCTTTTTAACACGTTGGTGTAGAAGAATTTCAGGCCATAGAGATCAAGTTTGACAGCGCTCCATGAATGAGATTTTAAGAGATCATTGAAGTAATCCAGCAACTGATCAGAGGTAAGGTGATCGATTCTCGCATCAAAATAGTTGCCGATACGCCTGATGGCTCTGGAGTATGCCTCGATGGTCTTTGGTCGTAACCCTTTTAACCTCAGATATTTGTCATGTTTTTCATAATACTTGTTGAATTGTGGATCGTTTGGTAGACTGGTGTTCATTGTAACCTCCTGGTTTCACTGGTTGTCGTTTACGGCAAATAAGAGCATGACAATCTGCCCCTTTTGCCAAAAAGCTGGAGGGTACAATATTTAGATCGATAAGGGGTGCTTTTTGCTTGCCGCGTAGCGGCTTCGTCCAACATGGCCATGCACACGGACACGCAACCACGCCGGGCGGATTCGGCAGCGTACCCTGGCATTCCCTGGCTGCGTGGTCGTGTGCCGGTGATGCCCACCGTTCCTGGCGGCTGCGCCGCCAGGAATCGCGGTGCCGACTACGTCGAGCACCTTGTGCCGTCGCTACGCGCCGGAACAAGGAACTCGACCGGACACCGTGAACCGCACAACCAAACTGCGTTTGCTTGCACGGCCCCCGGAGCCGGTCAGCACCGCGATTGGTGCCTTCCGCGACGGAAACGCCGCGCTCATGCTCTGTGCTGCTCGCCTGCGTTATGTAGCCGGATCCCGGTGGGGCCGCGTTATCTGGATATGGATCTTCTCAAGGACCAGGAGTTGGAAGAACAACTGGAAGCAGCTATTGCATGATCCACGAAAAGGGCCCTGTAGAAAAAAAACCAAAAGATTCTTGACACTACTCCGTCGGCGCGTTCAGGCAAACAAGCTTGCCCGCCCGCTTGCGGCTGATCCGCGGCGATTCGGTGACAATATATGATGAAATTGAGTGATATGGGTTTCGACCAATGGTTTCAATCGCATGCCAGTGGCTTTCATCCAGAGGGCCGTGATATTGCGCGTATATCGGCAGTGGACCGCGGCTCGTACCTCATCAGAAATCAAACCAAAGAAGTTCCGGCTGAACTCGCCGGGAAGTTCTATTTCCAGGTAGAATCTCCGATTGACCTGCCGTGTGTCGGCGATTGGGTGACAGTGCAATATCACAGCAACGACGCTGCAGCAATTATTCATGAGGTATTTCCGAGAAAGACCTTTCTACGCCGCAAATCCGCCGGTGAAATGGTTGATTTCCAGATGATTGCGGCCAACATTGACTTCGCTTTCATTGTCCAGTCGTGCCACTTTGACTTCAACGTGCGAAGAATGGATCGGTACATGGTGATGGCAGCAGACGGAGGTGTTGAACCGATTGTTGTGCTCACCAAGACGGACTTGATCCCCCCTGAAGAACTGGAACAGAAGCTTGCTGCCATAACGTCGAGCTCCACTACAGCCAGAGTCCTTACCCTCAGCAATATCACGGGCATCGGATTTGACGAATTCCAGCAAGTGTTGATCTCGGGAAGAACATATTGCCTACTCGGTTCATCGGGTGTCGGCAAAACGACACTTCTCAACCGCCTGATCGGGCAAGACGCTTTTGACACCAAGGCCGTTAGTGGAACGGGAGAAGGGATACATACAACTTCGCGCCGCCAGCTTATTGTTCTTAATCAGGGTTCCATGTTGATTGATACGCCTGGAATGCGAGAACTGGGCCTTCTCGGTGTGAACGAAGGGATCAACCAGGGCTTTGAAGACATCGTCCAGCTTTCCCTGAATTGTCGCTATCCCAATTGTGGCCACACGCAGGAACCCGGCTGTGCGGTCCGAGCCGCAGTAACAAGCGGTGCATTGATTGAAGATCGCTATTCAAGCTATATTAAACTCAAGAATGAGTCGGAGTACCATGAGCTGTCGTACATAGACAAACGGAAGAAGGATAGAGCATTCGGACGCTTCATCAAATCAGCAAAGAAGCAAATGAAGATTTGAAATGGACACCGAACAGTCCCCTGAACCGGAGCGGAATAACGTGCGGCTCTTTGTGCAAGCTTCTATCGCCGCCCGGTTAGAGCAGCGTTATAAGCTAAAAGCAATGGGTTATGGACGCATTTTCACACGTCCCCATTTTCACACAGCTTGGGATCAGTGATGTTACCTACCAAGATCGATTCGTCCAACTTCTCCAGAAGTGCATTAACTAGAGTCGTCTTTCCGGTGCCCACGACTCCTGTGAGGAGCAAGAACCCCCTCTGATCCTGGACACCGTATATCAGCGTGGCCAGAGCTTCCTTGTGCTTCTCACCAAGCCAGAGAAACCTTGGATCCGAGTAAATTTGAAACGGCCACTCGCTGAGATTGTAGTAAGAAAGGTACATACAAGAAACCTCTCAATACCTGCGCCGCACCTTTCGTGCGCCGTCACCTGCACCCTTTATCTGTTCTCTTTGTGGATCGGATTCTTTACTCAGCAAAGGATCTGCTTCTAGGATGTTCCGGAGCCTAAACATCTTTAAAACATAGCAGTGATACCATTGATGCCTTCGAGACTGCAGTATTTGAGGCTATAAATCTACCAATGATAGTAAAGTGGCGGAAGCCTAAGTGTCAACGGAAAAACAGAAAAAGCTGCCGCAAGCCTCGCAGACGGGACGGGATTCAATTGAAAGGGGTCACCCATTCATGGAATGTAATATTCGTCGGATGGATTATGCAGGGAAGGGCATTTGTGTTGGTGCTTCTTTTAGAAATTCTGAGGAGTGCGTTCTGAAGGAAATAAAGAGATGCATTGCATAAGGCTTTGGAGAGGCGAACGCGTCCCCCTTTGCACTTAAAAAAGATTTGCTTTCACTTCAAAAAATGATATGGAATATTATTCAGAGCCACGGGATTCCTTCCTGTGGTTTTTTTATCTGCTGGAAGGGAAGCTAGACAACAATGATTTGCGCAAACGATATCACCCTCGCCTACGGCAAGAGGGTTCTGTTCAAAGACGTCAGCATAAAGTTTACACCGGGCAACTGTTACGGACTCATCGGCGCCAACGGCGCAGGAAAGTCCACATTCCTTAGAATTCTTGCCGGGGATATCGAACCTGATTCGGGAAGTGTCTCCGTGGGATCCAGGGAGCGGATCGCGGTTTTGAGACAGGACCACTTTGCCTTTGACGAGGAGACGGTCTTAAACACTGTGATCATGGGCCATGAAAAGCTGCACCGGATTATGATGGAGAGGGATTCTCTTTATGCAAAGCCCGATTTCTCAGAAGAGGACGGGATCAGGTCAGGTGAGCTTGAGGCCGAATTCGAAGAGATGAACGGCTATGAAGCCGAGTCTGAAGCGGCGGTTCTTTTAAGAAGTCTGATGATATCCGAAGAGATGAACCAGAAAAAGATGAAGGAACTCGAGGGCGGGGAAAAGGTGCGCGTGCTTCTTGCCCAGGCCCTGTTCGGAAACCCGGACGTCCTGCTTCTGGACGAGCCCACCAACAACCTGGATATCAAGTCTATTATCTGGCTTGAGGAATTTCTCTCCAGGTTCCGGAATACGGTCATCGTGGTATCGCACGACCGTCATTTCATGAACCAGGTGTGCACCCACATTGCAGATATCGATTTTGGCAAGATTTCGGTATACCTTGGAAACTACGATTTCTGGTATCAGGCCAGCCAGCTGAACCTGAAACAGAAACAGGCGGAAAACAAGAAGGCCACGGACCGGGCCAAAGAACTGAAGGCCTTTATCCAGCGGTTCAGTGCAAACGCCTCCAAATCGAAGCAGGCCACCTCCCGAAAGAAACTCCTGGAGAAACTCACCCTTGAGGACATGCCGGTGTCTTCAAGAAAATACCCGTTCATCTGCTTCAAGCCGGACCGACCCTGTGGGAACGTGATTCTCGAAGTAGACGGAATCACCAAGACCGTCGATGGTGCAAGGGTACTGGACAACGTGAGTTTTACGGTGAACAGCGGGGACAAGATCGCCTTTGTGGGCGGAAATAGCCTGGCCAAGACCACCCTCTTTCAAATTCTGGCCGGGGAAATGGAACCGGACAGCGGTACTTTTTCGTGGGGACTCACCATTACCCACTCTTATTTTCCCAAGGAACACAGCGGTTATTTCAACAGCGACCGGACCCTTGTCGAGTGGCTCCTGCAGTTTGCTCCCCCCACGGAGGGCGAAAGCTTTGCGAGGACCTTCCTGGGGCGCATGCTCTTTTCCGGAGAAGAGGCCGTTAAGAAGATCGGAGTGCTCTCCGGTGGTGAAAAGGTTCGCTGCATGCTCTCAAGGATGATGCTTTCCGAATCCAACGTGCTGATGCTGGATGAACCCACCAATCACCTCGATCTGGAATCAATCACTTCCTTAAACAAAAGCCTGCTCAATTTTCCGGAGGTGATTCTTTTTACCTCCCATGACCATGAGTTCTTGAATACCGTGGTAAACCGAATTATCGAGATCACTCCCGGCGGCGTTATCGATCGCCTCATGACTTTCGACGAGTATCTTGAGAGCAGGGAAGTCGAGGAAACCCGGGAGGCCATGATCCAAAAGGCCGCTTAAGGGCCTGTCATGAATGTAATACTTATTTCATGACAGGCCCTAAGCAAATGGAGATAGGGTCGGATCTCTTGTTTTGACAAACTGCCCAGTTTCTCAGCGAGCTCGTCACGTTCATATCATCGAAACGCATCCAGTACCATTCTCTGTCCGCATTTTTTCTTGCAGGTTATCAGTAAAGTGATAAAGAATAAGTGGTGTCAAGAATCGTTCGACCGAGCGGCCATGACCATCCCGGTGCGCAGAACCTTTGAAACGTGAGCAGCGGTGAATCAGGAACAGGGATAACGGGGAACCATGGAAAAGAAGTATTACGACGATCTGGTTGAGGGTGAGCATCTCCATTGCAGAACGGTTGTTATGACGAAGGAAGACATCACAGGTTTTGCCCGGGAATTTGATCCGCAACCTTTTCACACGGATGAGGACGCTGCAAGGCGATCACTTTTCGGCGGACTTGTTGCTTCCTCGCTCCACATACTCTCTGCCTGTACCCGAGTCGTAGTTGAAGCGCAAGGCGATGTCGCAATACTGAGTGGTGTGGGTATGGATGAGGTAAAGATGTATAATCCCGTAAGACCGGCTGATATCCTGACGATAGAGGCCTGGTGGACCGATCTTAAGAGATCTGAAAGTAAACCGGATCGCGGTTTTGCGGGCATTCGGTGCAAAGTCAGTAATCAGAAAGGCGAGCCTGTTATTGAGTACGGCTACCGCTATATGATCGCTTGCAGGGCTCCGGTTGAGCAGCATGTTACATGATAAATGACACACACAGCGTTGGCGAAGAAATTGGAAATGTAATACGGAGGGTTTATGGAACACGTTTATAGCTGCACCGGACATGAATTGAAAATCCCGAATATCGTTGACAGTCAGGGAGTGTATCTGTTTGACGATCAAGGAAAACGCTTTATGGACTTGGAATCGGGGGTCTGGTGTATTTCCGTTGGGCACAAGAACGAGCAGATTAACAAAACCATCACGAAGCAAATTGATTCCTTAATGCACGCTGGTTTCTGCTATTCCAATCAAATCCTTGAAAAATCGTCAAAATCAGTCTTGGACATCACGAATATTATTGGGGGGATGTGTGTTTTTCTTTGCTCCGGAAGTGAAGCCATTGAAATATCGAGACAGATATCGAAGCATCTTACAGGAAAAAGTCTGTCCATGACACTGCATGACTCCTATCTTGGCGCATACGTTTCTGTAACTGACCGAACCAAGGGCTGGTATATCTTCAACTGGGAGAAGTGTAAGACATGCAGGGAAAAGGACGATTGCGATCCTTCCTGTGAAGCATTGCAGGACATCCCGGAAGATATATCGGATTTTGTATTTGAGCCGGGAAGCTCCTCAGGTTTCGTCAGATTCCCCCCAAAGGCGTTGATTCAGAACATAGTTGAAATCATACAGAAAAATAACGGGAAGATAATCGCAAACGAAGTAACGACCGGAGTTGGCCGTACCGGAAAGTGGTTTGGATATCAACACTATGATATCGAACCTGATTTAATAGCGATTGGGAAAGGAATCGGAAACGGATATCCGGTTAGTGTTGCAGCAATCAACAAGGTTACTGTGAGTCAGTTAGAAATGAAACCGTTCAAGTATGCCCAGTCTCATCAGAATGATCCATTGGGCGCTGCAATTGTTCAGGAGGTTATCCGAGAGATTAAAAACAACGACCTGATCGCAAAGGCAGAACAAAAAAGTTCCGTTTTCTTGTCCAAACTCGAATCTCTTTTAGATAACGAGATTATCCTTGATGTCAGGGGAAGGGGAATGATGTTTGCCATAGACTTGCCAAGCAACAATGTGGCAGATGAGATCTACAGTGATCTTATTGAGCGGGGATACATCTTGGGAAATAGGGGAGCTTCATTTCGGATCGATCCACCGCTCACAATAACGGAAACAGAATTTAATGGATTCATTGATGCCTTTAGTGCCGCAATAGAATCGAAAAAGAGTACCACATAACGCATTGCTCCACCAGATTCGGGCCAAAGAGCGGCACTCTCTGGTGAGCTGTCAAACCGCCATTGCGCGCCCGGTGAATTGAAGATCAAAGTTTTAAAATACGTTTTTGCTTCCGCCAAGTTCGGTGCAGGCGGCTGCTGAATCAGGCGTTGGTTGCTCTCATGCAGTGTAGTGTTGGACGCATAAATATGATCATTGAGAAATACAAACATCCAATCCTATTCTACAGTCTCGCAACAATAATTCCCTGGGCATTCTGGTTTGCTGCAGGCTACGTTAGCTATATTACCCCCTATGCGGATCGGTACCTAGAGATTGCCAGTGTAGTCGCCTTTATTGGATTGCTGGGTCCGATGAGCATCTCATATTGGCTTATGGGGAGAGATCCTGAATTACGTACCGATGTCTACAGGAGGCTCTTTAATTTCAAGTCCATCAAACCGATCTATATTTTTCTCGCTTGCTTTCTGATGCTTGGAAGTATCCTGCTTGCGCAGGCCATCTCACTGCTGTTTGGGTATAGTCCGTCACAATTTGTAATTACAGGGTATTTCACTTTTTCATCTGGAATTTTCCCTGTATGGCTCATGCTGATCGTCGCGCCTGTTTTGGAAGAACTAGGCTGGCACTCATATGGAACCGATTGCCTGCGAAATAAAATGAACCTATTCAAGACCTCATTGTTATTTGGTGCCTATTGGGGTATCTGGCATATACCGCTTGGTACCATACGAGATTATTATCAAAGCAATCTCGCACAAACCGGCTGGATATACGGTGCAAATTTTCTGGTCAGCATTGTTCCCTATGCATTACTGATGAACTGGCTGTATTACAAGGCAGGCCGAAATATCGTTATTGTGATTGTCTTCCACATTACTGCCGGGTACTTCAACGAGATATTTGCCACTCACCCAGATAGCAAAATTATCCAGACAATCTTATTGCTTGTGCTGGCAACTGCGATAGTTCTGAATGACAGGCGTTTCTTTTTTAAAAGAGAGGTGATCAGTGTTAACGGTCAGAAAGATGAATAAGATTAGATTAGATAGACTCAAGAATGGATCGTTCAAGTATGCGCGGTTATACACCTGTCAAGGCGCTATACACGGATGGCGATTCCGCTACGCTCCATTGCCGCCAGTGAGTTTGCTTGTTGGGACGTATGAAGAAGGAGATATTGTCCAATGAATATCCCATTTTCCGTTGAGCAGTTCTTTTCAGTATTTGGGGTTTACAATGAAGCTATTTGGCCCGCCCAGATTTTTGCATATGTACTTGGCTTAGCGGTTGTTTTTTTTTTGGTGAAAAAGGCCCGTTGGTCGGATCGATTCATCACCGGCATACTTGCACTGTTTTGGATCTGGATGGGAACAGTTTATCATTTGAAGTATTTCAGTACGATAAACCCCGCTGCCCTGATCTTCGGAGTGCTGTTTATACTTCAAGGCATTATTCTGACTGTTTTCGGTTTAATTCTCAACCGTTTCGAGTTCGGATGGACAGGACGTTTGAATGATATTATTGGTGCTTTCTTCATAGTCTTCTCCATGTTGTTGTATCCACTGCTCGGATATGCATTTGGCCATAATTATCCTAATGCTCCGATGTTTGGAGTCGCTCCGTGCCCCGCTACTATTTTCACATTCGGCGTCTTTGTCTTCGCGCGCAACAGTATCCCGTGGTATTTGTTCCTCCTGCCATTTCTCTGGTCACTCGTTGGGATGAGCGCAGCCATCAGCTTGCATGTTCCTCAAGACTACGGCTTGTTCATTACTGGGATTATTGGAACAATCATGATTCTAATGAATAACAAGAAGATCAAAGAACGCCCCAATCAATCGCTGCAGGGGACGCCTGAAAAACGGTGCTCCTGAACTCAAACGCGTGTGCCAGAAACATGCATATTGGAAAAGATGATGACAGATTTAATCGACAAGATTTATTTTCAAGAACTTTCTGAACAAGATCCCATGGAAGTATGCAGAAGGGCATTATGCACGTATGATGATACGAACGAGTTTTATGCTGTGTCTGTATGGGATTGCGAATATAGAATATATCCCCGTCAGCCTAAGATTGAGTGTATTAGCAAGAATTCTGAAAGACTTCATTCCTATTTTGAACTTTTTATTGTTCATTATCTTCTTAAAGCAAAAGAAATTGAAATCACAAACCAATGGATTTCTGAAAAAGATATTCCGGGCGGTATCACATTTTTCCGTGGACCCCATGCAATTCCGACAAATTTGATCTCGGCTCAATTTGAAAGTAATATCCAAGGTTTCAAAAACAGATGCGAACATCTTAATGGCATTCCTCTCAGCTTGGCTGATGCTGCTTATACTTTTGAAATAACATCCCGAATCCCGGTTGCTGTTTTGTATTGGAAAGGTGACGATGAATTTCCAACTGAATCGAAAATTCTCTATGATAAAACCATTTTTGAGCACTTGGCTTCTGATATCATTTATGCCTTGGCAGTCGGAATTTGTGAAAGGTTAGGAAAAACCATTGGCTAACCCGCCATTCTAGCGGACAGGGGCTTACGCAGCTTTGATTTTGTGCGGGTAATCAGAAAGGGGGCAAGTCTGCTCTTGACCCCGTTCACACCCTGCGTTCAATTCCGAGACAAGAGCGGCGTAGTGGAAGAACCTCATGGGAAGACTATCAGGAAAGAAAGTGAAGGACCTCGTCTTGAAGGACTTGTCGATCGATCAAGCGGAAGCCTTCTTTGAACATATCGAGACTAATAGAGACATCTACATTGATACGATTCCGTTCGTAAGCAAGACCCACGATCTTGAATCCTTGCGAGCGGATATCGAGAGAAATCTTGGGCGGCAGGAGCAGGGGATAGGGGAATTCTACACACTCTGGTCGAACGATCGAATGGCCGGATACTTTCTCGTGCGGGAAAAGGATGTAGAAGCCGGATGGGCCGAAATCGGATACCTGCTTGGAAAGGAATGGCATGGACAGGGTATCACGACAGCGATATGTACTTTGCTCATCGAAGAACTCTTCAGTAATCAGGATATGCAGAAGATTGTAATATGCTGCAACGATGACAACTCCGCAAGTATCGGTGTCGGAAGCAAACTGGGTTTCACGGTTGAAGGCAATATCAGAAATCATTTTGTCGTAAACGGAAAACTGCGCAACATGCTTTACCTGGGACTCTTGAAGGAGGAGTGGAATAAGCTGGAGAAAAGCGGCACCTGATCGGGTAAAGGGGGGCCGAAGAAGGTGGATAAAATGGGGAATAACATATGCTTTCTTACATCTTTATGAAAATTCTGGAAAACCGCCCTGCGCGTTATGATTTGGGCATTCGCATCCTTTCGGGCGGCCATGCAGATAGAATCAGAAGGCAGATCGTTCAAACCTACGTGAAACCCGGCATGGAAGTACTCGATATCGGCTGCGGTACCGGCTCACTTATTATAGATGCTGCAAAAGCGGGCGCCAATGTCACAGGTCTTGATATATCAGAAGGGATGATAGCGGTCGCCAGAAAACGGATCGCCGGCAACGGACTCACAGACAGAATAACGCTTCACCACGCCGGAGTCGTCGAAGTGGGTTCGCTTTTTGAAGAAAACAGTTTTGACCTGATTGTATCCACCCTCGTCTTCAGTGAGCTCTATTCTGAAGAAAGAGCCTTGGCATTACATGAAATCAAGAAATTGTTAAAACCGGAGGGCACACTCGTCATTGCGGCAGAAGTTCAACCCGGGAAACCGCTGAAGAAGATCATCCACTTTTTGGCCCGCCTCCCTTTAGCCGTTTTAACGTATGTCGTCGCCCAGACGGGGACAAAGCCGGTCAGCTCAATTTCGAACGAAATAACGGAATCCGGATTAAATATCATAAGGGATGATCGTTCATTCCTGGATAGCTTTGCCGTGGTTTCGGCAAAGAAAGCGGCGGACCACAGCCCCGGCAAAACCCCATTGCCACGGACAAGAAGACCGGAGGAGGATAGTTCAGTTATCAAATCCGTATGGGATTTTATCGGTCGTTGGTTTCCGAATCCCGTTGAACCCGGGCTTCGAATCGTAGGCAAGCCCGATCGAAATTCTCCTGTCATTCTTACCGGCAATTTTCACCTTACGGTCCGACGCGTTGAAAAAGCTTTAAAGAGCGAAAATGTGTTCCTGTTGGTGGCCCCTTCAAACGGTATCAATGTATGGTGCGCATCCTGTGGAGGCGAATTAAATACCCATTCCGTGATCACAGCCATTAAAACAAGCCGGATTAACGAAAGGGTTGACCATCATCAGATTATCCTGCCGCAGTTTTGTGCACCGGGGATTGACCGCAGTCTCCTTAAGAAAGAAACAGGGCGAGTGGGACTCTTTGGGCCGGCCTATAGCAAAAAGCTTCCCCTGTTCCTGAAAAACCGTAAGACCGTCTATGAGAATAACAGGGCTGACTTTTCGCTGACCTTCAGACTGGAAATGCTCCTTTCAATGAATTTCATGGCCTGGGTCGCAATTGGAATCTTTACGCTGTTAATAGATCCAGATAGGATTTTCCTATTCAGCGTTTTATTCTGGATAAGCGGTTTGACACTTTATGCCGGATTCCCTCTTATTCCGGGAAAAAGCGGCTGGCTTAAAGCCGCTGTCTTGTCCGCAATAGAAGTGATTGCGATCGCCCTGTATTCCGTTTTCATATCGCAGCCCCTATTCAGCCATTGGAAAACAATGGTCGTTGTGAGTGGAATAAACATGTGGCTCGGTTTTGATCTACGGGGCATTGTGGCCGGCGTTGCATCAGAAGCCGAATGGCTCATGCACCAGCTTGGAATGCGTTCCTTCGGCCACATTTTTTCAGCCGGAGTTTTCAATTCCGGGAAAATTAGACAAGATATAACTAAATGCAATAATTGCCGTATTTGTCTTATGGTCTGTCCCAAAGGCGTTTTTGGGATCGTAGATAAAAACAGGATAAGAGTTCAAAGGCAGTGGGAATGTTTTTCATGTAATGGTTGTGTTACCCAATGTTCGGAAGAGGCCTTGTTTCTACAATAGTAAAGAAAAACACCTGGGAACAGGCCGCCGGTAGGCTGGAAGAGAAAGGGGTTAGGCATTGACGTCAGTGAGCCGGTATGAGGACCGGTTGAACAGGATCATGAAGGCCGTCGCGCTTGAAAGACCGGACCGGGTGCCGGTTGTCCTGGAGTATTCCGGGTTCGCGGCCTATGTCACAGGGACCCCCATGGCCGAGTTTCTCCGCTCTCCGGACAAGAACCTTGAAACCATGATCCAGGCTTACCGCTTGGTGGGCGACGCCGATGCCATCAATTACGGTTCTTTCTGGCCGTACGGGCTCTGCTACGATTTCCTGTCCAAAGTCCGGGTGCCGGGAATCGACCTGCCTGAAAACGAGATGTGGCAGGTGGATGAAAAAGAACTGATGACGCGGGAGGATTACGACCAAATCCTGAAGATGGGATGGCCCGAGTACCTGGATCGTTTCATGCGCGAGAGGCTCCTCAAGGATGTGCCGGCTGAATATCTCCCTCCCGGAAGAAAATCTCCGGACGTTCTGAAGGCGTGGCACGCGGAGGGAATGCCGGTCTTGAGCGGCGGAGATATCACGACGCCGTTTGAAGTGCTTTGCGGTTCCCGTTCCCTGCAGAAATTTTCGTCCGACCTCTTCGAGATCCCAAAGAAGGTCGTATCCGCCATGGATGAGATTGCGCCCCATCTCAGCGTCAAGGCCATAAGAGGCGCAAAAAAGCGCGGCTATCCGGTAGTCTGGGTCGGCGGCTGGCGAACCGCCCCTTCCATGCTCTCTCCAACCATGTGGGACCGCTTTGTCTGGCCCTATTTCAGGAGAATGGTGAACGAAGTGGTTGATTCAGGGTTGATTGCGCTCCTTCACCTGGACTCAGACTGGACTCGGGAACTCGAACGTTTCAGAGAATTTCCTCGAAAGAAATGCATCGTGGCCCTTGACGGCGAGACAGACCTATTCGCTGCCAAGAAGATCCTGGGCGATCACCTGTGCATCATGGGAGATGTTCCCGCTTCCATGCTCTACCTGGCAGATCCTGATACGGTTTACCGGTATTGTGCCGGGCTTATACGGAAACTGGGCCCGGAAGGCTTTATCCTTCAATCCGGTTGCGATATACCCGCCAATGCAAGGCTTGAAAACGTCCAGGCCATGGTGGCAGCTGACATGGAATCCTGACACGGCGCGAGTCCCACGTCCGCTGATGCCCGCCTTTATGCCCTTAGTTTCTAAAGCTGTGGACGGGTGCGGGCATTCTTCCTCCCCAAGCGACGAAGCGGCTTGATTTTCCGACGTTGTTGACAGGCATTATCGGGCTCGCTCCAAAGAGCCCGCCGAAGTTGACATGGTCTCCCTCTTCCTTGCCGGGCACCGGGATGAGGCGCACTGCGGTGGTTTTCCCATTCATGACGCCGATGGCCATCTCATCGGCGATGATGGCGG
>Ga0307423_1001611_pt1 | contig 13422 bp, 13 predicted proteins | sample SalMarWE160310MG_FD_202154 | JGI IMG/M metagenome (GOLD analysis project Ga0307423, IMG submission 202154) | Salt marsh sediment microbial communities from the Plum Island Ecosystem LTER, Massachusetts, United States - WE1603-10 | ecosystem: Environmental > Aquatic > Marine > Intertidal zone >...
ACGGGTCCAGGGGGTACTATCCCGCCGCCAAGGCGCTTTATCCCGACCTCGCTCCCGTCCTGGTAACGGTTGAAGAGGGGACGCTTCGGGAGAGGCTTCGGTCCCGGGGGAGAGAGGACCGCAAGAGCATCGAGGAGAGACTGGCGCGCTCCTTTGATCTCCCGACGGCCGAAAAAGATTGGATGATTGTGGACAACGGAGGAAGCCTCGACGAGGCGGGCGAGGAGATCATCAGGCTCATGCTGCAATTGAAGCCTTCCTCCCGGTTTGTTGAGGCGGCATCTCGCGCGCCTGATTTCTCGCCGACAGTCCCGCTGGCGCGTCGCGGCGCCGAGGAACCCTTGGAGTAGAGCCTGTCAACACTCCATTGAATTGCTCCAATTTTGCTCTACTGAAATTGATGATGCTTGACGTTCCATGACGCCTCCGCCTCCTTGATGAGCCATTCTTCCGTTCATGGAAAGAACGCGCGCCGTATCCCAGCTTATGAAGAAGCGGAGGATGGGCCGCGCTTCGGCCTTCAAGGCCGAGCTCCGGCCCGTAGAGGACGACATCGCCATCCTGGACAAGGCCGAAAAGCTCTTCTTTTCCGGAGCCGTCATGGATGGCGTGACTGCCCGGCGGAAACGGAGCCACATTTTCCGGCGCGGAGAACTCGCCAAGCACGTCCTGACCGGTTTTCGGCAAAAGCCCCCCAGAGCGGCCATCGAGATCGCGAAAGAGATCAAGGGATGGACGAAGCTCCGGCAGGACATCCTGCCGAACGTGGAGCGCTGTCTGCGGAAACAGACGGCGAAGGGCGTTCTGGAGAAGGTCGGCGAGACATTTCGTCGGCAAAAGCTTTGGAAGATCTGGGCGCGGGCTCAGGCAACGATCGCGAGCCCCGTGGTGAAGTTAGCGTTCCGGCCGTAGCCGTAGCTCTTCCTCCCGCCGGGCAGAGCGGCCTTTACGACCTTGCCCAACACGTCTCTGAAAATCGCGCCGTTAGACCAGCGGAGGGCGTCCATCTTATTTTGACCTGATTATCTGTAGAGGCGCTGTTCAGATGCCTTACAGGGTTAGGCGAGGGGTTAGTTCGGGGTGCGTCAGGATGTCATTAGGCTCATCAGGATGTATTGTAATTGTCCGAAATCATTGATTTCATTAATTCTGATGATGCCCTATGATGGCGTCCACGGAACCCGTATGGATACTTTACTTCAGAATATCGGCATCGAAGGATTAACAAAATGTATATTTCCACTGGAAGCCACTCCTGCATTTACAATTAATCGTCGAGCACTGTGCGTTTTCCATGATGGTGTGGCATTTGCAACATTTGTCGAAGTTCAAGGTCCTACGCGCACGTCATTGGTTTGCGGCGTTGGCTCATCGAATCAATTTATCAATTCAGACCCTGTTCTGGATGAAGTTCTCGACAATGCCGCAGTGCGACTCTCCCATGTAAAGTCCCTGTCAAAAAGACAAAAAATGGAGGTCTTCTCAGACCTTAGCGTGCTAAGGCTGTTCAGAGAAGTGTTTTCGCAGCACGCTTCCGAACCCAATGAAGCTCCAGGAGAGCAATTCAGAAAAGTGGGCCACCAACTCGTCTAGGTAAAGCGGGCCAACGAATTGGGCGCCGCCTGCGCAGCGTTGCTTGATGGCGTTTGTCCGCGCTATTCCGTGTGGCCGTGGCTGTTCTTGGGGAGCATGACCGCCCTTTGCGTCTTCCTTGTGGGGGTGTGCGGAGGCGCAGCGCAGCTTCTTTTGGCCATCGTTGGCGTGGGCGTTATTATCGGTCTGACCCTGGCTCTTATAGTGACGACGAAGAAGCGGCGGAGAATACCACGCAGCTACCGGTTACCTATGGAGGAATGGAACCCCCTGCTATGCAGCTTGGTTGTGACTGTTCTGATTGCCTTTGTAAGCGCCAATCTCCCTTACAAAGTCAAAATAGACTTCTATCGAAATCTCGAGTCGAACAACGCTTTCAAGCTGTACGACTACCTGCAACCGCTACTCGCCAATACTCCCATGGCGGCATCTCTCGGAGAGGTTGTTGATAATGCAAGGCCTGTCATCGGCGATGCCCAGGTGGCCGATACCGCCACACTTATAATCGATGGTCGCCGTATCCCTCTGGCTTGGCTGAGACCGGTGCGCCATCCTGGAGCCGAACAAGGCCTGAGCCAGTACCTCAAAGAGGTCGGTCGATTGGAGTGCTACCAGGATCGCCAATTATTCACATGCTTCTCGCCTAAGGGGGAAGACTTGGCGCTGGCGCTGGCGCTGTCCGGCTTTGTCGAGGTTATGGCCGGATCTCCGGCTCCACTGACTGCCGCCCAGCCGACGCAAAAAAAGTTCATGCCGGAATTTGGGGAATTAAGAAATGAAATCATCCCAGTAGCGCAGGGGGGCTGGAATGTGTCACTGTCCAGTTAAGAAGGCGAATGCATCCGGCTGAAGCGAGCTTTTGGCAAAATGAAAGGATCTGGCGTCCATTCAATTGTAAGACCAACGAAAACAGGAATTCGCGGCAGCCAATGCTTGCTGGGCCGTTCTTATAACTCCTGCAGTGAAATGCTTCATATTTTGCAGTCTAGGCAACATCAGGGAGACGGCATTCCGGTAGCACTGCCGCGACCTACGCAATTTCTTGTATCGCGGCGTAATTCTCTTAGGGGCATTCCTGGACTATTTTACGCATTCCCCTAATTGTCGTATCCCTCCTCCCCCCTTTATCATTCGAAAACCAGCCGTTTCAGTTGTGATTTTTGCAATGACGTGATCGGAATCCAACGTCGCATATCTCTGCCTAATGAGGCGTGAACGTCTTACCGGAGTATTCATTCACGGCCTGCTATGAAATCCAAGCCCGTTCGTATCGTTCTTGTCTGTGGACATCGTCTGTTTCGTGAAGGCGTCAGGGAGCTCGTATCCAGGTTCGAGGATTGCGACCTGGTGGCCGAAGCGGCTGACGCGAGCATGGCCTTGGCTCTTGTTCGTGAGCATAAGCCCGATGTGATGCTCATGGACAACGCCTCAGGCAATGGCGCAGACCTCTTGGGCGTCACGGATCTGCTTGAGACCTTCCCTGAATGCCGAGTGGTGCTTTTCGGCATGGAAGAGAATAGCGATAACCTAGTCAAAGCCTTCCAGTTGGGGCGGGGGCGGGGGCCGGGCAATTGTTTCAGGCCATACGCTCTGTCATGGCGGATGAGGCCTATTGCGATGGTCAACTTGCCATGGCTGCGTTTGGGAGGCTTTACGACTCTTCGAACGGGGAAGCAAAGGCGCAGCTTAGGGCGAGGGGCGCGTTGAGCCATCGCGAGATCGAGGTGGCTGTCCTGATCGGGGAGGGGTTGGTCTACAAGGAGGTTGGGGCAAGGCTCGGCATCAGCTACAAGACTGTGGAAGCCCACCGGAGAAGGATTCTGGAAAAGCTCGACCTGAAGAGTACTGCGGAATTGATCAGATTCGTTGTGCAGGGTGGCCTTGAGGGGCTGGAGTAACATGTAAGGGCAATCCATGCATGCAGCCCTGTATCCCATTAAGGCATTACCCTTATCTTAAATACGCAACTCCCTAATTGTTTTGTAGATGCACTCCGCATAAACTATGCATGTAGTTATGTGCTTTGCGTCATTTTACAATTACAAGGAGGGAGTTGTGAGTAATGTTTATATAGCAGGAACAAGCATACCTTCAGAGTATAGCGACAACGTATATTGGGCGTTGACCGATCATACGGTAGAGAGCGTGGCTGTCGCCGGGTCCACCTCGTCGGACTTGTACGAACAGATTGAAAGCCTCGGCCCTGGTTCCGGTTGGATTCTGACAGATGGCGGCGTGGAAAACTCTCTGGCCTTCGGCTTCGGCGTCGAAAAAACGGCGTCCGACGTCATTACCGCCATCGACCTGGGCCACAGCCTCGGTTATAAGGTTGCGCTAACCGATTCATACGAAACGACGGCCGTGGACGACTCTCTCATGCAGGAATGCAATGAAACGCTTGCGTCGGTCTCCGGCGCGGACGTAATCATTCAGATCAGCGATGTGGTCAACGGCAGTGATTTCAGGCGGGACGGAGTTCACCTGACGGAAGAAGGTCAGGACGCTGTGGCGCAAAGAATCGCCGACTCGCTGACCCCGTACTTGAATGGCGACCACGCAACCTCATACTCGGGCGGAGTCGTAAGCAGTCTTCAGGCTCCGACCTCCAATGGTTCGCTGTTTGGCGGCATATCGAACGACGCAATAAACGCCCTTTTTGCGCAGACGGCTTTTGCAATGTCGGTGGGCGGCGTTGGCGTAGGTGATTTCGTCGCGCTCCTGGGTGGGGGGCAAGCATCGTATTTGGCCGCCACATAGGATAATCAATCTGTATAATGAGCTGGTATTAAAAGGAATATCTGAATTGCTTTCGATGAATTCCGAGGAGTTGCTTGCTTCACTGGACTCAACAGAGGGATCATGTCCATGGGTAAAAGAAGCAGGAGCTATGAAAGGGCGCCGCCAGAATCAGTGAAATCAATCATGAGGGTCTACCTGGCCTGTCAAAAGGATAAACGCGGTCCGAATTGTTCAAATAAGGACCGCAAGGCGCTTACTACGGCCTGGAAATGGGGCGTGGCGTTCCTTGAAGGATTCCCTCAGATCATGGCCGTCAAGAGGAATGCCTGCGGCTACAGAAACCGGGTGCACTTCAAGACCGCCATCTACTTCTTCTTCGGTGGATTGGACCTCTACCCGGCCAGCTCCTGAGGGGCTACCCATGGAAAACCCGGAAGGACTCCAATTTATTGATTGGGCCCTCCAAGATTAGCATCAGGCGCATGAATGGGCTCTTTATACGGGTCAAGTATCGACACACAGTACATGCGATATCCTTTACGTGTTCTATGCAGAAGCACATATTTCCGCCTCACAAAACTAAAGCAATCATATGTTTCATGCTTGCCATGCCCACTCAAGCAGTCACTTAACTCCTTCATTAGATTTGATAAATTATCTTGAAAAAAGTCAAAACATTTAGCGTCATATTGTTTTGCTTGTTCAATTTCATCCTTGGCGTCCTTTTCTAAATGGAAAAATTCAGGATATTTCTCATTTTGTATTTTAATGCAACGGGCTGAATATCCCAATACCTTAAATTCATTCATTTTAGTATCCATAAAAACCTCACCTTTGTGTTAATTATGGGAATCAAAAATTATAGATATTATTATTTGGTTTCACCTTTCACCTTCTCGATGTGGAATCGGGCAGTTTTGCACGCTGCAGGAACTCATCGAGGGATATTCGCGGCAATTGATCAGCGGTAGCAGCCACGAAATGCTGTTTGTCGCCCCATAGGGCATCATCTGAATTAGTGAAATCAATAGTTTCAAGCGATTACGATACACCCTGATGCACCGAAAGACATCCTGACGCACCCCGAACTAACCCCTCCCCTAACCCCGCCACTGGGCGGATGATCTAAGTCATTTCGTGTCAGTGAGGCTGGGTTGGTACTCCCATCCACGGGGATCTCGGAATGGTCGAAACCAAGGGAAACCATTTCCAACTCTAGCATGTTAGCCCGTATGCGGCGTGTTCTCAGGCTCAGGATCGGGATCATGCTTGGAAATAAACTTGGGTTTGTGCCCCGGGATTGGTTCTTTATAGCATACGCAATACATATAATAGCTGTTAGATGGTTTGCAAAGCAACACATGACAACGAAACATTGCCTCCATGTCCCCGATATTCCCTCGAGCATTATTATTTTTTAGACAACATCTGATTTTTTCCTCCAGTCTATCGACCTGGTCTAGAGAGAACTTATACAGTTTGGCATTATTATCTGTGGCAATTTTCATTTCTTCATCGTATTCATTTTTAGAAGATATTGTTGTAATTTGTTTGTCGGGAGATATTGTTATGCACAAGAATTCGCTACACTGCTTTATGACTTCATTCATATCTAAATAACACATTTTTTCTCCATTACGTGTAAATTTTTTAAAATTTTAGTGGCATCTTTGATTGAATTATCTGTATTGCAACTTGTACAATCTCCAATATTACCAGAAAAATTATCGTTTTTACAGAGGTCATAATTTATTTTACGGTTCAGCAGCCGCATCTTATTTTAATATATCCTTACCTCATAAACGCTTGCCCCTCCCCCTGCGTAGCTGTCGTAAACATGACGGAATGCCAAATCACACTTCTTTTCATACAGGGCCGGGGTGTAAACCCGTGGCAGTTCATCCAGGACGATTTTGACGGTCTGCTTGACGGCGGCCTGGGCCTGTTGGCGGCTGCGCCAGTCGAGGACCAACTTTTCGGCTTTCAGCTTCTCCAAGAGCGTCTTGCAGACCCTCTTCACCTCGGCTCTTTCCTTCTCATTCAAGGGCGGCTCCGGTTTGGTCAGGATGTCGAACATGGCCAACTCTTCTTCGCTCAGCCCTTCTCGCATGGCCCGTTGATCCTCGTCATTGAGGCTCTGGGCAAGTCTGATCAGTTCGGCGAAGAAGGCCTCGATGCTCTGGCTGCCCGAGTTATAGTCGTCGATGAGCTTTTGAAACCGTTCCAGGAAGTCAGCCCGCGTCTTGTTTTGGGCGACCATGGAGTAAAGCTTCTCCCTGATCAGGGCGCGGAGCTTTTCCGCTTCAGTCCGCTTGCGGGATTGGGCGAAATGCTCCTTGAGTTTGTCGAAGTCGATTTTACTCAAGTCCACCGGGGGCTGTTCGATTGCGCCAACGGGAAGAATGTAAGGATCAGCGGCCACGGAACGATCCAGCAGGTCTTCTACCTGATCCATGATGTGAGAGATGTCGGCCACAGGGACAAGCGACCTGATCTTCTGGGCAAGGATCGAAAAGAGAACCACGTCGTGCGTCACTTCGTTAGCCAAGGGGTCGGGGAGGATGGCCCGGAAAATACGGCAGGCCGTCACCACCTTGGACATGAAGGCGTTCTTCTCCTCCTCCGTGGCGATGATGGCTTCCACGGCATCGTCCATGAGAGCGATCTTGTGGAAACCTTGGGCGGCCTTGATCGTGTCGGAGTCAATGCCTCGTTTTCGGCAGAAGGCATCCAGTTGGACAAGAAGATTCTTCAGGATGGCCAGCAGCTTGTCCTTGCTTTTGATGGGCGTGTCGATCTGTCCGCCAGTCGTCGGGATGGCGTATATGGCCAGGGCCTTCTGGAGGTTGCGGAACACGCCGATGTAATCGACGATCAACCCCGCCTTCTTGCCGGGGTATTTGCGGTTGGCCCTGGCGATGGTCTGCATGAGGCTGTGGTTGCGCATGGGCTTGTCAACGTAGATCGTCGAACAGGAAGGGACGTCGAATCCGGTGATCCACATGGCGCAGACAAAAACCAAACGCAGTGGATCGCCGGAGTCCTTGAACTTTTCGTCCATGTCCTGTTCGACCATGCGTTTGCGATGAGGGCGAATGGACAACCCCTTGGCGGCGAGGTCTTCTTCCTCGTTTTGGCCTTGCGATACAACCACGGCCATATCCATGGCTTCCATCTCGGCTATTTTCGCCGTAATCATCTCCCGCTCAGCCTCGGGCGCTGAAGGAAGATCGGCCTTAAGCTTGGCGAGGTAGCCCGCCCAATGGGTTTGAACCTTGTCGTACATGCGGACAGCCGTGGCCTTGTCGATGCTGATGACCATGGCCTTGCCGCGATGGCCGCGCCCCATGAAGTGTTGGACGATATCCTTGGCCACGGCGTCGAGGCGGTCATTGCGGGTGATAAGGTGATACTCGCGGGCGAAGACCTGCTCCACCATGCGCGCCTGGGCCTCGTCCAGTTCCGCATCTTCCAACAGCCGTTCCATGTCCTCGTTCAGGTTCTCATTGGTCAACTGAAGCTCAGGGATGCGGTTTTCGTAGAAGAGCGGAACCGTGGCCTCGTCCTCGATGGATTGGGTGAAGTTGTAGACCGAGATGTAATCGCCGAAGACTTCCTTGGTGCGTTGCTCTTCCCCTTCGATGAGCGGGGTGCCGGTGAAGCCCAGAAAGGAGGCCTTGGGCAGGGCGTTGCGCATGTTCAGGGCGAAGATGTCATATTGCGATCTGTGGGCCTCGTCGGTGATGACGATGATATCTTGGCGTTCGGACAGTTCGGGATACGTGGTCCCTTTTTCCGTGCGGAACTTTTGAATGAGGGTGAAGACGTAGCGGTGATCCTCTGTCAGGAGTTGCCGGAGATGGACGCTGCTTGTGGCGTGCGCCTCCGCTTCGGTGACGGCTCCGGTGGCGGCGAAGGTCTTGTAGATTTGCCGGTCCAGGTCGTCGCGATCCGTCACGATGAGGAAGGTCCAGTTGCCCGGTATGGTGCGGTGTATCTTCTGGGTGAAGAACACCATGGACAGGGATTTACCGCTGCCCTGGGTGTGCCAGAAGACCCCGAGCTTTCCTTTGTTGTCGCCAAGATTTTTTACAGCGTGGATGGCCTTATTCACGCCAAGGTATTGGTGGTTCTTGGCCACCTTCTTGATCAGCCCGTCCCTGGTCTCCTCGAACACGGTGAAGTTTTCCACGATGTCCAGGAGCCGTTCCATATCGCAGGTTCCCCGGATAACCGTCTCCAGGGAAACCAGCCCCTTCTCGCCCTCGTCGTTGATGCGCTTCCATTCATGGAAGTATTCCCATGGCGCATAGGCGCTGCCGATGAGAGTTTGCGAGCCATTGGAGAGGGCCACGAAGGCATTGTAGGTGAACAGTTGGGGAATGGCGTTGCGATAGTCCCGCAGGTTGTCGTCGTAGGCGGATTGCAGAGTCTTGTGGCTGGCCTTCAGCTCGAACAAGAGGAGCGGGATGCCGTTGATAAAGCCCACGAGGTCGCAGCGTCGCCGGTACATGTCGCCGGAAACCCAGAACTGCGAGGCCAGCAGGAAATCATTCTTCTTTGGTTCTTTCCAGTTTATGAGGCGTACGGTCTCAATGGCGGGGTTCCCGTTTTGGTCCGTCACCGTGGCCTTCATTCCGTCCTTGAGCAGCCGATAGACTTCCTGATTGGCGTTCGCCGGGACCAGTTTGGAGCGGTCGCGGGTCAGTTCCTCGATAGCCTGATCAAAGGCGCTTTGGGGAAGCGTGGGATTGAGGCGGGCCAGGGCGGAACGCAGGCGTGGAATTAGGACGACATCACGCTCTGACGTACGTCCTTCTCTTGACGCCGTTCCTGTCCACTCGCCAAAGAGGTTCACCGTCTCCCATCCGAGTTCACCAAAGAGTTCCACGGCGGGTCTCTCGACCAGGGCGTCCTCGGTGTAATCGAGGGGAGGGGCTGCGGTCATGCGGCTTCATCCTCCGTGCCGGGCAGCGGCAGGTTGGAAACGTCTATCTCGCCCGAGATGAGTTGGGGGAGGAGGAGGTCGCGCTGAGCGCGGAGATTGGAGTTTTTGAACATTAGGGTCTGGGTTTGACTGACTATGTCTTGGATTAACTTATTGAAATTAATAAGTAATTCATCATCAGGAATGACCACGGGGTAAGCTCGGAGAACCTTCCAGTTGGCTCGGGGCATCTTTGTTCCGTTAGATGTTTGCGTTGCATGTTTTACGAATGAATCGCTTGAGGCGCAGCAAAGCGTGAGTGCGAAGAACTTACTACTTCTTGGCCTGAGGACGATTGTGTCCGACGAGCAAACGCCGTCGATGGGGGCTACGACGACCTTGTGGAAGTATGGTCGTATTTTCCCGAACAGGATGTCCCCATGTCTGAATATAAGTTTGTTGCTGGCAACGGTGCCTGATCTCGACCATTCATTTAAAGTAATAGATCGACGCGGGATATGTTCCAGGCCAACATATGGTGTTTCTCCAGAAATTTGTGAAGGATGCACAGTGTCGCGTATCTCAGCGGCGATGTTGCCAAGCGTCTCAAGTCTCCAGTTCATGGGCAAAGTTTCTTCATTGCAGGCATCCTCATGCCCCGGAAATCGGAACTGGACGAACCACTCCTCGTATATTCGCCGGGCCATCTCCTCCAGAATCGCTATGCGCCGCGTGTTGTTCTCGATGAGGTCGTCGTAGGCTGAGAGAATGGAGGCTATGCGGCACTGCGTGGGGAGGGGGGGCAGATCGATTTCCATGTCTTTTAGTAGGACGATTGTAAATGCTTGTTGTGACGAACCGATAGTACATTTTTTAAGCTCGGCGTTCCCTGCTGGAGAAAGAAGCCAGTAATAAAGATACTTGCTGAAAATATTTTTGAATTCGCGAAACCAAGTGAGATTCCCGTCTTTGAAGTAGAACTGCTCTCCTTGACTCACGACATAGGGAATACCGAGTGTTCCTACTGAGGTCAGTAGCAAGTCTCCTGCGGCAGGTGCTCCATTCTTGGCTTTGATTTCAAGAAAACGCTTTTTGGATATAAAAATGTCTGTCGAAACAACTAAAGCACCGCGTTGCTTTTCGATGATTTCTTTTCCCCGATAGAATGGCACGCCATCGTCTAGATATTCGCGAGCGTGGATTCTTTTGCTGGATGATATAGAGCATAGGTCCTTCATCCTGCGCCGTGGCCAACTAACATTCATATTGCAGTCTCCAGGAGGTGAGCCACATTCTCCGCAATCCTGTCTTCCAGCTCCCGCGCTTCAGAGTTCAGCACCTCTAACTCCTCGTTCAGTTCCTCCAGACGCTCGGCAAAGTCCACGCCGTCGGGACCCAGCACAGCCGCGCCAACGTAGCGTCCAGGGTTCAAGCTCCAGCCTTGGCCTTCGATTTCCTCAAGCGTGGCCACCTTGCACAGCCCCGCCACATCTGCGTAGTCCTTGTCCAACCCCTTTTCTGTCAGTAAGTCTTTGCTGCCAAAAATCACTTCCGGTTTTTCGCCACTGTACAGACGTACGATGTTGGCCAAGAATTCGATCTGCTCCGGGGCGAAGTCCCGGTGCGCCCGGTCGATCTGCCGGAAAATATGGCGTGCGTCGAGGAACAGGACAGTACCCTTGCGGGCGCTTTTGTTCTTGCCCCGATCAAGGAACCACAGGGTACAAGGCAGGGTGACGGTGTAGAAAAAGTTCGGCCCCACAGAAACGATGACATCCACAGCCCCGCTCTCGATGAGCTTTTGCCGGACCAGCTGTTCGCTGCCCCTGGCGTCGCCCGCCGAATTGGCCATGACGAAGCCAGCCCTGCCCGAGGGTTTCAAAGCGGAATAGAACTGCTGTATCCAGATATAGTTGGCGTTGTCGGGCTTGGGCAGGCCGAAAGGGAAACGGGCGTCCTTCTCCAATCGCTCCTTGTCTACGCCAGAGACGTTGAAAGGCGGATTGGCCATGACGAAGTCGAACCCGCCGTCCTTGAACACGTCCGGAAAGAGGTCCTGCGGCTTGTCATAATAGGTGTTGGCCACCCGGACATCCCCGGACAGGCCGTGAACCGCCAGATTCATCTTGTTCAGATTGACGGTGGTGTAGTCCTTTTCCACGCCGAAGACGCTGATTTCGCGGGAAGGGGTCATCTTGTGGCGTTCCACGAACTGCGCGGAATGCACGAACATGCCGCCCGATCCACAGGCCGGGTCCAGGATGCGGCCATGATACGGTTCGATGATTTCCACGATGAGCTTGACGATGGACCCGGGGGTGTAGAAGACGCCGCCTCTTTGCCCTTCACGCTTGGCGAACTCTCCAAGAAAGTATTCATACACCTTGCCGAAAGCGTCCCCCGAAAGGTCAATGGGGGCCAAGAGCTTGAGCAGTTCCACAAGGACGGGGTTGCTGATCCGAGTATAGGTGCGGGGCAGAGCGCCCGCGAGGTCTGTGTTTTCCTTTTCGATTGACTTCATGGCCTCGTTGATGGATTGGCCGATGTTCTCACCCTCGGGAAGGGATTGGAGAAAGGAAAACCGCGCCTCAGGACGAAGAAATATGGCACCTCCGGCCTGATAGTCGTCTTTGCCGATCTTACGTCTTTTCCCTGAGCCGACTTTACCGATGTTATTTTCTAATTCCGCAAAGCGCGATTCCGCGTATCGCAGGAAAATCAATCCCAGGACAGGGCCTGAGAACTCGGCGGGCTTTAAGTCGGTATTCGCCCACAACAGATCCGCCGCTGTCCAGAGTCGTTTTTCCACGTCGCCGTTGACCATTAGTGTTCTCGCCCCGAATGATAGATGGTATAGTTCCAGAATAGGTTGAAGAGAATTTGCATAAAAAAAAGCACCGCGCAACGAGCTTTATTACGACACCGTGAAATAGCCGATTTCGGCCACTCTGAGAATTTCTTGTCCTGGGTCACGTTGGTCCGGCTTCGTGAGCGGATTTCGTCGTTGAGAAGTTTTTTAGGGTCTCCAGAACAGACTCTCCAACTGATTCCGACCCGTTTAAGATGACGTATGATTTTATTGGCAAGTTCGTCAATCAAGCTGGTCGGTTGTGAAGTTTGTGAGTATGAAATCTCCATATCAAGCCTTCAATGGGGAATCTCTACCCATCTCCGAGCAATGCCGTGATGAATTTCGTATAAAGCGCTCGATCTTTCTCGGGGAGCAGCGCCGCTTGATCCTTCCACCAGCTTGTTCCATATGGCGTTGAACCCTTGAAAACTCCTTTCTTGAAGAGTTGTTCCAACACGACGCCGACAAGAACAAGCTGTCGAGTTCTTTTCTTCCGGTTGTTTTCGGTAATGGTCGTTTTTAGGCGATTGATCCTTGTTTGGAGTTTTCTGGCCTTTCTTTCAGCTTCATCGAGCCGTTGTTCGGGCGTCTTGCGAACCCGACGCGTCTCTTCAGGAGAATGTTGCTCCAATTTTATTCCGTGCGGGGCAGAGTCCATGGGGAGGGCCTCAGGATTTTGGTTCGATTGGGGCATTGTCGTCTTCATGACGTTCTCCTTCGGAGGGTTTATTTAAAGCGCTTATGCTTTTTTTATGTTGTTTCATGGCGTGTGAATATGACCGGGACTTTGACTGTCGCTTCCGCTCAGTTGTTTTGATGAGTTTATTGAATTCCTTCCGTAGGACCGCATCGGATTGACATGCGCTGTAAAATCTTTGGAAGGATATCTTTTTGCCGAGCCACGCTGTCTTCAATGCCTCGAATTCCTTGAGCATGGCTTGATAACGCCGCATGGCCTGCGACTGGCTGCGCAACTGAAGCGCCACCTTCACCGCATGAACTGTCAAGGCATCCGAATAGCGGGATATGAGCTGTTTGACGCCACTGACCAGGGAATCATTTATGGCGAACGCTGGCGTGACAGGGGGAGAATTCGCTATCTCTTCAAATTGCCGTTCGAAGAACGCAGGAGGCAGGGCCTCCAAAGTCAGGGCTTCAGACAGCTGGCGCACCTGGCTGGATATCCGAGCGACCAAAGGCGTCCGAAGATTATTCTCTCGCCTCGTATTCGGGCTGAGGGCCTGCGACCAAGCTTGCTCCAGGCAAGCAAAGGATGCGGCCTCAACCGTACGTTGCGCGCTGATTTTTGAAC
>Ga0307423_1001612_pt1 | contig 13421 bp, 11 predicted proteins | sample SalMarWE160310MG_FD_202154 | JGI IMG/M metagenome (GOLD analysis project Ga0307423, IMG submission 202154) | Salt marsh sediment microbial communities from the Plum Island Ecosystem LTER, Massachusetts, United States - WE1603-10 | ecosystem: Environmental > Aquatic > Marine > Intertidal zone >...
CCGGAATCCCGGTGAGAAATGCGGGCTAGAGCGGCGCTGTCATGCCGCCCGCCGCGGGCGCATGCCGTTTCCGGAGTTGCCGGCCCCTGCGCCTGCCGGCGCAGCCTTCGTGCATGAGTCCACCCTGCGTTATTGCACGGTTGTTTGGCGGTCTGGGCAACCAGTTGTTTATCTACGCCTTTGCCCGGGCGCTGGCGGAACGCAACGCCGCCCCGTTCCGGCTGGATATTGCTGGCGGCTTTGTGCGTGACCCCACCTACCGGCGCCGCTACCTGCTGGACCGCATCCTGCCGCCGGTGACACCGGCCAGCCGCCTCGAAAGCCGCGTGTTCCCGCTGGGCCGCACCCTGCGCTCGCTGGACCGCAAGCTCAACAAGCTGCTTCCGCTCGAACGCCGCTGGTTCATCCAGGAGCGCACCCTGGCGTTTGACCCTGAAATCCACCACCTGAAAATCGTCCGGCCGACGGTGTTCAACGGCGTCTGGCAGTCACCCCGCTATTTCGACAACCTGGACATGCAGGCCCTGGTGCGATTCCCGGACCGCCTGGTCGAGCCGCTGGCCGGTGAACTGGCAGTGATACAGGCCGCCAACGCCGTCTGCCTGGCCGTGCGCCGTTACGAGGAAGTGCCGAATCCGAAACACTATATCCTGCCGCCGGACTACTACCGGCAGGCCATGGCGCAGATCGAGCAGCAGGTGGAAAATCCGCACTACTTCGTGTTCGCCCAGGACATGGACTGGGCCCGCCGCCATATCAGAAGCAGCTATCCGGTCACCTTCGCCAGCAGCAAGGACCCTCATGATGGCGTCATCCAGGACCTGTACCTGATGACACAATGCCGGCACTTCATACTCTCCAACAGCTCCCTGCACTGGTGGGCGGCGTGGCTGAACCGGACGGCGGACAAGACGGTCATCGTACCGGCCAGAGGCTGGCCGAATCCGGATATCCTGCCGGAACAATGGATAACATTGCCATGAAGGCATCGATAGATTTTGGCAAACTGCCTGCCCAGAATAGCTGCCACAACCCCGTCGTTCGATCAGGCAGCCTTGTGCAATCAACCAGCGGTATGCTTGCGACTCCATGAAACTGCGCCGATTCCTGTTCCTGACGTTCGTCAACCTTGCTGTTTTCGCAGGACTCCTGCTGATACCGGAACTGGGCATGCGCCTTCTCGTGGAGACGCACAGCGACCACAAGGCATTTCGACTGACCCAGCCGGCACCCTACCGGGATGCGCCATATTTCTCGGCCGATTTTATCAATGAGTCCTTCGAGCAGCCCGGCGAGTGGAAGCTGCTGCCCGGCACCAACATATTGTTTCCGAGTGATTACCACGGGAAATATTTCAACATTGAAAACGGGATCCGCAGAACAACGGATACTCCTGCTGGCGCTGACCGCCAAATATATATATTTGGCGGTTCCACCGTATATAACTCGGAAGTGCCCGACAGCTACACGATCGCCAGCCAGCTGCAGCGCAAGTTATCCGCACACGGGTACACTTCCTATGCGGTTGTCAACCTTGGCGTGACCAGCATAAACACTGTCCAGCAAGTCGAGAGACTGAAGATCACGTCCATCTCGAATAAAGATATCGTTATATTTTATGATGGAGTGAATGAAGTTATACAGGGTGTGCTGTACGGCAATGCCGGCAGCACCATCGTCGGCGGCGACAGGAACAGGCCGTTGTGGCAGAAGATCATATACAAAATAGCAAACCACTCCGCAGTAATGCGCAATGTACTGGCGCGCACGGTTAGCAATTACAGGATCAGCAACCTGGAAACACGGGTACGGGAAACCGCAAGGCGCTATCGTGAAAATATCGACGAGGCAGAACGATACGTCAGCGGACATGGTGCACGTTTCCTGCATTTCCTGCAGCCACAAATCTTTACTCTTGCCAAGCCTGGCGAGTACGAAGAGAGGCTGCTGAAATTCGAGATAGTTCCCGTCCAGGCCGAGCAGGCATTTCGAGCGACGTATCCATATTTAAAGGAACTTGTGCAGGAACGAAGCGCACAGGGCTACGACGAGTTTGACCTGAGTTCGGTATTCGATAATCTGGAACATCCCGTTTATCTCGATTTCTGCCACGTAAACCATGTTGCACACGAGGCTATAGCCGACGCCATGCTGTCGGCGCTGGTACAGACAAACAGTGTGGAAAAACCTTGAAATACGTTACCGGCAGCGCGATGGCTGAATATATTCAGGCGCACAGGATGTCCCGGCACGACCGATCCTGCAGGAAATGAACGCATTCCTCAGCCGGCTTGGCACCGCCACCAGGATCATCGCCATCACCTTCCTGGTATGGCTTGTCCTTGACCAGTCGGTCAGGGTACTCAACATCGCATCGACGCTGCCCGAGCATTACGATAAACAGGATTACCAGAGACAGGCAGCACCGTACATTGAATTCAAGGGAGCACCCGGCAAGCTGGATCACGACAGGCATGGATACCGGTGGGTGCCTGATACAGCGGAACCCGGTGCGTTGAAGATTGCCTTCTTCGGAGGATCTACGGGTTACAATGGAGACCCGCCGATCGCCAGCCTGATTGAGGCCCGCCTGAATGCGTCCGGCACCAGGGCGCAGATCGGCAACTTTTCAGTCGTTTCCTCGAATCACAGGCAGCACCTGCATAACATAATCGAGAGCAGGAGCCTGTTCCAGCCAGACCTGGTGATCTTCTATGGCGGCTACAACGAGACCCTGCAGTCCGCCTACTACGACCCACGCCCCGGGTTTCCGTATAATTACTATTATCGGAACGAGACATCACCATTAAAGCAGCTGCTGATCAGGTATTCACCGACCTTTTACATGCTGGACGAACTGCTCACAAAGCAGGGCATCGGAGGTCTGACGTCACTTGCCGAACTGAGAAAAAAGGAAAACCCGTTTTCGGAACGCTGGAATCGGGCGATCATTGAAAAATATTTTGATACCATGAACCTGGCTCGCCGCATAACAGGTTCTTTTGACTCGCAGCACTGCCCAAAACCGGTATTCCTGTTCTTCTACCAGCCTTATCAGGTAACGGACGTTTTCATGCAGGCACATAACAGAATCAGGGAAACGATCAGCGAATACAGCTTCGGCTATGACCTTTCGGACATATTCGAGAAAGGCAACATGGACGTATACACAGATATTGTGCACGTCACGCAGGCAGGCAGGGAGGTGATCGCCGAAGCGATCACCCGGCACCTGGAAAGCAGCAGGGAATTCCAGCAGTGCAGGAACTAGCGCTTGCATTTTACAGGGACAGGTAGCATCGCATGCCCAGGACCAACATTGCCCGGCTTGCCCGATTCTGGCGCCACCTGCGCTACCATCGGCAGATCATCAAGCACATTCGCTGGACCCGGGCAGACGAGGCCCGACTGGAATTCTACGCAAACCTGATTGCTCCGGAAACCTTGGTGTTCGATATCGGCGCCAACATGGGCAACAGGAGCAAGATCTTCCGCGAGCTGGGGGCCCGGGTCGTTGCCTTCGAACCCCAATCCTACTGTGCGGATTTTCTCGCTGCCGCATTTTCGGGTGACAGCGAATTCATTCTGGACAGGTCGGCACTCAGTGACGCTGAAGGCGAGACACTGATGTACCTCGGCGAGGCACATACCCTGTCCACGATTGACACCGAATGGATTTCGAGAATGGCCGACGGCGGACGCTTTACGACACACCAGTGGAACAATTCCGAGACCGTTCACGTCACCACGCTCGATAATGCCATTCGGGAGTACGGGCTTCCGGATTTCATGAAGATCGACGTCGAAGGACATGAGTACAATGTGCTGAAGGGCCTCAATCAGCCCGTAGCCGCACTGTCACTCGAGTTCGCCAGCGAATCCCTCGACAATATACATAACTGCATCGATCACATGGAAGCGCTGACCCCGTATGAATACCGGTTGTCCCTGGCCGAGACCATGGAATTCGATGGCACCACATGGATCGGTGCTGCAGGTATCAAGTCTCACCTTACGGCTGCCGTGAAACTGGATCCGCTGGTTTGGGGCGACATTTACGCCAGGCGCATACAGTGAATACTCCACCGGTTAAAACCGGTGGCTTCGTGTTACGGCTAACCGCCGGATCGATCGTCCTTTCGGCCGATTAACCCCCTCTCCCACCGGGACGCCGACGGGGAGAAGGTGAGACCACGCAGCGGTCGAGAGGTTGGCCTGGGCCATGTCGGCGGTAGAGCACCAAAAGTAGGCGCCCCAGGCGACGCAGGAGCAGTTGCCCAGGGGATCAATACAACAAACCCGCCCTTGATTCATATCCCCTCACCCTGCCCTTCTCCCGGAGGGAAAAGGCCCCATTCATTTATGCAGTGGACCCATGTCCTGCTGAATAACATTAGCATACAGGTTGTATCCATCGCTTAAAGGCGAGGGGTTTACTGATCCCCTGTCAGGGACTCTAAATCGCCGGCCTGCCGCTACGAACATCCCGGAACGTCGCGACAAGCCGGCAACCGGCGGCTGTCCTGGCGGGTTCGCCTGCGGCGCGCGCCATACCAGACGGGTGTCGCACACCCGGCCGACAACCCGTACCGCAAGTTCATGCCGTTATACCGGCGCAGGATTTCTCGACGGGGAATTCAATTGATCTGACCGGGGCATTAAAGGATTCCAAGCTTGCGGATCGCCGCGCTCAGCTTTTTCACAAGCACCTCGTGGGCATTCGGGCTGACATGGCAGTAATCAACATAATAATATTCATCGCCATCATAGGCGTCAGTCAAATCCAGAAAATGCAGCCCGGGATAATCCCTCACCATTGATCTGATCTCGGAATAGACCGCCCGATATTCGGGTGCATGCATCAATCTGTCCTTCGTCACATCCGGAAGATGACTGAGATTTGGCGACCCGACGTAGGCCACCGGCTGCAATACGGCAACAAACGCATCCCCATGGGCTTCGGCCAAAAACCGGGCTTGCGACCATGTTTCGATCAATGTCCTCGCGACTTCCCTTGCGCGATCTGCCGATTCGGCGCAATTGAACGCCGTCTTCGGCGCGGACAATTTACCCAGGTCCTCCCGCAAATCGTCAATGTAATCTTTAACGGGCCTGAAATTGAAAATCCAGAAATTGTAAGCACCGGCTATTTTCTCCTGATTCTCCTTTTCATGATAAGTGCTGATGCCGGAATTTTCCCGCCAGCACATCTGCACTACATCGTTAACTCCATCGTAGAAGATCACAACTTTCCTTCCGGCGTCCTTTTCGAGGATATATTCATTCACCAGCCAGGCAAGGGACTGGCGGGCTATATAGCCGCCTTCACCATTATTCCGGACAGCTACCTGGTTTTGCCTGGCGAATACCGATGGAATGGTATCCTGATCCCTGTTGCCATCGCCCCACATGGTGGACCCTCCGTAGAATGCAAACACAGTAGCTGTCACCGGACTCTCGGGCTGGTACGACAACCTTCGCCCGTCGCTTCCTACATTTACAGTCTCTCCTGAAAACGGCTTTCTGCGCCAGACGAAATAATCCCTGTATTCGACTTCAAAGCTCTTCTTGTATTCCTTGTAAAACGTGGTAACCCAGGGTGCACCCCGGTAGTTTGGCAACCCGCTTTCCTCCGAACGATCCGATGTGTAGGCGTTTATCAGAAATGCAGAAAGTTCAGCTGCCAGGATCATCACCCCGACAAATACAGCAAGGTTGATAACAGCAACTTTGATGATTTTCCTGATCAGGTTCATATTCCAGTCCGCGAAGGTTGCCGGTACATCGTCACGCCGGGCGCTATTTACTTTATCAAAATTGCAGCATTGCCCGGCGACAACCGACAAGCGGCTACCGGCCGTAGCTCTCCGTCGGCCAACGGTAGGCATGCGTGAACGGCTGCCCCAGCGTGGCCTCGATCATATAGCGGGATACGAGGCGCTCGTTGAATTCGCGGTGCGCCAGTTCGTAGCCGGTCGCGGCAACCTTGCGCCGCTCGGCGTCATGCTCCAGATAAAAACGCAGCTTCTCGATGAAGTCGTCATCATCCTCGACCTCGACCAGCGAATCAGGTCCGTACAGTTCGCCGAGACTGAAGGCACCGGTCGAGAAAACCAGCAGCCCGTTGCCCTGGTACAGGCTGATACGGTCCGAGGAGTAGAGATACAGCTCGCCGCCCGGGCCGGGCCGGGCCGAAGTATTGCGCTGACTGAAGTTGAGACCGATCTTCGCCTGGCCGAGTGCGCGCATAAAGGCTGCACCATACAGCGGCTTGCCCAGCCCGAGGCCAAACATCGCGCAACGCACCTCCGGCAGCCGCGCCCGTATCAGCTCGTGCGCGCGCCCGCGCAGATCCTCCGGGTCGCTCCAGCCGGACATGTGACCTGCAAAAAACACATCGAACGGCAGCCCGGCCTGTTCATGGCAGCGATGCACGTCGATGCTGCTGTCCACGGGATTGGGTATGAATGCCACCTGTGAACCCGAAACCGAGATCCGCCGCAGTACCGGTCCGGCCGTGGTCACGAAGGTCCAGTCCACCACCCCGGCCTTGCTGCGCACGTTGCGGTCATTTTCGGAAATGAACAGCGGATCGATGTAGTACTGGAAGATCGCGACATTCGGCAAAATGCGCCGCGCCTCGGCCAGCGTCTCCGTCCGGATGATATCCGCGGAGCAAAGGGCGATCAGTTCCGGCTCGAAGTTGCGGCATACCTCGAGAAACTTCCTGTTGCAGGCGCGTTTGCCGGTCTTGCGACTGCCGAACAGGGACGAGTAGCGCGCCACATCGCGGTCGCTGAACCAGTAGACCTCGTGATTGTTGCGAATGAAGCCGTTATTGATCCGCACCGGCAGCAGGTAGTTGCGCGCGCCCAGTGTTTTCAGATGGGTGTGGGAGGCATGGAGGATTCTCATGTCCGGTTCCGTACGTGTTCTGTTCGTGTATCAGCCGCTGCGTTCACGATGATAACCCTGCAAGCAGATCAGACAACTGACCGCGCAGCACTGCCGTGGAAAAAAACTGCCGGCTGCTTTCTGCCGCAGCCGCGCCCAGCGCGTGCAGCCGCTCAGAGTTGGCCGCCAGCCGCGCCACCCGATCCGCCAGCGCATGCGCGTCCCCCGCCGTCGTCCAGACCAGGCCGGCATCGTCAGCCGCAGCGAGTGCCGCCGGATAGGCCGCCGAGGCACGCGTCACGACGGGCCGGCCACAGGCCAGCGCCTGGAAGACCTTGTTGGGGATGACCCGACCCGCCTTCGGTGTCGTGCCGAAGATACCGAGCAGGATGTCGGCGCGCCGGATCCGTGCCGGCAAGTCCGCATAGGGCACCCAGTCTTCGAAGCGGACCGTGGCAAGCCCCGCGGCAGCCGCCTCGCACTGCGCACGCAGCGGGCCCTGCCCCAGCAGTGTCCATACTACCGGTGGCCCCTGGTACCGGCGCGCCGCCTCTACCACAACCTGTGGCCCCTGCAGCGGTATAAAGCTGCCGAAAAACAGCACCTCCAGCGGTCGGTCACCGCGCTCCGCGCCGGGCGGGCCGGGCCGGAACAGCGCCTCCTCGGCACCGACATAGACAACCGCGAGCCGTTCTCTTGCGACACCGAGCACCTCGACAAAGTAATCGGCATGCGCGGGCGTGTCGGCCAGCACACGCTCGGCGCGCTGGAACAGCGATCGTTCCCGGACCAGCAGTTTGACCGCGCGCGCGCTGCCGGGCGCGATCTTTCCCCGTTCGTCCACCTGCTTGTCATAGGCGGAGATGAGCGGATCGAACACCAACGGCACACCATGCCCCCGGGCCCAGCGGCTCGCCGCGGCCAGATCGCGCTGGCGGAAACACGGCACCCAGACCAGGTCGGGGCGCGGGATACGCCGTATAATACGGGCCTCCAGGTCGGCCAGCGGGCTAAGCCGGGGCTGGAAATCCACGACCTCCCAGCCCAGCTCGCCGAACAGCTTGCGCATGATGCGGTTGCGGGAATAGTCGGGATCGAAACGCCCCCACCACAGTACCTCAGGCACGGGATTTACTCATATTCCGAAACAGCGCAGTCCGCGAGCCGCCAACATATCGCACGCACTCCATAGACTACTCCCTGTCATAACCGTTCTGGTCAATCCACCACCCGAAGTTATCGTTAATACTGTCAAGCAACCGCCTGTCGAGCTCGGTACGCCATGCACCAGTTCCCGTTTCGGTCGCATGTCCTCCATGCTGAAGCGTTTGCTTGTCATAACCGGTCGTGGCTGACCTGTCCGTGCTGGTTCCCGGAATCGATTCCAGCACGGCTGACACGTCGACATCAATCCCGAGAACACTCGCGACTCTCTCGATTGCTGCCGATTGATTTACGGTGAATTCTTCGTATCTGAAAACTGCGCTTGCATGCTTTCTGGCTGTCGCATCTTCCTTTATCCATGTCCTGCAGAGTTCGATTGCAGGCACCAGACCGAACTTTCTCTGTGAACTTACGAGCGCGTCGCGAACATCCCTGTAGGAATAAAAGATTCTCGAGGCCCGCAAATACAGCAAACCGATCTGATGCGTCTTGACGAGACAGACAGGGCGGACTGGTGATCGCCTGATATCGCTGATCCAGCCAGCGAGAAGTTTCTCTCCGTGCAATTGTACAAGGCATAACCGGACTATGTTATACAGTAGCGTCGACCCTGATCTGGGCATACCCGCAGCCAGCACAAGATCCGCCATTCGCAGATGCGTGATAAATGTAATGTCCTTAAGTATGTTTGCCACAATGAGAGATTATTCTTTACTGTATCAGGTGACCAGAGAACGGCGATTTACAGGCCATCCTAACCCGCGCATTGCAACCAACACTAACGTAGCAGCAAGATTGTAAACCATGCTCTTTAACTCTTATGAATTTCTGCTGCTGTTTCTTCCGCTTACCGTCATCGTCTTTTTCCTGATTGGGAACAACGGCAAACACCAGATCGCCCTGTCCTGGCTTGTCGGGATGTCGTTGTTCTTTTATGCATGGTGGAATCCGGCCTATCTCGGGCTATTGATCGGGTCGATACTTTTCAATTATGCGACAGGCATCTATCTGTCAGGAATCAGCAATCCGGATGAACCGGTCAATCCGCGACATCTCACGAGAAAGGCGGCACTGGTTACAGGCATAGCCGTAAATCTTGCACTGATCGGATATTACAAGTACACATCCTTCTTTCTGGACACCTATTACTCGATTGCCGACAAGCCTTCTCCAGCCGTGGACATCGTCCTGCCACTGGCTATTTCATTCTTCACGTTTCAGCAAATTACATACCTTGTAGATTCGTACAGGGGCTTGACGCGCGAATACAGTTTCCTGAATTACTGTCTGTTCGTAACGTTTTTCCCGCAATTGATAGCAGGACCGATCGTGCATCACAGGGAAATGATGCCACAATTCAAAAATAACAGCACATACCGTCTGCGGACATCGAATATTTCAATCGGTCTGACGCTCTTCTCACTGGGCCTGTTCAAGAAGGTAATCATCGCGGATGGCGCCTCGATATATGCCAACGAGGTCTTTCAGGCTGCGAGTGATGGTGTTGCACTTACGCTGATGGAGTCATGGGCAGGCGCACTGGCCTATACCTTCCAGCTGTATTTTGATTTCTCGGGTTATTCAGACATGGCGCTGGGGCTTGGCCGCATCTTCGGCATCAGGCTTCCCCTGAACTTTTACTCCCCCTACAAGGCGACCAGCATCATTGACTTCTGGCGCCGCTGGCATATTACGCTGTCGAGGTTTCTCAAGGACTATGTCTATATCCCCCTGGGCGGTAACAGGAGGGGGCGTGTTCGACGATACCTCAATCTGCTTGTCACCATGCTGATTGGCGGCCTGTGGCACGGGGCCGGGTGGACGTTTGTGTTCTGGGGAGGATTGCATGGTTGTTATCTGGCAATAAACCATTTCTGGCGCTATCTGATGTCGTACCTGCCGGACACGGGGAGAGAAACCACGCTGGCCGGGAGATTTTTCGCCAGGATCATTACATTTACCGCGGTGGTTATTGCATGGGTATTCTTCCGGGCGGAAGACTTCGACAGCGCGACTCACCTTACCGCAACCATGCTTGGTCTGCACGGGTTCGACTGGTCGGCTGGCTGGGATGCCTGGACAACTAACATCCATGGCGCGGAATCATTCCTGAAGCGACATCTTCCTGCACTGCTGGCAATAGTCTGGCTCATGCCCAACACCTGCCAGTTTCTGGAACGTTTCGAGCCGGCCCTGGACAGGCCCGCGGCAGCAGATGGCAGCATACAGGTCAGGTGGTCGCCCAGCCCGATGTGGGGCATCCTGACTGGTGCATTGCTGTCCTATTCGGTGCTGAATCTCACGGTAGCGAATGAATTCCTGTACTTCCAGTTCTGAGTCTTTCATGCAATCAAACCGGAATCCGATGACCGCTTACCTGAAAGTCATGCTTTCGGTCACCCTGGTATCATGCCTGGCGCCGTTCGCGTCATTGGCATTGCTGGTTGATAACATCAACATACCACCACCCCGCATCAGTGACAGCATTTCACTGAACGAAAAATCGCTATGGCTGCGCAACCACCTTGTAAACGGTTGCGGCATACTGGCCATAGGTTCATCGATGACACTGAACAACATCAGTTCCACTACGGTCCACAGGCGTCTTCCTGATAAATCCTATATCAATGCGTCATCGTGGGGAATGACAATAAGACAAACGGCCACGTTGCTGGAGCTGATACAGGATTACTGCCAGCCGGAGCAGGTAATCATCGCCACCTCGCCGGTGGATTTTCAGCACGACAACAGGCCGGACCAGAATTATTCAGCTGACTTGCTCAGGTGCCTGCTTGATGGATGCCCCTTGATCATGGCCCACGTCAAGGGGTTTACGCTGGAATACTACCTGGACAACCTGTTTAATATCGCCAGGCAGAGACAGCAACGTAATTCCTATGATTCACTCAGCTTCGATCCCGGCGGCGGCGTCCCGTTTGCGGATTCCGGCTTCAGGATAAACGGGAAACGGTGGGGCAATACGAACATACTTGCGCCTCCCGCGATCGACGCAGGCAACTACCAGAAACTGGCCAGGCTCGCCGGCAAACTGCAGGCGGGCGGAATCCGATTGATACTGGTCCAGTCACCGGTCAGGAGCGAACTGGTAAATGACAGTATCCTGCAGTCATTGTCAATCCACTGGCAGCGCATGGCAGGTATTGCGGAGAGTACCGGGGCCATCTTCCTGAATCTTGGCCTGGATCCGCGATTTACCGACAAGGATTTCGTGGATGCAGGCCATCTGAAGGCATCGGGCGCCGAAATGTTTACGAACCTGATAATCGACGCCATGAATCCGTGAAGGACTTACCACTTTCAAAACACAACACTCTCATACAAATCGACTGTTTGTTTGAGCATATCATCCAGTCCATATTCAACCGAACGGCTAACTTCCTGCCTGAACTGCAGCAAGACCGACGTCTTCTCTTGCAGATCATCAAGATTTCCCGCTCTTACGAGACCCTGCGGGTACAAGTGTGCAAGAATCTCGCCGACGCCCCCGTGATCGTAACCGAGAGCGGGCACCCCCATGCACAGGGGTTCGAGTACCGTACGGCCGAATGACTCGGGTTTGTTCGACAATGACAGGACAACATCCGAGACAGCGTAGATGTCGCGGATATCCTGGCGCAGGCCGGTAAACGTGATTAGCCCAGTCACCCCCCTGTCCTGAATGCGCTTTTTGAGCTCTTCGATGTACGATGCCCTGGCCGGATCAAGATAACCGACAATGAGGCCATGCACATCCAGTCCCTGCTTGACCAGGGCCGCGATCAGCTCGATAAAGTCCTCATGCCCCTTCAGGCGCGTCAGCCGACCCGGCAGCGTCAGTACCCTGCGCTCCTTGAGGTACGGGTGGTCGGCATACCAAGCCTCCAGCCATGCCGCATCCGGCCGGTAGCCATAGGGAAACTCGTTACGATCCACTCCGCGGAAAATGGTGACGACACGCTGCGGATCGACGTCCGGGTAATTGTCGAGGATGTAGTTGCGCGCCGTATCCGACACGGCAATCACGCGCTCGCCGCGCGTCATGATCGCGCTGTAGCGATTGACCGAGTAGAGTCCATGCACCGTCGTGATGAAGTGGGGCCGGTCTGCGGCCGGCAGGCCGCGCCAGGCCAGCCAGGCGATCCACGCCGGCAGGCGGGAGCGTGCATGCAGGATATCCACGCCCTCCTCGCGCAGCAGCCGGCGCAGCGCGGGCACCTGCAACAGGGTGAACGGGGACTTGTTGCCCACCGGCAGGGTAACGTGTTCGGAGCCGGCCGCGGTCAGCGCCTCGACCAGCCGGCCGCCGGCCGAAACCACGATCGAGCGGTGTCCCGCCTGCACCAGCGCCACCGCCACCTCCAGCGTCCCGCGCTCCACCCCGCCGCTTTCCAGCGCGGGCAGCAACTGCACCACGGTCAGGCTGCGTTCAGCCATCGTTCCGCTATCCACGTTGCGCAACGCTCCGCTTCGTTGAACGGTTCGGCCGGCGGCGCCAGCGCTCGGCCCTGCTGCCATGCGTCGAAAGCCGTGATAAGTCCGTCCTGCTCCAGCTGCGCCACGCCACGCGCCAGGCGGTCCCGGTCGTTGCGCCAGGGCACCACGAGCAGCCCGACCGCGGCGCCCGCGGTCAGGGCCTCGTACACCATGGACACGCTGTCCTGCGTGACCCATACCTGCGCCGCCCGGGCGAGACGTTCCGGCAGCCAGTCGGGACCGGTCTTTTCGCAGGGCGCGATCGTCAGCCCGGGTCTGCCCACATTGTCAAGCTGCGGCAAGAAGCCTGCGGGTGTGCGGCGCGAGGTGGTCAGCGTCCAGTGCATGCCGGGCGAGCGTGCCAGCACATCCCCGATCTGCGCCACCACGCTCTCCGTTGACCACGCGACATGGTCGGACGGTCCGCCGACCAGGATCAGCCCCGTGTGCGCATCGCTGTGCGCGCCGGGCCGGACCCGGTTCAGCACCCCGCGCGAGACCAGGATATTACCCGCACGGCGCGGGCGGTCATGCGCGGGAATCACGCACAGGTCGAACCAGGCGGTGGGCAGGGTGGGCTTCATCAACACCACCACCCTGCCGCCGTGCAACCGGCGTGCATTGAGCATGGGCAGGTGTGTGGCATGGCCCGCGCCGACGATCAGGTCCGGGTCGGGCATCTCTTTCCCGAACACCGCGCGGCCGGTCAGGCAGGACAGCAGCCCGGCCCGGCAATCCGCGACATGAATCAGGAAGTCATTGACGGGGACGTGTTTGCGCAAGGCGGCCAGCAGGCCCTGCGTCTGGTTTTCGTGGCCGGGCTTGCCGTCCGTGAAGCGCCAGACGATCAGCGGGTGGCGTTCGGGGGATGCGTGGATGGGGGGTTGCCT
>Ga0307423_1001613_pt1 | contig 13406 bp, 12 predicted proteins | sample SalMarWE160310MG_FD_202154 | JGI IMG/M metagenome (GOLD analysis project Ga0307423, IMG submission 202154) | Salt marsh sediment microbial communities from the Plum Island Ecosystem LTER, Massachusetts, United States - WE1603-10 | ecosystem: Environmental > Aquatic > Marine > Intertidal zone >...
CGCCTAAAAGGAGTATTTTATATTTCTTTTTTGCAAGGAGCTTGTTTATTAAAAAGATGTGCTGACCAATAGACATTTTCTTATTCGGATAAAGAGTTGAGCATCCTGTGTTAAATCCAATTATTCTTTCACCATCAGAGATTTTTCTATCTTTTTTATAACTTTCAATAAATCTTAATTCTTCTTCATAAAAATTGAAAGTGTACTCATCTTTTTTGTAATCTAGTTCAAAAGTTTCAGCTAAATAATCCTGCCCAGTCCGCTGATTGACTTTAAATTTCAGATTATCATCCATCCCCAAATTATAATTATAATAAGCTCCTTCATTTACCGGAAAAATTTTACCATTTTTATCTAAACCAAAACCTAGTTTTGTTTCTGCTTTAACAGAGCTTAATAAAGCACAAGATCTTTGTGATTTATCAACATTCATCACAACATCGAATTCGATTTGATTTAATATCAGAATTGATTCAGCATCATAAATGAAAACTTGATTTATAAATTCATTATATGAAAGCAGTGGAGCGGAGATTTTAAGTGTTACCCAATAGATAGTCGATTCAGGATATTTCCTTTTAATAGCAGGCAATTGTGCAGTGGTCATCAACACATCACCCATCGCATCCAAATTGATAATAAGAATCTTCTTACCGATAGCTAAATTATCCTTGCAACCATCTTTCCAGCAATTATGATCCGGGTAACAAGGTTTATAACCTGAAAATCGTTTACAATCAGGAATCTCTTTTAACATTTAAGTGCTTCTCCAAAAAAGGTATTAGTTTATTTTTAACTTCATCAAATGATACGTTTGATAATGTTGGTTCTTCAGTTTCTACATATTCAAAATCAGTATTATATGGACTCCAAATCATGTCATCAGTTTTGTATTTGACATACAACCCAAAAATAGGAATCCTTTTAATTGATGCAATATGAACAATTGAAGTATCAGGCGTTATTAAAAAATTTAAGTTTAAGATTGCTGATGCAAAAATACCAAAACTATCAGTAGTTGGGTAAATACTATTAACATCTATGATTTGCTTTGCAAAATGTATATCTTTTTCTGAACAAAAAATCAATATTCTTGATTGATATTTTGAAAGAGTAGTTAGCAGTATTTTATAATTATCAGCACCCCAAAATCTTGCATCGCTTCCAGCAGAGATATTTATTCCTATTAAAAATTTGCTTTCTGGATTCATATGCTCAAGCTGATTGCTTGCAATCTGTTTTTCAGGATCGGTTGGGAAATATTTTACAGAGACATTTCTTTTATCAATCTTCAAATTAAATATTGATGATAAATTAAGAATTCTTTCAATCACGTGATTAGATCTGGGGTTAAGCTTCTCAACTGTGTGTGAGTAAACTGAATAATTTGACTTCTTCAATCCGAATTTTAATCTAATTTTAGCAATCGCAACAAGAAAACTTACTGTTGTTGAAACATCGTCATGCAAATCCACAATTGCCTCAATTGATTCATCTTTTAACAATTTATTAAAATTAAAAAAGTCACTTAATTTTTTATTGAATACTATTACTTTGTCAATTGATGGATTATTTTTAAATACAAAGTGATTCTTTTTATCAGCAAGAACAATAATTTGACACCCAAGCTGTTGTTTTATTTCCCAAAGTAGAGGCGTTGTTACGAGTGCATCGCCGATTCTGTTTAATCGAATAAAAAGCAAATTGGATTTTGAATTGAAGACAGTAAGTTCAGTTTGTTTTTTTACAGGATTAAAAAGAACTAATAATTTCAACAAAATACTCTTAAAAAATATTTCAATCTTTTTCATTTAAGAGTGCTTTCATTTTCCCAACTATTAAATTCACGTCCAATTCAGTCATACACTCGTGTTCATAAGGACAAATAAGCTTATTACAAATTATACAATGTAAATCTTCTTTAATAACATAATCAGAATTCTGAGAATATGGTCTGTGAGCTTTTGGATTTGTTGGCCCAAATATTCCTAGAGTCGGAACCAATAGTGCAGATGAAATATGCATTGGGCCAGAGTCATTAGCAATTACTAATCTGCATCTTCTAATCAAAGCTGACATTTGAGTTAGACTAGATTTTGGAGCGAGTAAACAATCATCACCTATGTGCTGTTTTATAAATTCAGCATCGCTTTCATCGCCGGGTCCCCAAAGAACTAAAATCTTACAATTAAAATTATTAATAGCTTCTTTGCAGATTTCTACCCATTTGTTCTTATCACATCTCTTTGAATCCCAACCGCCTGCGGGAATTATGCTAAAAACCATTTTATCATTGAGATTGTTTTCACTGAAATATTCTCGCGCAAATAATTTTTCAAAATCACCCACATAGTAATGAATATTCTTTGAGATAATTTCTGCACCAAGTGGTTTTAGCAATTCCAGATTATGCTCTGCTGAATGGACTTCTCCTTTACTTGAAGTTCCTAAAAAATTGTATGCATATTTTCTTCCCCGGTAAGCATAACCAACTCTAAATTTTGCGCCCGAGAAAAATGTAATTTGCGCACTCCTTGGATTTGACCAAAGATCGATTACAATTTCATATTTTTCTTTTCTTAGCCTCAATGCAACTTTTAGAACAAATTCTTTTTTATTCATTGTAAGGATTTTATTAACAAGCGGATTATTCTTTAACGCAGGTTTAGCAAAATGCTCAATTAGATAATCAATTTTTGCAAAAGGGAAGTGATGATGCAGATTATCTAGAATTATTGTTGATAAAACAATATCCCCAATTCCGCGTGGTTTAATGCACAGAATTTTTTTTATTTCAAGTGGGTTGATTTTCATTCAAACAGTTTAATTATCAAACAAAATTAAATCTAACTTGTTACCCAGAATAGATAAGTAAAACATAAACTACTATTTGACAAAAATACATAATTTAGAATTCCAAATTAAATCGTGAATTTGCGCTTCAAGATATTTATGGAACTCGTTCAATTTTTGTCAATGTAATAGTTCGACCCCACATATATGTGGTTGGTCGATCAGTTATAATACCTTCAAAATAAATTCTTACACTATCTTTGTGGAAATCTGACGTAAGATTCTCAGGTAAAAAATGATCACCACTATCAGAAATAATACCATAAAACCCACCTTCTAGATCCATATGCATTACTGTTCCGTAACTCGAGACTTTATCATTTGTTTCATCACATCCAAAAAGAAATATTATAAATATTGCAATGGAAACAATTTTTATTTTCATATTATATTCCTTTCTAAAATTATATTAACACCACCTGTCAGTAGCTAATAATAATTTAAAAAGTATCAGTTGTAATAATTACTTTAATGTGCATCTAACCAGTTATCTCCAGTACCGATATCAACGACAACAGGAACTTTTAACGGAAGGGCATTTTCCATTAATTTTTTAATTAATGGTTTTAGTTCCTTAACCTCAGCTTTATGAGCATCAAATACTAATTCGTCATGCACCTGAAGAACCATTTTAGTTTTTGTGTCTCGTTTTTTTAATTCATTATGGATTTTGATCATCGCAAGTTTAATCATATCCGCGGCTGTTCCCTGAATTGGCATATTTATGGCGACGCGTTCTTCAAACTGTCTGACAACTCTGTTATTACTGTTAATATTTTTTAAATATCTTCTACGTTTCATTAAAGTTTCTGCATATCCATTTTCCTGCCCAAATCGGACGGAATCATCCATGAACTCTCTTACTCGCTTAAATGTTTTGAAGTAAGTATCGATGATTTCTTTCGCGTGAGTTTGCGTAACTCTCAATCGTGTTTTCAAACCAAAAGGACCGATTCCGTAAAGTATTCCAAAATTTACTTCTTTTGCTTTTCTTCTCATATCAGAAGTTACATCTTTGGGAGCAACCTGAAAAACTAATGCTGCCGTGCTCCGATGAATATCTTCGCCTTCTTTGAATGCTTTAATCAATGCTTCATCTCCACAAATCGAAGCCATTATTCTCAACTCAATCTGGCTATAATCAGCGCTTAAAATCACATAATCTTTATCTCTGGGAACAAATGCCCTTCGAATTTCTTTTCCCATTTCAGTTCTAATAGGAATATTCTGAAGGTTTGGTTCATTGCTGGAAAGTCTTCCTGTTGATGCCACAGTCTGATTAAAACTGGTATGTATCCTTCTTGTTTTATGATTGATAATATTAGGCAAAGCATCAGCATAAGTAGATTTTAATTTAGATGCCTGCCGATAATTTAAAATGATATCAACAATTTCATGATCACCGCGTAAATATTCTAAAGCACGTGCATCAGTTGAGAATCCCGTTTTGGTTTTTCTCCCTGTGGAAAGATTTAGTTTATTAAAAAGTATTTCCTGTAACTGCTTAGGTGAATTGATATTGAATTCTGTTCCGGCAGCTTTAAATATCTCTGAAGAATAATTGTCTAAAAGAATTTGCAAATCCTTGCTGAAAGCATTTAATGCTTTAGTATCTATTTTAATTCCTTCAAATTCCATCAATTCAAGAACAGGAACAAGAGGAAATTCAATATCATAAGCAACTTTCTCAATACCAGATTTTTTTAATTCCGAATCTAATTTTTGATAAAGTTTATAAGTGATATCCGCATCTTCTGCAGAATAATTGGATATTTCATTTAACGGCACATCAAATATTTTGGTAGGATCTTTTTTATCTCCAATCAAATCTGAAAGGGGAATAGGTTTATAATTTAGATATTTTTCTGAAAGAGAGTCCATTCCGTGTTTTTGATCAGGATCAAGTATATAGCTAGCAAGCATTGTATCGAAATGGAAATTATTTACCTCCATTCCCAAACTTCTTAGCACAGCAATATCGTATTTACCATTCTGGCAAACTTTTTTAATCTGTTTATTCTCAAATATATTTCTAAAAAGTTTTATGAAGGAACTGATCGATAATCTATCACTATATTTATTTTCGAAAAGACCTTCTTCTTTGCTGTAAGGATTAGTAGCAACAAAATAGGCCTCATTAGGTTTGAGGCAAAAAGAAACACCCGCAACATTAACATCAAATGTATTTAAGCTGTCCGTTTCAGTATCAAATACAATCAATTTTGCTTTCGATAATTTATCTAACAGTTGCTTTGCGTCTTTTTCATTTGATATCAAATGGTATTTAACATTTTTTTTATCGAATGAATTTGATTCCTCTGGAATGTCAATATTTACAATTTCTTTAGAACCAGTATTGCTTACTGTTTCTTGATAGTATTTCAGGTATTTTGAATACAAAGCCTTAAATTCTAATTCTAAAAAGATTTCCTTAATCTTGTCAAAATCAGGTTTTTTAAACTTTGTCTTTTCAATATCTATTTTAACCGGAACTTCGCAATGGATCGTGGCCAAATCTTTTGAAAGAATTGCGTTCTCCTTACTATCCTCAAGTTTCTTTTTTGTACCGACTTTTTCAATTTCACTAATATGTTTATAGATATTCTCAACAGTTCCATACTTCTGTATTAACGGCACAGCAGTTTTAGGCCCAATTCCTTTCACTCCAGGGATGTCGTCACTTGAGTCACCGATTAAGGCTAAATAGTCAGTCATATATTTTGGTTCAAAACCTAATTCATCAATCACTTTCTGCTTGTCATAAATTATTGCTTCATCTGTAGATTTACCTGGCCTGATAACTTTTGTTTTGTCAGTAATCAATTGGAAATAATCTTTATCAGGTGTAAAAGCAAAAGATAAGAGTCCTAATTTTTCAGTTTTTTTTACTGCAGTTCCAACAATATCATCAGCCTCATACCCGGGAAGGATATAAAATGGAATGTTAAGCGCATCAATTATATCTTTAATTCTTTGTATCTGTGGAATTAGATCCTCAGGCATCGCCTCGCGCGATGATTTGTATGCTTCATATTTCTCGTGCCTAAATGTCTTTTCTTTTGAATCAAATGCAACAGCAAGATAATCTGGCTTCTGATCTTCAAATACTTTTATAAGCTGTGTTAAGAAACCATAAACTGCTGAAGTCGGTTCACCCTTGCCGTTACTTAGAGGTCTGTTGATAAAAGCAAAGTACGCCCTATATGCTAAAGCGAGTGCATCTATAATTACAAATTTTTTATTTTTCATTCTTTAGTTTCAATAAGATATTTTTATTTGATTGTTTGAAAATAATCATTAAAGCTAAAAGTATGAATAGCCAAACAAATTAAATGATTTTTATTGCTGATGTTAAAATTGTTTTCAATTCGCTACTGATTATATTAGTTCCGCATTTTAAATTAAATTACGAGTTAAACCAATAAATATTAGGAATTAGTTATATTTAATTAATTCTGAATATTTTATTAAAACAAAATGAAACAATCCAAAACCGAAAGCTTTAAAGGAATTGTTAAAGCAATGGGCATTGTATTTGGGGATATTGGTACAAGCCCGATTTACACATTGCCGATAATTTTTACTCTAACCTCACCAACCAGAGTTAATATTTTAGGTGTGCTCTCATTAATTTTTTGGACTTTGATCACATTAGTTACTGTCCAATATGCGTGGCTGGCAATGAGTATGAGTAAAAGGGGAGAAGGCGGAATAATTGTTTTAAAGGAGATTCTTGTTTCCATCTTAAAGAAGGGTCGTAGAATTGGAGTTGTTTCATTTCTAGGTTACATTGGCGTGTCACTTCTTTTGGGTGACGGTGTAATAACACCAGCAATTAGTATCCTTTCTGCAGTTGAAGGATTAAGACTGATACCAGGTTTACAATCTTTTGGAACAAATAACATAATATTAGTAACATCAATAATCACCATTTTACTATTCGTAATTCAGTTTAAGGGAACAACTAAGGTCGCTATATCTTTTGGTCCGATTATGTTAATATGGTTTTCAAGTTTGTTCCTATCCGGATTTTTATATTTGATTCACATGCCTGAAATATTCTTGGCATTTAATCCATACTACGCAATTGAATTTTTTATCAACAATGGATTTCCGGGATTCTTTATTTTAAGTGAAGTTATATTATGCGCTACGGGTGGAGAAGCGCTTTACGCTGATATGGGACATTTGGGAGCAAAGCCAATCAGAAATGCATGGTCTTTTGTATTTTTTGCGCTAATCATAAATTACTTTGGGCAGGGAGCATACATTATTGAGCATAATGATACGCATCAGGTTCTCTTCAAATTAGTAAGTAATTTCTCGGAATACCTATATATCCCCTTTTTAATACTGACATTAATTGCAACAATAATTGCATCTCAAGCTATGATCAGCGCTGTAATGTCTTTGGTGTACCAGGGAATTAATATTGGAATTTTTCCGTTAATGAAGATTAAATATACATCCACGGAACTAAGATCTCAGATTTATTTACCGGCAGCTAATTGGCTTTTACTATTAGCAGTTTTATTTATGATATTATTATTTAGGGAGTCAGCGAATCTGGCTGCAGCTTATGGACTTGCAGTAACTGCAACTATGTTTATAAGTTCAATGTTTATCGTGACGATTTTGTGGCATAAAAAAGATTATTGGAAAATGGCAATCGCAATTTTTGTTCTTATGATTACTCTTACCTATTTAGTTGCTGTTACACATAAAATCCCATATGGCGGTTATTGGTCGATTGTTATTGCCAGCTTAACTTTAATGGTGATTTTATTATGGATTGTTGGAATGGGCAGGCTAAGAAAGTATTTACGCTCAGTTACTATTGATGTTTTTACGGAAAGTTTTAAACAACTTTATGAAACCGGTAACTTTATTAAAGGAGAAGCATTGTTCTTCACTAAAAATGTTGAATTGGTTTCACCTTATATTTTGCATTGTATGTTCAGAACCGGAATAATGTATGAAAAAAACGTTTTGGTTTCTGTTGAAACAACGGACCAACCATTTGGGATAGAACTGGATAAATACGAAGAAATATCACCGGGATTATTTGTAGCGCGTATTATTTATGGTTATATGGAAGTTCCCGATTTACCCAAACTGTTTAAAGAATGGGGATTTAATGAAAAGGCAATATTCTATGGATCTGAGGAAATTAAAACCAGAAAACCATTCCTGAAGTTATTTTCAGTACTGAAAAAGATTGCACCTAATTGGATTAGTTATTTCGATTTTCCATATAATAAATTACACGGCGTTGTTACTCGGATTGAAATTTAATTATCATAAAAACGCATTACAATTATGAATTACAAAAACATTCTGCTACTATTTTTTTCCTTCTCCGTTATTTCTTGTGCACAAGTAAAAAATGATACTCTATATGTGGCACATTGGAATCTTGAAAACCTTTTTGATACCGTCGACGATCCTAAAACTGCGGATGAAGAATTTCTTCCAACAGGGTCTAAAGAATGGACTCCTGAAAGACTGAATAAAAAGTTGTATAACCTTGCAAGAGTTATTCGTACGATGAATGATGGAAAAGGACCTGATCTTTTAGGTGTTTGTGAAGTTGAACATCAGGCTGTTTTAGATACAATGTTAAATAAATATTTAGCAGATAAATCTTATTCCCTAGCATATCTTGAATCTCCCGATGCTAGAGGTATAGATAATGGATTAATATATAATAACCTTAAATTTAAATTAATTGATTTGAAAGGACCCCATATTGACCTTAATTCAGAAGGGGAAACCAGACTGATTTTATTTGCAACTTTAGTTTTAGATAAAAAGGATACCTTAAATTGTTTTGTTAACCATTGGCCATCACGTAGAGGTGGTGAATCAGAATCTGAGTGGAGACGAGTGAGAGCTGCACAAACACTTAGAAAAACCATTGATAAACTTTTAGATGAGAATTCAAAAAGTAAAATAATTATTATTGGTGATTTTAATGACGAACCTACAAATATTTCAGTATTAGAAAATTTAAAAGCTGCACCATTCTGTTGTGATTCGTTAAATGTGAATGAATTGATCGAAGATACAAAAACTGATTTATTCAATTTATCCTACAAAAGCTGGTCTGATGGTAATGGCAGCTATTTTTATAAAGATGATTTTAATATGATTGATCAAATTATGGTATCAAAAAATCTTATTATTGGAATGGATTTGAATTATATTTGCAATTCCTTTGAAGTATATAAACCAGATTTAATGGTTACGCGTTCAGGGAAATACAAAGGTGCCCCATTTCCAACCTATGGTGGCTCAAGATATTTAGATGGTTATAGCGATCATTATCCTGTTATTGCAAAATTCAAATTAATATCTAAATAATTATGGACAAGAAATTATTAATATTTGGTGCGAACGGAGCATTAGGAAAAGGTGTTACAAAAGTTTTAATGCAAAAGGATTATAATGAAATAATTCTATTTGGCACTAAATCTGACTCGGAGATAACCGATACTAAAGTAAAACAAGTTATTATTAAAGATTTGAGTGATGAGCAAAATGTCGCTGAAGCTTTTATTAATATCCGTGAAAATCCGAAGACAAATTTTTACTTGTTTTCAACTATCGGTGGATATTATGGAGGTTTGACAACTTGGGAAACAGAAGAAATTGATTTTGATAGAATGATCAAAATGAACTTAAAAGCTAATTATTTAATAACTAAAAAATTTGCTGAGATCGTAAAAGGATCTAACGGAGGATCAATTTGTCTTACTTCTGCTTATACTTCAATCAAACCTGAGGCATTAAAATTTGCATATGGCGCATCTAAAAGTGCATTAAACTATCTTGTAAAAGTCATGGCATTGGAAGGCGAAAGAATTAATTTGTCCATAAATGCAATTGCTCCACTAATAATTGATACACCAGCAAATCGGGAATGGATGAAAGATGCAAATTACACTAGCTGGGTGAAACCCGAGGAAATTGGTGAATTAATCAATTCTTTATTTGATAATTATAATTTTGTCTCAGGGAATATTTTGGAGCTAAAAAGCCGATTTATGAAATAAAGTTTCTGGCTTATTTTGACTTAACAAAATTGTTGACTTTGTTTTTTGAAATAGTTATTGTAGAAACACGTTTTAAGAAAATTATTGTACATTTCCTTTATTTAGGTTAATATTTTAATTTATCAGGAGGTTATCTTATATGGACTTCATAACAACAATCGCATCATTATTTACTGTAATTGCTCAAGCCACTCAAGACACTGGTATTCTAAATTGGCTTACTGAAAAATACGCAGCAGGTGGTGGATTTATGCACCCAATTCTTGCATCACTAATTATTGGTTTAGCTTTTTGTTTTGAAAGATTATGGACTCTTACAAAAGCTCGAACAAATACTAAAAAATTCATTGTTGATGTTAAAAGAGCATTAACAAGTGGTGGTGTTGAAGCAGCTCAAAAGGTTTGCCAAAATACAAGTGGACCTGTCGCTTCAGTATTTTATGCGGGATTACTCAGATATGATGAAGGTCTTGACGCTGCAGAAAAAGCTATCGTTGCTTATGGTGGTATTGAAATGGGATTTCTTGAGAGAGGATTAATCTGGATTTCTACATTCATTACAATTGCTCCAATGCTTGGGTTTACTGGAACGGTGCAAGGTATGATTAAAGCTTTTGATTCTATCAAAGAAGCAGCTCAAATTTCGCCTGCGATTGTGGCAGATGGTATTTCAGTTGCTCTTTTAACAACGCTTTTTGGTCTTGTTGTAGCGATGATTCTTCAAGTTTTCTACAACTATTTTGTATCTAGAATCGATAGATTAGTCGGAGATATGGAGCAAAGTTCAATTGAATTGATTGATGCATTATATGAAATGAAAGTTAAGAAATAATTTTTAGTCTAAAACTATAAATACTGAGTTTAAAAATGATTAAAAAGAAAAAAATACCGGAAGCATCCATTCCTACAGCATCAATGGCTGATATTGCATTCCTATTATTGATTTTCTTTCTTGTTGCTACAGTTATTGATGTGGATACTGGTTTGAGTCTTACTTTGCCTGAATATGTTCCACCTGAGGAACAAGTAGAAGTAAAAATAGATCCAGATAGAATGGCAGCTGTTCTTGTTAATGAAAACGGTGATGTACTTATTGATGGAAACATTGTTCCTATTTTTCAAATTAAGGACCTGTTAAAAGGTAGGATCGCGAGTAAAAATAATTTACCTAAAAATAAGAAGATGATAATATCGCTTAAAACTGATCGTAATACTGTATATAATGTTTACATAGCTGCTTTAGATCAGATAAAGCTTGCATACTTTGAAGTTCGAGATGAATACTCAAATGGTAAATATGGAAAGAAATATAGTGACTTAAATGAAGAGCAACAAAATGATGTAAGAGAAGTTGTTCCAATGATTATTTCTATTGCTGAACCAGAATCAATTAAAAAATAGCCGAGGACTTATCAAATGCATTTTGAAAAAAGAAGAGCTAACGCTAAAACCGAAATTCCAACAGCTTCAATGCCGGATATTATATTTATGCTTCTACTTTTCTTTATGGTTACAACAACTATGAGGGAAACCGAAGTCCTAGTTAATTTTAAATTGCCAGAGGCTAAAGCCATAGAAAAAATCGAGAATAAGAGGTTAATCTCTTACATTTGGGTTGGTAAAGATAGAAGAATGCAGATAAATGATTCGATTATTAAGTTGGATGAAATTCAGAACATTATGTATGCGAAAAGACAAGCACTTCCAGAAGTTATTGTTTCGCTTAGAGTAGATCAGAGTATTGATATGGGCCTAGTTACGGATATTCAACAAGCGCTTAGGAAAGCATACTGTTTAAGATTAAATTATTCGGCAATGATAAAAGTGTAATTAGAGAAATAATATTTCTACAAAAGGCAGGTTCGAATTTTTTTCGCCTGCCTTTTTCAATTTTATGAGGGTAAAATGAATCTAAAGGAAAGAATTGATCAAGATCTGAAAATTGCAATGAAGTCTGGTGATAAAATCCGCCTTTCGGTTGTAAGATCGATTAGAGCTTTGATATTAGAATTTGAAAAAAGTGGGGCCTCAAAAGAATTGACTCCTGAGGAAGAAATCAAAATGCTTAGTACAGCGGCAAAAAAAAGAAAAGAATCTATAGAACAATTCGGAAACGCTGGAAGGAGTGATTTAGTTGAAAACGAAGAAGCAGAGTTGAAAATTTTGATGAATTACTTACCTAAACAACTAGATGAAAATGAAATTAAAAGTGAAGTACAAAGGTTAGCTTCAGAAATTGGAGCCAAAACAAAAGATGATTTTTTTAAATTAATGCCTTTGGTTATGAAGGAATTAAAAGGTAAAGCTGATGGAAAAATTGTTAAATCGATTGTAGAAAATTTACTGGCATCAAATTGAACTTTATTGATATAATAATACTAATTGCTATAACAATCGGTTTTATTCTTGGTTTTAAGGATGGATTTGTTCGAAAGTTAGTTGGGATTATTGGTTTTTTAGTTGCCATAATTCTGGCAACACTGTTAAGCAAATCTGTTGGAATTTTTATTGAATCTGTCTTTAATATTGAATTTTATCTATCTGAAATAATGGCCTGGGTGTTAGTATTTGTGGGTGTTATGATTGTTACTACTATTCTAAAGAGAGTAATACATCCATTTGATAAAGTTAATAATCTAATCAATCAGTTAATCGGTGGTTTTTTTGGAGTGATTCAACTGTTGTTTTTTATAAGTGCAATTTTACTTCTATTAAATATATTTAATTTCCCTGATAAAAAAACTAAAAGTAATTCGGTACTCTATAAATATGCTCATGGAGTAATACCAGCTTCTATTGATTTATTCAAACAGTACACTCCGGATACCGAAAAGGTAATTAAAGACTATATTAATCAAAAAGATTCTATCCCATGATAGATCAAACTGTACTAGAAAAACTTGAATTTAGTAAAGTTTTAAATCATGTCTCTAATTATTCTGCTACTGAATGTGGCAAAAACTTAATCAACTCTTTATACCCCACATCCAATATTGATATTATAAAACGTGAAGGTTTTCTTGTTACTGAAGCAAAGGAAATAATCAACAATGCAGGTCAACCACCAATTGATTTTATTTCCGATCTTGAACAGCTTCTATCTGAGAGTAAAATAGAAGGTGCAATTCTTTCCAGTTCTAAAATTGTTGAAATTCTGAAACTCGCAAAAATATCTAGACTTCTTTTTCAATTTATAAAAAAAGAATCAACTCCTGAATCATATTTCCTGAAAATTATCCCAAACTTGTTTATAGATAAAGTATTTGAACATCATATTGAAAAAATAGTTAATGAACAGGGTGAGGTAAAAGAAAATGCCAGTGTTGTACTGTCAGAGATAAGAAAAGATATTATTTCAAAAAGAAACGATTTGATAAAATCGATAAATCGTATAATTAAAAGTCTTAAAGATGACGATATAGTGCGCGAAGATTATCTTACACTTCGCGATGGAAGAATGGTTATACCAATAAAGTCTGAACATAAAAGACATATTCG
>Ga0307423_1001614_pt1 | contig 13403 bp, 11 predicted proteins | sample SalMarWE160310MG_FD_202154 | JGI IMG/M metagenome (GOLD analysis project Ga0307423, IMG submission 202154) | Salt marsh sediment microbial communities from the Plum Island Ecosystem LTER, Massachusetts, United States - WE1603-10 | ecosystem: Environmental > Aquatic > Marine > Intertidal zone >...
AAGCGCCTTGCCGTCCTCCCCGAAGCCACCCCCCGACTGCTCCCAGTCGCGCGGCGTCCCGCGCCCGGGCTGGGTGTTCACGGTGTTCCACCACATGTACTCCATGCCCTCGTCGCGGGTCCAAAGACGCTTGCAGGCGATGCTGCAGGTGTGACAGCCGAGACACTTGTTCAGGTCCAAGACCATCGCCAGCTGACGCTGAATCTCCCCCGCCATCAACTACCTCCTCGCAGTGGACTCGAGCCCACGGCCCCCACGGATCCAATCGGAGGCTAGGGTACCCGCGGGTAGGGGTGACATGACATCGGTCATACCTCGGAGGGCGGGTGCAAATCCCTACATCTCCCGCTTGGATGGACTCACCGGAGGCGGGCGGCTAACAAGGGGTCCAAAAGCGGTGGCGGGAGCTGACGGAGGAGTCGTCGGGTCCGCCGCCACAGGACCGAGGATGCGACGATGGCGGCTGATTTCTTCGACACTCCCGAGCACGAGGCGTTTCGCGAGAGCGCGCGCAGGTTCGTCGAGGAGCAGCTGGCTCCCCGGGCGCGCGAGTTCGATGAGATGGGTCGCATGGACAAGAGCCTCTTCCGGGTGATGGGCGACCTGGACATGCTGGGGCTGCGCTACGACCCGAAGTGGGGCGGGGCCGGGCTCGACTGGTCCTTCACCACCGTCCTCTTCGAGGAGCTCGCCCGCTGCGACAACGCGGGTGTGACCATGGCGATCAGCGTCCACACCGACATGGCGACGCCCTCGCTGCACGACTTCGGCTCCGACGATCTCCGTCAGCGTTTTCTGGTGCCGTCGATCAAGGGCGAGATGGTGAGCGCGATCGCGGTCACCGAGCCCGACGCGGGGTCCGACGTGGCAGGGATCAAGACCCGCGCCGTCCGCGACGGCGACGACTGGGTGATCAACGGCAGCAAGATCTACATCACCAATGCCGCGATCGCCGACTGGATGTGCGTGCTGGTGGTCACCGATCCGGCGGCCGGCTACGGCGGCTTCTCGCAGGTCATCGTGCCGACCGATTCTCCGGGCTTCTCCTATCAGCTTCTGGACAAGATCGGCAACCGCGGCTCGGATACCGGACAGCTCTTCTTCGAAGACGTGCGGGTGCCGGTCTCCAACACCATCGGCGAGATCGGCCGGGGCTTCCAGCAGCAGATGCAGCAGTTCCAGGACGAGCGCCTGATCGCCTGCATCATGAGCAATGCGGGCGCCGAGCTCCTGTGGGAGACGACCAAGACCTACTGTCAGGAGCGTGTCCTCTTCGGCAAGCCCCTCAGCAAGATGCAGGTCAGCCAGTTCAAGTTCGTGGAGATGATGACGCAGATCGCCGCCGCCAAGGAGCTGACCTACGCGTGCGTTCGCAAGCGTCTCAAGGACGAGGACGCGACCCGGGAGATCTCGATGGCGAAGATCTTCAGCGGCCGGATGGCCCGTTTCGTCTCCGACGAATGCGTTCAGCTGCACGGTGGCTACGGATACATGCGGGAGAGTGCCGCGGGCCGCGCCTTCGTGGACACCCGCCTGATCAGCATCGGAGGCGGCGCCGACGAGGTCATGATGCACTATCTCGCCAAGATGCTCGGACTCTGATCGGGGACCGCGGCGGATGGAGATCCTTCGGAGCCACGCCGACACGCGCTCGGAGACCTACCGGGAGAATCGGGAGGGGTTTCTTGAGCAGATCGCACTCCTGAACCAGCAGCTCGAGCTGGTGCGCGCCGGCGGCGGCGAGAAGTACGTGAAGCGGCACACCGGCCGGGGCAAGTTGATGGCGCGCGAGCGCATCGAGCTGCTGCTCGACCGCGATTCTCCTTTTCTCGAGCTGATGCCGCTGGCGGCCTGGGGGACGGATTTCCACCTGGGGGGCAGCGTCATCTCGGGCATCGGCGTGGTCTCCGGCGTCGAGTGCGTGGTCACCGCCAACGAGCCGACGGTGAGGGGTGGCAGCCTCAACCCCTACAGCTTGACCAAGAGCGTCCGCACCATGGAGATCTGCCAGCAGAACCGGATGCCGATCATCAACCTCACCGAATCCGGAGGGGCGGACCTGCCGTTCCAGTCGCAGATCTTCGTGCCGGGGGGCCGCGGCTTCCGCGAGCTCACCCGCCGCTCCGCCGAGCGGATTCCCACCATCTGCCTGGTCTTCGGCTCGTCCACGGCCGGCGGCGCCTACATACCCGGCATGTCGGACTACGTGGTGATGGTGAAGCAGGGGGCGAAGGTGTTTCTCGGTGGGCCGCCGCTGGTGAAGATGGCGATCCACGAAGACAGCACCGAGGAGGAGCTGGGCGGAGCCGAGATGCACAGCCGCGTCTCGGGCGTGTCGGACTACCTGGCGACGGACGAGCGCGACGCGATCCGACTGGGCCGGGAGATCGTGGCGCAGCTGAACTGGAGGAAGCTGGGTTCGACGAAGCGCGTTCCCGTCGAGGAGCCGCTCTACGACCCGGAGGAGCTCCTCGGTGTCACGTCCATCGACATCCGAAAGCCGTTCGACGTGAAGGAGGTCATCACCCGGATCGTCGACGGGTCGCGCTTTCACGAGTTCAAGCCCACCTACGGCACCACGCTGGTGACCGGCTACGCGCACATCCATGGCTTCCCGGTGGGCATTCTGGCGAACAACGGGATCCTCTTCTCCGAGTCCTCGGAGAAAGGGGCCCAGTTCATCCAGCTCTGCAACCAGAGCGATACGCCGCTGCTCTTCCTTCAGAACATCACCGGCTTCATGGTGGGGAAGCGGTACGAGGAAGGCGGCATCATCAAGGATGGGGCCAAGCTGATCAACGCGGTCTCGAACAGCGGGGTCCCCGCGCTCACCGTGATGGTGGGTGCGTCCTACGGGGCGGGCAACTACGGGATGTGCGGACGTGCCTACGATCCGAACTTCTTGTTCACCTGGCCGAACCACCGCATCGCGGTGATGGGACCGGAGCAGCTCGCCGGTGTGCTCTCGATCGTCCGGCGCACGGCGGCGGAGCGCGCCGGAGTGCCCTTCGACGAGGAGCAGGACCAGCAGATTCGCGCGATGGTCCAGGGGCAGATCGAGAAGGAATCCTACGCCTTCTTTGCCACGGCGCGGATCTGGGACGACGGCATCATCGACCCTCGGGACACGCGCACGGTGCTGGGGATCTGCCTCTCGGCCCTTCACTCCAACGTGATCCAGGGAACGACGCGCTACGGCGTCTTCCGGATGTGAGGGGTCGGGATTCGCGATGGGCCAGCGGGGCGGAGGCGTGACGGCGAAGAGGCACTTCGAGAAGGTGCTGGTGGCCAATCGCGGCGAGATCGCGCGGCGGGTCATGCGCACGCTGCGGGAGATGGGGATCGCGAGCGTGGCGGTCTACTCGGACGCCGACGCCGCGGCGCCGCACGTCGGCGAAGCCGACGAGGCGGTGCGGATCGGTCCGGCGCCCAGCCGCGACTCCTACCTCGCCATCGATCGGATCATCGATGCCGCCGGCTCCGTCGGCGCCGACGCCGTTCACCCGGGATACGGCTTCCTGGCGGAGAACGCCGAGCTCGCCGACCGCTGTTCGGATGCGGGCCTGGTCTTCATCGGACCGCCGGCCGAGGCGATCCGCAAGATGGGAAGCAAGATCGAGGCGAAGGCGATCATGGCCGCCGCCGGAGTGCCGGTGATTCCCGGCTCTTCGGGCGTGGGTCTCTCGGACGACGCTCTGGCCGCCGAGGCGCGAAAGATCGGATTTCCGGTCCTGATCAAGGCGTCGGCGGGAGGCGGCGGAAAGGGCATGCGTATCGCCCACGACGAGGCGGCGCTGCCCCAGGCGCTCGCGGGGGCGCGCCGTGAGGCAGCCAGCGCCTTCGCTGACGACACGCTGCTTCTGGAGCGCTACTTCGAGGCGCCGCGGCACATCGAGGTGCAGATCTTCGGCGACGCGAAGGGTCGTGTCATCCACCTCTGCGAGCGCGAGTGCTCGGTGCAGCGGCGCTACCAGAAGATCATCGAAGAAGCGCCGTCGACCGCGGTGGACGACGGGCTTCGCGGCCGGCTGGGCGCGGCGGCGGTCGCGGCCGGTGAGGCGATCGGATACCAGGGCGCCGGGACCGTCGAGTTCATCATGGACCAGTCCGGCGACTTCTACTTCCTCGAAGTCAACACCCGGCTGCAGGTGGAACACCCGGTGACCGAGGCGGTGACGGGCCTGGATCTCGTCCGTCTTCAGGTGGAGATCGCGGAGGGGTCGCCGCTCGGACTCGCGCAGGAGGGTGTCGCGACGGATGGGCACGCCATCGAGGTTCGCCTCTACGCGGAAGATCCGGCCAACGACTTCCTTCCGCAGACGGGGAGGATCGCCCTATGGGAGACGCCGCAGCTCCCCGGTGTTCGCTACGACAGCGGTATCGAGGCCGGCACGGTGGTCGGTCCCCATTACGATCCGATGCTGGCCAAGATCATCGCCCACGGTGCGACGCGGAACGACGCCACCCGCAGGCTGGTGCGGGCGCTCCGGGATCTCGGTGTCGGCGGCATCGTCACCAACCGCGAGTTCCTGCTCGCCGTGCTCACCCACCCCGCCTTCCTCGCCGGGGAGACCGACACGCACTTCATCGATCGGAATCTGCCGCCGGAGGCGCGCAGCGCCGCCCGCAATCCCGCCGCCGATCGCCTTCACGCCATCGTCGCTGCCCTGCACGACCACGAGCGGCGGCGACGCATCCCGGGCCCCTTGCCGTCGAGCATCCCCTCGGGCTGGCGAAGCAACCGCTGGCGGAGACAGGACGTGTCGTACCGGATCGGCGGCGAGGTGATCGAGGTGCTCTACGAGGCGGGAGCTTCCGGGAGCTTCGAGGTAGAGGCTTCCGGATCGGCATCGCGAGCATTGGTGGTGGAGGCTTCCGAGCGCGGGATCTCACTCGAGATCGACGGCGTCCGCCGCCGCTTCAGCGTCGCTGTGGACGCCGACGCTACCTTCATCCACGGTCCCCTCGGGACCGCCGAGCTGGCTCTCATCCCCCGCTTCGCGACCCACGCGAGTGACGACGTCGCGGGCAGCTACGTGGCCCCGATGCCGGGTGCCGTCCGAGAGGTGCGGGTCTCCGTCGGTGATCGGGTGAAGGAGGGCACCGTGATGCTGGTGCTCGAGGCGATGAAGATGGAGCATCCCATCACGGCCCACGGTGCCGGTGTGGTCACGGAGGTTCGGGTGGAGGTGGACCAGATGGTCGAGCCCGACGAGGTGCTCGTGGTGGTCGAAGCGGACGAGTGAGCCGCGAGTGAGGGTGAGTGCGATGACGTCACAGCAGGCGACCAAGTACGCGGTCGAGCAGCGAGCGGCCTGGATCACGCTCGATTCACCGCAGAATCGGAACGCTCTTTCGGTCATCCTGGTCGAAGAGCTCGGAGGTCATCTCCGGACGGCTCTCGCCGATCCGGAGGTGCGCACCATCGTGCTGACGGGAAACGGACCGGCGTTCTGCGCCGGGGCGGATCTCAAGAGCCGCGGCGATGCCGTGGCGCCCGGAAGCGGGCGGACCAACCCCTTCGTCGAGATCCTGAAGATGATGTGGGAGGGCTCGAAGCCGGTCATCGCGGCGGTGAACGGGCACGCCTTCGGGGGCGGAATCGGTCTGGTGGCGGCGGCGGACATCGCGATCGCAGCGGAGGGAGCCAAGTTCAGCTTCAGCGAGGTCCGGCTCGGGCTGATTCCCGCCATCATCTCGGTGGTGGTTCTGCAGAAGCTCGGCGTGCACGACGCAATGCGGCTCTTCCTGACGGGCGAGCGCTTCCTCGCCGCCCGCGCCCAGGAGTACGGCCTGGTGCACCGCGTCGTCGCGCCGGATGGGCTCCGGGAAGCCGTCCAGGAGGAGGCGAAGTCCATCGCTCTAGGCGGCCCCAATGCGGTGGCCGAGGCGAAGCGCCTGATCCGGACCGTCTCTCGGGTTTCGATGGACGAGGGCTTCGCCTATGCCGAGGCGAAGATTGCCGAGCTCTTCGCTTCCGCCGAGGCGGCCGAGGGGATGGGGGCCTTCGTGCAGAAGCGGCCGCCCCGCTGGGCGGAATGAAGCACCGCGGCGAGCTCAGGCGCTGATGGGTGAGACATGACGGACGTTCTCCGGATCGCGAACTGCAGCGGCTTCTACGGGGATCGCCTCTCCGCGGCTCGGGAGATGGTCGAGGACGGTCCCATCGACGTCTTGACCGGCGACTACCTGGCCGAGCTCACCATGATGATCCTGCTCAAGGATCGCTTGAAGGATCCCGAGCGCGGCTACGCGCGGACCTTCCTCCAGCAGCTCGAGCAGGTGGCGGCGACGTGCAAGGAGCGCGGCATCAAGATCGTCGTGAACGCCGGGGGACTGAATCCCGGGGGCCTGGCCGCGACGGCGCGTGCGCTCTACCGGAAGCTGGGTGTGGATGCCGTCGTCGCACACCTGGAAGGGGACGACCTGATGCCGAAGCTCGACGAGCTGCAGGCGAAGGGCGTGTCCCTGGCTCACCTCGACAAGGGAATGCCCCTCTCGACGCTGGAGGGGCCGGTGCTGAGCGCCAACGCCTACCTGGGGGGCTTCGGGATCGTCGAGGCGCTGGAGCGGGGTGCGGACCTGGTGATCTGCCCGCGAGTGACGGACGCCGCACTGACACTGGGCCCGGCGGCCTGGAAGTTCGGCTGGGCGCGGGACGACTGGGATCGCCTGGCGGCCGGGATCGTCGCCGGTCACATCATCGAGTGCGGAGCGCAGTGCACGGGGGGCAACTACTCCTTCTTCCAGGAGGTGCCGGGCCTGGAGTATCCCGGCTTCCCGATAGCGGAGATGCGGCCCGACGGCAGCTTCGTGATCACCAAGCACCCTGGTACCGGCGGGCTGGTCTCCGTCGGTACGGTGACGGCGCAGCTCCTCTACGAGATCGCCGGACCGGATTATCCGAACCCGGACGTGACCGCTCGCTTCGACAGCATCCGGCTCGACCGGGAAGGGCCCGACCGGGTCCTGGTGAGCGGGATCCGGGGTGAGCCGCCGCCGCCTACCACCAAGGTCTGCATCAATCACTTCGGTGGCTTCAAGAACAGCATGACCTTCGTCTTGTCGGGTCTCGACATCGAGGAGAAGGCGCGTCTCGCCGAGGAGACGCTCTGGCGGCTGCTGGGGGGACGCGAGAAGTTCGCCGAGACCCGTGTCACGCTGCGCCGCGGCGACCGTCCGGATCCGGCGAGCAACGAGGAGGCCTTCGCCCATCTGAGCATCGCCGTCAAGGATCCGGATGCGGGAAAGGTCGGACGCGCCTTCGCCAACAAGGCCGTCGAGATGGCACTGGCGAGCTTCCCGGGCTTCACGATGACGGGGCCGCCGGGTCGCGAGTCGCAGATCGCCGTCTACTGGCCGGCCCTGGTTCCCTCGGAAGAGGTGGCCCACTGCGCGATCGTCGGAGAGGAGAGGATTGCGATCCCTCCGCCGGAGATTCCGGCCGACTGGAGGGCGCCCTCGGTGCCCGCAATGGAAGGCGGAACCCTGCCCGAGGGACCGACCCGAGACGTACCGCTGGGCAGGATCTGCGGAGCCCGCTCCGGTGACAAGGGCGGCAATGCCAACGTCGGGGTATGGGTGCGAAGCGCGGATGAGTACCGCTGGTTGGAGAGCTTCCTGAGCGTCCCCATGATGCGCGACCTGCTTCCCGAGACGCGCCCGCTCGAGATCGATCGCTTCGAGCTGCCCAACCTGCTCGCGCTGAACTTCGTGGTGATGGGGCTTCTGGGAGACGGCGTGGCTGCCTCGCTTCGCAGCGACCCCCAGGCGAAGAGCCTCGGCGAGTACCTGCGCGCCAAGGTGGTTCCGATTCCGGCTTCGCTGCTGCGAGACTGAGCGGAGGCGGTGGGAGGAGAGGCTTGAGTCGGCTGCGAATTCCGGCTGAAGAGATCGAAGTGAGCGAGGAGGTGGACCTCCTCGTCGTGGGTGGCGGGGCTGCGGGCACGGCTGCTGCCGTCGCGGGAGCCAGAGGGGGCCTCCGCACCACCCTGATCGAGGACATGCCCTTCCTGGGTGGAATGAGCACGGGTGGCTGCGTCGGGACCTTCTGCGGCTTCTACACCCGGGAGTCCGACGGAAGCCTCGCTCCGCTGGTGGGGGGTCTGCCGCTCGAGATCGCCGAGACCCTGCTCGCGCGGAATCACGCCCTCGGGCCGATCCCCCACGAGGACACCGGAGTGCTTCCCTACGTGCCGTGGGGCGTGAAGACGCTCCTGGAGGAGCTCGCGCGCACCGAGGCGAGGCTCCGGGTGGTGCTCCACGCCAAGCTCACCCACGCGCTGGTGGAGCAGGGCGAGATCCAGGGGGTCGTCGTGCAGACCCGCGCGGGACGTACCGCTCTGCGCGCGCGCGTCTACGTGGACGCCAGCGGCGACGCGGAGCTCTCGCGCCTCGCCGGCGCCGAGACGCGGCTGGGTGACGAGCTCCAGTACCCGTCGATGATGTTCACCATGCAGAACGTGGATGTGCAGACGGCGTTCGCGCACCTCGCCGAGCTACCGCGGATTCTCGAGGCGCACTTCGAGAGCGACGGTCTTCCCCGCAAGAGCGGAAACCTGATCCCGACGGGACGGCCCGGAGAGATCCTGGTGGCGCTCTCCCGGCTCGAGTTCGCGGGGCGCCCCGTGAACGCGACCGACGCAGAGGAGCTCACCTGGGCCGAGATGGAGGGACGCAGCCAGGCGGCCCGCTTGTCGGAGTTCCTCCGCCGCGAGGTGGCGGGCTTCTCCGAGGCGTTCCTGGCCGACAGTGCTGCGCGCCTGGGGATTCGCGAGACACGGCGGATCGTCGGGGAATACGCGCTCGCCGAGGACGACGTCCTGGGGGCGCGGAAGTTCGAGGATGGAATCGGCCGCTCCGCCTGGCCGATCGAACGCCACATCCGCGGTGGCGAGACCCTCTGGCGCTTTCTCGAGCGCGGCTCCTGGTACACGATCCCGTATCGCTGTCTCCTGCCGCGAGGCGTTGGCAACCTGCTGGTCGCAGGGCGTTGCCTCTCGGCCGATGCGGGGGCCTTCGGATCGGTGCGGGTGATCGGGCCCTGCATGCTGGAGGGGCAGGCCGTCGCCCTGGCGGCCCGCCTGATGCGTGACGCCGACACCACGGCGGCCGCCGTGGACGTCGATCACCTGCGTGCCGATCTCGCAGCGCTCGGCGTTCCCCTGTGAAGAAGGCGGAGAAGACGCTCGGAGGAATCGAAATGATTCGCAGTCCCCGGAGTTCAGCTCGTTCCGTGATGATCGCGCTTTGGGTCGCGGCGCTCGTATCCTGCTCCCCTGGCCCTGCGCAATCATCGATCTCCCAGGCCGAGCTCGCCAAACGGATGGGTACCCGCAGCACCCCCCTCATCCTCGACGTCCGCACCCGGAGTGAGTTCAACTCGGGCCACATTCCCGGCGCCGTCAACATTCCCCAGGACGAGCTGTCCGGGCGCCTCGGCGAGCTGGAGAGCGGTCGGGAAATCGTCGTCTATTGCGAAGGGGGAGGGCGCTCGACGGCAGCGGCTTCCGCGCTTCGCGGAGCGGGCTTCTCGACGGTTCTCCATCTCGAGGGTGACATGAGGGCCTGGCGCGCCAGCCAGTTTCCTTGCGCGGGGTGTTGAGCTCTAAATGCCCGTCCTGGTCGGCCCGGCGATGCGGAGCTCCTCGACCACCTCGCCGCCAACGATGTGCTCCTCGAGGATGCGCTCCAGGTTCTCCGGCGTAGCGTCGCGATACCAGGTGCCGTCGGGCCAGACGACTGCGATGGGTCCGCCGCCGCAGACCTGGAGGCAGTCCACCCCGGTGCACATCGCCCCACCCTTGCGCCCGGTGAGACCGCGCTTCTTCAGCTGTTTCCTGAAGTCCTTGACCGCGCGATTCTGCTCCGGCTTGGTGGCGCACTTTCCCGCGGTGCAGACGAGGATGTGGGCGCGAAGGCTGTCCAGGTGGAGCTTCTTGGCTTTGGCGTTCGGATTCTTCTTCCCCATGCATCGAGGATAGGACGTCTCGGGGCCGCTGCATGGCCCTGCGGAGCGCGCCGTTCGAAGAGGAGCCAGAGCCGGCCACGCGGGCGTCGCCGTTGGGGAAGGTGGTAAAGTCCCGGCGCCAAGGCCCGGGCAGTCGGGCGTTGGCAGGACGGGGAGACGGCTCCTGGAGGGTGATCATCATGTTCGAGCTCGACGAGACCCAGCGGATGGTGGAGAGCGCGGCGCGGAGCTGGTGCGAGAAGGAGCTCGCGCCGGCGCTGCCGGCTCTCGAGTCGGGCGAGCTTCTCCCCTACGAGCTGCTGCGCCGGCTCTGCGCGGACCTGGGCGTGTCGGAGATGCTCGCGGCGATGGCCGAGAGCCGCCTGGCCCGGCTCCGGGGTGATGCCGCGACCCCGGACCGATCCGGGGCAGGGGAGCCCTCCACCGGCCTCGGGGGCGACCCCATGCTGACCAGCGTCCTCCTCAAGGAGATCTCCCGGGTCTCGCCGGGAGTGGGAATGGTGCTGATCTCGAGCCTGGGCTGCGCGATGACGATCCTGGAACGCGGCAGCGCCGAAGTGATCCAGCGCTATGCGCTTCCGATTTTTCGCCAGGAGAAGATCGGCGCCTGGGCCCTCACCGAGCCCGGGGCGGGAAGCGACGCCTTCGGCGGAATGCGAACGGCGGCGGTGGCCGACGGGGACTTCTTCGTGCTGAACGGCCAGAAGACCTTCATCAGCAACGCACCCTACGCGGACATCTTTGCCATCTATGCGCGGGTCCGCGCCGGAGACGAGCCCGGACCGGTACGGGCATTCGTCGTCGAGCGCAGTGCCGTCGGCCTCGAGACGGGACCCCCGATGCGGAAGATGGGGATGCACGATTCACCCACCGGCGAGATCTTCCTGCGCGATTGCCGCGTGTCGCAGGAGAGCCTGCTCGGTGGTCTCGAGGGCAAGGGCGGAAGCCGTGGCGGGACCGCGCTGGACACCATCAACGCCGAGCGATCGGTGATGCCGGCGATGTGTCTCGGGATCATCGAGCGCTGCGTCGAGGAGTCGGTGCGGTACGCCAGGACGCGGGAGCAGTTCGGCCGGCCGATCGCGGAGTTTCAGGGTCTGGCCTTCAAGATCGCCCGCATGGAGCTCGCCCTCGAGAATGCACGCAATCTCGTCTTCAAGCTGGCCTGGGCGCAGCGGCAGGGCAAGCTCGATCCGCGCCTCGCGTCGCTCGCCAAGCTCTACTGTGCCGAGGCCGCCGTACGGGTCTCATTGGACGCGATCCAGGTCCACGGAGGCGCCGGCTACATGGCGGAGCTGCCCATCGAGAAGCTGATGCGCGACGCCAAGATGTTCGAGATCGGCGGAGGCACCAACGAGATCCAGCTCGAGACCATCGCCCGCTCCATCCTCGGCTGAGTGGAGCCGCCGCAGAGGCGCGGCAGTCGGATTCGATCGAGTCACCCTCGGCGGGCCAGGGCGAGTCGAAGGCCCTCCGCTGCGGGTGTATACTCCGCGCCGAAAACGTCGGGACGAAGGGGAGGAATCGAGATGTCGCGTGTCGCCGTGGTGCTGTCGGGGTGTGGTTATCTCGACGGAGCCGAGATCCATGAGAGCGTGGTCACCCTGCTGGCCCTGGATCGCGCGGGCGCCGAGGTGCAGTGTCTGGCCCCCGACAAGCCGCAGCGGGATGTCGTCGATCATCGCACCGGCCGGGCGGTGGAGGGGGAGTCGCGCAACGTCCTCGCCGAGTCGGCTCGCATCGCTCGCGGGGAGATCCGGGACGTCGCCGATGCGCGCGCCGAGGAATTCGACGCGGTGATCGTCCCCGGTGGCTTCGGAGCCGCCAAGAATCTCTCCAGCTTCGCCGTCGAAGGGCCCGAGTGCACGGTCGATCCCGGCGTCGAGCGTCTGCTCAGCGACGCCCACGCCGCGGGTAAGCCGATCGGTGTGATCTGCATCGCCCCCGCCATCGCCGCCCGTCTCTTCCCGGGAGTGGACCTCACCATCGGCTCCGATCCCGGCACCGCGGGTGCCCTCGAAACCATGGGAGCCCATCACAAGGCGTGTGCGGTGGAGTCGTTCGTGTGCGACGAGAAGGCGCGGGTGGTGAGCTGTCCGGCGTACATGCTCGGCCCCGGCATCAAGGACGTCGCCGCGGGCATCGAGAAGCTGGTCGGCGAGGTGCTTCGCCTGGCGGCCTGAGTGCGTGCCTGCGCCGCAGGGTGGAACCCTGCAGGGTTCTCAGTCGGCTGCCTCCGTATCAGCCGCGGCCACGCCGCGGCGCCCCATCAGGTTGAGCTTGAAGCGTCGGATCGTATCTGGCTCTATACGCTCCCCTTTTTCGTTCTCGAAGAAGAGCGCGTCCTCCGGGCACTGCACGATGCAGGCCCCGCAGCAGATGCAGTGCTCCGAGCGGGCGAGATCGACCTTTCTCTCCCCGCCCGCGCCCTCCGGAGAAGATTTCTCGAAGCACGCCTTGGGGCAGACCTCCCAGCAGGAGTAGATGCCTTCGCAGCGCTCGCGGTCGAGCGTGATGCTCCAGCGCCGCTCCTCGAAGTGGCTACCGCCTTCGATCGGAGTCGAGCCCGAGTAGTCGTAGGTGAGGATGGCGGTGAGCACGGCGCTGACGATCGCCGCCGCCGAGAGCGCGGCCGCGCCCCCCCCGGCGAGCGCGACAGCGATCAGTGACACGGCAACGGCCCCACCACCGAGGACCAGACGGCGCGGGCCCGGAATGCGGTCGTAGATCAGGAAGACGGCGCTGGCCAGAGCCCAGCTCTGGGCGATGATGGGCAGGCACCAGGCGGGGCGAAACAGCGCGGTGACTGCGGCGAACACCAGACTGATGGGGGCGGCCCATGCGACCGCCATCTCGAGTCTCTCAGCCACGCCGAAGCGAACCCGCCGCATCTCGTCGCTCTTCTTCTCGTGCTGGGTCAGATAGCGGGGGATGTCCTCGGCGTAGACGGGGCCGAAACGCAGCTTCCAGCCACAGCGCTGCGACACCTCCCGCGCCATCACACCGGTTGCGGCGAGCTGCGGGAGGATGGCTCGGCGGTGCTCGACGCGGTCTTCCACGCCGGACGTCTTGAGCGCCGAGACCACCTGATGGGAGGTCAGGTGTCCTCCGGCAGCGGCGCACCAGACGTTGATGCCTCGCGAGGGGGCAACGACGACCCAGGCGTCCACTCCTTCGAGAGCGCGAAGCAGGCGCCGGACGGTGAGCTCGTAGTTTCCTGTGACCAGCACCGGACTGGAAGGACCGGGATTCCCCACGCTTCGGAGGCCGGGCTCCGTCGACCATGGAAACAGGCGCAGGAGCATCAACAAGACTTCGCGTGCCAGATCCAGGACGCCGGTGCGCTGAGAGCTCACTTTGCCACCTCCTCATCTTCCAGGCGCTGTGGGTGCGGCGTGGATGGCCGCCAGACTGCCGAGCAGCCGCATCAGCG
>Ga0307423_1001615_pt1 | contig 13403 bp, 9 predicted proteins | sample SalMarWE160310MG_FD_202154 | JGI IMG/M metagenome (GOLD analysis project Ga0307423, IMG submission 202154) | Salt marsh sediment microbial communities from the Plum Island Ecosystem LTER, Massachusetts, United States - WE1603-10 | ecosystem: Environmental > Aquatic > Marine > Intertidal zone >...
GTTCCCAAACGTCTTTGCGCAGCTTGCCCTTTTCATAGACCTTGATAGGCGGGATGCGCAGCGCCTCCTGCCAGACTTCGGTGGCCTGCGGGTTGTAGCCGCCGCGCACCGCGCCGCCGATATCGGCCTGATGGCCCTTGCAGGCGGACCAAGCCACCAGCTTGCCCTCCCAGAAGATGGGCTTGAAGGCGGCCACGTCGTTGTTCTGGTTGCCCAGGCTGAACACATCGTTGTGAAAGATGACATCGCCGTCATGCAGGTCGTCGCCGTAGTATTCCACCAGATATTCGCACACCGGCCCCAGGCTGAAGGCCAGGATGGGCAGGTTCTCGCACTGCTCCAGCATCTTGCCCTTGGCGTCGTACAGGCCGGTGACGAAGTCCTTGGCCTCGCAAAGGATGGGCGAACGGGTGGTGCGGGCCAGGGCGATGGACATCTCCTCGGTGATGGACTTGAGGCGCCGCTGCAGTATGGAAACCAGTACTTTGTCTATCTTGACCTGGCTCATTTGCCGATCCTCCCTAAAACTTCGTCTTCCTTGGCGGGCAGGTAGATGGTCATGCTGCCGTAGCGGTCCACCACCATGCGGTATTCGGGGGTGATGAAGGTGGAGGTGTTGACCTGCTCCACGATGGCGGGTCCTGCCAGGCGCATGCCGTGTTTCAAAAGAGCGCCGTCATAGACCGGCACCTCTTGAAAAGCGCCGGCGCTGGGGACATAGGCCCGGCGTTGACCTTTTTGGGCGCTGCCGGGGTCTTCGCCGAAATACGGCTCCTCGCTGAAACGCGGCTTCTCGGTTACGCCGATGGTCTGTACCCGGACATTGATCAACTCAACCGGAGTGTTGGTGTCGCTGAGCTCATAGCCATAGAGCCGGTTGTGGGCGGGGTGGAAGCGGGCGGCCATGCTTGCCAGGTCGCCGCTTTTGATCTCTTCCTCGCTCACCTCGACGCTCACCTCGTGGTACTGCTTCACATAGCGAAGATCCAGTACGTAAGTGGTGCGCACCCTGTTTTCGGGGATGCCTTCATCCTCCAGGAGCTTCACTCCCTCGGCACGCATGTCGCTTATGATGCCCTGGAAGTGCTTCAAGTCCGCATCCATGAGATGGCAGCTGTAGGTGCGCACAAAGTCGTGTTGCAAGTCGCTCATGAGCATGCCGGCCGCGCAGAAGATCGAGGACTCGCGCGGCACCAGGAGCAGGGGGATCTCCAGCTCGTAGGCGATCATGCAGGCATGGTTGGGACCGGCGCCGCCGGCCACCACCAGGGGGAAGTCCCTGGGGTCCACGCCTTCCTCCACGCTCACCTCGCGCACTGCGGCGGCCATGTTCACGTTGATGACCTGATACATGCCGGCCGCGGCCTGCTCCACGGTGTAGCCCAGGGGATCGGCCACCTGCTTTTTGATGGCCGCCCGGGCTTTCTCCACGCTAAGCGGCATCTTGCCGCCGGCGAAGAAATCCGGCGCTAGATAGCCCAATACCAGGTCCGCGTCGGTGCAGGCGGGCAGTTCGCCGCCCAGACCGTAGCAGGCGGGGCCGGGGGATGATCCGGCTGATTGGGGACCCATGCGCAGGAGACCGCCTTCGTCGATCCAGCCGATGGAGCCGCCGCCCGCACCGATGGTGACCACCTTGAGCATGGGAAGCGCGATGCGGCGGCGGTCGATGTCGCCCTCGGTGGTGACCAGAGGCTTGCCGTCCTTGACCAAGGCCGCGTCAAAGCTGGTGCCGCCCATGTCCACCGTAATCAGGTTCTTCTGGTCGTGCACCTCGCCATAGGCGATGCCAGCCACCGGGCCGCCGGCCGGGCCGGAGAGTAGGGTGGTGGCCGCGTTGGCCTGGGCATTGGCCGGGGTGGTGACCCCGCCGTTGGACTGCATGATTAAAAGAATGCCGCTGTATTTCACGTCAGCAAGCTTTTTAACCAGGCTGTCCAGATAGCGTTTGAGGATGGGTCCCACAAAGGCATTGAGGCTGGTGGTGGAAACCCGGTCGTAGAAACGTATGGAGGGCAGCACCCGGGTGGAGACGCTTAAATAGGCGCCGGGTAAAAGCTCTTCCACCAACTTGGCCGCCGCTTCCTCCTGGGCTGGGTTGGCAAAGGAGTTCATGAAGCAGATCGCCACCGCCTCCACGCCCTCGGCCTTGAACAGCTCGCAGGCCTTACGCACGCCGTCCAGGCTGAGGGGTTCCAGCTCCTTGCCCGCGTAATCCAGGCGGCCGCCCACCGGCCGCCGCAGGTAACGCGGCACCACCGGCTCGGCGTTGGCATAGCGGTTATTGTACTGCTCCTCGCGGATGCCGCGCCGCATCTCCAAGGCGTCGCGCACGCCGGGAGTGGTCAAGAGGCCGGTCTTGGCGCCCCTTAGGGTCAGCACTGCGTTGGTGGTCACCGTGGTGCCGTGCACGATGGTGGTGACCTGGCCGAGGAACTCCTCGATACCGAGACCCCGGGCCTGGGCCATTTCGCCGATGCCCTTCATGGTGCCGATGCTGGGGTCCTCCGGAGTGGAGAGCACCTTGTATATTTCGGAGCTGCCGTCTTCCATGGTGAGCAGGAAGTCAGTGAAGGTTCCGCCCACGTCGATACCGATCTTGTATTTCATCCCAGCCGTCCTTCGTTGGCCAAGCCAAGCTTAGAAAATCGAGGGTTCCTTGAGTTCGCCCAACTCTTGCCTCATTAAACCCGCCATCTCGCCCACCGTGGCGAAGGCCAGGCAGCACTGCACCAGGGCAGGCATCACATTCTCTCCGGCCTTGAGCGCTTTTTCCAAAGCCTTGAGGCCCGCGGTCACGTCCTTCTGGCTGCGGGAGCGCCGGACATCGTTCAAGCTTTTTATCTGGGCCTCGGCCGAGGATAATGCGTATTCATGCAACTCAACCTCGGGCTCTTCGTCCTCTTCCACATATTTGTTGACGCCGACCTTGATGCGCCGGCCCTCGGCCAGATCGCGCTCCCATTCATAGGCCTGGCGGGAAACCAGGCGCTGCACTTGGCCGCTTTCCACCGCGGCCACCATGCCGCCCCAGCGGTCCACCCGCTCCATCTCCTCCAGGATCTTGTCTTCCATCTGCTTGGTGAGGGTTTCGATGAAGTAGCTGCCGGCCAAGGGGTCCACCGTGTCGCGCAGACCGATCTCGTCCATGAGGATTTCCAGGGTGCGCAGACTTAAAAGCGCCGAGGCGGGCGTGGGGATGGTGAAGGCCTCGTCATAGGAGCAAAGCGCCGTGGTCTGGGCCCCGCCCAGGGCCGCGGCCAGGCCGTAGTAGGCTCCGCGCACGATGTTGTTCATGGGCTGAGCCTTGGTGAGCCCGTAGCCGCCGCCGCCGAACAGGCCGCGCAGGAACAGGGTCTTCTTGTCCTTGATACCGTAACGCTCTTGCAGAAGCTTCGCCCAAAGCTTGCGCGCGGCGCGGAACTTGGCCACCTGCTCCCAGAGATTGCCGAAGATGTTGAAGTTGAAGCTGAAGCGGCCGGCCACCTGCTCCGGCTTATATCCCCGGGCCACCACGTTGTCCACATAGGCGAAGGCGATGCCGAAGGCGAAGGCGATCTCCTGGGCCGGGGTGGCGCCGGACTCGCGGATATGATAGCCGCATACGCTGACCGGGTTGCAGCGGGGCAGCTTGCCTTGGGCCGTGGCGTATTCGATCACGTCGCAGGTGAGATCCACTCCCGCGCGCACCGGGAAAATCCAGGCCCCGCGCCCGATGATTTCCTTGAGGATGTCGTTTTGGGGGGTGGCGCTGATCTTGGCGGTGTCCACGCCCTGGCTGCGGGCCAAGGCCTCGTACATGGCCAGCATGATGCAGGCCACCGCGTTGATGGTGAGCCCCGAGCCGATCTTGGTGAGGTCGATGTCCTTGAACGCGGTTTGGAAATCGGCCAAGGTGTCCACCGCCATGCCCACCCGGCCGATCTCGCCTTCGGACATGGGATCGTCGGAGTCGTAGCCCATTTGGGTGGGCAGGTCGAAGGCCACGTTAAGTCCGTTCTGGCCGTGGTCGATCAAGAGCTTGAAGCGCTCATTGGTCTCGGCCGGAGTGCCGAAGCCCGAATACTGCCGCGTGGTCCAGGCCCGCGAGCGGTAGCCCATGGGATGCAGAGCCCGGGTGAAGGGGTATTCGCCGGGATCGCCCAGGTCGGCGGCATAGTCGAAGCCCGCCGCCTCCAGGTCGGCCGGACCATAGACCGGTTTTACCTTGATGCCGCTGTGCAGTTCGACCTCGCTGATGGCGTCTTTATCGTTTTTGGTGTATTTGGCCACGCCCATGTTTATGCCTCGCCTCTCTGACTAGCGGCTTGGCGCACGCCCGAGATGATGTTGTCCAGGGCCGAGCCGCCGGGAAACACACCGTCAACGCCCATGTCCTTGAGCGCGGGGATGTCGCGGTGGGGAATGACGCCGCCTACCACCACGGCCACGTCGTCCATGCCTTTTTCTTTGAGCCCGGCCATGAGCTTTTGACTGATGGGCAGATGGGCCCCACTCATGATGCTGAGCCCGATCACGTCAACTGCTTCTTGCATGGCCGCGGATAAGATTTGCTCAACGGTCTGGTGGAGGCCGGAGTAGATCACCTCGAACCCGGCGTCCCGGAGGGCGTGGGCGATGACCTTGGCGCCGCGGTCGTGGCCATCCAGGCCGGGCTTGGCCACCAGTATGCGTATGTTTTTCTGGCTTGCAGCCGCCATTTAATTCTCCTCGATGTCCTGCTCTTTAAGCTGTTCCAAAATCCAGGCGCCGCCGGCCAGGATATGGGCCCGGCAGACCCGTACCGCCTGCTCCTGGTCGCCGCCTTTCAATGCCGCCAGCATTTCACGATGGTCCTCCAAGGAGCGGGCCGCGGCCTTGGGGTCCGATAATAGGGCAATTCTGAACCGGTGCAGGGTTTCGGCAAGATCGCTGATGAGCCTCACTAATAGTTTTGATCCGGCCAGGTGGTAGACCATGGTGTGGAACTGGGTGTTGAGTTCCACCAAGCGCTTCTGGTTGCCGGCCGCCAGGGCCTTCTCGAACTCGGCTACATTGCGTTCCAGTTCGGCCAGGGCGGTTTCGCCGAGGCGTTTGCTCCCCAATTCCACGGCATAGCTTTCCAGGACCGCACGCACCCCGGTCACTTCCTCCACCTCTTGGGCCGAAATGGGGCGCACCACATAGCCGCCCCGCTTGCGGCGCTCCACCAGGCCCTCTTGCACCAAACGGTGCAGGGCCTCGCGGATGGGGGTGCGGCTGGTGCCTATGCGGTGGGCCAGATGCTCCTCCACCAGGCGCTCACCGGGCTTAAGCTCCCCTTCCGAGATCATGCGGCGCACCAGGCCGAAAACCTGCTCGCCCAGAGGGCGGCGCTCTATTTTCGGGTGGGAGGACGAGATGGCCTTTTCGCTAATCATCAGAATTTTAGCTCCCTGGCGATGTTTTGCTGAAGCACTTCGTGGGTGCCGCCGCCATAGAGCAGGAAACGGGCGTCCCGGAAAAAGCGCTGCACCGGATACTCCATGGAGTAGGCGTAGGCGCCCATGATGCGGGTGGCCTCGTCGCAGCAGCGGCAGGCGGTCTCGGTGGCGAAGTACTTCAACATCATTGATTCCTTGCCGGCGGGCAGGCCGGCGTCGATCTTGCGGGTGGTCTCGTAAAGCATCAGCTCCGAGGCCCAGATGTCGGTGGCCATGTTGGATATCTTGGCTTGGATGAGCTGATACTTGTTGATGGTCTTGCCAAAGGCCTGGCGCTCCTGGGCGTACTGGAAGCTGGCCTCATAGGCCGCCTTGGCCAGGCCCAGGGCCAAGGCCGCGGTCATGGCGCGGATATCGGCCAGGATGCTTAAGAGGGACTTGAGTCCCTTGCCGGGTATGCCCAGGATGTGGTCGGCCGGGATGCGGCAGTCGTTGAAGGCCACCTCGGCGATGTCGGTGGTGCGGGTGCCCAAGGTGTCGAAACGGGGGCTGACCCTGACGCCGGGGGTGTCGCGGGGCACGAAGAAGAAATTCAGGCCGCGCGCGCCCTTGCTGCGATCGGTTTGGGCCAGAACCGTGTAGAAATCGGCAATGGGCGCGTTGGTGATCCAGGTCTTCATGCCGCTTATGATCCACCCGTCACCATCCTGGACGGCGGTGGTGGCCACCGCGCCCAGGTCGCCGCCCGCCTCGGGCTCGGTCAGGCAGAAGGATCCGATCTTTTCCCCACGCATGGCAGGCTCGAAATATTTCTCCTTCATCTCTGGGCTACCGAAGCGGAACAGGTGCTCGGTGCCCATGAGGCATTGCTTGGCTACCTTGGCCGCCAGGGAGAGTAGGCCCTTAGCCATCTCTTCGCACATGATGCAGTAAAGGGTGCTGTTGCCGCCGCAGCCGCCGCCCTTTATGGGGTAGCGCAGGCCGAAGATGCGCATATCGGCGATTTTTTTAAACAGCTCCTTGGGGATCTTTTGGCTCTCGTCCCACTCGCGGGCATGGGGGGCGATCTCTTCGGCCACGAAGCGGGCGATGATCTGCCTGAGCAGCTTTTCCGGATTTGAACGCAGCACTTGTTTGCTCATGGCTAGCGCGCCTCCTTCAGCGCCGCCACCATGGCCGGCACTACTTTTGACACGTCGCCCACGATGGCGTAGTCGGCCACCGAGAAGATGGGCGCGTTGGCGTCGCGGTTGATGGCCACGATGAAGCGCGACCCCAGAATGCCGGCGCGGTGCTGGATGGCGCCGCTAATGCCGCAGGCGATGTAAAGCTCGGGGCGCACTGTGATTCCGGTCTGGCCGACCTGGCGCTCCACCCCGATCCAGCCTTCCTCCACCGCCACCCTGGTGCCGGCGAGTTCCGCGCCTATGGCGTCGGCTAGCTCGGCAAGCTGGTCGAATCCTTCCTGGCTGCGGCAGCCGCGGCCGCCGGCCACAATCACCTTGGCCTGGCTGAGATCCCCACCCTGGACTTCCTGGGGTGTAAAGGACAACAGCTTGACCAGAAGATCGCCGGGTTCCAGCACGACTTCTTGCTTGATGACTTCTGCCTTGACCCCGGTCTTGAGTTCGGGGGGAGCCATGACCCCGGGCCGCACCGTGGCCATCTGGGGACGCACCCGGGGGGTGTAGATGGTGGCCATTACGTTGCCGCCGAAGGCCGGCCGGGTCTGCAGAAGATTGCCGGTCTCCTTGTCGATGCTGAGCTGGGTGCAGTCCGCCGTGAGCCCCAGATCCATGCGGCGACTCAGGCGCGGGGCCAGATCGCGGCCCAGGGGGGTGGCGCCCAGGAGCAGCACCGAGGGCGCATGGGCCCGGATCATGTCGGCCAGCACCCGGGTGTAGGCCAGGGTGGAGTAGACCGCCAGCTTGGCGTCGTCGGCCAGGTATACCTTTTGGGCGCCCAGGCTGGCCAACTCATCCACAAGCGGCGCGACGCCGCTCCCGATCAGCACCGCGCAGAGTTCCTGGCCAAGCTCCGCGGCCAAGCGTCCGCCTTCGCCCATGAGCTCGCCGCTCACCGGTAAAAGCTTGCCGTCCCGCACTTCGGCAAAGACCCATACGCCTTTATAGCCCGAAAGGTCGGGGATGGGTTCCTGGGCGATATCGGAATCCAGGGCTTCGAACTTGCACGCCGCCAGGCAGGCCCCACACTCGGTGCAGCGATCGGTGAGGCGGGCGAGCTTATCCTCGATCACGATGGCGCCGTAAGGGCAAGCCTTGGCGCACAACCCGCAGCCGGTGCAGTTTTCTTCGATTATCCATACAGCCATGATCTGGCCTCTCTATATTAGGTTCCGCTGGCTGAGCGCGCTGACCAGTTGGCGCGCCTGCTCGTCGGGCGAGCCCTCGAGCCATTCGGTTTTGCGTTCGCTTTTGGGGCTGAAGGTTTGCAGCACTTGGGTTAAAGATCCCCTGAGGCCCGTGGTCTTGGCCGGGGCTTCGATGTCGGCCGCGTCCCAGACTTGGATGGGTGCCTTGGGGCCGCAGGCCCACAGGAGACGGTCCACCATGGCCCAGCGCGGATCACAGGGCGCGTCCAGCACCGTAATCACCGCCGGCAGGGGGCAGGAAACCTTCTCCACGCCGCCGGCCACCTTGCGCACCGCGCGCAGGAAGCCGTCCTCCAGCTGGAGTTCCTTTACGTAGGTGATCTGGGGCCAGCCCAGATGCTCGGCCACCTGAGGTCCGATCTGGGCGGTGTCGCCGTCTATGGCCTGGCGGCCGGCGATCACCAGATCCAAAGGCGTCTCCGTCTGGACGCGCTCCAGGGCCTTGCCCAGGGTGTAGCTGGTGGCCCAGGTATCGGCGCCGGCGAAGTTGCGGTCGGTCAAAAGCACTCCCTGGTCAGCGCCCATGGCCAGGGCTTCGCTGATGGCGTCCACCGCCTGAGGCGGCCCCATGCTGAGCACCGTGACCTTGGCGCCGAGAGTGTCTTTTAAGATGAGCGCCGTCTCCAGACCCAGACGGTCGTCCGGGTTGATGATGCTCTCCACCCCCTCGCGGATCAGGGTGCCGGTTTTGGGGTCCAGCTTGATCTCGTGGGTGTCGGGCACCTGCTTTACGAGCACCGCGATGTTCATGTTGCTCTCCACTTGCGGCCGAAAGAGCTCACTGCACTTAGCGAACGCAGCCATGCCGCTTGGGGCTGATAAGGTCTTGATAAAAACTTAACGCCAGCTGCTCCGCTTGCGGTTAGATGATGCCTTGTTCCTGCAAATCGTTAAGCTCGGCCTGCTCAAAACCCAGTTGTCCGAAAACCTCGGCGTTGTGTTCGCCGAAGCGCGGGGGGAAGCTGAGTTCCCGGCCCCGCTCCTCCAAGAAGCTCGTGGAGTAGGGCGGCGGCGCCAGGGTTATTTCCAGGCCAGTCTTGGGGTCCTTGCTTTTGAGTAACATGGGCTTTACCAAGGGGTCGGCCACCAGTTCGGGGATGGTCTGGATCTTGGAAACCGGCAAACGGATGGCCTTTAACTTGGCGATCAGATCAGCGCTCTCAAGGCGGCTGGTGATATCGGCCATGGCCATGTTCAAATTTTCCACGTCGCGGTTACGGCCCAGGTTTTTCTCATATTCAGGCTTGTCGAGATGCTGGAACTCGGGGAGTTTCACCAACTCGGCCCATTGCCGGTCATTGCCCACGGCCAGGTAAATGAAACCGTCAACTGTGGGATACACGCTCACCGGCGAGAAGAATTGATGGGTATTGCCCCGCCGGGTGACTGGCACCCCAAAGCTGCTGCTCAGGGTGATGGGCACCGTAAGCCAACTCACGGTGGAGGCGAACATGCTTAGCTGCAAGGTGGCCCCCTCACCGTTGCGCTCGCGGGTAAATAGTGCCTTCATCAGCGCTCCGTAGGCGTGCTCGCTGGTGCCCATGTCGGGCAGGGGGATGCCCATGACCTGGGGCTCGCCTCCGACCTCGCCGGTCATTTCCATGAGCCCGCCCCGGGCTTGCAGGATGGGGTCGTAGGCCGCCTCCACGTGCTCCGGGCCGAAGCCGCTGACGCCCAGCCATATCAGCTCGGGTTTTATCTCTCTGAGCGTCTCGGGCGCGATGCCCAGCTTGGCATAGGAACTGGGCAGCTGGTTGGTGGCGAAAATATCTACATCCAGTTCCAAGATGAGGCGCTTCAACAGCTCACGCCCCTTGGCCTCGCCCAGATTCAGGGTGATCGCCTCTTTGCCGGCGTTGATGGGCAGGAAATACTGGTTCATGCGCTCTTCGCCGTCTATGGGCTCGCCCACCATGCGGTTGGGATCGCCGAATTTGGGATGCTCAAGGCGGATCACGCGGGCCCCGTCCATGGCAAGGCGATAGGTTAGGTAGGGCAGGACCGTGGCCTGTTCCAAACTGAGGATAGTGATTTCGCCGAATGGGTTCATTAAAATCCCTAAAGAAAGGCGCTAAATGCTTATATTGACGAAAAGCCTCAAGCCAGTTTAAGATGACTTCGATTCGGTATGCTGTATACAGTATGCGGAGATTATAGGTTGGGCCGATCAAGCATGTCAAGCGCCATTATCGCGGTAAATAGCATTTATTGGCCCTGAAGATGTAAGTGACTGATCATATAAAAAAGGTCCAGATAATTAGCGAATGACCGATATCGCCGGGTTAAAGCCTGGCGCCGGCCCCGCAAATGAATTCGGCCCCAAAGCCGGAGCAAAAGAGAGCGTGGAGAATGAGCCAAGATCGCAAGCTGTACCCCTCTGTGTTTAATCCTCTGCTACTGAAGCCCCAGCGGTCCTTGCCCAAGGAAATGGCGGTGATCGGCGCCGGCACCATCGGCCCCGACATCGGCTACTACTTGAAAAGCGCCTTGCCGGACACCACCCTGCACCTGGTGGATATTGCGGAAAAGGCCCTCAAGCAGGCCGAAGAGCGTCTGAACGGCTATGCCAACAAGGCGGTGGAGCGCGGCAAGATGAGGCCGGAGCAGGCACAGGCGGTCTTAAAGAACATCAACTACACCAGCGATTATCAGGCCATCAAGAACGCGGGGCTCATCATCGAGGCCGCCACCGAGGCCATTCCCCTGAAGCAGAAGATTTTCGCCCAGGTTGAGTCCATTGTAAGCCAGGACGCCATCATCACCTCCAACACCAGCTCCATCCCGGCCGACCGCATCTTCGGGGCCATACAAAAGCCCCAGCGCGCCACGGTGACCCACTTTTTCGCCCCGGCTTGGCGCAGTCTGCCGGTGGAGGTGATCGACTGGGCGAAGTCCGACCGCGAGGTGGTGGACTACCTTTGCTGGTTCTTCGCCCACACCGGCAAGGCCCCCATCATGACGGCCAACGCCATCTGCTTCATGCTGGACCGCGTCTTTGTCAACTGGTGCAACGAATCGGCCTATCTTTTAAACGAGGCCTTGGCCGCCCAAGTCGACAAGGTGGCCGAGGAATTCGTCTCTGCCGGGCCCTTCTTCGTTTTGAACCTGGCCAACGGCAACCCCATCATCGTCGAGGCCACCACCCTGCAGATGGAAGAGGGCGCGCATTACCAACCGGCCTCTATCCTGGCCTCGGTGCACCGCTGGCAGGTCCCCCGCCCGGGCGGCAAGGTGGAGGTGCCGGACGGCTTGAAAAAGACCATCCGCGACCGCTTGCTGGGCATCCTCTTTGCCCAGTCCTTTGACATCGTGGACCGCCAGATCGGCACCAAGGCCGACCTTAACTTCGGCTGCCAGGTGGCTCTGGGCTTCAGGCAAGGCCCCTTGGACGTGATGACCAGGCAGGGCGAGTCCGAGGTTAGCCGGATCATGGCCGCGTTCGCTAAGTCCCGGCCCGGCTTCCCCCAGCCCCAGGAGGCCCTGGCAAGCTATCTGGATTTCAAGCGCCACATCCTGGTGGACGACATGGAGGATGTCAAGGTCATCACCATTCGCCGTCCCCAAGCCATGAACGCGCTTAGCGACGAGGTCACCGACGAGATACTTGCGGTGCTGGCAGCCTTTGCCGCCGATCCCGCGGTCAAGGGATTCGTCATCACCGGCTACGGCAACCAGGCGTTTTCCGCCGGGGCCGACATCGGCAAGTTCCCCGCCATGCTGGGCGACGCCAAGGCCTCGGTGCAATACGCCCGCGACTGCGCCAAGGTGCAGGTGTTCATGGATCAGATGGAAAAGCCGGTGGTGGCGGCGGTGAATGGCGTAGCCTTGGGCGGCGGCTTGGAGGTGGCGCTGCGCTGCCATGGCATGGTGGCCTCGCCAAGGGCCTGTTTCGGCCTGCCCGAGATCACCCTGGGCATCCTGGCCGGCATCGGCGGCTGCATCGTGCCTTACCGCAAATGGCCCGCCGGCGCCAAAATCTTCCATGAGATGGTTTGCCTGGGTAAACAGCTTTCTGCCAAGGAAGCGGCCGAGATCGGCATGGTGGCCAAGCTGGTGGATGGCTACAGCGAGCTGATCGCGGCGGCGGTGGAAGAAGTGAACAGGTTGGCCGGCAATCTGCCCCGCATCCAGGAAGACGCCGTCGATCTGCCGGCAATCAAGCTGCCCGACCCGCCCATGTGCGGAAAGCTGCAGCTCAGCCGCCAGGCGGTGGAGATTGTGAAGGAAACCGTGGAGGCGGGAGCGGCGGCGGGGAGCCTGGCCGAAGCCCTGGAAATCGGCTACCGCGGTTTCGGCAAGATCGCCTGCACTGACGCGGCTAAGGAGGGCATCGCTGCGTTTCTGCAGAAGAGAAAGCCTGCATACAAGAAATAAGAATAGGGGCGGCGGTCAGGAAGGCCGGTTGACGCCTTTGCTTAAAATCCCCAAGCCCAGCTGGTGGTTGCCGGCTGGGCTTTTCTCGGCCAGGCGGAAAACTTTTGCAAAAAATTTCACTATGGTTGCAATAGGGTTGACCCGGAAGGGCCGAGTATTGCATTAATATGCGATAAATATGAAAAAATATCGATCATCATCCTTCGCGAAGACACAAGCTAATATGGTTCATTTCCAAGGCTGGCCCCCAAAAGATGGATTTGCCGCGCCCCCCCAAACATCCGGCGGCAGGCGTCTTTTGCTTTATCAGCCCAAGGGCGTTGCCAGGATAATGAATCGCCAAGAAACTCCGTCGCGCCCGTATGCCAATTCCGGCCGTCGACCGGCCCTCTGCGCCATGACAATTCTGGGGCCAAGCATTTGGCCGCCATGCCCAAAAGGCTTGGGCTGCGGCGTTTAGGGCGGCCGTTTCCCGACCACGTTCAGAAGGAGCCTTAATAATTTGCCCGTGCTCAGCGTGGAAAACCTTAGCCTCTCCTTCGGCGGCCTGTCGGTGCTGAACAGCGTCAGCTTTTCGGTGGAGGAGGGCGAAATATACGCGATCATCGGCCCCAACGGCGCGGGCAAAACCTCCATCCTCAACTGTGTGGGCGGCTTCTACAAGCCCGATCAAGGCAAGATCACTTTTAACGGCAGCGATATAACCAGATTTTCGCCGGACCGCCGCGCAGGTTTGGGGCTGGCCCGTACCTTTCAGAACATCGCCCTCTTCCGCGGCATGACCGTGCTGGACAACATCAAGCTGGGCGCCCACGCCCATCTCAAAACCGGCCTCTTGGGCGCTTTCACCTATTGGGGCAAGGCGCACGAGGAGGAGATGAATCTGCGCGCCCAGGTGGAGCGGGACATCGTTGACTTCCTGGAGATCGAGCATATCCGCAAATATCCGGTGGGGGCCCTGGCCTATGGCCTGCAAAAGCGGGTGGAACTGGCCCGGGCTCTGGCCATGCGGCCCAAGGTGCTTTTAATGGACGAGCCGGTGGCCGGCATGAACCTGGAGGAGACCGAGGACATGGCCCGCTTCATCCTGGACATCAAGGAGGAGCGCGGCGTCACCATCGTCATAATCGAGCACGACATGAACGTGATCATGGACATCAGCGACCGGGTGATGGTGGTCAATTTCGGCCAAAAGCTGGCCGAGGGCCGGCCTCAGGAAGTGCAGCACCACCCAG
>Ga0307423_1001616_pt1 | contig 13400 bp, 5 predicted proteins | sample SalMarWE160310MG_FD_202154 | JGI IMG/M metagenome (GOLD analysis project Ga0307423, IMG submission 202154) | Salt marsh sediment microbial communities from the Plum Island Ecosystem LTER, Massachusetts, United States - WE1603-10 | ecosystem: Environmental > Aquatic > Marine > Intertidal zone >...
CGCGTCCTCCTTGACTTCATGCGCTTTTGCCTCCAAGGCGTCTATTTCCGCGCTGAATTCCTCGAGCTGCTTCTTCAGTTTTGTTACAACTTCATCTTTGTTCAACATTTCGGTTTGCTCCTAAAAAGACGTTCGGCTTGCGAGGCCGACGAATGCCCCGGGGGATTTAAACGGTTACGACGAATCCTCACTGCCAGTAGAAATCCAGGCTGGATTGGCGCGAGCCGTCGATCGGAAGTATTGCTACCAAGCGAAGTCTCTTCATGTTAATCAACGACATGGTCTCTCTCCTGCCATACGGCACTAGCGCCGAGTGGAGCTCAGGATATTCCCCAGCCGGGCAGGCGTCTGTTCGCTGGCGTACGGAGCAATAACTGCGGTCGGAAACCGCGCTTTTCCCGCGCCGTTTAAAAAAATCTCAAGTAAGATCGGGCCGACTCCGCCGCGGAATGGCCGCAAGGCTACGGGCAGGGCACCGTTCCGGGGGTGGCCTCGGTCTCCGCCGGCGGCGCAGCCGTCCACAGCCGGACCAGGGTCAAGCCGAGCGCGAGTATCGGCGGGCCGATAAAGATGCCGATGAATCCAAAGGCGGCGACCCCTCCAAAGGCGCCCAACGCAATTAGCAACAGGGGCAAATGGCTGCCCTGGCTGATCAGGTAGGGTTTGACGAAGTTGTCGATGCCGCCGATCGCCAAGACGCCCCACAGGGCCATGAAAATCGCCCATCCCATGTTGCCCTGGTTGAAGAGCCAGAAAGCGGCGCAGCCCCAAATCAAGGGCGGCCCGAACGGAACCATGGAAAGGAAAAAGGTCGCCACGCCGAGCAGGAAGGCACCCGGCACGCCGGCAACGATGAATCCGGTCCACGCGACCAAGGCCTGGGCCAGCGCCGTGCCGAAAATACCGTTTACGACGCCCGCGACGGTACGCTGGATGCTTCTCAGCACATCCGTACCTATAGGTCCGGCAAACTTTTCCAACCCGATTCGGAGTGTCCCTACTAGGGCATCGCCGTCGCGAAAGAAAAAGAAACCGATGAATACGGCGAAGGTCATCTGCAGCAGGCTCTGGCCGATCGTCTTGCCGGCGAAGAGTAGGAAATCTTTGGCCGGCTCCAGCAGCCTGTGGAGCAGTGCCGCCGCCTCTTCGCGGCCGCCGGCCAGCCCCTGCCAGTATGCGTCGAGCTGCGTGCCGACGATCGGAATCTCCCTGAGCCAGACCGGCGCAGTGATCGGGCCGCGGTTCAACAACGTCCTGGCCGCCTCGACGATGGTCGTCACGTTGTCCGTGAGACGGACGGCAAGCAACGCCGAGGGTACGATCACCAGCACCATCAACAGCAGCACCATCGCCAACGCCGCCAGCGTGGATTTGCCGCGCAACAGCCTGCGCAGTCTTTCATACAACGGCCAAGTGGAAATGCACACCACCACCGCGAACAGAATGGCGGGAATGAATGGGAGCAGGACCCGGTAGCAGCCGACGACGACGATGCCGATCGCGGCCAGCTGCGCGAATTGCCGCAGACTTTGCTCCGTGGGCATCCCGCTCCTCACCTCGATCGATTACTCCTTTTCGACCTTCGCCGCGTCCTGGATGCGGTCACCCGCCTTTTCGATCTGCTCTCCGGCGTTTTCCACCCCCTGGTCTACTTTCTTGCCGGCCTGCTCCATGGGGCCTTCCTGCTTCTCGCAGCCGGGGAGTCCGATAAGCAACGCACTCATGATTGGGGCTGCACTGATGGCTTGAATGAGCTTCATGATTCATACCTCTTGCTGAATGTGATGAGCCTGGGAGCGTTGTATCGGCAAGTCATGCCGGTTAACGCTTCTCTTCGCCAAGATCGCATTGCAGACGTTGCAGGTTTTCGATGCTGGCTCCGACGGTTCGAGGTTACGGAGAATCTCCTTCGCCGTCTGTCTGCTGGCGTACATAGCCGGCTAGCGACCAGCCGCTGCGCCACCGGCTGTGCCGAGCCTGGAATGTTTGCCCTCGAACGAGCTGACCATGACCCGGGAGCTGATTGCCGAGATGCTCGGAGTGCGCCGCGAAGGCACCGTCACCGAGGCACCTGCCACAGGGTCCGACAGGTGCACTATGTGCGCTACCGCCCGGACGTTCGCCCGGTTTTGCGCCAAGCTGCGAAATACCAACCCGAGGAAAGCCGTTGGCTTCCGATCCGTATCCGGCGTCGCAATTGCGTCGTTGCCTTTCCGGGTGCCGCTTGCCGGTATTCCAAACCCCAGGAGAGCCCAGGTGCCGCCCACCAAACCCGACTCCGCCGCCAATCGTCTTCTCGCGGCCTTGCCGCGTAAAGACCGCCGGCGTTTTCTGGCGCGCTGCGAGCCGGTGGATCTGGTGTTTGCCGAGGTGCTAACGGAGCCCGGCGAGGGCGTTCACCACGTCTACTTCCCCACGGAGAGCTTCATCTCCCTGATCACGCCGGCCGACGGCTGCGCCAGCCTGGAGGTCGGGCTGGTCGGCGACGAGGGCATGCTCGGGGCATCCCTCCTGCTCGGCGTGGATGTAGCCCCGCTGCGCGCCTTGGTTCAGGGCCCGGGCCCGGCGCTGCGCATGGATGCGGCACCCTTTTGCCGCGAGCTCGATCAAAGCCTTGCTCTACAACGGGAGCTGAAGCGCTATCTCTACGTGGTGATGGGCCAGATCGCGCAAACCGCGGCCTGCACCCGCTTCCACATGGTAGAGGCGCGCCTTGCCCGCTGGTTGTTGATGACGCGTGATCGGGCACACGCGGACGCATTTCATGTCACCCACGAATTCCTGGCCTGCATGCTGGGCGTGCGTCGCGTCGGCGTCACCAAGGCCGCCACCGCGCTGCATGATCGCGGACTGATCCGCTATCGCCGCGGGGATGTCACCATTATCGACCGCGTTGGCCTGGAGGCCGCTTCCTGTGGATGTTACGCCTCCGACAAGGCCGCCTACGCCCGGATCATGGGTTAGCCCAAGGTTGACATTCGAGCTCGCAATCTGTCGATCGTACAGACCCGCTGAATTTATTGTACGCCGGGACATGTCTTGTCGTCATACACGAAAACCCGGTCCAGAAAATGCGAGCACCCCAAATTGTCTCGATCGAGCTGGATGCGTCTTAACTCTTTCGTGTGTTGGACGCAGTAGCAACACCTCGATCCGCTTTCCGGCAGATATTGCGAATTGCAGTCGTAACTACATCGCGTTACTCGTGACCACTCGCTGCAATTCTTTCGTTCCCACTTCGATTTGGCTTCACCGTATAGCCTATCGAGTTGTTCACACTCGAATCTAACCTTCTCGTTGTCAATCTCGAGAACGCTTCCTTTGTTTCTGCAGAACTGCTCGAAGCAATAGCCGCGTGCATTCCTTGCCGCTTTGATGCTCTCGACACTCCTTATTTCTTTTAGACACTCATAAAATGTGCTGGGCTTGGGAAACCAACCCGTTTCCCCGGTGACCGGGACCAACAACGAAAAACCACAAAATAGCACGAGAACAAACCGATTCGCTGAAGATGAGCAGAGCATGGAGAACACCGCTATGGCAGGGCCGTCGAGAATTCAAGGAGAGGAAGACGCTGGCTATAGCTCAAGGGTCTTGAGGAGCTCCATGAACGGTCCTTTCAGATCGGGATGTTTCAAGCTTTGTTTTACGGTCGCGGTCAGATAGCCGAGCTTCGAGCCGCAGTCGTAGCGCTTACCTTCGAATTCGTAGGCAAGCACGGTCTCATCTGCCAATAGCAAGGCGATCGCATCGGTCAACTGAATCTCACCACCCGCGCCCCGCGGAATGCTTTCCAGTTTCTCGAAAATGGCCGGCGTCAATATGTAACGCCCTATCACCGCTAAATTGGAAGGCGCCTGGTCGGGCTGGGGCTTTTCGATGATCGCATCGATCGCGCTTAGACGCTCACTGATGGCAGAAACGGCGACAATGCCATAGCTACCGGTTTCCGAGGGCTGTACTGTTTGAACGCCGAGCACGCTACATTGCCGATCATCGAACACTTTTAGCATTTGCGCCAGACAACCTGATCGCTCGGCGTCGATCATGTCGTCGGCAAGAACAACGGCGAAAGGTTCATCGCCGATGACGGCCTTGGCGCAGGCCACAGCGTGACCCAGGCCCAAAGCTTCGGCTTGCCGAATGTACACGCAAGTAACATGAGGCGGCACAATGTGTTGGACGATGCTCAAATTCTCCGTCTTGCCGCGACTGGATAACTCGGCCTCCAATTCATAGGCCTTGTCGAAATGATCCAATATGACGCCTTTTCCGCGTCCGACGATGAATACCATCACATCGATACCCGCCGCCACGGCTTCCTCGAGGGCGTATTGAATCAGCGGCTTATCCACCACGGGCAGCATTTCCTTGGGACTGACCTTGGTCGCCGGCAAGAACCGGGTACCCAGGCCGGCAACCGGGAAGATTGCCTTGCTGACGACTTGTTTTCCTTTTTTCAACGGAAGTTTCGAAGGCAGGTGAGCCGCCGATAACGCTTCCAACATGCCAGGTTGCTCGGCAAGCTGTTGCCTTTGGGTCGGCGTCAATTGTGCGACCTGTTCGAGTAACCCCTGAAATTCTGCTGTGTTCATAACGCCACCACCAGGTCTCCGAAGTTGTGTCGCGGTGCTATCGAGCAGTGCGAATCCGCCCCCTGCCGTCGGCTCAGGCCTGAATACAGGCACCGCCCGCCGCACAAATTGTCACCGCGACCGAGTGTTCCTGGCGGTCGTCAACCAGGGGAATCGCCTTGTCGCGAAGCTCGACGCCATCGACCGTTATGCTCGTCACGCCGCACACCCCATCGTCGCCGGACCGGGTTTGCGAGACGGCGATATGGTAGACCGTCTCCCGGAAACGGTAGTGGATCTTCAACCCGCCCCAGTGCGCCGGCAGGCAGGGTGCGATATCCAGTCTGTCCACTTCCAGCTTCAGGCCCAGCAGGGATTCCAGGATGAGCCGGTACATCCAGCCGGCCGAGCCGGTGTACCAGGTCCAACCGCCGCGGCCGGTGTGGGGCGCGACCGCGTAGACGTCGGCCGCCATGACATAGGGCTCGACCTTGTAAGTCGCGATGGCCTCTTTCGATTTCGCGTGGTTGGCTGGGTTGATCAGGGTGGTGAGCTCCCAGGCGCGCGGACTGTCGCCCAAGGCGGCGAACGCCATGGCCGCCCAGACGGCGCCGTGGGTGTACTGGCCGCCGTTCTCGCGCACGCCCGGCACGTAGCCCTTGATGTAGCCCGGGTCCAGATCCGACCGGTCGAAGGGGGGATCGAGCAGTTGGATGAGGGCGTGCTCGCGCCGTACCAGCCGCTCGTCCACGGCCTGCATGGCCCTGCGCGTACGTTCGGCGTCGCCCGCACCCGATAGCACTGCCCAGCTCTGCGAGATCGAATCGATTTGGCACTCACTGTTGTCGGCCGATCCTAGTGGCGTGCCGTCGTCGAACCAGGCTCGGCGATACCAGGCGCCGTCCCAACCGTGCGCCTCGAGATTCGCGCCCAAGCGCTGGCCTTCGGTCGCGCAAACCTCGGCAAAATCTTGATCGCCATGCTGGTGTGCCAGCGCGCCGAACTGCCGAAGCACTTCGTAGAGGAAGAAGCCGAGCCATACGCTCTCCCCTTTGCCCTCGATGCCCACCCGGTTCATGCCGTCGTTCCAGTCGCCGGAGCCGATCAGCGGCAGGCCGTGGGGACCGAACCCGAGCCCGCGCTTGATTGCCAACACGCAATGCTGGTATAGGCTCTCCGCGACTTCGGAGCGGCCGGGCAGATCGTAGTAGGAATCGTCGTCCGGGTTGAGCGGGCGGCCTTCCAGGAACTGAACAGGCTCATCCAGCACACCGGTGTCGCCGCTGCTCAGCACATACCGGCAAGTGGCCAGGGCGAGCCACAGGTAATCGTCGGAACAATGGGTGCGCACGCCCCGTCCCGAGGGCGGATGCCACCAGTGCTGGACATCCCCTTCCCGAAACTGGCGGCCCGCACACAGCAGCAGTTGGGCACGCAGCAGCCGCGGCTCCGCGTGGACCAGCGCCATGGCGTCCTGCAATTGATCGCGGAAGCCGAAGGCGCCGCCCGATTGGTAATAGCCGCTACGCGCCCATAGGCGGCACGCGATGGTCTGATAGAGTAGCCAGCCGTTGGTCAGCACATTGAGCGACTCGTCCGGCGTCTCCACCTGGACCGCGCCGAGGGTGTGGTTCCAGTACTGCCAGACCGCTTCCAACGCCCGCCGTGCGGCGTCGGCGCCCCGGAAGCGATGCACCAACCGGTTGACGTCGTTGCCACCGGGTATTCCCCCCAGGCCGAGCCTGAAGACGATCTCCCTCTCCTGCCCGTCCGCCAGATCGAAGCCCACCTGGATCGCGGCGCAGGGGTCAAGACCGGCGCCCAGCCTACCGGACAGGTGGGTGCGCGCCATTACCGCCGGATGCTCCAGGCTGCCGTTGCGTCCGATAAATTCGGCGCGGTCGCAGGTGATGCTCCGGTTCGGGTCGTCCACGTCGAAGAAGGCGACCCGGTCGGGAAACTCGCTGTTGTAGGGGTTGTGCGCGTAGAGCGTGCCGCTGTAAGGATCGACCTCGGTGATCAGGTGCATGGCCCACTTGGGCCGCAGGTCGCCGAGCAACCATTCCACGTACCCGGTCGCGGAAAGCCGGCGTGGCCGCCCGGATGTGTTGCGCACCTTGAGCACGGAGAACTTCACCGCTGCATCCACCGCGACGTAAACCCACAGCTCCGAGCGGATGCCGTGCTCGATGTGCTCGAAGACGCTATAGCCGAAGCCGTGCCGGCTGAGGTATGGCGTCGCGCCGCGCCGGGGCAGCGGTGTCGGCGACCAGAACTGCCCGCTCTCCTCGTCGCGCAGGTAAAATGCCTCGCCGCTCGCGTCGGTGAGCGGGTCGTTATGCCATGGCGTGAGGCGGAATTCATGGGCGTTCTCGCCCCAGGTATAGGCCTGGCCGCTCTCCGAGATGACGCTGCCGAAGGCGGGATTGGCCAGTACGTTCACCCAAGGCGCCGGGGTGAGCTGTCCGGGCATGGTGGTGATGACGTACTCGCGGCCGTCCCGGGTGAACCCCCCGATCCCATTGGCAAGGATCAGGTCGCGCCGTGGTGCTTCGAAAGCGGCGGGAGCCTCGGCCTGGCGGGGCCGGCTGGGCTTGAGGCGCGGCACGTGCACCCGCGGCAGATCAGGACGGTTGACCTGGTCCGCCAGGGTCCCCCGGCTATCGCTGAGGATGACGCGTGCGACGGTCTGGAACAGGGTGCGATCTTCCTCCGAGATCTGCTCCACCGAGCGCACGAAGATGCCCCCCGGCCGGTCCATCGTCTGGGTTTCTTGGCCCACCGCCACCAGACCCAGAATCTGGTCCTGCAGTACTTGCCTATAGCCGGCACGGTCTTCGTTCCAGATCACCAGGTCCACCGCCAGTCCCTTCAGACGCCAGTAGGCGTGGGCCTGGATGAGCTGGCGCACAAGCTCGATATTGGCGAGGTCACCGATACGCACCAGGACGATGGGCAGGTCGCCGGAAATGGCATAGCCCCACAAGCCGGATTGCCCGCGGCGGTTACGCATGAGCAGGCTGCGATCGGCGCGCAGTGCGGCGTGGGCGTAGAGGATCGAGTTGGCCAGGCGCCCGTAGAGCTGCGCTTCTGCATCGGTCGCATTGATCTGACGCAGCACCACCTGGGCGTGGGTCCAAGCCAGGTCGAAGACGCGGTCGGCGAGACCGCGATCGCGGTATTTCTCCGCCAGGCCCAGGGCCGCATCGCGGCTGTCGCCGATGCCGTAGACCAGGTCCAAATTGGCCGATTGTCCCGGCTCGAGGCTGATCCGGGAGCGGATGGCCGCCACCGGGTCCAGCACGGAGCCCTGGCCGCCGGACAGCCCCGCGCGATCGTCCATCACCAAGGGAGCGGCCAGCGTGCGGCCGCGGCCGATGAAGCGCGAACGGTCCGTCTCGTAGGAAAGCTCGTCGGCGTCGGCGTCGTGCACGGCCATCAGGTGAAACATCCAGGGTACCGGCTCGTCGCGCGAGCGGGGCCGGCGGGTGCAGAGTATGGTGCGGCGGTTCTCCACGATCTCGGTCTGCACGAAGAGGTTGCTGAACGCCGGATGCTGGGCGTCGGCGGCGGGGGGCGCCAGCACCACCTCCGCATAGCTCGTGACCTCGAGCGTCCGGCGCGCGGAGGAACGGTTGGTGATGCGCACCCGGCGCAGCTCGATGTCGTCTTCCGGCGATATTGCGATCTCGGTATGGGTATCGAAATCGCCGTCGCGGCGACGGAACTCCGCGCGCCCCTCCGAGAAGATCGCCTCGTAGTGCTCCGCGTGCCGCAGGGACGGTTGGTAAGCGCTCGACCAGGTCGCGCCGCTGTTCAGGTCGCGCAGGTAACAAAAGGTACCCCAGTGGTCGCGGGTGCCGTCCTCGCGCCAGCGCGTCACGGCCAGGTCCTTCCAGCGGCTGTAGCCGCCGCCGGTGTGGGTGACCATGACGTGATAGCGGCCATTGGACAACAACTGAGCTTCCGGGACCGGCGTGTCGGGCCTGTCCAGCACGCGTATCGGCATCGGCGGTGTGCCCGCGCTGGCTCGGGTGCCGGCCTGAATGCCGATCAGCTCGGCGGTGTGGACAAAGAATGCCGAGGCCCTGGGGATGCGCTCCTGCAGCAACAGCAGCGTGGCCTGGAACAGCGGGTCGGAGGCGAAGCGCTTCTGCATCGGCCGATCCACCAACACAGCGTCCAGGGCGAGCAGGCTCATGCCCTGGTGATGGGCCATGTAGGAGCGCACCAAGGCATGGGACTCGCCGCGCCTTTGCCGTCCCGGGGTGTAGTCGATGGCCTCATGAAAGCCGAATCGCCCTTCCGCCCCGGCGGCGGAGAGCCGTTGCAGATTCCGGCAAGCCGCTTCCGGGGCCACCATCAGCGCGAGCGCCGAGGCATAGGGCGCGACCACCAGGTCCTCGGCGAGCCCGCGTTTCAGCCCCAGGCCAGGCACGCCGAAGGCGCGGTACTGGTAGTTGAGGTGCACGTCCACCAGGTTGTAGCCGGATTCCGACATACCCCAGGGCAGCCCGTGCTGCTGGCCGTACTCGATCTGCCGCGCCACCGCCGCCCGGGCGGTCTGGTCGAGCAGCGTGTGCTCGTAGGTCGGCATCACCAGTTGCGGCATCAGATACTCGAACATGGAGCCGCTCCAGGACAGCAGGATCGGCTCACCGCCAGCGCTCGTGCGCAGGCGACCCAGGGCGAACCAGCTCTCCTGGGGCAACTGCCCCTGGGCGATGGCGACGAACACGGAAAAGCGGGCTTCCGACGCCAGCAGATCGTAGTAGCTCGCGTCCCGACGCCGCTCGTCCAGGTTGTAGCCGATGCTCAGCAAGCGCGATGCCTTGTCGTACAGGAAGCCATAGTCCATGTCCGCGAGCTCGCCGGCTTGCACCGCCAGGTGTTGGATCGTGGCGATGCGGGCTTGGGCACGCTCGCTGCCTGTATCGACGTGCCGGCGCAGGTCGGCCGGCCATGCGTTCTGTTCCGGCGTCGCCCCCGCCTCCGACCGGCTCCCGAGGCGGGTCGACAGCGTCGCCCCCAGCCCCGCCAGGGCGCGCAGGGTCGGGATGGCGTTGACTTCAGGAAGCTCGCCGATCCCCTCCGGGGCCTCGGGCAGACCGCTCCATGGCGCGAGAAACGCCAGCTCGTCGCACGCCGCCCGGCACTGCCGGGCGAGCGCTCCGGCCCACCAACCTGCCTCGGTTTCGGGCACCTGCGCGAAATCCTCCAGCACCGTCTCGGTGGATCGCGCGAGCAAGTCCAGTAGCCGTCGCGTCGCCGAAAGCGTCGCGGGCCGCTCAGCGCACGCGGAATCGACGACCTTCCGCAATTGGGCCAGCGGGGCGGGAGGGGGGTTGCCCGCGGCCGCTTCCAATATTCGGAGGGTGTCGTCCAGGCCATCCAGCCAGCGGGTCTCCAGGATCGGGCGATCGAGCAGCGCTGTCAGACCCGGGCGCAAGGTCAGCAAATGGCCCGCCAGGTTGCCGCTGTCCACCGTCGAGATGTAGACGGGGTGCAGCGGCCGTAGCGATTTGGTGTCGTACCAGTTGTAGAAATGGCCTCGATGGCGCTCCAGCCCCGCCATGCTCTCCAGCGTGCGGGACGTGCGCTCGATCAGCTGCCCGGCGGGGATGTAGCCGAAGTCGTACGCGGACAGGTTCGCCAGCAGCGCCAGCCCAATGTTGGTGGGCGAGGTGCGGTGAGCCAGGGTGGCCCTCTGGTATTCCTGGTAGTTGTCGGGGGGCAGCCAATGGTCCTGCGGGCCGACGAAGGTGTCGAAAAACGCCCAGGTCTTGCGGGCGATCCCGCCGAGAAATCGGGTCTGCTCGTCCGTCAGCGGGGCTTCGCGGCGCGCCACGGGCAGGCCGATCCACCAGGCGATGGCGGGGGAGGCGAGCCATAGGATCAGAAACGGGCTTGCCACCAGCAGCACAGTCGGATTCGCCGCCGCCAGGAATACTGCCGTAACCGTGGCCAGCGCGGGGGCGAGCCACATGGCGCGGAACGAGGCGGCGAGATCGGTGCGGCTCAGTCGTTCCTGGTCGCCGGAAGGATTCCACTCCAGAAGCCGCCGGTGCGTGATCAGCAACCGCCAGAGGGTGCGCAGGACCGCATCCAGGCCGTAGAACGCCTCATGGGGGAGGGTCACCAAGGCAAAACCCGTCTGGGCGAAACGCTGGCCGGCAGTGCGGACGACGGCGGCGAGATGCTGGACCGTGCGCATTTCCTCCGGCTTGCGGAGCACGTCCGGCAGGACGGCCAGCACGGGTGGGATCAGGAGGACGCCGAGCACCGCCAGGGTCCAGAAAGCGGCCGACGAAAGCACTGTCCAGCCCAGCAGCAAGAGCGACGTCAATGCTGCCGGCACCAGGCTGCGGCGCAGATTGTCGAGCAGCTTCCAGCGCGACAGCGCCGACAGCGGGTTTCTTCGGCGCCGCCCGTCGGGCCCGGGTACCCGGGGGAACAGCCAGCCCGCGAGCTGCCAGTCGCCACGGATCCAGCGGTAGCGGCGGTTGACGTCGGCACCGTAGCGGGCCGGGTATTCCTCGTGCAGCTCCACGTCGCTCAATAGCCCGGAGCGGGCGTAACAGCCTTCCAGCAGGTCGTGGCTGAGGATCCGGTTCTCGGGAAAGCGCCCCTCGAGCGCCTGTTCGAAGGCGTCGACGTCGTAGATCCCCTTGCCGATGAACGAGCCCTCCTGGAACAGGTCCTGATAGACGTCGGAGACGGCACGGGTATAGGGGTCGATGCCCGGCTCACCGCCGAGTAGGCGCGCATAGCGTGACTGGCTGGTGGCGGACAGACTGGCGCTCACCCGCGGCTGCAGGATGCCGTAGCCCGTGCGCACCCGTTCCAGGGCCGCATCGTAGACGGGACGATTCAGCGGGTGTGCCATGGCACCGACGAGCTGGCGCGCGGCGTCGCGCGGCAGTTGCGTGTCCGTGTCCAGGGTGATCACGTATTTCACGCCGGCGAGGACCGCGGTCGCGCCGACCACCAGGGAGAAACCGTCGCTGTTGCCCTCCCGCAGCAGGGCGTTCAGGTCCGCCAGCTTGCCGCGCTTGCGCTCGTAACCCATCCAGATCCGGTCGTGGGGATTCCAGCGGCGCGGGCGATGAAACAGAAAGAAGACATCGTTCCTGCCGCCCGCGTATTGCGCATTCAGGGCCTCGATCCGCTCCCGGGCAAGCTCCAAGAGTGGCTTGTCCTCGGCCAACGTCTCCTCGGCTGCGTCGCCGAAGTCGGTCAACAGGCCGAAGTACAGGCTCGCGTCGCGATTGGCCAGGAACCGCACTTCCAGCGCCTCGACCAGGTGCTCGACGTTGTGCGCACTGGTGAGCATGGTCGGGGTCACGACCAAGGCGCGCGACGCGGTTGGGATGCCCGTGGAGAAGTCCATGCGCGGCAACGCACGGGGCGCCGTCAGCAAAGTAGCCAGCCAATTCACCAGCGCGACCGCGAGCTGGCCGGTGGCCACCAGGGCGAGGATACCCAGCGGCGCCAGTACCCAATCGGCCGCGCCGTCCGCCTGTGCCACTGCCAATACGCCACCCGCCAGGAGCACCGTGAGCAGTGTGATCGCGCCCGTATACAGCAGCAGGGGAGAGCGGCTTGCCGCGCGCCGGAGCGCTGCGGCCGGGCGGAGGCGCGCCCCACTGGCCCTTTCCAGGTCGGGTAGTCCACGGTCCACCAGATAAAAGCCCACATGCGCCCTTCTGTCGTTGCCCCCGCGGCGGGCCGCGCCGGCCTGCGCCAGCTCGATGGCACGGCTGGCCACCGCTTCCTCCGAGAGTCCGCTCGTCTTCGCGACCTCCTCCACGATGTGGCGGTAGCGGTCACGGCTGGCGAAATCCATCCCGGCGTAGGCCGCGCCCGGGTCGGAGCGCAGGGTCTGATCGACGACGCTCATGGCCTCGACGAACGCGCGCCAGTCCATCGTGCCGAGATTGCGCAGACTACCGATGCTGTTGCTGATGGAGACCTGATCGGCGGCCTGCTGCTGGTTGCCCGACCGTACCAGCTGCTCGATGCTCAGGCCCGACTCGGCCAGTTGCTGCTCGATCCAGGTCAGCGGCATGGCCAGGGCGGGCCCGTGTCCCTGCAGGCGGCGTGCAAGCTCCGACACGAAGGGCGTTGTCATGGGCGGATCCGAGCGCACCATGTCCGCGATCATCAGGATCAGGTTCTTCGGATCCCGGTGGGCGATCTCCGTCAGCTTTCTCGCCCAGGCGACGGCCAAATCCAGGTCTTTCCTGTCGGCGGCGATACGCATTGCCACGCGGCGCAGATTCTCGATCAGCGCCAGACGCAGCATGATGGGGATGGCCCACAGCTCGCCCAGTCTGAGCGGCGAGACCGTCTGGTAAGCGGCGACGAAACGGCTGAGGCCGTCCGGATCCACCCGTCCGTCGCCGTGGGCGATCGTCTCCAGAGCGATGTCGTACACGCGCGGCAGCCCGGCCGAAGCGCCCTCGGCCAGGGCCGGCAGCTCCCGGCTGTAGCCCTTGGGCAGGTGGCCCCTGGCCGTGCGGATCTGTTCTTCGACGAGATGGAAGTTATCGAGCAACCATTCGCCGGCGGGGGTGATCTGGTCGCTCGCCGCGGCCGCCGACATCAACCGGCGGCTGGTCGCGATCAGGACCCCCTCGTTCGCGGCCAGCCGCGACAACAGCTGATCCGGCACACGCCCGGTCCTCACGCGGTGGGCGGACGCAAGGCGCACGCCGTGCTGCTCCATCTGATCGGCGCTGAACAACTCCGCGCGCAGCGGCGGCTCGTCGTCGAAAGGCATCCCCGGCGCTATAGTTGCCCCCGGACCTGCTCGTGTCAGGCGTA
>Ga0307423_1001617_pt1 | contig 13400 bp, 12 predicted proteins | sample SalMarWE160310MG_FD_202154 | JGI IMG/M metagenome (GOLD analysis project Ga0307423, IMG submission 202154) | Salt marsh sediment microbial communities from the Plum Island Ecosystem LTER, Massachusetts, United States - WE1603-10 | ecosystem: Environmental > Aquatic > Marine > Intertidal zone >...
CAATGAAGGCGGACAATGGCGTGGGTATTTGAAGCCGTAACGATTTCGACTGCCTTGGTCCCTTTATTAAACTTATCATTTATTTTTGGAGCGTTTCGGATGGCATGCTTAGGTGTCAGGAGAGCCCTGACCAATATTTTTTCTATGTAACCAAGCTTTCTCAGACGCACGGACTCGAACGCGGCCCTGTAAACCGCCATGTCGTCTCCCGTGGCTTTTTTGGTCTGTGCAATAACATGCTTAGTCAAGTCTATGCTGATCCAGTTATTTGGATCTGTTAGAAAGACTTCTGGATCATTCCCATCAGGAACCTGGTCCCTTACGGCGTCCCAGAGAAGGTGAAGGTTCTCTGGATTCTTGGCTCGCACGTAGTCCACAAACGCTTTCGTATTGAAACAACTGACTTGTGGTTTCATATGCAAAAACCCACCAGGCGTTGGATTGATGTACCCAGAACAGAAAGGATATTGCACTGATATATACTTACTGAAGCCAAGAAAAGCAAGGAATACTTAATAGTTCTGTGTTTCGTGCTTCGCAACACGGCCTTCAGGTGCGTCTGGACACACGCAACCTGAGTCTCTGGATTGGGGACTGAGATCGTTAAATGGTCATCTGAACAGACAACGTTGTGTTTGCAAAAAAGTTGCCAAATCTCTAAATAAAGGTCTCAGAATCGCTGGCCATACTATATATGGAAGTGTACTGTTTGCCGAGAAGCATATTTTGGTAGACTCATAGAGAGGCGAACGGGCACAAAAAGAGCTACGACACATTTTTTTTGACAAGGCGTCAAAAATATGTTAACAATCCGACCGTTAATGCATGACTTTTGACTTTTTTCCCCTTCTCCCAAATCGAACCAAAAAAATTAGAACTCGACACGCAAGAGCTTAGGTGCAGCCGGCGGCTAATCCTATTTGTTCTGTGTGGTGAGGAGGACTGTATGGGCAGTTTCGTACAGGCCCTGCCAGCCAGCTCTCTCAGGAATTGGCGGAAACGGCTCAGGTTTCGCTTCAGCTTAGACCTAAGCAAGTTCCTGCAGCTGAAGTTTAACCTTTTTCTCTTGTCCGTCTGGCCCGTCTGGTGCACGAGGGCATACATTTGGACTCTCGCAAGGCTTTATTTTTTCTTCAGGCCGGGATACGTGGAGACTATTCGCCACAATGTGGCGAGGGTTTTGAATGGGCGTTCCCCGGATGAAGTCGACAAGGTTGTTCGAGACGTTCTAAGAGGGGTGATCCGGCACTATCAGGAAAAGATGTTTAATGGCTTTCTTGCGATGCCCAAATTCAGGAAATTGCTCTCTTCGAATGTTGTTTTTGATGGGTATGAGAGGGTGTTACAAGACGCTCTTAAAGAAGGCCGGGGCGTTATCATAGCCAGTGGTCATTATGGGGGTCTGGAGTTTCTTCCCATCTACCTCGCCGTCAGAAAATACCAGACTGTGACGCTGGCGAAGTTTAAGACCGAAAAGTTGAAAAACATCATTGTTCCGCGAGCAAATGGCGACGGGCTCGATATTGTCGTCCCTGATAACGGAACTAATGTGTTTCGCGAGGCCAGCAAAGCGCTGAGCGAGAACAAGATATTTGTGACACAGTGCGACGAAGTGGACGCATGGCATGCAGATCGGAATTCGATCATGGAATTCTTGGGCAGAGAGATCCATCCTGACAGAATGCTCAACGTCCTGTGCAAGAGAACAGGGGCTGTTCTTCTTTTTGGGGTGCTTCAAAGAGAAAGCAAGGGCAAGTACAGGCTGTTATTACACCGTGTGCCCGATCAACCGAACGGTGAGCCATCGAGTGTTCGAGCCCTCAAGCTCCTTGAGAATTATATCTATCAGAACCCCGAACAATGGTATGAATGGAAAAAGTACCACAAGTTCGGCTATGCAGCCTAAATACCCCCGAGAACAGGGATTGACACATGCTCTAAGGTGCTTTAGACATCTTGCATGATCCTCTCCTTTCACCCACGCGTCAAAGCAGATATCAATCTTCGACTTCCTGCACGCGACCTCTTCCCCGACAAAGAGGCCGGGCTAATCAGCTCGGCCAGGGCCATTGTGGTGACGCAAAGTATCAAGGCTCACCAGTACGAATTCTGTCGCAGGCGCTGTTCTCACATTTTTCCTGACTATACCCACCGATTTGGATTTGAAGGAAAATACGCCAACGTCAGACTCTTCAGAAGATTTAAGGCCCCTCATCCTGAGAGCGTCTGCTATGAATCTGTAGAAGACTTTGAGTCGCGTCATTTCCAACACCACGAGCCTCTTATGCCCTTTCCCTTCGTTTTGAAAGGAGACTGCGGCGGTGGGGGCTGGGCGGTTTTTCTTGTCAGCGACTCCACTGACCTGAAGGCGCGGTTGAGGATCTTAAACGACGTTCGCCTGCACCCGACAAGACGCTTCATCGGACAGGTCTTTGTCTCACACGGGGGAAGAGACCTGCGGGTAGTCGTGATCGGGAACACCATCAAGGCTTACTGGCGCTGCCAGCCCCGGGAAGGAGAGTTCCGAAATAACGTGGGTCGCGGGGCAACCATCAATCGGGACTTAGACCCAGTACTCAAGGACAGTGGGGTGGGGTGTGTGAGAGAATTTTGCAGAAAAACCGGTATTGATTTGGCCGCTTTTGATGTGCTTTTTGATCGCAGCGCGGCGGATCCTGAGCCACTCCTTTCAGAAGTCAACTTTTTGTTTGGCCGCAAGGGTTTGGGTGGTTCACCACGCTTCTATGACCTGCTGAACGAGGCGGTGCAGCATTGGATCGCCGCCCTCTCTTAACCTTCAACGTTGCAACATTAGGGGTGACATGCCTTAGAGCTTGGCACCTCGTTCGGGAAGGAGAATCTGTTTTCTGACTTCCGCAAGCCCATGCGCGAGATCTCGGGTTGCCGCGATTGACGAAATTGTCAGGAGCCCTTTAAGCGGCCAATCAATTGTTCAAGATCAGCGTCGCTGTAAAACTCGATTTCAAGCCTACCCCGTTTCCCCCGCCGAATAATGCGCACCTTGGTCCCAAGATGCCGGCTCAGATCATCAGCCAAGGTCTCCACGTAGATGTCCTCCGATGTCTTGGACTTGACCTTGGAATCCCCAGTCTTTCGTTCTTTGAGTCTTTTGACCAATGCCTCGGCCGCCCGCACAGAGAGATTCTGGGAGACGATTTGCCGCCACGCCCTTTTTTGCTGGGCTGCGGTCTCCGCACCAAGAAGTGCCCTCGCATGGCCCATTGTCAGAGTGTTATTGATAATATCAGCCTGGATCGGTTTGGGCAGGTTTCGAAGTCTCAGGAAATTAGCCACAGTGGAACGATCCTGTCCCACGCGCTTGGCTACATCCTGCTGGGTGATGCCAAACTCCTTCATAAGGCGGTAATAGGCGTTGGCCTTTTCCAACGGATTCAAATCCTCGCGCTGAACATTTTCAACAAGCGCCATCTCAAGCACTTCCGCGCCGGTTACATCCTTGACAACCACCGGAACCTGCTTGACTCCCGCCAGGCGCGCTGCACGCCACCGCCGCTCGCCGACAATCAGTTCGTAACCGGAGGCAACACTGCGAACAACAAGAGGCTGAATAATTCCTTGTTCTCTGATGGAGCTTGCAAGATCCTCCAGTTCCTTTTTGGCCAAACGCAGCCTTGGCTGATAAGGGCTTGGTCGAAGGGAATCGATGTCGCAGAGGAAAAGAGTTCCTGATTCCAGATCCGATGTGCCCATATCGGGTATGAGGGCATCCAGGCCCCGACCGAGCGCCTTCTTTTTAGGCATATTGACTCCTCCGACCGTTGATGATTTCTTTCGCCAGGGCCAAATAGCTCTGTGCCCCCTGGGACGTTATGTCGTAAAGAAGTATGGGTTTCCCAAAACTCGGGGCCTCTCCCAATCTCACGTTTCTCGGGATACGAGTCTCAAAAACAAGATTTCTGAAGAACTTCTCAGCCTCCTCGGCAACCTGATGGGAAAGGTTATTTCGCTTATCGAACATTGTTAGAAGGACCCCTTCAATCCGCAACCCAGGATTCAAGTGTTTTTTAATTCGTCTGAAGGTTTGAACCAGCTGACTCAAACCTTCCAGGGCATAGAACTCACACTGCAGCGGAATCAACAATGCGTGGGCTGCCGTCAGGGCATTTACAGTCAGGAGGTTTAAAGCGGGGGGACAGTCAATGAGGATAAAGTCGTATTGGTCAACAAGGGGTTTCAAAAGGTCTTGGAGCAACGTTTGCCGATTAGGATGTGAGATCAACTCCACTTCAGCGCCTACCAAGTCGATGTTCGAAGGCAAGACTTTGAGATGATCGAGCTGTGTGTTTAGGACGAGACTCTCAACAGGTGCATCCTGCAATAGACCGTGATAAAGACTTTTAGAAAGCTCAGCCTTGTTGATACCCACGCCGGTGGTGGCATTTCCCTGCGGGTCACAGTCAACAAGAAGGATTCTTTGTTCGGCCACAGCAAGGGACGCACCAAGATTGACAGCGGTGGTGGTTTTACCCACGCCTCCTTTCTGGTTGGCTATGGAGATGATATGACTCACGGGAGAATTTTTGCTATCACCTTCCTGGGAGCGGGTGGCCCAAAATTTTGACAGAGAACAGCAAGAACTTTCTACCATAAAATCAATCTTTTTCAAAGACATTACAGGAGTATCGGTAAGGATGCTTCCGCAGGTTTCCCTTGATTAATGTCCTGTATCTGATTATGTTAATAAAAAAAGTGCACTTAGCTGTATTCATAGAGAGTTTCTGTCGGGGCCACCGAACATGCATCTCCCAAAAAAGTTAGCCGTAGCGCTTCTGGTAGCACTCATTTCCGTGTCTATTGTCTCTTCGACATATGCGTTTCCCTTGTCCCATGCCTACTTAACGCCTAAAGAAGAAGGAGAGCTTGGTGACAAGCTCATGCTTTACGTAAAAGAGCACTATGAGTTCATTCGTGATCCATTCATTGTGGACTATGTGAACAGGGTAGGCCAACAGATCGTTAGACAACTCCCCAACCCACCCTTTGCTTTTCATTTCTATGTTCTCAAGGAGGATGTTTACAATGCCTTTGCCGGACCGGGAGGCCATGTCTTTGTCAACAGCGGTCTGCTCGATGCCATGGAAAATGAAGAGGCACTGGCAGGGATCCTTGCCCACGAAATCTCCCATGTGTTGTGCCATCACATTTCTGAACAGATAGACAGGGCCAAGAAAATCAGCCTGGTTACAGCAGCCGGTGTCCTGGCCGGCATTTTCCTTGGGGGCGGCTCTGATGCCGCGGGTGCCGCCATGGCGGGTTCCGCGGCCCTCGGTCAATCTGTTGCCCTCAAGTATAGCCGGGAAAATGAAAGGGAGGCAGACGAGGTTGGAATCAAGTACCTTACAAAGGCAGGATATGGGTGTGAGGGCCTTCTCGAAATCCTTCTAAAGATGCGGAACAAACGCTGGTTTGGCCCGGAACAGATGCCAACCTATTTGAGTACCCACCCGGCCCTGGAAAGCAGGCTGGCTTATCTTGACACCTGGATACAAACCCATCCTCAAGAGGCCCGATCAGTTCGTTCTGTGGACCCTTCAGATTTTCAAAAGGCCCAGACCCGGTTGATCGCACTGTACGGCGAGGTGGAAACGGCCCGTGAAACCTTTGATACCAGGATCCGAGATAATCCGGAAGACGCGTTTGCGTATTATGGGAAAGCGCTTCTCCTCGACAGGGAGAACCAGGAAAAAGGAGCATTGGAATATCTGAAAGAAGCCTTGCATCGGCGTCCTCTCGATCCAGACATCTATCGCGACCTTGGGAAGAGCTACTTTCATATAGGTGATTACTCGAATGCCTTGAAGACCCTGAAGGGCGTCCTTGCCTATCGTCCAAGAGATCCTGAAGGGTGGTTCCTTGTGGGGCGAGCACAAATGGAGACTGGAGACCTGCAAGGGGCCGTGGACAGCTTCAAAACGCTGCTGGAAATCGTGCCCAATGACCTGCCCGGGATGTATTATTTGGGGGATGCTTACGGAAGGCTCGGTGACCTTGCAGAGGCACACTACTATCTAGGAACCTACTACAAGGCAAAGGGAGACTTCGAAAACGCAAGGTTCCATCTGACTCGAGCTCTCAGTCTGGAAGCCAAGGACAGCGAAAGAAAGAAAGCCATTGAAGAAGCCCTTAAAGGACTTTCGGAGCCTCAACAACGCGATCATAATGCGAAAAATGCATGGTGAACGTGCCACGGCCCTGACTGGCGGATCGGAGGGCTGTTGAATAGCCGAACACTCTGGACAAGGGAACGGTCGCTTTTACGATCTGCATCTCACCCCGACGCCGCAAGTCTTCAATTTTGCCCCCCCTGGCATTAATGTCTCCGATCACGTCCCCCATAAACGCCTCGGGGACAAGAATTTCCACGCCCATGATCGGTTCCAACAAGAGGGCCTTTCCGTTTTGAAGTCCCTCCTTACAAGCCATGGCGGCCGCCACCTTAAAGGCTAACGCGCTAGATGCCGATTCTCTGTACGTACCACCAACGAGGGCAACGGCTACATCCACAACAGGATAGCCCAGAAGCACCCCACTTTCGAGTGATTCCAATACACCCTGCTCAATAGCTGGATAAAATTCTGGGGGAATCAACTCTTCCCCCACGCTTTTCACAAACCAATTCCCCTTTCCCCGTTCTCTCGGTGACAGTTCAAGAGCGACTTCAGCAAAGTGATGCACGCCTCCGATCTCTTTTTCAAACACGGCAACCCCTTGGGCCGCCCGCTCAATCGTTTCCTTGTAGACGACATTAGGCTTGCCAACGTTCACCTGCGTATTGAACTCTCGCTTCAGACGCGAGACCAGGATCTCAAGATGGAGCTCTCCCATTCCGGAAATAATCACCTGACCCGTGTCTTCGTCGTGGCGGACGTGAAACGTGGGGTCTTCGGCTTCCAGTTTGCTCAAGGAGAGCTCAATTTTTTCCTGGTCGGCATGGGTTTTTGGTTCCACGGCTACTGAAATCACCGGCTCATATGCGTCGATCGGTTCAAGGACAATGGGGTTTGAAGGATCACATAGGGTGTCGCCGGTGCCGGATATCTTCAAACCAACAATCCCAACAATGTTTCCGATACCCGCTTCATCGATACGCTCGCGCTTATTGGCGTGCATGGCGAGGATTCTTGCTACCTTTTCCTTTGTCTGCTTAGTAGGATTGAAGACCTCATCACCGGATTTTATCTTGCCGGAGTAAATGCGCACATAGTTCAGTCGACGGCCTTGGTCCATCATCACTTTGAAAACCAAAGCAGCCAGCGGAGCCCGATCTGATGGGGGGACTTTCTTCACTTCGCCTGTGTTTGGGTCTACCCCCTCAACAGGCGGGACGTCCAGAGGGCTCGGGAGGAAATCAACGAGACCGTCTATGAGTGGTTGTATGCCCCGATTCTTGAGAGCTGCTCCACAAAAAACCGGAACCAGCTTCAGCCCCACAGTAGCCTTTCGGATGCTTGCAGTCAGCATCTCCGCCGTCACGGGCTCCTCACTCAGATACGCCTCCATGATTTTGTCGTCACCTTCTGCCACAGATTCAACCAGTTGCTCCCGATATCTGAGCGCCATTTCTTTGAGGTCTTTATCCTGAATCGGGGTCTCCCTGAATGTGGCTCCCAGTGTCTCCTCATCCCAAATCATTTGTTGCATGCTACGCAGGTCAATGACCCCCTGGAAGAATTCTTCCGTCCCGACAGGTATTTGCATAATGAGAGGCTTGGCGCCAAGGCGATCACGGATCATCTGAACGGTCCCGAAGAAATCCGCCCCGGCGCGATCCAATTTGTTGACGAAGGCAATTTTGGGTACGTGGTATTTGTCGGCCTGGTGCCAGACCGTTTCGGACTGGGGTTGGACACCGCCAACCGCACAGAATACTCCGATCGCCCCGTCCAAGACCCGCAAGGATCGCTCCACCTCGATGGTGAAGTCAACATGTCCCGGCGTGTCAATGATGTGAATCTCGGCGCCCTTCCAGTGGCAAGTCGTTACCGCGGAAGTGATGGTGATTCCGCGCTCTTGTTCGTCCGGCATCCAGTCCATCAAGGCCTCGCCGTCATGGACTTCACCCATCTTGTGGGAGCGACCCGTGTAATAGAGTATGCGTTCCGTGATGGTCGTCTTCCCTGCATCAATGTGGGCAATGATGCCAATGTTTCGAATTTTGCTGGTCGACGGGCTTTTTGCCATGGACTGTACGTTACTGGAATCCTAATTGAGATTGGTAAAATATGGTTACAGACACACCATTACGTGATTGGCCGGCAGCTCTATTTGATCATCAGAATATTCGGAGAAAAGGGAAATCGAATATCGATATGCCCTGCCAACGTTTGGGCCTCGCGTCCTTCGATCAGGATTTTTACGCGCTCCACTTCCTCGAGATTAAGCGCCAAGGTGTTGACCACGGAGAATATGGTCAACAGTTCCGTCAAACATCCTCCGGGATGCTTCTCGCTGATGGCTTTGTTAAAATCTGCGTACCCCACACCGTCTTCGGTTATGTATAGCGCAAGAAGCTGTGTCTCCTGCGGTAGGGCCGGAAGAAGATGGCTTTTGGGTCCCTCGATCAAGCCACTGATCATGCTTCTAGCTCGAGCCACCGCGGTATCCTGGCGCCCGAGTGTTCGTTCTTCAGCCTTCAGGAATTGATGGTTTTCATCTATAAAATAGAGATGAGCCCTTGAGCTTCCATATGTCGAAAGCAGCGTGGGCGGTCCAGACAGGCTTTCATCTTTCTGCCCCTGAAACAACATAACCTTGTACGCATAAGCCAGGAGCCCCCCCGCAAGAATGAAGAGGATCACGACGGCGGCTAATCCAAGGCGCTCACGTTTCATGGTCTCAGAACAGGTCCCTATCAGCTTGTTTTTGTCTTAAGCACGGCGGAGCCCCATTTCGGGCTATTAGAAAACGCGCTTCTTCAAAGAGGGCTCGTCCGCTGTTTATCGGCCCTATCTTATTTGTCACAGGTCCAAGGCCGAGTCAAGATTGAAACCGGTCTTTTTCACATCAGTCCCGGCCTTGACACACCTGCGATCAGCGGAAACAGGTTCCAATGCTCCCCAATGCATCGAAATCTTTCCGTTCAGCCGGTTTGTCGAGTATCTTCCCTTTGGTGGAAAAGGAAATCTTCCCATTCCCTGCCGTCCAACTCATATTTGTTGTTGAGGTAAAGGGCAACCCGAAACGCCTCTTCAGGCGTTTCAGTCCATTCTATGATCTTCTTGCCCCAATACATGCGCATATAGTTGTGCATCTTGCCAGTGACGACCATTTCCTGCTGAGCTGCATTCCAGTATGGATCATGGGTCTGCCCCTGTTCCAACTCTTCCACCCCGTAAACATATTCGCGAGGGTCGGCCTCATGCGCCTTGAGGGTGCTTTTTGCCCACTCCGGCATGAAGCCCCGGTCACAGCGGCCGGCCCATTTGGAGCGGGTACACGGATTGCGCGGCTGATTGGCTATGCATGGTTTCTTAATTGGAGTTCCACGGGGTGGGGATAAAGATAGTACTGGCCCTTAAGATATGACTGATCGTATTTCCGCACATAGTGATTCATAAGGGTGATGGGTACGATCAGAGGAACATAACCGTTTTTGTAAAGACCGATTATTTCCAACAACTCTTGCTTTTCGTCCGTTGTGAGGTCTTTCTTGAAGTATCCCATCATGTGTTGAAGGACGTTGGCATTCTTTTTCGTGGTCGTTTTGAGTTGAAGGGCCTTCATCAGAAGATTTTGGTAGTCTTCATAAACTGCTTTTGTGGAAATGTCTTTGGCGCTGGCCACAAGCTTTCCCATAAGCTGATAGTGCTTGGGACTGTGAGAGAGAATGAGTAACTTATGCCTCGTATGAAAGTCCACAAGGTTGCCCCGTTTCTCGCTTTTGGACAGGAGTTCCCGCCACCTCTTAAAAACAAAAATCCGTTCAATAAAGTTTTCACGAATTTTGGGGTCATGAAGACGCCCGTCGTCTTCAACGGGAAGCAGGGGAAAACGATCAACAAATGTCCGTGCAAATATCCCAACCCCCTTTTTCACCGGCATCCCCGTTTCATTGTACACTTTAACCCTTTCCATTCCACTGCTGGGGGACTTAGCCTTGCATATGAATCCGCAAAGTTCCTCATGTTCCAGTTCCGCGACCCGTTTCCGAGCCCAGGCAAGCATCTGTTCCGTGAGGTCACGCTGTGAGCGCGATGTTACGAGACGTGGTGCGTTTGGGTCGCCGACCAGCCGCATCGACTCCCGAGGAACGCCCAATCCGCATTCGACTTCAGGACAAACCGGGACATACGACACGTAGGTTCCCAGTGTGTCCGTAAGGAATCGATCCAGCCTGTGACCCCCGTCATAACGGACGTTTTCTCCCAACAAACAGCTGCTAATGCCCAGTTTGATCCCTTTTTCCATAATAGGTTCCCTTCCGGACCCAGTGAGCTTATCGCTATCGACTATGCATATATCACTTGAGGCGGAAAGCAGCAATAAGAAGCCTGATGCGCTGAGAAGTCATACTCGGATAAGCAGAAAGGGCAAGGAGGGCTGAGACATTTGCAGCCGGATGGGAAGAGACTTGAAATAGGAATCACACCCTAGTATATATCACCTATCGGAGCTGTTCTTACAGACCGGATATCACAACGCAAAAGAAAACCGGTCCCCGCGGCCACACCCTTTACCGGGATTCGGTATTGAGGGCATCGAATCGGTTGCCCCGGTTGTCGTTTGAAAATGAAAGGAGACAGTCCATGAATAACCCCAGGGGGAAGATTCTCCTGACCGGGCCAACCGGTTTTATTGGTGGGCGTCTTTTATATGCACTCGATCAACAAGACTACCCGGTTCGATGTTTGGTTCGCCTGTCCGAAAAGCTGGTCATCAGGCAGCCTCTTAAGAAAGAGCCCTTGGTGCACTATGCCGATCTACTCAAACCCGAGACCCTTCCCTCGGCCATGGAAGGTGTCGATGTGGCTTATTACCTTGTTCATTCCATGGGAGGACGGAGCATTGCTGAGACCAAGGCCTTTGCCGATCGGGACCGAAAATGCGCGCAGAACTTTTTGAGGGCCGCTGAAGAGGCTGGTGTTCAGCGCATTATCTATCTCGGAGGTTTGGGCGAGACAGGAGACCGGTTGTCCAAACACCTGGCCAGTCGCCAGGAAGTTGCAAGGATACTTCAATCCGGATCTATCCGGACTACGGTTTTGAGAGCGGCTGTCGTTATCGGTGCAGGCGGGGCCTCCTTTGAGTTACTGCGGTATTTGGTGGAACGCCTGCCGGTCCTCATGTGCCCCCGTTGGGTCAATACCCGCTCTCAGCCCATCGCTGTTGAGAATGTCATCTCATACCTCGTAGGCTGTCTGCAACAAACGGCCACCGCCGGGCTCACCCTGGACATTGGGGGGCCGGATATCATCAGCTATCGGGAGATGATGCATATCTATGCAAGAGTCCGCGGATTACGCCGATTGATTTTCACCGTGCCCATACTGAGCCCTCGACTTTCTGCCTATTGGATCAATTTAATCACGCCTGTTCCCGAGGGCATTGTCTTCCCACTGGTGGAAGGCCTTAAGAACGAGGTTATATGCAGAGAGAATCGGATCCGAGATCTGATACCCATTGAACTTGTGAGCATGCAGGAAGCCATATGCGCGGCCCTTGCGGAAACAAAAAAGGGGCCGGGCAAGATTCTTTCGAGACAGGCATGCTTTATCGATTAACCCGTGTGCTGCACCGAGAATCCGATGGCACGTGTGCATAAGATCAGGATGGGCTTCTCTAACGCCTATCTCATTCAAGACAAGGCGGACTTTGTGCTCGTGGATGCCGGCCATTCAAACCGCGCGCGGGTGTTTTCGCAATATCTCGAGAAACACGGCATTTCGCCGGGCCAAATTAAGTTGATCGTCATTACACATGTGCATTTTGATCATGTGGGAAGTCTTAAACAAATCAAAAAACTTTGTGGGTGCCCGGTCGCGATACACGAAAAGGAGGCGCTATTGCTTAGAAAGGGCCTCTTGGTTCTCCCTCCCGGTACGAACCTTTTTGCGAAAACGGCCTCCTGCTTGGGACGGAAGTTCGCGACCCGTCTGATGACCTTTGAAGCTGTAGAGCCCGATATCCTGTGCTCCAAGGATCGCTCTCTTGAATCATTTGGTATCTGCGGTCGAATTATATCGACGCCGGGGCACACAGACGGTTCTTTGTCTGTGCTCCTCGCCACGGGAGAGGCTTTCGTTGGCGACCTCGCAGCAAACTACCTCCCTTTCGGTCTGGGTCCCATTTGTCCGCCCTTTGCGGTAAACGTTCCCGAGCTTTTTAAAAGCTGGGAACGACTTCTAAGTGCCGGGGCGACAAAAATATTCCCGGCGCACGGACGGCCTTTTCCAGCGGAACTATTGAGCAGAAGGCTGCTATCTTAATCAAAGGGCACCTGCCCGCCTGACCTTTCAAACTCCAACAGCGCGCTCATTGCAGTAAAATACTCTTCAACTGCCGGCCAAGAAACCTGGATTAAGGTGAGATGGAGGCCCACAAGAAGGCCGGTACGGAAGGATCCTATATCATGCAACGGGGGAACTATCAGCGCGGCCCCTCGTTCTCCATCACCCATGACATAGGCACTCGGCTTCGAGGAAGTATAATGCCTCCCAGCAATTGACAATGTGGTTCGGTTGTCCACAACAAGAATCACGCGATGATTGCATAGAAATCAGGTTTCTGGGAAAACCTTAAGAAATGACTATTAAGTGTTGACTTTTCTCATCAGTAGTTTATGGTATACAGTAAGCTGAGGCCAAGGAGAGTTTCGGCTTATGAAGAGTGTTAGGAGAGTAATTTGAAAACGGAAGCTTTACCTATTTAGGAGCCACCCAAGAGCGACCACGCCTGCATAGGCGGGAGGCGGCTGAAGGGGTGGGTTTTTGGTTTAACCCAAGAAGGAGGAAGGTCTATATGAAGACGCTCCAGAAAGATCTGCGGGATGTCAACAAGGCATTAAAGGTCCTCTCAAAGAAGACGGAAAAGATTATGAAGGCCGTTGACAAGCTTGGCAAAACGAAGGCGGCGCCCAAGAAGAAGGCGGTTAAAGCTCAGGCAAAGCCAAAAGCTCGTATCAAGAAAGCGCGAGTCAAGCCGGCTGCCAAAAAGAAAGCCCCGGCCAGGAAAGTTGCAAAAAAGAAGACCCCGGCAAAAAAGGCCAAAACCATGACCGCTACGGATCGCATCCTTAGCATTATCCATAGGTCAAGGAAGGGTATTGACGCTCCGAACCTCATGAAAAAGACGGGTTTTGAAGATAAGAAGGTTAGGAATATCTTGATGCGCGCCTCAAAGCAGGGGAAAATTAAGAGAGC
>Ga0307423_1001619_pt1 | contig 13395 bp, 9 predicted proteins | sample SalMarWE160310MG_FD_202154 | JGI IMG/M metagenome (GOLD analysis project Ga0307423, IMG submission 202154) | Salt marsh sediment microbial communities from the Plum Island Ecosystem LTER, Massachusetts, United States - WE1603-10 | ecosystem: Environmental > Aquatic > Marine > Intertidal zone >...
CCATGTTCATGTAATTTTAATTTTATGAGCAAAAACTTCTGGAGACACTTGGTCCGGAATAAGCAGGTCACAAACTGCTCTGATGACGAAGGGTTTTGTACTCAGAGTGTGAGCTTTTCCCATCATGTCAACATATGATACCCCTGCTAGTATCTCTCCTTTCACACAATCTTGAGTTGGCAAGAAATCAAACGTTGGGCTGCGAAATCCTCCCGGCTCAATTTTAGGGAACTGACAATCTGTGTTATCACTCGCGAATTTGAGAGCCTCTTTTGGATAGGAAAGTAAGTACACTAACACATCCGTTATCATATACGAAGATTCATTGACAACCTTAACCTTGAATCTCATTCTATTACCTACAAACTCTCCTCCCCTACGAACTGTAACTTCCTCTTCTTTTATCATTGAAGATTCTTTGACTCCTCGTACGGCATATGATACACCTGATATCGGTTTTACAGATCGTCTTGATACTTCGTCCTTTCTCCATTCTTCATGAAGAGTCCTAGATAATTGTTCCAATTCGAGTTCAGTTCGTTTTTTTGGTACCACTCTTCGTCTGACTTGCAACTTCTTTCTCATGGCTTCTGCTTGAATTATATGGTCATTATTTGACTTATTTTGTCTAGGGATTTTAGTGCATATGAATAACAGAATTGCAAAGATGAAAAGATAGAGAATTACGATGATTGAATTAAGCTCGGTTTGCATCAATTATATCATCCCATGACCCAAAGTGCTAATGACCCTCTGGTAAATTTACTCAGGAAACGTCTTAAAATCTTTGATAGCTAGAATTTAGAAAATTAAAGTGACTTCAGATTGTCACTCTCACAATATCTGACTATCTCCAGGCTTCATCACTCGCTGGGAGCGTATCCTTTGGAGGTTCTGAACTCATTTCGTTCAGGAGTAATATTGTCACTCATTTGAAATCTCATCCAGTATTAATTGATTGTACATAAAATAGGTCTAGCATGTGTGTTGACAAACTGACTAATATGTCACTGTTCACCCAATATTATTATTAGATTTGTGATGATAGTTAGCACATGTGAAATACTATGACAAAGCATCGCCCTAAAAGAAACACTATTCCTCACTATCAAACTCATCGTCCAAGTAATCTTCATATTGTAGTACGAACGCCAACTTATGATTATCAAACACCATTAAGATCTCATCGTTATTGGCTTGACAATGATCCAATTGGAACTCATTTTATCAATGCATTACAATCAACATTCCCAGATGGTGAGCTGTTTTTTATCCAGGCAGCTGTAGATGGTGCACGAATTCTTAGGCAGCAAAGAAGCATTGGTAATCAATTGGAACAAGATTTGAAGTCATTTCAACTGCAAGAAGCGCATCATAGTCAACAACATAGACTATGGACTGAAGCACTTATTCAGATGGGCTACGAAAAGCTCGCTCTATACAATAAGGATCTTCGTAAAAATGATGCATGGTTTCGCAAGCATATTTCTGCAAAATGGCGACTTTCAATCACAGCTGCAGCAGAACATTATACTGCATCCATCGCCTATCTATTCACCCATGTTAATCAAGACTTTCTTATGAGGGCAGATACTCCTTTCAATAGTCTTCTTCTTTATCATGCAATTGAGGAGATAGAACACAAAAGCGTGTGCTTTGATCTTTCTCAGATGCTTTCTCGAAGTTACTCACTGCGTATAATTGGCTTTTTCTTTGCTACACTGGATCTTGCAATCAACATATACCTGCGGATGAGATATTTGTTAAAGAAGGATGGATTATGGGGATGGAAATATCGAGTGAAAGTTTGGAAATATTTCCTAGGACGAAGTGGATTGTTAAAAGGTCTATTTCCAAGAATTATTCAATATTTGCGGCCATCATTTCATCCTTGGATGACCGATGAAAGGAAAGGCATTGAATCCTTCTTTGGGAATCTATTCATGAAAAATCAGATAGAACCGTTTGAATTTGAATAATCGATTTTTTAATTACTATGCTATTGGAATATTTGAGAAGATGAAGGAGAAGAATCCTTCAATGTGGGCGGATGTTCATCATCTAATAGATACAACACTGAATAGATATTCGATTTCTTTTCCTTCTTTGAGGTTCTCACATTTACTTATGTTAATTGATATCCACATCTTGAGTAAAGCCATGCACTCAGTCTTTCTTTGAAGTCATTACCCTTATCGTACTTTGTTATTCCCAAGCTTCATCAGTAGCTGGGAGAGTATCCTTTGGAGGTTCTGTTCCCTCGTATTTCTTCACAATGTCAACAACCTCCGGAATCCAGTCAAGACCTAACTTCTTGATTTTCTCCTTTGTTGGGACTCCATTGCGGGTCCAACCTCGTCGCTTGTAAGCCGCATCTGTGAGAAGTCTGTACTGCTCTTCTCTATACTCTCGAAGTTTCTGGTTCTTCTCAGTCGTATTCATTCCGCTGATGTCAACACCGATTTCCTTGAGTTGTTCATCGTATCTCTCAGCACGTGACTCGTATTCCCAATCAGTAACTGGTCCAGCACTTCGATAGGGGATGAACGAGTCATTTATTCTGAGACCCTTGCCCTGTCGGATGTTGAAGATCCTCTGGAAGTTGTAGACCTTCTCACTCATGTGTATAAGGTCCTCTGGCTTTGTAGGTCTTCCAGTCATTGCTTGGAAGAATTGCGCATAGAACGCGACATGACCGGGAACCTTGGCAGGTTCTCCTGATTGCGCGTTATCTGCGGGTACGACATCGTTCCAAGGTAGTTTACAAAGTCCGTTCAGTCCGAACCAAGTTCGCCAGTTCGGGAAGTAGTGGAGGGCTTCTGCTTTGTCCTCGAAAGTTGGCATGTAATTATGTACCTGGTCAAGGAAGATAAGCCATGCCTCGTCATGTTGTGGTCCCTTTAGTGTGAGACCGTAACCTCCTTGCTGAGCAAGACTCTCTTTAGTGACATATTCAGAATACTCGAGACCTTTGTGCTCCATACCTATGTCCTGCATAAGGTCACAATCAACACCGAAGTTATCACCAAAGTAGCCTTTCAAATAATGAACACCCTTGCCGAAATGCTCGCCGCCAAATCCCTTGCCATCGGCAATTTCATGCAATACTGCAAGTACCTCTTCAGCAGCTCCCCACTTCAAGGTGTGTCCGCCAGTAGCTTTTTCATCAATATATCCCCCTTCAAAGAGTTCCATGACAAATCCCATGGTTGTTCCAAATGAGATGGTGTCGATGCCGTATGCATCACAGTAAAAATTGGTCTCAGCAACCCACATCGGATCGAATACTCCAATATTCGAACCACACCCAGCAATAGTTTCATACTCTGGACCATCAACAACAACTTTCTCCCCTTTGAATGCCCCAGTCTTTGGTACGAATCCTTCAATGCAATGTGAGCAGTTTATTGCACATGGCCGCCAGCATCCATCCCAGCCCTTACCATTATTTGTGTAAGTCTTATCCCAGACATCACCAAATAGATTCACCGCCTCTGGATCACTTCCTGCTCTGAAATTCCGAGTCGGAAAAAGGTCGAACTCATCCATGATTGATGGTAGGTGACCTGTCCCAATCGCTCTCATTCTATTCTGCAATGGGTCGAGCTTTAGAATTCCACCGGAATGACCACGTCCTGCTTCCTTTATCCCATCAAAATCAGCAGGATTCTCGAGATCCAGCGTAATCTTGGCAAATTTAACAACGATTGCTTTGAGCTTCTTGTTCCTGAAGACGGTTCCAATTCCGCCACGCCCTGCTTGTTTGTATCGAGGTAGGTTTCGGCGCATATCCCACCATGAAAAGTTTAGACAACCCATCCACGCATGCTCTGAACCTGGTCCCGCCGCTGCAACTGCCATGTCCTTGCCTTCCATTTCGGTGTATTTGTCAGTGAGAATGCGCGTAATCTCATATGCTGTGTTTGGAAGGTCACTCGCATCATGAATCTCAACCTTACCATGGTCTCCATCAATAACGATGTAGATCTCCTTGCTCGCTTTACCTTGAATCTCCATAGCGTCAAAGCCTGAGAATTTCAAGTTCGGTCCAACATATCCTCCAACATTTGAATCAATTGGGATTCCGGTCATGGGTGATATTGAGGTTACGATTGACTTACCCGCTCCCGGGTATTGAGTGACACCACCAAGAGGACCTGTGGCAATACAAATTTCATTTTCTGGATCATCCCATTTTACTATCCTGTCTTTTGGAAGAGCATTCCACATAAGCCATAGGTCAAAACCTTTGCCTCCTGTGAAGGTCTCTTTCATCTTCTCATTTACTGGTTTGATCTCAATCGTATTATCCGAGAGGTTAACATAGAGGGTCTGATTTGCATACCCCTTGTCGAGCTTCGGAACGTTGTATGTGAACTCTTTAAGCACCAAGACTATACACCATCTATTAGTATGAACTTGTCTACTGTAGCTACTCATTTGAGCAGCAGGTGCTTGCGCACGGGTCTTGCATTTGAGTCTTGCCTTAGCCGACCTGCATGTTCATGCATTTGGGCTTAGCAAATCTGGAAATTATGAAATTACACATTCGGCCGGACTAGACGATATGTACTTTCAACGCAAGCATTTCTTGTTATCTCTGTACATTCATCCAAATTGGAACATATTTACGGAAGCGGTCCACCAAGAGTAAGTCATTGTATTTGTCGGCGTATCGATTGAAGACATAAACCACTTCTTCATTCTAATAATGGGTTTGCCTCTGGCGACGATGTTATATTGAAGTAACGTTCAGAGCGAATACCTGAACCACAGTATTCATGGAGAGTATCTTGTGAAAGACGTGATCTCAACTCTTGAGAAATACCTCAGCCCAGTTGGCCTTGCAAAGCTGTTGGCGATTCCTAATCCAGACGTCCATAGATTCGTCGCTAAGTCTGTAGATCTTTGTGAACCGATGAAAGTTTTTGTCTGTACTGATGCTCAGGAAGATATTGACTACATTCGTAGAAATGCTATTGCACGTGGAGAAGAGACTGAGCTTGCAATTGATACCCACTCAGTTCACTTTGATGGTTTCTTCGACCAAGCGCGAGATAAGACCAGTACGAAGTATCTTGTTCCTAAGGGAGAATCTCTTGGCCCGCATCTGGAACAGAAAGATAGAGATGAGGGACTTGAACATCTCAATAATCGAATGAAGGGGAGTATGCATAACAAAAAGATGATTATTCGCTTCTTCTGCCTAGGACCGCTTGATTCTAATTTCTCAATTCCAGTTGTTCAAATCACTGATTCTTTCTATGTTGCTCATAGCGAAGATCTACTGTATCGTTCGGGGTATGAATACTTCAAAAGACATCCAGATGACAAAGAGATTTTCTGGATGCTCCATTCCTCAGGAAAACTTGTTCAGTCAGTTAGCATAGGATGGCAGAAGCGAGGAGTCTACATCGATTTCAAAACAAATGCAGTATATAGCTACAATACTCAATATGCAGGGAATACAATAGGTCTCAAGAAACTTGCTCTAAGATTGGCAATTAGAAAAGCAAGTCGGGAAGGCTGGTTAGCTGAGCATATGTTCTTGATGGCTGTTCATGGACCCGAAGGTCGTAAGACCTACATGACTGGAGCTTTTCCATCTGGATGCGGGAAGACTAGTACCTCCATGGTACCGGGCGCGACTGTTGTTGGTGACGATTTATCATATCTCAGGATAGTTGATGAGAAAGTACGAGCAGTGAATGTCGAACAAGGAATTTTCGGAATTATTCGATCCGTTAGCAAGAAAGGAGATCCAGTAATCTGGGAGGTTCTCAATTCCTGTCAGCCTGCCATCTTCTCAAATGTATTGGTGACCGAGGAAGGATATCCTCATTGGTTGGAAGATGGGCGGGAGATTCCACCTCGCGGTGTGAATCACTCTGGTCCATGGTGGATTGGTAAAGTGGATGAAAATGGAATAGAGATTCCTATGGCTCATAAGAATGCAAGATACACAATCAATCTGCATGGATTGCCCAATCTTGACGAAGCCTTAGAAGATTCTAAAGGTGTCGAGGTTGGCGGTATAATTTATGGCGGTCGAGATAGTGACACATGGGTACCTGTTATGCAGTCATTCAATTGGGACCATGGTGTAATAACAATGGGCGCTAGTCTGGAGAGTAATACTACTGCAGCTACTCTTGGACCAAGTGGACTGCGAATGTTTCAACCGTTCTCGAACCTAGATTTCCTATCAATACCTCTTGGAGAATATATCAATAATCATCTTAAATTTGGTCAAAATGTTCGAAATCAGCCATCCATCTTTGCAGTGAATTATTTCCAGCAGGATGCGGATGGTAATTATCTTACCGAGAAAGATGCAAAGCGAGTATGGTTGCAATGGATGGATCTGAGAATCCATGGTGAGATTGATGCCATAGAGACCCCTGTTGGCTTTATTCCAAAGTATGACGACCTTAAGCAGCTCTTCAAAGAACATCTCAATCAGGAATATTCGGAAGCTCAATATGAAGAGCAGTTTTCTATCAAAGTACAGGCGTACATCGACAAATGCAATCGCATTGAACAGATCTATCGTGATACCTGTCCAGATGCACCTGATATTCTTTTCAGACTTCTTCAAGAGCAGAAGGAGCGGCTCCAATCTACTCATGAGGTGCATGGAAACATTCTATCTCCATCAAAATTGGGAAAATCACTTTGAATTGACAGTTACAATTTGTAAGAAATGAGCAAATTTGATACCAACAAGCTTTCTCCAAATCGTGAATGGTTTCAAACAAAAAATATCTAGTTGTGTCCTTTTTCTATACTTAAATTGACCAACGAAGACGCTATTAAACCCGACAAGATAATATTCTCTTTTTCTAAGCTAGTTTAATATTCACACCGATTTAGGGATATGTTATAAATCATGATTCATATTTCTAAATCAGTGGAGGACTGCGAATGACCACTGAAAGAACAACGAAGTCCAAAGCTTCTCATACCGGAGCTGAGATCAAATCTAAAGAAGCACTCGTGATTGGTGGCGGTGTAGCAGGAATGACTGCTGCCTTAGATGTAGCTAATCAAGGCTTCAAAGTGACTCTTGTAGAGAGATCACCATCTATTGGCGGAGTCATGGCTGCAATCGATAAGACCTTTCCAACACTCGATTGTAGTGCCTGCATTCTTACACCAAAGCTAAGTGAAGTGTCCCGTCATCCTAACATAGATCTTCTCACTTATTCAGAAATTAAATCTATTACTGGAGAAACTGGCGATTTTAGAGTGAAGATTCATAGAAAAGCTCGGTATATTGACGAAACACTTTGTAATGGATGCAATGACTGTGCACCTGTCTGTCCCGTTGAAGTACCAAACGAATTTGATGAAAACATAGGATTCAGGAAAGCAATCTATGCACCTTTTCCTCAAGCAACACCACACATTAACACAGTAGACAAGAAGGGAGAGCCCGCATGTAGAGCAACCTGTCCTGCGTCAGTGAACGCACAGGGTTTTATTACCATGATGCGACATGGCGCATATGACGAAGGTCTTGAGATCTTTCGAAGATCAAATCCCTTCGCTGGAGTTCTTGGCAGGGTCTGTGTAGCATTTTGCGAAGGAGAATGTGAACGTGGGATGCTAGATGAGAGTCTAAGTATTAGAAACCTTCATCGTTTTCTTGCTGATTACGAAAGGGAACACACACCTGCTCGTGTAGAGGCTAAGATTGACAAGAAGGACAGAGTTGCTGTCATTGGCGCAGGACCTGGTGGCATTACTTGTGCTTACCACCTGGCTCGTCTTGGTTATCCCGTCACGATTTTTGAAGAACGTGAGGAGCCTGGTGGCATGCTTCGATATGCCATTCCCGAATATCGACTTCCACGTGATGTTCTATCAGAGGAGATTCAACGTGTTCTAGACATGGGTGTGAAGCTTAAGACAGGTACTAAGATAACATCTATCAAGAGTCTTCAAGAGAAAGGATTCCATGCAGTATTTGTAGCAACAGGTACGTGGCAGAGTAATAAGCTGGGTCTTAAGGGTGAAGACTCAGAAGGAATTATGCACGCCATTGAATTCTTGGAGTCTGTTAGCAAGGGTGAAGATATTACTATCGGTAATCGTGTAGCAGTAATCGGTGGCGGTGATGCTGCAATAGATGCAGCTCGTACTGCTGTTAGACTGGGAGCAAAAGATGTCACAGTGATATACAGACGTTCTCATATTGAGATACCAGCAATTCCAAGTGAAGTTGATGATGCGATGAAAGAAGGAGTGAAGCTTATGCTCCTCACTTCACCAACAGAGCTTATGGTGAACCATGGAAAGCTCACTGGACTACGTTGTATCAAGATGCGTCTTGGCGAACCTGATGCTTCAGGTAGACGAAGACCCGTACCAATTCAAAACTCCGAATTTACTATGGCTCTTGATAACATGATTATTGCAGTCGGTCAGTCGGCTGACCAGAAAGGTGTACAAACCGAAGTGGAGTGTTCAAAGTGGGGTAATGCTGTTGCTGACCCTCTCACTCTCGCAACTAATACCCCCGGCGTGTTTGCTGGAGGAGATATTGTACTCGGACCGAACACTGTTGTGAAAGCAGTCGGTCATGGTATCGAGGCTGCAATCTCCATAGACCGTTACATACGAGGAGTTGACCTCATGGAGAATCGAGTCAAAGACCGTCATCGTGTTCAATCATATGAAGTAGACAAGACAGGAGTTCCACTTGATAGTCGTCGTGCTTCAATGCCAAAGCAAGGCGTCGATAGTCGAGTTCGTGACTTCGATGAGGTTGAACTTGGATTCAGTGAAGATCGGGTTAAGGAGGAATCTGAGCGGTGTCTTGGATGCGCTGTGTGTTGTGAATGTGAACGGTGTGTCGATGCCTGTCAGAGAGACGCTATTGACCACACAATGAAAGATGAAGTAATCGACCTTCATGTTGGCACACTCATACTAGCTACAGGGTACAAGCTTTTTGATGTAACTGAGTATCCACAATTTGGATATGGAACCTTACCAAACGTCATCACTGCAATGGAGTTCGAGAGACTCATTAATGCAGCGGGTCCGACTCAGGGTCATTTGTTAAGACTTAGTGACGGTAGAAAACCAAAGAGTGTCGGTTTCATACAGTGTGTTGGCGCTCGTGACGTACAGAAGGGAGTTCCCTTCTGTAGTCGAGTATGTTGCATGTACGGAATTAAAAATGCAGTCATGTGCAAGCAACATGATTCTGATATTGATGTCACAATCTATTATGCGGATATCCGAGCCTTTGGTAAAGGATTTGAAGAGTTTTACGAAAACGCTAGGACTCGTTTCGGGGTTAAGTTCATGCGAGGGCGAGTTGCTGAGGTTTCAAAGTACAAAGATAATGGTACCTTGAAAGTCCGTGTCGAGGATACCGAAAGAGGCAAATTGCAGGAGATTGAACACGATTTAATCGTCATAAGTCCTGGAATTCAGCCTCCAGACGGCCTTGATGATCTCGCGGTAGAGCTCAACATGGACCTATCGGAAGAGGGCTATGTTGACGTAATAGATACTATCCTCGCACCTGTAGATTCACCTATACCTGGGGTTTTTGTGTGTGGATGTGCAGATGGTCCAAAGGATATTCCTGATAGTGTGTCCGCAGGAAGTGCAGCCGCAATGAAGGCTACAATTGTACTATCAAAGGTAAATGGTGAATGAGGTGATCGAATTGAATCAGAGAAATAGTCAATCTCAACACACACCAAGCTCTGCTTTCTCAAAAGAGATTGAGAAAACACCTGGTGGTGAAGATATCCAACATTGCATACAGTGTGGGATGTGCACTGCATCTTGTATGGTTGCTAATATGGAAGAACAATACCGCCCTCGGAAACTAATACAGAAGATACTTCTGGGGATGCGAGAAGAGGTATTGAGAAGTGAACTTCCTTGGCTATGCATGACTTGCCGTCATTGCGAGGAACGTTGTCAAGAAGATGTTTCTCTTGCTGAGATATTTCATGCTGTACGAATTCTTGCAGCCAGAGAAGGTCACATACCCTCCAATGTCCAAAATGTCCTTGACACAGTATTGGAAGATGGGTGGATGCTCAAAGATGGGTATTCCGACATGATCGAAGATGATCGCGATGACCTCGGACTGGCTACGGATTTAGGATGGAATAACGAGTTTACTAAGAAGGTCAAGAAACGTTACATTGATGGAGGGAATAAAAAATGAAAGAATTTGCTCTCTTTAGAGGCTGTACTACACCAGTTCGACTTCCTTCTTACGAGGCTTCCGTGATAGTTGTTCTCAAGAAGTTAGGCATCAATCTTGTCGAGATGGAAGATGCAAACTGCTGTGGCTCGCAGTACATTGAGTCTATTAACCACACTGCATTCGCTGCAATGTCAGGAAGACTTCTTGCAATTGGCGAAAAAATGGGCTTGGACATCCTAGCAATCTGTGGTGCATGCTCTGGTGCTATGAAGACGGTGAAACATGAACTTGATCATAATAAGAAACTAAGGAAAGAAGTCAATGAGATTCTTGCTGAAGAAGGTCTTGAATATACTGGAAAATCTGAAGTGAAACACCTTCTGCAGATTTTCTCAGAAGATATTGGTTATACTGCAATTCGAGAAGCAATTGTTCGACCCTACAAGGGTATTCGATTATCTGCACATTATGGATGTCATGTAACTCGACCTGAAGAAATCGTGCAAGTAGATGATGCTGAGAATCCAACAATCATTGACAAGATCATAGAGATTGCAGGAGGAACCGCAGTCGATTATGTAGGGAAAACCAGATGCTGTGGAGGTCCAATGTTAGGAATGAATGTGGGTCTTGCAGGCAGGATTGGTCGCGATAAAATTGAGAACATCCGTAATGAGAACGTGCAGGGCATAATCACAGCTTGTGAATTTTGTGACTTGCAACTAACTCAGGTGCAATTCGATGATGAGGTCAGTCATTTACCAAAGATACCGGTAATGACGCTCCCTCAATTCCTTGGACCTGCACTAGGAATTGACTTTGACTCACTCGGAATCGAGTTGAATAAGATTAGTCCACAACCTATTATCCGGGGATAGGAGGAAAAGAAATGTCAGATACTCAAGAACCACGTATTGGTGTATTCGTGTGTCACTGTGGCCATAATATTGCTGGCTACGTCGATGTAGAGAAAGTAGCCAAGCAAGCTGGTGAGCTGCCCAATGTTGTATTTAGTGCTGATGAGATGTTCATGTGCTCTGATGCAGGCCAACAGCTGATTAAAGACAAGATCAAAGAGCTTGACTTGAATAGAGTTGTCGTTGCCAGTTGTAGTCCTCGAATGCATGAGCCAACTTTTAGGCGTGCTGTCGAAGAAGCTGGTGTTAACCGATACCAATTTGATCAAGTGAATTTACGAGAGCACGTTAGTTGGTGTCACCAGAATGAATGGGACAAGGCAACTGAAAAGGCATGGGACTTAGTTCGTATGTCTGTTGCACGCGCTCGAAAACTTGAGAGCCTTCCCGTGAAGACCGTCAGAGTTACTCCACGGACACTTGTTGTCGGAGGTGGTATTGCTGGTCTTCGCGCAGCGATGGACATTGCTGAGAGAGGGTTCGAAGTCGTACTCGTTGAGAAGGACTCAGAGCTTGGCGGACATGTTCGAAAACATACTCATATTTTTCCGACGGACCAATCTGGTGCTGAAGTTCTTAAGCCTCTATTAAAAGATGTAAAGAGGCATGAACGGATCACAGTCATGTTGAATAGTAAAGTAACGGAATTCGATGGTTACATTGGGAATTTCAAAGTGACTGTAAAGAACGAGAAGACTGGCGTCGAAAATAAATTTGATATTGGCACAGCGGTCATTACTACCGGGTTTCAACCCTTCAAACCAGAGGGATACTACGGATACGGAGAAACTCCTGATATTATTACACTTGCTGAGCTCCAAGAAATTCCTCGCACTGAAGGTCTCTTTCGACCAAGTGATGGTAAACCCGTGAAGAGGTTGGTCTTTATCGGGTGTGTAGGGTCTCGAGAACCAGGAAATCTAGGACATGAGCACTGCTCTCGGTATTGTTGTTCAGCTACCGCAAAAGCTGCGGGTGATCTTGCAACTCGTGTCGATGAGGTCATGATTCTCTACCAGGACGTTCGAACATATGGTAAGGGTCATGAAGAACTGCACAGACTTGCTCGGAAACATCATGTCATCTATAGCAAGTTCCCAAGGGAAGGTAAGCCTAAAGTCGATACGAGTAGCGGCAAGATTCAGGTTTCTTGGCATGATGTTCTAGCAGATGCTGACCTTGAAATTGATGCTGATCTTCTAGTGTTGTCATCAGCAATGGTTCCTCCTGAAGACATTGTAGAGACCGCAAATATGTTCAGCCTTACTCGAAGTCCTGATGGTTTCTTCAACCCTGAACATATCAAACTTGCACCCTTGACAACTCACACTGCTGGAGTCATGATTGCTGGTACATCTCAGGCTGCCAAGAACGCTTCTGAGGCTGTCATAGATGCAAGTGGAGCAGCTGCAAAAGCTGTTTCACTTATGGCTATGGGTGAGGTGGAGATCGAGTCCACGGTATCTCACGTGATACCTGACCTTTGCTCATCATGTCATACTTGTGTGACTGCATGTCCTTATGGTGCAATCTCCATGGATACCGAACACGACCCACCAATTGCTTTTGTACAAGAAGCAAAATGCAAGGGTTGTGGAACCTGTGCTGCTGCGTGTCCGAGTAGCGCAATAGTAATGTATCACAGTACCGATGACCAAATCATGACCATGGTTGAAGCGTTTCTATGCTTTGAACCTCAAGTAGAGGGAGGTAGTTCTTAATGACTGCTCAAACAACAACTCAAAAGATTGATGCTGATTGGGAGCCTCGTATCGTAGCTTACTGCTGTAATTGGTGCTCATATGCCGGTGCAGATTTAGCTGGTACGAGTCGAATCCAATACCCAACCAACGCAAGGATTCTGCGAGTGAACTGTACTGGCAGACTCGCTACAGAATTCATTCTTGCCGCCCTAGATATGGGTGCAGATGGCGTACTAGTTTCAGGGTGTCATCCTGGCGATTGCCACTACACATCTGGAAACCTGAAAGCTCGAGCGAGATGGGCACTCATGGAGACCGCTCTTGAACAGGCTGGTGTTAATCCGCGAAGAGTCCGTCTTCAGTGGGCATCAGCATCCGAAGCTCAGATATTTGCTGATGGCGTGAAGATTATCACCGAACAGGTGAAAAAACTTGGTCCAATCAGGAGGGAATGGAAATGAGCAACCTGCTTAGTGTCTATTTCAAACAGAATACAAAAGATATTCGTGACCAGCGTGCTGCAATTTCGAAAGTACTCAAGGCTGGACCAACGACAATCTCGACCATTGCAGAAAACACAGGATATGCAAAGGAC
>Ga0307423_1001621_pt1 | contig 13388 bp, 13 predicted proteins | sample SalMarWE160310MG_FD_202154 | JGI IMG/M metagenome (GOLD analysis project Ga0307423, IMG submission 202154) | Salt marsh sediment microbial communities from the Plum Island Ecosystem LTER, Massachusetts, United States - WE1603-10 | ecosystem: Environmental > Aquatic > Marine > Intertidal zone >...
TAACGATTGGATAACAATAACCACCAGCGCATACCCGACGGCTACCATGAGCGGTCGCCAGATAACGTTGCCTTTTAATCCTTTAATCATCACGTACATGAGTCCTGTCAGCAGGAGCCATTCGAAAAGGAACGGTGCAAACGCGTTCAAGGCTGCGCTGGCAAGGTACGAAAGCCCGTAGAGGTCAAGCAGCGCTTCATAGTGACCTCCGAAGAACAAGCGGTCAACCAGCAAATCAGCGTTTACATTGTTAGACCAGGCGAAATCCAGCTTTAAGCCAGTTATGTTTTCCCAAGTGGCGTCCCCGTTGCTCATCCAGCCTTCAGCACCCGCGCCGACGGGGAGCGTTAGGTTGTTCCACTCGTTAGTGGCGCTGTTTGCGAACAGGCTGGTTAAATCGTAATAATAGTTTGCGCCGCTTAACGAGTACAGGTAAAGCGACACGTTTGCGGGCGCAGCGCCTGGGGTTAACCGGTTTACTCTGAAAGAAACGTTCTCGAACGAGCCTGCGCCGCAGGCTACTGAACCGTTAAAGTTGATTTCCATCCAAACCTCGCTTGTGTCAGAGGCTTTAAATTCGATGCTGGTTGTAGCGTAAGTGCCGTTTATGTAGTCATCAGTGTTGTTGCTGACGGTTACGCCTTCGTTTGCGTGCCAATACGCCGCGTTTTCAGTCCACAAATCTCCCTGCGCAATTAAAGGCGTCGTTTGAGGGTTTGTCGTTTCAAGGTAAGAGCGGGTGGTAACAACGTAAGAGCCTCCAACCTGCGCTATGACAAAAATGATTAGCAAAAGCAAAGGCCCAATGTAACCTGGGTTTTGAACTATTTTTTTGAACACTTTATGAGGTGCATACAACACTTTCAGGATATCACTAGCACTCAATGTGGAAAACTCCAGAATATCAATTCAACAAGACCGTTTATTAAATGTTCGCTACCTCAAAGTCCATTTCTGAAGCTACATTGCTTTTTGCAGTCATCTTTTCGTATTGCTAAAACTCCATTTTGCTAAAACCAACTTAAAACAATAATCAGTGTCGAATATCATTCGTTTTTGCTTTCAAGTTCTTACTCTTTTGCAGGCGTTTATGTTGATTTCAGTGCCTGAACTTACGTTTTGGAATACTTTGTATTCAATTTCTAGTGTTTGCCACAGAACCTGAGAAAGTGTTGCCAAGACTCCTTTGTTCATTTCTGGAAGCTTGGAGCAGTCTTCGGTTAAATTTATGTTTTTTATATCCCACAGGAACTTGACGAGCCAGCCAAGCCAATGGTGCATGTAGCGGATTTTTACTATAGTGAAATCTGGTTCCATCAATTCACGCAGTTCTTGTGTGGTGAAAATGTTTATGTGCCCAAACTTCGCGCGGATTCCTTCTATGAAACGACCCAAAACTGGTAGAGGCTTCAAGATATACTCTAACGTGAGCCTGTTTCTGCCGCATGCCGTGAAAATTGAAATCTTCCCGTTTGGCTTGGAAACCCTACCCGCTTCTCTCAAAAATGCTTCTGGCTTTGCTATGTGTTCCAGCGTGTCAATGTTTATGACCTTGTCTACTGCCTCATCTTTTAGGGGAAGCGCCTCATTATCGCAAACAATAAAATGAACACGCGAAGAAATTTCTTCCAATTCTTCTTTCGCACTTCTCAATCCCCTTCTAGAAATGTCAGCGGCAAAACAATAGCCACCTCAGCAATGTATCTTGTGTAAAAGCCTCCTCCGCACCCAGCATCCAGAAAGACCTCGTTAGGCTTGGGTTCTAAAAACTTGAAGAGCGTTTCAAGACGAATTCTCTCGTACAACTCCATTCCTGAATGAAACTTCCAAATTCTCCCCTCATAGAAATCCTTAAGGTTAGTCTTAGAGGACACCGAACTCATAACAAACCTTCTTCAAATCACAAATTATTAACGCTTTCGTAACAAAATAATCAACATTTCTGAAAAACAATTTCCAACCATCGCGCGGTTCCGCCTATAAATCCGCGGATGGACTGCCATTTTTGACTTTCACGTTTACATTCCAAGCTTGAGCCGCCTGTATGTGGTGTAGTCCACATACTTGATGAACGGGTTTTCCGCTTGGAATTTAACGTTGATTTTCTGGCGTTGCCTCTTGTCAAGAATCTGTTTTGTTGTCCTCAGCAGGTACGAGTCGCTTCCTGCGCCTGACCCGTAACTCGTTACCAATATGGTTTGTTCAGGTTTCGCAACGTCAAGCACTGCAGCCAAGCCTACAGGTGAACAGCCCGAATAGGTGTTGCCGAACTTGTTAACTTGAAGAGAAACCGCGTACTGCTCCTCTTTGAAGCCCAGCTCGTTGGCTATTTTAACTGGGAACTGCGGGTTAGGCTGATGCGTAACAAAATAATCCAAGTCGCCCGGCTGCAGGTTCAATCGCTCCATAAGCTTGGTGGTTGCTTTCCTAACATGCTTAAAATACGCGGGATCTCCTGTGAACCTCCCGCCGTGCATCGGAAACATCTCGCCGTCTCTGCGCCAAAAATCAGGCGTATCCGAAGTACACGAGTACCAACCTTCAATTTCAGCGATAACATCGTACTTTCCGAATACGTAGGCGGCGGCGCCGTACCCCACAAAAGTGTCCAGCTCCCCACCTGGGCAGCCTCTGGGCGCAGCTTGGCTGTTGTCTGCACCGATAACCATAGCATACTGTACCCCTGACTTGGGATAGTTAACCAACGCGGCGGCGTCCTTGAACATGCTTGAAGCGGCTTTACACGCAAACTCCGTATCCACCGCATCAACCCCTTGAATGTCCTCTTCTTCCTCGCCGAGCTTCAGAACCTGCGCAACCTTCGACGCAATAGGCTTCACAGCGTAGGGGTTGGATTCTGAACCCACATAGATTTTGCCGAACAACCCGCTGTCAACACCCGAGTGTATAAGAGCGATTTTTCCAGCTTCAACCGCCGCCGTCACCGCATCCTCATCAACAAAAGGCACGGAACGTTCAAGTTTGCCCTCCTTTATCCTGAAACGTGAAGTGTAAACGCCGTAGCCCACAATACCCGGCAAATCATACTCCTTACTGGGCTTAACAATAGTGTACTTCTGGTGCGGGTAGTATTCGTCGGCTAAAGTGAAAGCCAAAGAAATTGTTGGAATAACCTCGCTTCTGCCCACCGAGTAGCGGCGTCTGAACCGCGGAACAACCTCTCTGCCTTCAAGGCTTGAGAAATCCACTTCGTCTCCGTCGTTCACTATCTGGTCTGTGAGCCTTCCAGAAACGCGGATTTTTCCGTCGTGGAAAGAGATGATGCCGTAAACGTAGCTGCCTAACTTCATGAACTTGTTGGTGGGGTCCTTGACAAGCGTGCACAGCTCCAGTTTTCCTTTTTCGTAGAAAAGGTCTATGTTTTCCATTTTCCTGAAGCTTTTCCTGCCGCAGTTCCCACAGTAATCCCTAACCTCAAAATATTCTTTCCCGCAGATTTTGCAGCGCGTTGCCTTCAACCGGTCGCCAAGATACGAAACTCTGCGTTCAATAGGTTCGCTACTCATCTTCACCCCTCCCTAAAACAGTAACGTACGCCTTAGTGCCGAACCCCTCAAACTCCAGAGCACAACCAAACCGCGGCGGCTGACCCGCTTCAACCTGTCTTTCGCCTGCTTCGCCTCTGAGCTGCCTGAAAACCTCAAAAACCTGCGCTCCACCCGTGGCGCCCAACGGGTTGCCATCAGCCTTCAAGCCGCCATTCATGTTAACATAAAGCCGTTTCCCATCTATTTCATAGTAGCCCTTGTAGTCGTTGCAGCTTTCGTTTATGTACTTCCAAGCTGTTCCCGGCTCACAGAAACCCAGGTCTTCCAGAGAAACAAGCTCCATCACCGTGGACTGGTCGCACACTTCCACAACTGGCAGGTCCCACGGCGTTTTCTCCGTCATTTTCAACGCGTTTTTCATGGCGATTCTGGTTGCCGTGAAGTGTGTAAGGTCGTCTCTCGCTGGGAAACTCAGGTAGTCCGTGGCTGAAGAGTAACCCATCACATAAACTGGTTTGTCGGTGAGTTTTTTGGCTGCTGCTTCGCTTGTAAGAATCAGTGCTGAGGCTCCGTCGGAGATGGGCGCGAAATCGAAAAGACCCAGCGGTTTCTGAGCGGCTTTTCGGGCTCGGACCACTTGGTCAACGGTTATTTCCCTGTGGTACTGGGCGTACTTGTTTTTCATGGCGTTCGCGTGGTTTTTCACGGCCACCTGCGCCAACGCCTCGTTGAGCTTTTCGAGGTTTTCGCCTGTCACACCGTACTTTTTGATGTAAGCCCTAAGCATCAACTCATGATTTGTTTCTGGTGTGCCTCCAGCGTAGTAGCTCCACGGTTCTTCCAGAAGCATAAGGTCGTCGCGGATTTTGTCCCAGCGGTCAGTCATCTTTTCTATGCCGCCAACAAGCACCGTGCTGTACACTCCTGCTTGGATGGCTTGGCACGCGGTAACTAACGCAGCGCTGACGGAGCGCGTAGCCTCCATGGGCACGTGAAGCTCGGTAAGCTCTGAAAGGAAACCTTCCTCTAACCCTAGTTTGTTTGTGATTGGAAGAAAACAGTCTGAGAGGTAGCATGCTTCCAAGTCTCTGCGCTCTAAATCGCACTCCTGCGAAGCGGTGAGCCATGCTTCTTCAATAAGCTTTTCAGGCTCTTTTCCATAATGCTCTCCAAACTTGGTGCGGCCAACAGCGACTACAGCTGGGCGATTTTGCATGATCCTCCCTCTTACTTAGCACATATCCTTTTCTAAGACGCCTATTAAGTGTTTGCCATCTACACCATAAAACTTGCTGCTTAAACCGCAACGTGAACGGCGGGTTAATGTCTGGACGCGTCGTCAAAAGCTCAAGTTCACAAAGCTTTTATGGAGAAACCATATCAATCAAGGGCTAAACCGCGTGGAGAAATGGAATCTTTGGATGCTGAAAAGAGAAACACTGCGCTTTTAGGTTTAGCTTTCCTCGTTCTCTTGGGGCTTTCGTACGCGGAGAACCAGTTCTTCTTCAGCATATTAGGCGACGTGCTGCAAAACCAGTTTTTAGCAGTCGGCATGCTTTTCCTCCACAACGTGCTCGTGGTTTCCTTGATTCTCATCGGTATGACGTTCTACGTTAATCTGGTGGTTTTGAACTTTTTCAAACGAGAAAAACACGCTGACGTGGTGATCTCGCATCCACGCATCTTCGCCGCAGTGTTCGCGTGCATGATAGTCTTTTTGAGCATACTGCGCGGCGCCACGCTCATCAACGGCGGCGTCACCCTCGAAACCCTACCACTCATACTGCTCATCAGCACGCCCGTCGGCATAATTGAAGGCTACGGCATCTACCTCACAATCAAAAGGACGCTCAGCAGAACAATGACCATGAAGGCGCTCGCGTACATTTACGGCGTGTTCTTCTTGGCGTCAGTCATGGAAGTAGGCTTCATACAACTCATGATAACCTTCGCAACCTAACCCTTCTCAGGCTTGCCCGTTCCGCAGCGTCTTCTCCAAACGCGCTATCATGTTTTTAAGGTTCTGGCTGCGCTCCACAGGGTACTCCTGCGAACCCTTAGGCTTCTTGTATTTGCTTGGCAGCTTTGACAGGTTTTCCGCGGCGGCTTCACGAATTTCCATGAGAGATGGGAAATCGTAGGTTACTTTGCCGTTTTCCATAACCTTAGCGAGCAAGGGTTCAGCGTTTACTTTCTCGTCTGCTAGGGCTATCATGTCTTTGGTGTAGTTGCCTTCAGCGTCTTTGAACCTGTACACTTGCTTTCGCCCGGGCAAGGTGACTTTGCCTTCGCTGAGCTTCATTATCGGCGAGAACACGCCTTCAGCGGTCATGGTTTCGCACAGCTTGTAGATCACGTCCACGTAGGGCTTGTCCGCTGAGGTGCCCATTTTGGTGCCGACGCCGAACGCGTCAATTTCCGCGCAGTTCTTCAGCAGCTCAGCTATTTTGAACTCGTCCAGGTCGCCGCTTGCAAAAATCTTTACATACTCTAACCCTTTGGCGTCTAGGAGTTTTCTGACTTTTTTGCTTATGGCTTCGAGGTCGCCGCTGTCTAGGCGTACTCCGCCGAGTTTGTGTCCTGCTTTTTCGAGTTCTTTGGCGACGGTTGCGGCTTTTTCTGCGCCTGCCAAGTCATCGTAAGTGTCTATAAGGAGTGTGGACTTGTTTGGGAAGGTTTTGGCGAATGCTCGGAAAGCGTCTATTTCCTCTGGGTAGGACATGATGAAGCTGTGTGCCATGGTTCCGAAGACTGGTATGCCGTAGGCTAAGCCCGCGAGGACGTTGGATGTGCCTTGGCACCCTGCGATGTAGCTGCTTCTGGCTACTTTCATGCCTGCGTCGATGCCGTGTTCTCTTCGCAAGCCGAATTCGATGACGGTTTTGCCTCGGGCGGCGTTTACCACGTGCGAGGCTTTGGTGGCTATCATGGTTTGCAGGTTGACTGTGTTCAGCAGGAAAGTCTCCACAAGTTGCGCTTCGATTATGGGGGCGGTTACGCGGATTAACGGTTCGCACGGAAACGCGACTGTGCCTTCGGGGGCAGCCCAAACGTCGCCTGTGAACTTGAAGTCCCTGAGGTAGTCGAGGAACGGCTGGTTGAAGCCCTGCGTTTTCAGGTACGCGAGATGTTCCTGGGTGAATCGTACGCTGCTTAGGTACTGGAGGACTTGTTCCAGCCCTGCGAACAGCAGGTAGCCGCGGTTGGGAGGCAGCCGCCTTATGAATAGGTCGAAGGTGGCGGGTTCGAATTGTTGGTTGTCAAAGTAGCTTGCGCACATTGTTAACTCGTAAAAATCCGTGAATAAGCTCATGTTTTGCTCGTTTTGGTACTCTAGAAAAGAGTTCATGGGGTATAGTGGAGTGGGAAGAAATTTATTCCTTTCTAAATGGGTAAGGCGAGGGGTTTGTGGGTTTGAACAGGTTGAACAACATTAGTGCATGACAGGGTGTTCTAATCAATAGATTTAAAAGTTAAACCATATAAAATGTTGGCAAATGCCGCTGCTTTACCCAGTTAAGCGTGTATTCCGTTCGTGGAAGCTTTTCCTAGCGCTCTTGATAGGTGTAACTTTGGCGGCTACGTTTTTCGCGGCAATCGATGTGAAAGCCAATTTAACTGCGAAGGATGCTCTCGACAGGCAGTTGAATAGCGTGCTTGTGGATATGGAGGTTAACACGCGGCTTAATTACACGAATTTTATGCAGGTTCAGCAAGACATTCTGGGCATTGACGGCGTTCGGAGTGTTGAAGTGATTTCAACCTCGTATTCTCCAATGTACTCTTCAAGTGATAATTTCACTACTCCTCTTTATGCACAGCTAATTTATTTGCCCAGTTCCTCCCGCGTCTATGACGGGTGGGAGAACAAGCCGTCAGGTGGAATTGGGGAGAACGAAACGTATGTTCTGTTGGATACGAGTCTCGCGGATACGCTTGTGGTGAATGATACGCTGGCGATGGCTCTTGACTTTCCAACGCCGAAGTACGACAACATAACTCAGGTTTCCCTGAATCTGACGGTGGTCGGCTTCGCAAACCTTAGCGACGACGCCTACTCAATTGCCACAGGCAACACTTACTATAGGTCGCCGTTAACGCCTGCCATTCCTCAACAAGTTTACTATTACAAGTCTGACCTGTTGATAGTGGACTGGCAGACAATTGAGAAAATCTGGAGCATGATGCCTAACCAGACTTTCAACTCCCGCTTGCTTGTTTCCTTGGACCGCGATAAGCTGTTAAACCCTTGGGATATGCAAACGTCAGCTAACAACGTGCAGACGGTAGTTGATAAAATAGACAATGACATTCTTGCCAATTACGAATACGGTGGCACCTACTTCCAGAACAATCTTGGTGGCATTTTGACTACTTTTCAATATAGTTTTTCTGGAACCATACTGATAAATTTGATAATTGTTTCGCTTCCAGTGTTTTTTGTTGCTTGGTATCTGGGTTCAACGGTTTCAGATGTCTCATTTAACTTGAGAAGACGTGAAATCGGGTTGTTGTCAACAAAAGGGCTTTCAAGCGGGCAGATTCAACGAATGTTCTTTGCTGAAGCGTTAATTATAGGCTTGATTGGGGGGTTCCTTGGAATAGTCGGCGGGTTGCTGTTGAACCAAGTTTTCACAGGTATTAACTTGGAAACTTTGTTTAATCCACAGGTGATTAGCCCCTACACCATGATTTTCACGGTAGCCTTCGGGATGGTTTTGGCGTTTTTCTCAGTCTTTTTCGCGGCTAGACGTGCGGCTAAAATACCCGCGGTTGAGTCACTTAGAGAGTACATGCCTTCGGAGGCTGACAAGCCTTACCATAAGAAGTTGCCTTGGGTGGCGTTCATCCTCGGAGCCTACGAAAATTATAGTTTTCATTTTAGGCGTAAACATGCCCGCCCTAATTACTCAAGCGCAGTTTTCTGGAGGCAACTACTTAATCAGTATTATCTTGGGACCTTTGGTTATACTCGACGCAGTGCTCAACTACATCGGACCATTACTGTTCTTCTGGGGCTTAACAAAACTGCTGATTCAAAACTCACTAAAGTTTCAGCAACTTGCCTCAGGAGTATCTAGGATAGGTGGAGATTTGGGGGCTCTAGCAGAGCTAAGAACGTTCGGAGAAACCCGGCGAGGTCTGCTGCTATAGCGTTCCTGATTGCGTTAATCATTGGTTACGAGGTTCAGGTGACGGGGCAGATTGCGAGCGAGCAAGACTACATTAACAGGCAGGTTCTGTACAGGGTTAGAGCGGATGTAACGGTAAGCGTGGTCAACGCCACTAACACTCAGGTGATACTGGATGATATTCTGGGAAATGTTTCTGGAATAAAAGCTTCAACTATCGAGAGTACACTTCATCAGAATTCGGCAGGAACCATAATCCGAACAATCGACCCTGATTCTTGGACTGATGTGGCGTTTTACGAGGATTCATGGGTTACCGGGATAAGTTTTCAGGACGCATTAAACGAGTTCCGCGGAAACAACATGACGATTATCTTGGAGCGCAGGGTAGCCAATGACCTCGACCTCAAATTGTATGACGAGATAGGCATAGACTTCCAGTCTGGCGCAAGGAAACTCAAAGTGGTGGGGTTCTTCGGTCCAGAGCCTACTGAAGTCCAAACACCGTTTGGGAGATATTCTTCTAGTATACAGATGTGGTCGTATGTCCCGAGAGACCTCTTTAACATGAGCAGCCCTTACAGTGACGCGTTCCAAGCTGAGTCTTTTGAAAGTAAAATAATGCTGAAATTGAATGATGACACAAACGGAACGCAAGTTGCTGAGTCTATTCGGAACCTTGGTCTTGAAATTTACGGAGTGCAGTCTTTCGATGAGGAACTGCGGCGGACACAGGCTTCAACAGACGTTTACACGTACAATAACCTGCTGGTTCTGGACGTGCAACGGTTGGGGCTTATCTTTGTTGTTGTTGCCGCCTCGGTAGGCACTGCGCTGATAAGCATAGTCAGCATGAGAGAAAGAAGCCGAGAAGCCACGTTGATGAGTGTTAAGGGGCTGTCTTACAGGCAACTTGTATGGATGTTCCTAAGCGAAAACATTACTGTGGTGACTTTCGCCATAGTGCTGGGCTTAGTTGTTGGCTTTATTATCGTTTACGGCAACGTGGCTTCAGCCAGCACCGCCATCCAAGAGCTTGTCGAGAGGCGAGTTGTTTTTCCAACAGACTCCTTAATCACCATAGGCTCCTTCATATCCCTCATATTCGCTTCAGCCATACTTCCCATCATAGTCATGTCAAGACAGTACGTAACTAAACTTGAAAGGATGATTAGATTAAGATGAAAGGACTAGACGTGAAAGTGCGAGACCTAGTTAAGGTGCACCGAACAGGCAGAATCGAAGTGCAAGCCCTCCGCGGGTTAAACGTCAACATCAAAGCAGGCGAACTAATCGCCATCATAGGTCCCAGCGGAAGCGGAAAAACCACACTGCTTAACATCGTGGGCGGTTTAGACAAAGCCACCGCAGGCTCTGTCCAAGTTGGAGACCAAAACGTAACCTCCATGTCTGTATCGCAACTTGTGGATTACCGCAGAAAAAGTGTGGGTCACATATTCCAAAACCTGAACCTTATTTCAACCTTAACTGCGGAAGAAAACATCGAATTTTCCATGGTTGCAGCAAGCGTTCCCAGAGGACAAAGACGAGGACGCGTACAAGAGCTTCTGGAAACAGTGGGCTTAACCGACCGCGCACATCACAAGCCTGAAGAGTTAAGCGGAGGCGAACAGCAGCGCATAGCCATAGCCGCAGCCTTGGCAAACGACGCACCCGTGCTTTTGGCTGACGAGCCCACAGGCGAACTGGACACAGTCACGGCAAAGTGCGTGGTGGACTACCTCGTGAAGATAAACCGCGAACTCGGCAAAACCATAATCATGGTGACACATGACCCAAGAGTAGCCCGCGCAGCACACAGGATCCTCCGCATCGAAGACGGCGAAATAAAAATGGCGCTGACACCATCCGAAGTCGTAGTTGAAGAAAAAGCAAGCTCCTACTCCGACCAGCTGAAAGCAAGAATAGACGAACTAAACAATCAACTGCTCCAGCTGGATGAAGACTTCAAAAACGACAAAGTAAACGGAGACGAATACACCCAACAAAGAACACAACTAAAACAGACCATGGCAAGCCTACGCGAAGAACTCTCACGCATGGGCGAAGTAACATAACAACCCACGCACACTATCATATTTGGAGCCTATTAGGATCCTAATAGTTAATCATTGCAGAAAAGGGGGAGGGGGGTCTACCTGCACGGTGTTCCAGCAAAAAACGGGGGGGGGTAGGGTCGCTATTGGCGCAGAAACCGCCCAAAAACATGTTGAAACCTGTAACCCCCAGAAAACCATGCAGTTCAGTATTTATAAGGGGGCTATAGTGAAAAATCGCACGTCAGAAGAAAAGAGGTGGTTTTTTTAGCTTACCACTTTCAAGTTTATGGTGGTCGCAGGTAAATGCGAAGTTGTCCAAGCGCAACTTGAAGGTCTATTCCGCCTTTGGTCATGGATTTGGATGCTGGACCAACCGCTGATATTGCTAGAGTGTTTCTAACAGTGGATTTCACGCCGAGTATCTCGAAAGCTGCTTCCTTTTTAAGTTCAATTTCGAAGTGCGTTATTTTCCATTCTTCACCGTCTACAATGACATTGATTACTTTGCCTATCTTCATATTTTCGCAGAACACTTCTTTTCCAAGTATCTCATTGAACTTCAAGATTTTTTCACCCTTACCTCATTTCTCTTCGTAAGTTTATAAGACTTATTCAGCACCAATAAAGACTACAAACACCCAAAGTTTTTTTAACAGTTACCCTTATGTTACCGCAAATCAAGCGGACTTTTTCCACTTATCACGATTAACCAAACCCAACACGAGATATATCAAACCCAAAGCGAAAAGAGGCAAACCAACCTCAAAAGGAATCTCCGTGAAAAAGTACACAAGCATCATAGTTAACCCAGTAGGCAAAAAAACCACGCCCATTATGAAGAAAGCCTTATAGTCTGTTCCCCCAGCTTTTCCCGGCTGCTTCCTCTTCCGCAAAACCAAAACCAAAAACAGCGTCACCAGTATGCCCAAAATCAGAAGTAAACTCATAATAGTCGTAGAATTCTCCATCCACCACACCTTCCAGCAAATAGAAAAACACGAACAACCTAAAAACCTTTAGCAACAACCCAACATAAACCAGAAAGACAAAATACACCAGCAAACCGTTAACTCAACCAGCAAAACAAAAGACCGTAGAAAACACCAGATTCCACGCTTCACAGCCGTAAAGTTTAAGGGTTTAAGGTTTGTATGGTTTCGCGTATTCCCAACCTAGGAGTTTGTGGTTTGAAAGTCAAAGCAGAAAGCATAGAAGAACGCAAAGCTCAGGTGCTCATTAAACTCAGAAAATACAAGCTACTCAAAAAGGAAGAAGAAGAAGGAGCAATAGGCTACACCGTAAAAATCCCCAAAGACAACGAAAAAGCCCTAGTATGGTGCATCCTGAACCAAGCAACAGTAGGCATAGCAATGATGAACTCCCTCTACAAACTACTAGACGAAAAAGGCTTAGAACGCGCAATCGTCATCACAGAAGGACGCTTCACACACGCAGCTAAACAGGGCGCAAAAAAGAAAAAAGTCGAACTCCTACCCAAATCATTCCCAGTATTCGAAATCTTTGACCACAAACTAGTTCCAAAACACGAAATCCTAGAAGAAAAAGAGAAAAAAGCAATCCTCGCCCAATTCAAAATCCAGCCATACCAAATGCCCCAGATAAAATCAAACGACCCTGCAGTTAAAGCCATAGGCGCAAAACCAGGCGACATGCTGAAAGTAATAAGAAAAAGCGCAACCGCAGGCGAACACATCGCCTACCGCTACGTTGTAGACTAAAAAGAAAAAAACAGTAGCCTTACTTGGCTATCATAACTTCTGTTGACTTGACAACAACGTTTACTTCATCGCCTACTTTTACCCCTAAATCCTCAACCGCCTCTTTCGTTATCACCGAAGTAACCACTGCAGGAGCTTTAATCTCAACCTTGACTTTTGCGGTTACTCCATCCGTCTCAACAGAAATTACCTTTCCTTTCAATTGATTTCGAGCACTAAGTTTCAGTCCTAACACCTCCCAACACGCTGTGTCCGCAAGAACCCCACTCAAATAACCCTCCACCCGCTGATACTCCTCCAACACACTCCGCCCTAACTCCGTCAACTTCGCGCCACCGCCTCCAGTTTTACCGCCCTTAAACGTCACCACAACAGGCTCGCCAAGCGCACTGCGAATCTTCTGCAGGTAATTCCAAACGTAACGATAAGACATACCCAGCTTCACAGCAGCCTTCGAAATCGACTGCTCCTTCGCGATAGCCTTCAGAATCTCAGCACCGCCTTTGCCCAGCACAGGTTTCCCATCGTACTCTATCCACACTTTGCATGAGGGCTTGTGCTTTTTGCGAGTAAGCATTCCATCTAAAGCTAACTGTGGCAACATTTATAAGGTTAGTGTTATGAATGACTGAACATAACGGTGAATTAACATGCAAGCATGGCAAAAAATCCTAATTGCCGCAGTACTAGCAACCATAATAGTAGTAGCGGGAACACTCGTGTACTTCAACTACTTCTCAAAACGCAGACTATTCATCTCAACAACCACAAGCCTATACGACACAGATTTACTTACAGCAATAGAGAATGATTATGAGTCAACACACAACGTAGACCTACAAATAACAGCTGTAGGCACAGGCATAGCCATCCAACAAGCAGAAAACGGTGACGCTGATGTCGTACTTGTTCACGCTCCCTCAGTAGAAAAAACCTTTCTAGAAGGAG
>Ga0307423_1001623_pt1 | contig 13376 bp, 14 predicted proteins | sample SalMarWE160310MG_FD_202154 | JGI IMG/M metagenome (GOLD analysis project Ga0307423, IMG submission 202154) | Salt marsh sediment microbial communities from the Plum Island Ecosystem LTER, Massachusetts, United States - WE1603-10 | ecosystem: Environmental > Aquatic > Marine > Intertidal zone >...
CCGTTTACCGAGCGCTGCGACAATATCGTCCGCATTGCGGCCATCCGGCAATCGCGACATCCCGAGCCCTTCCAGGGCACGTTCACGGTCGCGGTCGGTGATCAGCCGGCCAACCAGCTTGACCCCTGCGTTGCCGAGCGCCTTGTAGTCGAGATCGACCGGGTTCTGAGTCGCCACCCACGCGCCGACGCCATACGCCCGACCCTGTTTGAAGAGCGTCAACAGCGGTCCTTTGGTCGGTGGGTTCTTCGGGTAGGGCGGAACGATCCCCTGCACCTCGTCCATGTAGAACAGCGCACGGAGTCCTGAAGACGCCGGCTGGCGTCGCATCCACGCGACGAGCTCCGACGTCAGAAGCGCAATCACGAAGTGGCGTTGGCGCTCGTCGAGGTGGGCGATCGAGATGATGCTCGCACGTGGGCTTGCAGCATCACCGAGGAGCTCATCCATGTCCATCGGCAAGCCCTCGGTCCACGCCGCGAAAGCCGGGCTCGCGAGCAACGTGTTCAGCGCCATCACGAGCTTCATGCGATCGTCGCGGGAATAGAAGCTCTCCAGCGACAGGGCGCCGAGCGAGTCCATCGGCGGGTCGACCAGGCTCGCCAGCAGACCGGCGAGATCGAGCGAGCGCCCCCGCCGCCAACAATCGAGGATCACCGTCGCCGTGAGCACGTGGTCGCGGTCGGTCAGTGGGTCTCCCCCACGCCCCACCAGCGAGAGCAGGGCCGACGTGATGCCGTTCACGCGATCGGTCGCCCCGTCGGGATCATTATCCGGGTCCCAACCGTCGGGTACACCCAGCGCCGGTAGGATGTCGAGGGGGGCCGCCGAGCCGGCGCCGGGCGTCAGGAGCTGCCACTGCACACCGTCGCGGACGGCACGGAGGTCGTCCGGACCGAGGCCCGAGCCCTCGAGCCCCTGCCGCCAGAAATCCGCCTGCTTCGAAGCCACCTCTGACGCGTGACCGTCCTCGAGAGCGTCCGGCGGCAGCCACGGGGCAAAGTCTTCGCCCGCGAACGAAGGGAAGTTGAGGAGCAAATCGACCATATCGCCCTTGAGGTCGATGACCAGCAGCGACACGCCGCGACGCGCGAGTTCCTCGAGTGCCACGATGCCGAGGCCGGTCTTCCCCGACCCAGTCATCCCCACGCACACCGCGTGGGTGGTCAGGTGGTCCATATCGAGCGTGACTCGCCCTTTTCCTTCGATCTCCGTGCCCAGATAGAGGTCGTGGTCAGCCATCCGGCTCTCCAGTCTTCGGTGAGTCTTCCAGTGGGCAGAGTATAACCCTCGCTCTCGGGCAACGGCGCTGCTATAGTATCCACCAACAGCAATACGTGTAAGGAAAGGAGCACCACACATGGGTCTCTTCGATCTGTTCGGCAAGAGCTTCGATCAGCAGGTACAGGAAGCCATCAACGACGTCGGCGCCACCACCCCCGGAGTCAGCGGCCTGCGTGCAGACGTCCGGGGTAAGGTCATCACCCTCAAGGGCAAGGCGGAGAGCCGCGAAGCCGCCAACCTCGCGATGCAGAAGATCGACCAGGCGGTCAAGGCGGAAAACATCGTCAACGCTATCGAGGTCTTCAAGGCGTCCGGGCCCGCGCCGGCGCCCGCGCCCGAAGTGGCGGCCGAGGGGCGGGTCTACGAGGTCGTGGCCGGTGACACACTCGGTGCGATCGCCCAGAAGTACTATGGCAAGGCCAGCCAGTACATGAAGATCTTCGAGGCCAATCGCGATATCCTCGACAACCCGGACCTCATCAAGGTCGGCCAGAAGCTGAAGATTCCGGAATAGGGGCTAGACTCCGGCCAGAACGCGACAACCGACCTTCGCAATATCGGTCGCTACGACCTCGCCGTCTGGCGCGGCCGTGGCCAGGGCAGAGGCGATAGCCCTTCGCGCTGCTGAGGGATGCCATACCAGCACGCTCCCGCCTCCGCCGGCACCACAGGCCTTGATGGCTGCCGCGCCGGCTGCCAGGCCGGCGCCGATGATCGCCTCGAGCTCCGGCGGGCAGACCTCCGGGGCGAGACGTTTGCGGGCGTTCCATTCGGCTGCGATCGCCTTGCCAACTCCGTCTTCGTTGCCGGCCAGCAGCTCGATACGGCAACGTCGAGCGGCCTCTGCGATGCTCTCGAGCGCCACGGTAGTATCAACGTCCCGATCAAGGCGGCGCCGAATCACCTGCCAGTTGACCATCCCCGAGTGGTGAGAGATGCCCGTGTCGAAAATCGTCAGCCGCTCGCCGACCCACTCGGGTTCGACCTGCAGCCGCTCGATCCTCTCCCCTCCAGGCTCGTGATGGATCGCGAGAACGCCCCCGAAGACCGCTGCCCAATGGTCCTGCAGGCCGGTCGGAACCGTGAGGACGCGAGCCTCGAGATCGCGCGCAAGCAGCACCAGACGCTCGTCCGACATCTCCTTGCCGAGGGCGGTCAGAATGCCGCGGGCGAGGGCAACGGCGTAGGCCGAAGAACCCCCGAGACCAGAGCCGAGCGACGCTTGAGAGTGGACTCGAACCCGGACTCCGCCCGTCGGTCTGACGGCAAACGCGACCGCCGCCGAGAGATCGGTCGTGGCCATTGACTCATCGAGGCGCACCCAGTCGGCGTTTCCCGTCGCGTGCCACACCTCGCCATCCGGCGCGCCGAGGTCCACCTCCATTCGAACCATCACCGGAATTGCCGCGTTGACCGTGACCGAACTCGGATGGAGCATTCCCAGCGGCCAGATGTCGAGGGTTCCGCCCGCGAGGTCCGCTCGGCAGGGACACTCGACTCGCATGACGAGACGGGATGCGCCGCTCAACAGCGCGCTCCGATCGGCGGGGGTTCGTCAACAATCAGTGAGAGTACGGCGAGAGCGTGCGCAAGGAATCGCTGCAATCGATCCTCCGAGAGAGGCTTGATTGGCGGCGACGAAATCGTCAGCGGATTGATCCATTTGCCGTTGAGGGTCACACGGTAGTCGAGGTGCGGTGCGGTGGAAAGACCGGTGGATCCTACGTAGCCAATGACCTGCCCCTGGTTCACTCGGGCTCCCCGCCGGACGCCCGCACCGTAGCGGCTGAGATGGAGGTAATTCGTCTCATACCCATTGGTGTGCCTAACGGTCACCATATTGCCGCCGCCGCCCTTGGGGCCGGCGAAAGTCACGGTTCCGTCCGCCGTTACGTGTACCGGCGTCCCGACCGGAGCTCCGTAATCGACCCCGTAGTGCGGCATCCGCCGCCGCAGCACCGGGTGGAAACGACTCATGCTGAATCGAGAGGTCACCCGGCTGAATTTAAGGGGTGAACGTAGAAACTGCTTGCGGAGCGGATGCCCCTCGAGATCGTAATAGCCGAGACGCCCCGAATCGTCCGGGTAGACCACCGCGTCAAGAGTGCGCCCGTTGTTAATAAATCGGGTCGCAAAGACCGTCCCCCAACCATAGAATTCACCATCCACGGTTTGCCGATCGACGACCACGACGAAGGTGTCGCCCTTTCGAATGTCGCGCAGAAAATCGATGTCCCACTGGTAGATTTGGGCGACCCGCACCGCCAACTCCGGATCTCCGCCCGCACCGTCCATCGCCCCGAAGAGCGAGGACTCGACTACGCCCTCCAATCTCAGGACTTCGCTCGTGATCGGACGCTCGACGCGATGGACCGAGATACCTTCGTCACCGGCTGTGAGGTGGACCTCGTTCCTACGATCGAAGACGACTTCGAGATGCTCGAGCGCTCCCGAGGGTGTCAGGGTACCTCGAAACTCGGTTCGTGGAAACAACCTCTTCGGATCGATCTCGTTGACCAAAGCGTCGCGCCACCGCCACCAGTCATCGCCCGCCAGCCTTCGGCAGACACTCTCGATAGTGTCACCGGAAGCGACGAGGGTCCGCACCGGCGGATGGTATGCGGCCAACGGTTCGATCCTCAGCGGCTTCTCGAGCGTCGTCGCCACCGTCGTTTTGCCGCCCGAGAGCGAAACCACTACCCCACCGAGAGCTATCAGCATGACACCGATCAGATACCATCTTCCGCACCGTGCGGGGTACCGGAAGATCAAGGTCCTCTCCAACCGCGCACTGCGTCAGGCGTGGCGTCGAGGATTCCCAGTGATTCGCCGTTAGCGTCCACCAGCAGCAGAGAGGGCACCTCGATAACGCGATAGGTCTTGAGCAGGGCGCCGTGGCGGTCGTGCAACCAGCCGATCTTGCGTGTGTCGAGCGCGGCTCTGCCGTCCTCGAGGGTCTCCTGGACATCGAGGACCACCAGGTGAAGGCCTGCATCCTGACACGCCGTCGCGAGGCTCGCGTGCTGATCCAGCGTCCCTTCCGCATTCGGCGCCCACGAGGCCCACACCAGGACCGCCACCGGCCCTCGTTTGGCGACCCAGTCCGTCCACGCAACCGGCGCTCCGGAAACCCCGTCCACCAACCGCGGATCGGCCGCGGTCGCGATGGAGAGTCCGGTCAAAATCAGCAGTGCGAATGTCACGCAGACTCTTCTCATGAGGAAAGTATAGCTGGGCCCTCCTCAGCGTCCGAGTGCGCTCCGGCGTCCGCGCCCAAAAGGCAAGCTCTTCACCTGTTTGCCGTACTGCGGCAAGAAAGAGTACACTCGCCACGGGAGGCCGAATGAGCCAGAAGCTCCACAATGCCAAGGGGGACTTCGACACCGACGTTGCGATCATCGGCTCGGGTTTTGGCGGTTCCGTCGCCGCCCTTCGCCTGACCGAAAAGGGTTACAGCGTCACGGTGCTCGAAAAGGGCAAACGTTGGCGGCCCGAAGACTTTCCGCAAACCAATTGGAACATCCGCAAGTCCTTCTGGTTTCCAAAGATCGGCTGCCGTGGAATCTTCGCAATGCGGCTCCTTCGCGAGGCCCTCGTCCTCCATGGCGTCGGCGTCGGAGGGGGAAGCCTGGTCTACGCAAACACCCTTTTCGAACCCCCCGAGACGGTCTGGGACGATCCCCAATGGAAGGGCCTCGAAGACTGGCGGGCCGTGATGCCCGAGCACTTCGATACCGCCCGCCGCATGCTCGGCGTGACCGAAAACCCGAAGCTCGGACCGGCCGATGAGGCCCTCCGTCGTGCCGCGGCGCGGCGCGGTAAGGCGGATACGTTCCGCAACACCCCGGTCGGCATCTACTTTGGCGATCCGGACGTCACAGTCCCGGATCCGTACTTCGATGGCAAGGGTCCAGAGCGCACCGGCTGCACATTCTGTGGCGGCTGCATGGTTGGCTGCCGTCCTGGGGCCAAGAACACCCTTGACAAAAACTATCTCTACCTGGCTGAGAACGGCGGCGCTCGAATCGTTCCCGACACCCTGGTGACTCTGGTCGAGGCCCTGAAGGAGGGCGGCTACCGCCTTTCGTGGCGCCGTTCGGCCGGTCTGTTCTCATCCAGGCGGGGGTCTCTGACCGCAGGTGTGGTGGTGTTCTCTGGTGGCGTCCTCGGCACCGTCCGCCTGCTCATGGAGTGTCAAGAGACGGGCAGCCTCCCCCACCTTTCGAACCAGATCGGCAACGTCGTGCGCACCAACTCCGAGGCGCTGCTGGGCGTTACCTCGAAAAGCCGCAAGGATCTCTGGGAGGGGGTCGCCATCGCCGCCAAGGTGGAGATCGACGAGCAGACCCACTTCGAGTGCGTCCGGTTTTCGAAAGGTTCCGACGTGATGCTGTTGCTCGGCACCATGCTCACCGACGGAGGGCCCGGCATGCCGCGCCCGCTCAAGTGGCTCGGCAACGTCCTCCGGCACCCGATCGATTTCCTGCATATCCTCAAGCCCTGGGGCAAGGCCGAGACCGGCACCGTCGTGATGGCCATGCAGACCGCCGACAACCACACACGGCTTGTGCGCAAGCGGCGGATCCTATGGCCCTTCAGCCGCACCCTCACAAGCCAACCGGATCCCGGCCAACCCGGCATCCCTTCCTACATCCCAGTCGCCAACCAAATCGCTCGCGAGATTGCCGAGGAACTCGACGGTATTCCACAGTCGACGTACAACGAGGTCCTCCTCGACACCTCCTCCACTGCCCACATCCTCGGTGGCTGCGGCATCGGGAGCGGACCGGAGAACGGTGTCATCGATTCGTCCGGACGCGTCTTCGGCCACGAAAATCTTTACGTCATGGATGGATCGATGATCGGCGCGAACCTCGGAGTCAATCCTTCGCTCACCATCACCGCGCTGGCTGAGCACGTTTGTTCTCGCATCCCGGAAAAGGGCGAATAACAGCCTTCGAGGATCGGCTGTGGACGGGTCGTTCCCGTGAGGGACCCGCCAATACATGGCTTCCCCGAACGCTGGTGGTATACCATCCAACGACGATGCAACCTCAGGGATCGATAGCGGCAATTTTCGAACGGCAGTGGCTCCACGCACTTGCTCTCGCCGTCGGGTTGTCAGTTGTCTGGCTGATCAGCGTGAACTGCGGTTGTTTCCATCGAGGAGAGCTGTGGGGCATTAGCACCTGGAACTGGTTCTGGATCTCGGTCGGAATACCCATTGCACACCAGCTCTTCGTCTGGTTCTGTTGGCGCACCGAGCTTCACCGCAACACGATCAGTCGCATCCTCGGTCGGCACGGGTTCCCGGTCTATGCTGCGATCTTCACCGGCCTTCTTGGCGCGCGGCTCCTCACGATCACTGCGCTGTCCGTCGCCTCGCGCGGGACCCTGCCGATCAACCATCTCGCGCTGAAATGGATTGCGGTTGTCATCGCGATTCCGGTCACCTACCTGATGTACTCGGTCGTCCGATATTTCACCATCACCCGCGCCTACGGCGCCGACCACTTCGACGAGTCCTACCGGTCGAAGCCGATTGTGCGTGAAGGGATCTTCCGCTTCAACGCGAACGGCATGTACACCTTCGGCATGATGGTGCTCTACGTCCCCGCCTTCTGGTACGCCTCGTGTCCAGCGTTGGTCGCGGCCGTCTTCGGCCACCTCTACATCTGGGTCCACTATTTCACCACTGAACGACCGGACATGCGGCGGATCTACGGAACCGAAGCGTGACTCGACCGAGGATATGAACGAAACGATCGATGTCCGCGCCGCGAGAAGACTGGCCCTGTGCCGGGCGGGCCTCCTCAAACCGGAGTGGACGGATATGCCGCGCCGGGCTGCGGGGCACGGCAAACGGGCACGGGCGGCGGCGCGTCGAATCATCCAGCGTTTCGGGTATCTCCAGCTCGACACCGTGTCCGTTGCCGGCGCGCGCAGCCACTCCGTCGTTCTCCACTCCCGCCTCGACGGCTTCGACCCGGCCTTCGCAGAAGAACTCCTCCAACCCGGCGAGCCGATCTTCGAGTACTGGGGCCACGAGGCGAGTTGGATCCCGATCGAGCTCTACCCGGCCTTCGCCTTTCGGCGCGAAGACTTTCGCCACCACCCGTGGTGGGGCGATCTCGTTGGTGAGCACCCCGAGGTCGCCGAAAACATCAGACGACGCATTCGCGACGAGGGACCTCTGCGATCTCTCGATCTGGAGGGTGGCGGAAGCCGCGGCTGGTGGGACCTCAAGTTCGCCAAGAAAGTCGCCACGGCCATGTGGTCCTCGGGCGAGCTGGCCATCCGAGAACGGCGAAATTTCCAGCGCACGTACGATCTCGCCGAGCGGGTCATCCCCGAACGGTGGCGCCGGGAAGCCGTGCCCAGAGAGCGGGCCATCGAAATTTTCGCGTTGCGGGCACTCGCTGGTCACGGTTGGGCGGCCACCGGCACCATCGCTCAGACCTTCCGCCTTGCACAAAAAGACGTCGTCGCCGCGTTGCAACGCCTCGAAGGATCGAGAGGAATCGTTGCCTGCACCCTGATCGCCGAAGGCGGCCTCACGAGCCGCGGATGGATTCGGCCCTCAGATCTCGAGATCGCCGCGCGCCTCGAGAGCGTCCGGCCGCGCCGGGACAGTGGGGTCGTGCTCTCCCCCTTCGATCCGGTCCTCTGGGACCGCAACCGCGTCCAGCTACTCTTCGGCTTCCACCATATGCTCGAGATCTTCAAGCCGGCGGAGAAGAGAATCTACGGCTACTACTGCCTGCCGGTGCTGGCGGGTGAAAGACTGGTCGCGCGCTACGACCTCAAGGCCGACCGCAGGCGCGGCGTTCTCCAGGTTCTTTGCCGGCACTTCGAAGGCGACGACTCATCAAAGCCAGCCTCCGCAACGGACGGAGAGGCGGCTCGAACCGCTCTCGATCGCTACGCGCGGGCCGTCGGGCTCGAGACCAAGGGTCCTTCCACCGGATGAGGTCTCCGCCATCGCCGATGACCGAGCGAGACCTCCTTGTTGGGTCCGGAATTCTGGCTGAACGTGACTCCAATCTGGCGCGCGCCCTCGACCGTCTCGGTCCGCCACCGCTCTGGGACCGTGAGCCCGGCTTCGCGACCCTGGTCCACATCATCCTCGAGCAACAGGTGTCGCTCGCCTCCGCGAAAGCGGCGTTCGACAGGCTCACGGAGCGCATCGCTCCACTCGAACCCGCTTCATTTCTCGAGCTCGGCGACCCGGAACTCAAGGCGATCGGCTTCAGCGGCCAAAAGGGACATTATTGCCGGGAGCTCGCGAACGCCATCCTCGACGGCTCGCTCAAACTGAATGACCTGGTATTCCTCACCGACGACCAGGTCCGCGCCGAGCTCACAAAGGTCACGGGCATCGGCCGGTGGACTGCCGACATCTATCTGCTGATGGCCCTCGGCCGCCCCGACGTGTGGCCAAGAGGAGACCTGGCGCTCCGTACAGCGGTGCAGGACCTCAAGGGTTTCGAAACACCTCCGACACCGACCGAGTTCGAAATGCTCGGCGAGACGTGGCGGCCGTGGCGGTCGGTTGCGGCGCGAATCCTGTGGAATCACTACCTACACCCGCAGCTGCCACGATAGATTGGAGTTCATCGTCGTCGTGATCGTCGGTTCGAAGATGTTCCTCGTCGAGGGCCCTGATCACGATCGATTATTCTGGAAACAGGAGACACGCGGCGGTGAGGCTCACCCACTCGGCATTCTTTCATCTCACTCCCGCTGTACGTTTCCAGCGTTTTTTCGGTATCGCTCATTGGTGGCAAGCGCTGCCGCGCCCAGGGTGAAAGGGAGACCAATGCCAGACCTCCGGGATCTCCAAGGAGAGCAACTTCGAGATGCTGTGAATGCAACGCGCTTTGACCCTCAGTCCAGGCGAGGGTTCTACGAGAGCCATTTCCTCCGCGCAAACCACCCTACCAGGGACCTCGCATTCTGGATCAGGTACACCATCCTCAGCCCGAAAGGCCGTCTCGAGGACACCCAAGGCCAACTGTGGGGAATTTACTTCAACGGTGAGTCGTCAACGCATGTCACTGTCAAGCAGTCCTTTCCCCTCTCTGAATGCGCGTTCTCCCGCACGGATCTCGGGATCAGGATCGGTCAAGCGACCCTCGACGGCCGGGCGCTCCGTGGCTCAGTACCTCAGAAGGGTCAGAGCATTTCATGGGATCTGACATACGGCGGCGAGGAGCCCCCCGCATTTCTCGTGCCCGTCTCCCTCTACGACTGCAAGTTTCCAAAGGCCAAGGCCCTTACCGGCATCCCACTGGCCGACTTCTCTGGCATGCTCAACGTGAACGGCCAAGCCATTGATGTCACTGGCTGGCGAGGCAGCCAGAACCATAACTGGGGGGAGAAGCACACCGACATGTATGCGTGGGGGCAGGTCGCCGGCTTTGACGGGCATCCTGACGCCTTCCTCGAGTGCTCAACGGCGAGGTTAAAGATCGGTCCGCTGTGGACGCCCTGGCTCACCAACGTCGTGCTCCGAATCGACGGACGGGATATCGGGCTGAATTCACTGACCCAGGCCTTCCGCAATCGCGGCACATACCGATACTTCTCGTGGTCCATCGAAGCGTGCCGAGGGCCGATTCGCGCACGCCTATCAATCGAAGCGCCTGCGGGTGCATTCGTGGGTCTCGCCTATGATGATCCGCCTGGAGGGCAGAAATGGTGTCTGAACACCAAACTCGCATCATGCACGATCCGACTTCAGGAAACCGGCCGGCCCGCCGTTGTTCTCGAGACTTCCTCCCGGGCAGCGTTCGAAATCCTCACAACGGACGATGCGCATGCCGTGCCCATTTCGGCCTGAGAATCGCGGTGCCGCCTCACGACTCGCTGCAGCGCACCTCAGATCTCCGCGCTACCGCCGACCGCCGATGGTCGCGCGCCACTCCCCCGAGGGAATCGAGACAATGAATGAACCAAGAGGATTGGAATTGATCGAGCGGTACAAAAAGAACTACCGCATCTCTTCTGACGCATGTGTGACCGAAAAAATGATACTGCGCCACTGGGAACTGGAGAAAGAACTGACACAGGAATTGCTGAGGTCGACGCCTGACAATCGCTTCGAGGTGTTTGAGAACTGCTATTCCAGACTCTATTCTGAGCTTGAATGGTTGAATGAATATGTCAAGAGGGACATTTCACATTCGGCAATGGAACAGCAGTTCCAAATCTGGTTAACGCTCATCGGCACTCCTTTGTCTCAGAGAATTTATGAGGTGGGATCAGGGAAGGCAGAGCTCATTTCCTTTTTGGCACGAAGTGGCTACGCATGTGTTGCGACAGAAATCACAAGGGAACGAGGAAAGAAATACTCCGAAAACAGCGTGACTTGGAGAAATAGTGACGGTGTTCACCTGGGTAACTTCGAACAAAATGAATCATATGATGTTGTGATTTCTGATCAAGTTATCGAGCACATTCATCCTGATGACACTCAAGATCATTTTCGAGGTGCCCACGATATTCTGAGACCTGGAGGAAGGTATATCTTTCGAGTTCCTCACAGATTTACCGGGCCGCATGATGTCTCCAAGGTATTCGAATGTGAAAAATCTTTAGGGATGCATTTGAGAGAGATGACGTTTCATGAGATTAGGAGTTTGGCGAGATGCGCCGGCTTTTCAAGACTTGGAGTTGTGTTGATAGGATCGAGAAATTCAATTATCAAGATATTCTCGAAAGACAAACGAATATCGACAGACGTATATTTAGAGATCTTGATTCTTATTGAGCGCATTATAAGATTTATTCCTCGTTCGAAAAATCGAATCAAGGCAATCCGGATAGCTTCACGTCTCGGCTTTTTTCCCGACATCTTTGTCGTTGCTGCGAAATAGATGGCTTGTTTTCGAGGATATGGCTCCCAACAGATTCTTCCGCCAGATCGGATGAATATTCGCATGAGGTTGTGGTGACCTGGAGCTCAAATGAAAATCGAACACGACTCCGTGACGCCGTTCAACTTCGACGGTGTCGAGATCCGTGACTACACCGCCGACCGGCACGGCAGCTCGTCGTTTGCCGAGATTGTTGTCCCCGCCGGGGCGCGACACAGGCGCGCATGGTCCAGGAGATCGGACAAGTACTATTTCGGGTTGCAGGGCAGACTCCGATTCGTGGTTGATGATCGCGTCGTCGAGTTCGCGGCCGGCGATCTCTGTATCATTCACAAGGGAGACCGGTTCAGCTATGAAAACCGAACTGAAGAGGTGGCAAAGGTCCTTCTCGTCCACACCCCAAGCTTCGATCTGTCGCAGGAGGTATTCGAGGAGTAGTGTGATCTCAGGCCAGGGAAGCCCCGACCGCCGATCGAGCGAGTTCCGGAGGTATGGATGAAGATCGAATACCATCCGATCGGTTTCGTGCGCAGCCCGCATCACACGACCAGCGGCACACCGATCCAGCCGTCCCGGGCGCGGGGTATCGAGGGCACGGTCGAGCTCGACGAGGAATATGTCGAGGCCCTATCAGACCTGGACGGTTTCTCCCACATCATCCTGATCTGTCACCTGCACAAGGCCTCCACGTTCCGGCTCAAGGTCGTGCCATACCTGGACACCGAGCTCAGAGGCCTTTTCGCGACCCGCGCTCCGTCACGCCCGAACCCGATCGGGTTCTCGATCGTTCGGCTTGTGGCCATCGATGGCCGCATCCTGCGGATCGAAGGAGTCGACCTCCTCGACGGCACGCCGGTACTGGACATCAAGCCGTACGTCCGCGAATTTGACGACCTGAGTGAGGTCCGCTGCGGCTGGCTCGATGACGTCAAAGACAGAGAAACGGTCGCGGATGACAGGTTCGAAAGGTGAGCACCGCCCGCACACCTGCTGAGCTGCGGAAGGTACCTGCCTGGATTCGGGCGGCAGCTGCGATTGGTGCCGCGCTCGGCATCTACTGTCTGGCCTATCACCTGGTCTTCTATTGCCTCTGGAGATTCCTGTTCGGGGAGGACGTCTGGCCGTGGCCGACGTGGAGTCTCTGGCTTCTCGTCATACTACCCGCCTGTGCCGCTCTCGCCTCGGCCGAATTCACGATTCTCGCAAAAGTGGAAAGACAAAATATCCGGATTGCCGTCGGCATCGGTGTGCTCTCGTTGTTCGGCCTCCTACGGTATGCCGCGGAAGTCTGGAAATGTCTATTTCAGTTGGGCTTCAGACCTTGAGAGTTGGATGCCCGGACTGGGGTCCTCGCCCAATCTGTAACATCGACACGACTCGAAGACTGGAGAAAACGTGGTTGCTGATGATCTGGGATTCTTCCGAGTGGAGATCGAGATGGCGCTCGAGGAGCCTCTCGAGCTCGACGACGACGATGAGAACTCGCCGGGTTCGGCCAACGGGTACTATCAGCTATTCGGCGTGACGGCGTCGAGCTATGCTGAGGCGGTTGCCTTTGTTGAGAAGGCGCTCGCGGACATTGTCACGGCAGAACCCGAGATTTCAGGGTGGTTGGTCCAGCTACAGGTCGATACGTGGACCGAACCTCCCCCTGAAGGGGAGGAGGGATTCCTCCAAGATCCGTCTTTGCGCGGTGTGCACTTCATCTCCGACCGGGCGTATTTCTTGGCGCTCGACGAAGAACCAAATGCCTGACACATCTGTCGTGAGAACCGCTGAATCTTAGACTCCGGATGAACCTAGGTTTCCCAAAAGGCGGTAGGATCGCACCATGAAAAACGATGCCTTTCAAGATCACTATCCGGACGAGCTGGCCCACTGCTACGGTTGCGGCCGCCTCAATCCGCACGGCCACCAGCTCAAGAGCTACTGGGACGGCGATGAGACCGTCGCCCACTTCACTCCCGAGCCTTACCACATCGCGATCCCCGGTTATGTCTACGGCGGCCTGATCGCATCGATCATCGACTGCCACGGCACCGGGACCGCGGCCGCCGCAGCGTATCGGGAGGCAGGGCGCGCGATGGGTTCGGACCCGCCGTTCCGCTTCGTGACCGCGTCGCTGCACGTGGACTATCTCCGCCCCACCCCGCTCGGTGTCCCACTCGAGGTTCGCGGCTCGGTCGAGGAGGTCTCCGGACGCAAGGTCGTAAT
>Ga0307423_1001625_pt1 | contig 13367 bp, 6 predicted proteins | sample SalMarWE160310MG_FD_202154 | JGI IMG/M metagenome (GOLD analysis project Ga0307423, IMG submission 202154) | Salt marsh sediment microbial communities from the Plum Island Ecosystem LTER, Massachusetts, United States - WE1603-10 | ecosystem: Environmental > Aquatic > Marine > Intertidal zone >...
TAGAGGGCGGTGACGCCGAACGAGCAGTTCGCGCCGATGCCCTGCTCGAAGCCGAGCGAGTACTGGAGGGTCCGCGGCGCCTTGAGGTTGGGGTCGACGCTGAGATCGCCTGGGCTCCAGCTCCACCACGGCTCGTCGGACCAGGGACCATCCCACGATTCGCCCCAGTACGCGTTGAAAGTCGGCCCGAAGGGCGGCGGCGCGTCCCAGTTGCCGCTGACGTTCCCGTCGTAGTAGACCCCGAACGAGCCCCGGATGACGGTCTTCTGGTTGGCGCCGGCGGCGTAGGCGAAGCCGATGCGCGGCGAGATGTTGTTCCAGGTGAAGACCGGGTCGTAGCCCGGGATCTTCTCGCCGGTCGGCTGGCCGTTGAGGCCCAAACGGTTGAAGGAGGGGATGATGCCCTTGTGGTGGTCGAAGCGGAGCCCGAGGTTGAAGGTCAGCCGGGAGGAGAGCTTCCACGAGTCGTCGACAAAGGCCGAGATCGACTCGGTGTCGGCGCCGTAGTAGTAGGGCGACCCTACGACCTTGTAGTAATACACGTACTCGTAGCCGTAGTACTCGTAGCTGTCGTAGTGAGTGTAGTAGGTGCCGGTGGCTGAAGACGCGTTCTTGGCGAGAGCGGTGCCGCTGCTCGCCTGGATGCCGAACTTGAAGTCGTGGTCGCCGGCCACCCAGTCATCGGCGAAGGTGGTGAGCGCGACGGCCACCTGGTCGATCGACGTGTCATAGGTCCAGGGCCAGTAGACCCCGCCGTAATAGAGGGTCGGGCCGCCGCCCGGCGGCGCGTAGTCGATGTAGGCCGACTCGGCGCTGCCGGTCTGCGAGAGGTAGTCGTCGTTGCTCGTCCAGCCCGTGTACCGGGCCTCAATGAATGTGCGATCCGAGAGAATCGACTGGTAGTTAAACCCCCACAAGGTGTCGTCGCCGATCTCGCCCGCCGCCGCCGACTGCGTGTAGTACTGGCTCGACGGATCCGGGTACCCCCACTTGTCATAGAAGCCCTTGGCGTCGATGAGGTTGGCGTCGTTGACGCGCCACGACAGCTTGAGGTCGTATTGGTCCTTATACCAGGTCGGATTGATCTCAGGGTTGCTGCCGGGATAGGCGTGGTTGTCGCGCCAATACTCGTAGTCGGCGAAGAACCACACCCGGTCCTTGGCGATCGGCCCGCCGAGGGTCGCGCTGACATCCCAGAACTCGTTCTGGACGAACTCGGGAAACTCCGTGAAGTAGTTGATCTGGGAGTCGACCAGCGAGTCGTCGAACCAATAGGCGTTGACCCCGCCCTTGAGCTGGTTGGAGCCCGACTTGGTCACGACGTTCATCGCCGCGCCGAGCATGTTGCCGTACTCGGCCGGGGCGCCGATGTGCATGATCTGGACCTCCTGGATGGCGTCGGGGTTGACGCCAACCCAGGCGGTGCCGGTCTCCGGCGCGGTGACCTCTACGCCGTCGATGAACCAGTTGTTCGACTGGACGTTCGAGCCGCCGGCGGTCATGCGGGAGCCGTCCTCCAGCGCGAGGGTGACGTCGGGCGCGACCGAGATGATGTCGTAGAAATTGCGGGTGGTGGGGAGGTCCTTGAGAAATTCGCTGCTGAAGGTGGCGGTGGGGCCTGAGCTGGTGGTGTCCACCAGCGGTGACTCACCCACGACGGTCAGTTCCTCCGAAAACTCGGCCTGCATCACGAAGTCGGCGGTGCCCGTGGTGCCGATGCTGACCGCGACTTCTTTGATGGCTTGGGTCTGATAGCCGGGCAGGCTCGCCGTGACGGTGTAAACGCCGATCGGCATCGCGGCGAACCGGTAGGCCCCTGTGTCGCCCGTCACCGCGGTGCGCGATCCGCCCATGAGGGCGTCGCTGCTGGCGGTGACGGTGACGCCCGCCATCGGCAACCCGTCGACGCCCACGACCTGACCCAGGATCCGACCTGTCCGGGTCTGGGCCGAGGCGGAGAGGCTGAAGAGGAGCAGCACCCCCACGATCGAAAGAACGGTGACTCGGTGTCTGGTCATACGCCTCCCTCCTTCTCCTATGAAGATTTCAGGAACGCTGTGATTCTGGTTTCCCTGGAATCATCGGTTCTGCCATTAACTCCTCTTTTTAAATGTTCGACATACGAACACATGTTCGCTGTGCGGTTGAACTGAACGTACAGTCCCGTCATGTGGATGTCAATAGTCACCGGCCTTCGGCCGCGTCGTGAAACGTGCAGCGATGAGTTCGACTGAACCGGCGGCCGCAGGATCGAGCCACCCTGCTCGGAACGGATCGGAGTAACGGTGGACAAACCGCGGTGCTCCTTGTTCGTTTCAGCGATTCCTCGTGGCTATCATAGTACATTCCGCCGGCAAGTCGAGATTCGAGAAAGAGTATCAACGGTTTTGTTGAATACTGTTCTGTCCAGATATCGGAGCCGTGACCACGAAGGTGAGATGTGTGGGGTAACCAATTGAGAAATCCCCCAGCTTTGCCGGGGGTATATGACGATCGCCAGCGATGCCGATAGCGAGCTACTCGAGTGCGGAGAGAACCTCGTCGAGCGCCTCGAGCATCTCTTCAACATCGTGCGCCTGGATCACCATCGGCGGCTTGATCTTGAGCACGTTGTGGAACGGTCCGTCGGTGGAGAGCAGGAAGCCGCGCGCCTTCATCTCGTCGATCACCCGCGAGGCCTCGGTGTCGGCGGGCTCGAGGGTCTCGCGGTCACGCACCAGCTCGACGCCGATGAAGAGACCGAGGCCGCGCACGTCGCCGATCAGTGGGTGCCGCTCATGCAGCTCGCGCAGCCCGGCCTGCATTCGGTTGCCGACCTCGAGGGCATGCTGTTGGAGGCCTTCGTGCTCGATCACATCGAGTACCGCGAGGCCGACCGCGCACGACACCGGGTTGCCGCCGAAGGTGTTGAAGTACTCCATCCCGGTGACGAAGGAGGTGGCGATCTCTTTCGTGGTGATGACCGCGGCCATGGGATGGCCGTTGCCGATCGGCTTGCCGAGGGTCACGATATCGGGAACCACACCCTGGCTCTCGAAGGCCCAGAGATGGGTGCCGACCCGCCCGAAACCGACCTGGACCTCGTCAGCGATGGAGACTCCTCCCGCAGCGCGCACGGCGTCCGAGGCGGCTGAAAGAAAACCGGGGGGCGGAATCACCTGGCCGCCGCAGCTGATCAGCGATTCGGCCAGGAACGCGCCGAGCTTGCGACCCGTTCCCTCGACTTCGGCGATCGCCATTCGCACCTCGCCAGCATACGCGTCACCCGTATCCGGTCCTCTATGGGGGCCCCGATAGGCATCGGGCATCGGCACCTTGTGGGCGTGTGGGGCGAGCCCTTCGCCGCCCGGCCCCTCGCACTTGTAGGGAGAGATCTCGATCAGTGACGGCGAGTGGCCGTGGTAGGCGTGGTCGAGGACGATGATCTCCTTCGACCCGGTGTGGGCACGGGCAAGGCGCAGGGCGAGGTCGTTGGCCTCGGTTCCGGAGTTGACCAGAAAGCAGACATCGAGGGGATCGGGAAAGGTCCCGGTGAGCCGCAGCGCGTACTCGGCCAGGTTGTCGTGCAGGTAGCGGGTGTTGGTGTTGAGCACCGCCATCTGCCGCTGGGCGGCGGCGCCAACGTGCGGGTGGCAGTGGCCGACGTGGCAGACGTTGTTGACCAGGTCGAGGTAGCGGCGGCCCTGATCGTCGAAGAGGTACTGGCCCTGGCCGCGGACGATCTTGAGCGGCTCCGAGTAGGAGACGCTGAGGTTGAAGCCGAGGTGACGTCGCCTGACGGCGACGATCTCGTCGGCACTGCGACTCGGAGTTGGAGAGTGCGCGCATGCGTCCTCGAAAGTGCGGGTCGCCTCGTCGGGATCGATCATGGTCATCCTTTCCAGCAGCCGCCACACGGGCCGAGTCGAGATCTGCAGGTACTCGTTGTCGGGCTCGACCTGCCGGCGCTGCGCCGCCAGGAAGACGCTCGCACACAGCCGCGCAACCACGAGGTCGAGGATGAGCGACCTTTCGTCGGCGGTCAACGGCCGCACGGAGTGATATCCCGCGACGGCGCGCGACGCCTCCGCCAGCGGATCCTCACGATCGAGCATGAGGTAGGCGCAGACGATGGCGAGCTCGGCGACGATGATGGTGTGGAGACTGTCGCCGAAGTCGATGAGCCCGGCGAGCTCCGGCTCTCCGTCGGCGCGGCTCCGCACCAGGAGGTTGTGGTCGTTGGCGTCGTTGTAGATGAAGCCTCGTTCGAGGCCGGTGAGGCGCGGAAGGACCTGTTCTCGAAACCGATCGAGATGGCGCTCCACCATCTCGCGCCGCGCCGGCTCGGCGATGTGCTCCGCGAAGCGCGCGAGCTCGTGCGTGCGCTCGATGTCCCAGACCAGATCGCGGTGGGCTCGGGGGTGGTCGAACCCCCGAAGGGCGAGATCGAGTCGGGCGAGTGCGCGGCCGATCTCCTCGAGGAGTCGAACCGGTCTGTCGCTGAAGTGTGCCAGCGGGACGCCGTCCAGGTAGGACAGAACCCGGACCCAGCAGCGGCCTTCCTCTCCGGCTTCGATCGGAATCAGACCGCGACCGTCGCGAGTGGGGAGCACGCGCTGTACGAGGTGCGCGACCGGAGACGTTTCGAGAAAGCGCAGCGCCTCGATCTGACACCCAAGGGCCAGCTCGTCGGCTCCCGGGCGCGAGATCTTGAGCACCCAGCGATCACCCCCATCGGTGATCAGCAGGAAGTTGCGGTCCACCTCGCCCGGCAGTGGCTCGGCCTGACAGTGCAGACCGTACTCTTCACGGGCGATCGACTCGGCGTTGCCGACTGTCGGGAACACACCGTTGCGGGTCACGCGACGACGTCCGTAACCCGCGCTGGTGCCCTTGCGACCACCGCGCCCGCCGGGTCGCCGAGATGTTTTTTGAACAGGGCGGCCGAACGGGGCGTCATCTGCTTTCGACCTCGTCGGCGTCATCGACGAGCGGTTCTTCGGGCGCCGGCATCTCGCCCGCCTCGACGAAGGCCATGATGCCGAGGAGCGCGCCCCACGAGTGGAATCGGTCCGACGACAGCCGTTGGTCGTCGCCGGTGCCGGTGATCGCCGAGTAATTTTCGCTCACGTAGCCCTGGCGTTGCCACTCGGTCACGAAAAGCGCCAGCGATCTCGAGGCCAGCTCGGAGGCCTCCTCTCTGAACCACGCCTGCCGCAGGCTCAGGTAGGTCAGGAAGTTGAGCGGAGGCCAGACGGCGCCCTTCCAGTAGCGTTGATGCTCGAAGGCCGAGTCGTTGCGCGCGATCGAGGGCACCACCCAGTCACCCCAGAACTCCTCCGGGTTCAGCAGGTGGTCGGCGACCATCCTCTGCGCGCGTTCGGCATCCGGTACCCCTGCCAGCAGTGGATAGAAGAGGGTGGGGGAGAGTCGATGGGAGAGCTGGCCGGTGTCGGTGCGGCGGTTGAGATAGAGCCCGGTCTCCTCGTCCCAGAGCTGCTCGAGGTTTCGGGAGAGGGTCGCTGCGCGTTCGCGGAGCTCGGCGGCCTTGCCCTCGCGCCCTAAAACCTCCGCCATCTCGACCAACGCCAGCGAGTCGGCGATCACCAGGCTGGCGAGACCGACGTCCTGAAGTTCGAGAGTGTTCTTCACCTTGTTGAACGGCACCCCCTCGTACATCGGCGAGTCATCCATTCCGGACTCGTAGCGGGCGGTCCGTTTGGTCTGGGTGGCGGGCTCGAGAAACGGGTTTTCGGCCTCGTGCGAACCGTAGCTCAGGAGCCCGCCGTTGAGGCGGCGCTTCATCCACCAGCGGTTCCACGCGAGAAGATCGTCGAAGGTGGCTTCGAGCAGCCATCGCTCGGGGTACTTCTTGTAGACCTCCCGGACCATGATGGCTCCCACGGGAGGCTGTGACCGGTCGAAGGACTTGCTGCCGTTACCGCGGTCATCGTTGGGGATGAACCCTTCGTCGGTGGCGCCGCGAAGGTGCTCGAGGATGTTGGCATAGGCGAGGTCTCGGCTGAAGAGCGAGGCCATGTAGGCGAGGAAAAAGTTGTCCCAGCCGAAGAGACAGTAGCCGCCGTACTCGTCGTTCCAGAGGCGGCCGACCGTGGAGACGACCCGGTCGAATCGTGGCTCGTAGATGAGGTTCCAGGCAATACCCGCCTCGACCGCGATGTATGCCTCTGCGAGGTCGCCGTGAGTCGCCGCCGTCTGTTCCACCGCCTCCCGGGCGTCCTCGATGAGCTCACGAATCTGGTCGACCGTCCGCGGCCTGCCGGTTGAAAGACCGACCGGTTGCTCGAGGGTCAGCACGAGGTACGGGGTCTGGGTCTCGACGTAGAAGTCCTCCTGGTGGGAGGCGGTCGCGTAGACGTCGACGGTTCGCGTCGGCAGTGTCATCCGTAGCTGGTTGTCCGAGACCTTGGCCAGCGAGCCGGGACGGTTCCAGTAGATCGCACTCTCGACAACCATTTTTACGGGCAGCGTCTGTGCCGTCACCGGGGTCACCAGAATCACCAGGTCATCGCCGGCGTGGGCCGACTCCACCCGTGCCCACAGTTGCTGCCACTGGATGTCGAGCCGCGTGTAGCTGCCGTCGAGGGTGTGGGGGCCGGGGCGGATATGGGCGTCGTCGGTGTCACGACCGAAGAGGGCCTCACGCAGATAGGGCTCATCGATCCATCTGACCTGTTTGAAGGCGAGGTTGAGACCGAAGCCCTCGGGAAGCAGAGTGTGCGACAGCACCGAACGGGTGTTCCAGGTGTTCCAACCTCGCGCCAGGCGCTGTTTGATCGCCAGGTACTCGGGGTTTTCTTGGCCATCGTTGTCGGCGGCACATACGAGCGGCAGGAGTGACGTGGCCACGAAAATCACCGCGATCACGCACGGGTTGCGCGCTCTGCACCCGGCGGGAAGAAACTCCATGTACCGAGTCTACATTTTTCGCGCGGTCGGGGGGTTGGATCAGTCTCGACCAATATCTGAGTGATCTGCGGTCTCTCATTGGGAGGGTGGGCGGATCGAGTATCGAGCGACGAGCATCCGACTTCGCCTGCGGCTATGCCGGGACAACTCGAGTATCCTGGGCACCATGCCACGGATCACAGAGCTTTCCGAACACGACCTCACCGAGCAACGCTCGCGTTTCTACGCCGCGGCCGTGCCGGCGGCAACGCTTGAGGACGTCAAGAGCGAGCTCGCCAGGCGCAAGAAGCGCTACCACAAGGCCCGTCACCACTGCTGGGCGTGTCGGGTGAGGGACGAAAACGGGCAGATCGTGGAGCAGGCGCGGGACGACGGCGAGGTCGGCAGGCCCGGGATGAAGCTCCTCGAGCTCCTCCGCCAGCGCGATCTCGAGGGACTATTGGTCGTTTCGCGGTTTTTCGGCGGCATCAAACTCGGTCCGGGCGGCGTCGGCCGGGCCTTCCGCGATGCCGCCTTCGGCACCCTGGAATCTAAGAGTCAGTAGTTGTCAGTAGACAACAGTTGTCAGCTTTTTTTCAAATATTCAAAGGCACGACGGCCATACGATGCACCCGCCCGCCCACCCACGGCTGTTCGGCGCGAAGCAGTAACGCGTTCTGCGCCGTAAGGCCGCATAGCCGCATAGCCGTTTCGCCCGAAAGGTCTCCGCCGGCAGCTCACCGCATTCCGTCGTACAGTATGTGAAGATGATGGATCGAGAAGCCATACCTCCTGTTGGGGCCGTAGGGAGGATCGTGTGATCGGAGGACGGCGACCTCTGATCGTCGGCGAGGTGCTGTTCGATGTCATGCCCGACGGCAGCCGTGTGCTCGGTGGTGCGCCGTTCAACGTTGCGTGGCACCTCGAGGCCTTTGGCCTCCGACCGCTGGTCGTCACGAGGGTGGGGACCGACGATTCCGGTGACGAGGTGCTGACCGCGATGGAGGCATGGGGTATGGACACCTCCGGTGTGCAGCGGGACGACGTCTTTTCCACCGGACGCGTGCAGGTCGATCTGACAGGCGGCGAGCCCACTTTTGACATCCTCGCGAACCAGGCATATGACCATCTGGATCGTCGAGAGGCCACGCAGTCGATAGCAGGGAAGACCTTCTCGCTGCTGTATCACGGCAGCCTGATCTCGCGAGAAGCGGATTCGAGCTCAGCGCTCGACGACCTTGAGGAACGGTCCGCAGCGCCGATTTTCGTCGACGTCAATTTGCGAGATCCCTGGTGGAACCGCGTCGACGTTGTCGCTTCCGTGAGCCGGGCGAGGTGGGTCAAGGTCAACGAGGCGGAGCTTGAGCTGCTTGCCGGCGAATCAGACATTCGGATTGCGGAAGCCTTTCGAAAGGATCACGATCTCGATGCGGTAATCGTCACCAGGGGCGGCCATGGTGCGTTCGTCGTGGACGGTGGCGGCACCTTCGAGTCGGCCCCGCCGAACGAGGTGCAGGTCGTCGACACCGTCGGTGCGGGCGATGCCTTCAGTGCGGTGTTCATCCTCGGCCTCACGCACGGCTGGGCGACCGACCTGACCCTGGAAAGGGCCCTCGAATTCGCTGCGGCGGTCTGCACTCTGCCCGGCGCCACCTCAGTGGACCGCCGGCTGTACTCTGGATTCGAGGACCGAGGATGGTGGTGAGCGATGGCAGACGGTGAAGGCCTTTTCATTGCGCTGATCAGCCTCCACGGGCTCATTCGCGGCGACGAACCCGAGCTCGGCAGGGACGCCGACACCGGCGGCCAGGTGCTGTACGTTCTCGATCTGGCGCGAACTCTCGGCGAACACTCCGAGGTGTCGCGAGTCGAATTGATGACCCGCCAAATCCTGTCCACCAATGTCGCTCACCAATACGGCGATCATCTCGAGCAGATCGCCGACCGGGTGTGGATCGTGCGCCTGCCCTTCGGGCCCCATCGCTACCTTTACAAGGAATCTCTGTGGCCGTACCTGCCACAGTTCGTCGACAACGCCCTCGTTCATTTTCGAGAGATCGGTCGCGTGCCCGACGTCATTCACAGCCACTACGCCGATGCCGGCGAGGCGGGTGCCCGTCTCGTTCGATTGATCAACGTACCCCTGGTCCACACGGGTCACTCGCTCGGTCGGGTCAAGCAACAAAGGCTGCTCGACAAGGGGCTCTCGCGGGAAGTGATCGAGGAACGGTACCACATGGGTCGCCGCCTCGAGGCGGAAGAGCGGGTCCTCCGGCGCGCCGATCTGATCATCGCCAGTACCCATCAGGAAATTGACGAGCAGTACCGAATGTACGATATCGATGTCCGTGAACGAATGGCGGTGATCCCGCCGGGGGTCGACCTCGATCGCTTCCGCCCACCGAGGAGGGGCGAACGATTTGATGTCGCGCGGGCCATCGACCGCTTTCTCGAGCAGCCGAAGAAGCCGATGATCCTGGCCGTGCAGCGTCCGGATGAGAGAAAGAACATCGAAACCCTGATTCGCGCCTACGGCGAAAGCGATGCCCTCCGGGAGCTCGCCAACCTCGTTCTGCTCGTCGGAATCCGGGATGACATCAACGAGGTGCCGAAGGGACAGCGCAAGATCTTTCAACAGATGCTGTACCTCATCGATCGCTATGACCTCTACGGCTCGGTGGCGTATCCGAAGCAGCACTCCTCCGACGATGTCGCCGAAGTCTACCGGGTGGCCGCAGCTCGACGTGGAGTTTTTGTCAACCCGGCCCTGACCGAGCCCTTCGGACTCACCCTCATCGAAGCCGCGGCCAGCGGTCTGCCGATCGTCGCCACCAACGACGGAGGACCGCAGGAAATCGTCCGCATCTGCAATAACGGTGTGTTGATCGACCCACTCGATGCCGAATCTCTCTCGCAAAGCTTGCTCTCGGTGTTGACGAATCGCGCGCAATGGCGCCGGCGGGCCCGCGCGGGCATTCGCGGGGCGGACCGCCATTTCTCCTGGAACGGGCATGTGTCGCAGTACGTGAAACGGATCAAACCACTGCTACGCCGGCAGCAAAAGACGGCTGCCTTTCCGCGTGCTCGGATGACGTTGGCGGACCGTCTGCTGGTGTGCGACATCGACAACACCCTGATTGGCGACCGTGAAGCCCTTACCGAGCTGCTGGCATGGTTCGACGAACATCGTCACAGGGTCGCATTCGGTATCGCCACGGGACGCGTGCTCGAACGAGCGCTCGCGGTCCTCGAGCGCTGGCACGTGCCTCGACCCGACGTGCTCGTCACCGGCGTGGGGTCGGAAATCCACTACGGTCGTCCGGACCTCGTCAAGGACCTGAATTGGAGTCGGACCATCGATTTCAAGTGGGACCCGATCAGCCTCCGCGAGTGTCTGGCGGAGGTGCCGGGTATTCGCCTGCAGCCAGCGCGGGACCAACGCGAGTTCAAGCTGAGCTATATTGTCGATCCTCTCGAGTGGCCGGGTGCGAGAGAGGTTCGGAAGCGCCTCAAGGAGCGCGGTCTCTCCGCCAGCCTTATTTTCTCCCACAACGAGTTTCTCGACCTGCTGCCGATTCGCGCGTCCAAAGGCCGAGCGATCCAATATCTGGCGAACCGCTGGGGGTTCGAGATGGACGAGGTGCTGGTGGCGGGTGACTCGGGCAATGATGCGGATATGCTCCGATCTGGGGTCCTCGGCGTGGTGGTGAAGAACCACAGCAGCGAATTGCGGTACCTCCGGGGACGAGAGCGGATCTTTTTCTCAGAAACGTCCTACGCTCGAGGCATCCTCGAGGGCATCGATCGGCATGGGTTCTTGCCCGGTCCGGGTGCGTAGGTAGAACGGCTAGATCAGGAATTCTCGAGCAATGTGGCTGCCCTCGGCCGGTACTGAAGGGCGTACAGCACCTCCAGATAACGGCGGGTTTCGGCCTTTTCGAGATTGGTCATATACTTCCAGAATCCGTAGATGCGGCTGAGGGTCATGAGGCGCTCGGCATAGAGCTTCCAGGTGTAACGGCTGTTCACTCGTTCGATTCCGCCGAGCGAAATCTTGTCCCAGTGCGCGGGGTTTTCGGAGCACCGCTCGAAGAACTCCGCCATGAGATCCGCTGCGCGATCGCCGTGGTTGGGGTCGACGTGGAAGCCGCTGACGCCGTGCTCGATGATCTCGAGCGGCCCGCCGAAGCAGGTGGCAAAGGTCGGTAAACCACAGACCATGGCCTCGATCACGGTCAGGCCGAACGCCTCGAAGAGCGCAGGCTGGACAAACGCCCCCCGGCGGTCGGCGACGAAACGATAGAGCTCGCTGCCCATGACACGGTCATGGTGGCTCACCCATCGCATCTGGCCGTCGAGGTCGTGCTGGTCCATCAGGTCGTGCATGCGGTGGATCTCCATCTGTTCCTCGGCGTCGTTTGATTCCTCGGGGTCGAGGAAGCCGGCAACGATGACGAGATTGGCCCGTCGGCGCAGTTGGTCGCTTTCGCCGAACCACTGTGTGAGACCGGTGAGGTTCTTGATGCGGTCGAGGCGAGCCATCGAAAACAGGATTGGTTTGTCGAGGTTCTCGAGCCGGCCGCGGGTGCCCGGATGACCTTCCTGGAACAATTTGGCGTCGATTTCTGGTTGGAGGCCGTGAAGGCGGCGTTCCGACTCGGTATACGGAAAATAGATGTCGGGATCGGCCCCCGGCGAGACGATATTGAAGCGGGGGTCGAACACGTCGATGCCGTCAACGACGCGGTACAGACCGGGAAGCGTGTAGGAGCGGTAGCTCTCGTACTGGCCGACGCTGTCCGCGGTGCCGGCGATCTCCTGATAGGTACTGGTGATGATGAAATCGGCGGCGTTCATGGCGATGAGGTCGGCGGTGAACTGGCAGGAGAAGTGGTAGTGCTCCTCGTTGTCGTGCCAATAGAGGTCGGACAGGAGGTATTTGGTCTTTTCCAGGGCGTGGGCGATCGTGCACTTGGTGACGCCGAGCCGCTCTCCGACGATGCTTGCAACGAGATTACCGTCCGAGTAGTTGCCGATGACCAGATCGGGTTTGGTTGAGAGCTCGGCGACGATTTCGCGCTGTGCCTCTATCGCGAATCGTTCGAGGTACGGCCAGACCTCGAAGCGTGAGACCCACTGCGGCACAATCTCTCCGCTCGGTGTCCTGAATGGCACCCGCAGGATGCGGGCGTTCTCGGTCCCGGAGATAGACTCCAGACGTTGGTTGCAGGTCGTTGGTCCGGCCTCCGGTATCAACCGAGTCACCACCAGGATCTGCGGCTCATACTCCACACCCTGTTCGAAGAGGCGAGCACGAATCTCCCTTTCCAGGGCTCGAACCTGATCGAGGATGTAGACCACCTGGCCGCCGGTGTCCGGCAGACCCATCACATTGGACTGCGCGAAATATCCGTGCGGCGACATGATAGCGACGTTAAAGATCATGGGGATGCGAGCCAGAAACCGCTCCAGCAGGTCCGGCCCCGGGGCTTCGAGCAGGTCCTGCAGGAGCTCGAGAGTCTCGCGGATTCGGGAAACGCTTCGCCCCCATCCTGGCTCGAAGCCGAGCCCTCGGAGTTCCGTTTCCGCATCCGGCCACTGGGTTTCGGAATCTCGATCTTTCAAGAGGTCCATGGCTTCGCGCAGCGCCCGACGCACATCCTCGGGATCGTCGAGCTGAGGGTTGAGCATGAGCTGGCGACCGTTGATGGTGTGCAGCGACAAAAACGAGACGAGACGTTTCAAGCCGACGTCGGCCTGCGAGAGAAGCTGGCCGGACAGCTGCCGGTTGAGGAACTCCATACCGCGTCCGATGGAGCGGACCTCGCGCAGGCGAGGGAATTCGCGGCTGAACGGCCCGAAGTCGATCTCCACCGGCCATCCGTCGTCGATCCGATCGCGCCCGATCAGCGACTCCTTGAACGCCAGGTAACGGGAAACGGACACCCACTCCAGCTGAAGTGTCTCAGCGTGGATCCTGAGAAACGTCCATCGCCCGACCTCCGGACGAACGGCCAGGTAGACCCAGGGAATCTGAATCGCCGCCTCCTGGGTCAGCTCGATGGCCTCCCCGAGGACGCTGCCCGCAAGCACCCGGCCATGACCGGTGGCACAAAACTCTTTGAAACCGTCAATCAGGTCCGAGCGCAACAGGAACGGCTGGTTGCGACTGAAGTAGGTGTGGAGGAGCATGTACACCGGCGCACGCTGCGTTCCGATGAACTCTTGAACGGTTGCTGTGTTGATCGTCATTCAACCTCCAAGCGAATGATCAATTGTAAATGTATCAATGCGAGAGCCGGGAGACGGCGGAAAACAGGCCTCTGGTCACCGGCCGGCTCCGGCGAGACGCCGCGCGCGACCTGCCACGGCGGAGCCGGGAGCGCGCGAGCAACCGAAGGCGAGATCCCCGGGTGCGGAGAAAAAGACGAGAAAAGCCGCCCGAATGGGCGGCGAATTCGATGTCTTTGGTGGAGCCG
>Ga0307423_1001626_pt1 | contig 13363 bp, 12 predicted proteins | sample SalMarWE160310MG_FD_202154 | JGI IMG/M metagenome (GOLD analysis project Ga0307423, IMG submission 202154) | Salt marsh sediment microbial communities from the Plum Island Ecosystem LTER, Massachusetts, United States - WE1603-10 | ecosystem: Environmental > Aquatic > Marine > Intertidal zone >...
AAGAAATTCAAGTATCATGCCGGCCAGTTTGCCGAGCTTTCCATTGCCGGGAAAGGAGAGATTCCCATCGGCATTGCGTCATCGCCCACAGAGAAAGGGTATATCATGTTTACCGTGAACAAGGTGGGGCTGGTGACGTCGCATCTTCACAACATGAAGCCCGGCGACATCATGGGGGTTCGGGGCCCTTTGGGCAACTGGTACCCCTGGGATGTCATGGAAGGAAAGAACATCGTCATTATCGGCGGGGGGTTTGCATTTACCACCCTGCGGTCTTCCATCGTATACATGCTGGATCCGGCCAACCGGCCAAAATTTAAAGACATCCACGTGATCTATGGCGCGCGCAGTCCGGGGATGCTGTTATACCGGGACGAACTGGCCCAGTGGGAAAAGCGGGATGATCTCCATATGCACATCACGGTGGATGCTGCGGATGATCCCAACTGGCCGTATAATGTGGGGTTCGTGCCCACCGTCACCGACGACAAGGCCCCTGCGGGGGATGCCGACACCTATGCCATAGTGTGCGGACCGCCCATTATGATCAAGTTCACCCAGCCGGTTTTGGACAAGCGGGCCTATGCCCATGATCACATCATCATGTCCTTGGAAATGCGGATGAAATGCGGCATCGGAATCTGCGGCCGGTGCAACATCGGCAAGGAATACGTGTGCAAGGACGGGCCGGTCTTTACCCTGGATCAGCTCAATCGAATGCCGAAAGAATATTAGCAAAATCTTGACCCCAGAGAACCAGGCTTTGACATTACGCATGGGAAGGGCTGCCTTTTTTAAAGTCCTACAAGTTAAAAGTGCCTAAAATGATCTAAAGTGCCTAAAGTTATGGAGTCGCTACGCTCCATTGGTTTTATATATATGGTAAAATTCCTTAACTCTAGATCACTTCAAACTCTTCCAAAGATTCTTAAAGCAGCGTTATAAAGCTCTATCTCACGATCCTTGTCATCCCCTGATAATCCTTGGCAGGATCAGGTGGTGTTGGGGGCAGATGGATTTCGGATTCTGGTAGACTGCTCCGGCAAATGCAACCAGGTATTTCCTTAAGTCACGCAGGGATAAAATTTCGTCGATCATTCCTGTTTTTGCGCAAAACAGGGGCCTTGATTTCTCGTGGTATTCTTTTGCCAGTTGGTTCATCTTTTCGACGATCGGTGCCAACGGTCTTCCCGCCTCTTTCTCCTTGACCAGTCTGCGGGAGTATGTGGCCACCGCAGCGGTCTCTCCGTGCATGACATATATTTCCGATGCCACGGTTCCGATGGTAAAGGCATTGTGCCGGTTGGCAGTGGGGCCGCCCATGAGATAGTGGGCGGACGCTGTTCCTTTTCTGAGCAACAGGAGCATCATGGGGATGTCCGTCTGCTGGATGGAATAGACCAGGCCCTGGGCCAATCCCAATAATTCCGCTTTTTCGGCGGCATCGCCCACATCCAGTCCCGAGCTGTCCTGAAACCATATGATGGGAATCCTGTCCCTGCCGCACAGCGTCACGAACTCGTTCATTTTTATCAGCCCCTGGCGGTAAAGTTTCCCGCCCATACCCGGATAGTCGGCGTACTCCGGATAATTCCTGCCGAGATATTCCTGTCGGTTACCGATGCAGGCTGCTAAAAAGCCGTTGATTTTGCATAATCCCGCATACACTTCGGGGCCGTAATCCGGACGAAATTCCATGTGCTCGCTGCCATCCACCAACCGGGCCAGAACTTCTTCAAAATTATACACCCTTTTGGGATTTAAGGGAATCAGCCGGTACAGGTCATCCATTGGAAATTTGGGTTCTTTGGGATCGGCAACCCGGAAAAATTTTGGAAGGTATGCCGGCATATCTTTCATATATTCTTTGATTCCGTCCAGCACACCGGTTTCATCTTCAAAAACATATCTGAAAAAGCCGGTTTCATCATAGTGAACATTCACCGAACCCGGGGGTTTGGCCTTGAACTGTTTTGCTTTTTCAATGATTTCTTCCGCAGCCTCTATATCGAATGCGCCTTTGGGCGCCATTCCGCTGACAATGCCGATTCCGCCCACGGCAATATTACAGTCTTTGTGGGCAAAGAGAATGGTGGGGCTGATGCTCTGATATCCGCCGCCGGCCGGATTTGTGCCGTATATGCCGGCAAGCACCGGAATCCCCATCTGTTCCAACTCGGCATGCCTGAAAAACGGAGTTCCTGCCCCGCGACGATTGGCATAGAATTTTTCCTGTTCGGTTAATTTGGCACCGCTGCAGTTGACCAGCCAGACCAAAGGGATATTCAGACGTTTGGACAGATCGGTCACCCGAAGAATATTCTCAGATTGCCCCGGAAGCCAGGCACCGGCCATGACCTTGTTGTCAAAACCGATAATCACGGCCCATTTACCGGAAATTTTTCCAATGCCGTCGATGACATTGGTGGTTCCTTCCTCATTGTTCATTGGATTGTAAAGGGTATGCAAGGGTCGCCAGGTCCCGGGATCGACAAGGTATTCAAGTCGCTGCCACACCGTCATCTGACCCCTGGCATTGATCTTTTCTTCAGAAAATCCGGCCAGTTTCACCCGATCCACTTCTTCTATTATTTCATCCTCGGCTTTCTCAATGCCGGCGAGGTTCGCTTCGGTACACTTAATCCGCCCCTTTTTCAAGGCATGGCCGAATGTCGTCATTTTTTCAAAATAGGGTTTCATGGTTTAAACCTCGATATGTTTTTAATCGATGACGGCTAATATATCGTTTTCCATTACGTCATCTCCTTCTTTGACGCTGACTTCTTTGACCACGCCGTCACATGGGACAAAGATGGGTGTTTCCATCTTCATGGCCTCAATTACCAGGATTTCTTCGTCTTCTTCTACCGTATCTCCCGGTTTTACCGTCACTTGAAATACCTTCCCGTCAAGTGGCGCCAAGATTTTTTGTGTCATCGTCGTCCTCCGCTTTAAGGCCATACATTTTCAAAGATTTGGAATTTTCAATATTTGTTAAAGATAGTATTTGAAGTTGATGGTCAAATCAAGTATGTTTTATTTTAATGGTTTGAGGGATCGTGGTGTTTTTCTTTGTCGGATCGCTCCATGGATCGGATCATGCTTTTCAATGAAGATGATTCATTTTATCGGGGCATTGCTGAAAGCAAAAACCAATCCGCTGATCATCACCTTTTTACAGACGAAACTCCCCAACTTCTAAATCTGTTCGTTTCATTAAATTGATCATTATGGAACCCATAAAAATCGGTATTATCGGTATCGGCAACTGTGCGAGTTCGCTCCTGCAGGGAATTAATTACTACCGGGAAAAAGGCCGGAATCACGCCGTCGGCATTTTGAATTGGTCGATCAACGGGTATACGCCTTGTGACATAAAGGTTGTTTCGGCATTTGACATCGATCGGAGAAAAGTCGGCAAAGACGTTCATGACGCCATTTTTGAAAGACCAAATTGCACCAAAAAATTGGTGGATCGCATGCCAAGCGCCGAAGTTAAAGTGTCCATGGGTAAAATATTGGACGGTTTTTCCGAACATATGAAAAATTATGAATCGGATTATACCTTTTTGCTTTGTGACAAAAAGGAACCGAATCAAAGCGATGTCATCGATGTCTTAAAACAGTCCGGCACAGAAATTCTCTTGAATTATTTGCCGGTGGGGTCTGAAGCGGCTTCAAGGTTTTATGCCGAATGCGCACTGGAAGCCGGTGTTTCATTTATCAATAATATCCCGGTGTTTATTGCCAGTGATCCTGTTTGGGCCGAACAATTTAAATCCAGGGGAATACCCATCATCGGTGACGATATCAAATCCCAGCTTGGCGCAACCATCGTTCACCGCGCGTTGGCAAACCTGTTTGAAAAACGGGGCGTGAAACTTGAAAAGACCTATCAAATCAATACAGGAGGCAACACCGATTTTTTAAACATGCTCAACAGGGATCGGCTCGTAAAAAAAAAGGAATCGAAAACAGCGGCAGTACAGGCTGTTTTAAACAGAAAACTTGAAGACCGTGACATTCACATCGGTCCCAGTGATTACGTTCCATGGCTGAAGGACAACAAAGTGTGTTTTATTCGGATGGAAGGGAGACTTTTCGGTAATGTCCCCATGAATGTCGAGCTTCGATTGTCTGTTGAAGATTCACCCAATTCCGCCGGTGCAACCATCGATTGCATCCGGCTTTGCAAACTGGCCATGGAAAAAAATATCGGCGGCGTATTAGAAGCCCCCTCAGCCTACTATTGTAAACATCCACCGGTTCAATTTACGGATGATGTTGCATTTTCAATGGTGAAAGATTTTATTTCAAAACCATAAGTTTTCATTAGCAAATCCACATTTTTCAAGGTTTCAATTCACCCAAATGGTAACAATCGAAATTCCCCGGCATACAGGCACGCGCATTTCTTTGGTTCGGCATGGCCGCGTACAGAATCCATCTCATATTTTTTACGGCCGTTTGCCGGGTTTTTCCCTCAGCAAAAAAGGATGCCGGGAAGCGGCTGAAACAGCGCTGGTGTTAAAGAATCTCAAGATTGAAGAACTATTCAGCAGCCCTTTGCTTCGCTGCCGCCAAAGTGCGACCGAAATACGTCATTATCATTCCCGGCTCAGGCTGAGGCAATCGCGATTGATTACAGAAGTGCATACACCGTTTCAAGGACAGCCTTCGAAAGTGGTTCGTTTAAGGGGCGGAGATGTTTATACCGGCATCGGTACGGAATATGAGCAACCCGAAGATATCCTGAAAAGGGTCCAAAAGTTTATATTCAGAACACGCCGAACCTGCGCCGGGAAACATGTTGTTGCAGTGACGCACGGCGACGTTATTTTATTTATGGTGCTGTGGGCGAGCAATTTTGCGGCAACGCCGAAAAACAAGAAAAGATTCATAAGGTTAGGTATTTTGAAAGAATATCCTGCCACGTCGTCGATTACGACATTATCCTATACAACGGATTTAAAAGATGAGCGCCCGTCAATCGCTTATTTTAATCCGGCGATCCATATGACGCGATAATCCTGTCCGGCTTTTTTGCATAACTGCAAAGATTTTTAGTTTGGTTGCAGGAAATTTTTGTGGATGATGGCTTTCAGTGAGGCGCTTTTACCTGATGAAACGCTTCGGCAAGCTCGAATTCAGAACCCTCAGCCATTATTCGATATCGTTGCCGAAGCCATTTTTCAAGATCCGGAATTCCCATTTGATCGATTTGGCTTTTGTGACAGCGCAATGCCTTGAGCTTGAGATCAAAGGTTTCGCTGATGTCAACGTGCAAATTGACGTCTTCGGTTCCGAAGAACAGGATCTTTTTCACTTTATGGGGCATGAGCCCTTCCTCGATTAAATCCGGGTATGCCAGAATATCTCGTGCATAAGGATAGACCGCATCCAATACCACCTGTCCGGTGATGCGATGGTCTCTATGCCAGATGTAACGCCGGTAAGGATCCAATGTCACGATCATATCCGGTTTATATGTTCGGATTTGTCTCACGATCGCTTTGCGGAAATCCGGCGTATCTTCAAGTCCCTGGTCAGGATACCCAAGGGAAACGACCTCAGAAACACCCAGTACGTCCGCAGCGTCTTTTTGTTCTTTTTCTCGAATTTTTGCAAGCTGTTGCGGGGGGATATCCGGATCGCCGGTACCTTTATCGCCGCTGGTGCATACCACATATACCACCTGTTTGCCTTCCCGGATCCACTTGGCGACAGAACCGGCGGCACCGAATTCAGCGTCGTCTGGATGCGCCGTGATTACCATTACATCGTATTTGTTAGACATATTGAATCACCATTATTTTTGTTTGTGTTGAAAACACATAGTTCTCAGATTAACGTAGTAAACATAACGATATTGAAAAATAAGAAAGTAAGAAGGTGAGAAGGAAGGAAAGTTGGCATATCTTAGCGCCTCCGATCTTCTGATTTTCTTACCTTCTCATATTCCTCTTCCTGTTTCTGATTTGTCTGCCGATACCGACCGGTATGCGTCAAGCAGCAAAGAAGCCGACCTTGCCCATGTAAACTCGGACGCGAAAGCCCGAATTTTTGAGGGTGAGAGCCCGTTTTGTTTCTGTTTTTCCAAGGCGGCTTCGATAGAGGCGGCAAAATGGGAAGTAGCCGAATCCGACACAACATAGCCCGTAACACCGTCTTTAACGATTTTTTCCATATTCCCGACCGCTGTCGTGACAACCGGGGTTCCACAGGCCATTGCTTCCAGCGCCACGAGACCGAAGCTTTCGTAATATGACGACACAACCAGGACATCTGCAGCATTGTAATATAGGGGCAGGATTTTCTGATCGACCCTCCCGGCAAATACCAAGCGATCACGGATATGAAACGCCATTGCTTCTTTCTTTAAATGTTGGGACATAAAAGAGCGTTCACCGTCTCCCCCAACCATAACCAATATTGAACGGGAAGGACGTGTTATGCAGCTAAAGGATTTGAGCAAGCGATCAAGTCCTTTAATCGGCGAAAACCGACCCACATACAGTATAATGGAATCGTCAACGGGCAGTGCCAATTGCCGGCGGGCGGAAATTTTATCCTGTGGTTTAAAGCGCTCAAGATTGACACCGCACGGAACAATTCGGATGTTATCCCAAGGTGCATCATAATATCGGCGTAAATATTCTTTGTCTTTTTGGGTGGGAACGATGATTCGGTCACATTGTTTTGCCAGTTTTTTTTCGCTGGCCAGCCGCAATTCAGACACATTTTCCGCTGAACAGGCCAAGTTTTTCACGGCGCCGATGGTATGGTACGTGATCAAGTGATGTACATTCCAGGATGATTTGAGCATGAGCCCTAAAACCCCTGAAATCCAATAATGGCTGTGGACGATATCATATGTGATGTTTTCCTTGATTCGGAAGGATTCCAGCTCGTTGAATAGTTCCGGCAAGGCCTCATGGAGAGCGGATTTGGGAATATTTCGGTGTGTTCCCCCTGATAAACGGATGAGCCGAACGTTGTCGTATAAATAAAAGACCGATTCGTGATTGCCGGCATGGTGCTGGGTAAAAATGTCCACATGATACCCCATTCTACCCATTTCTTTGGCTGTTTCCCGGACATAAACGCTCATACCGCCCGTATCTCGGGTTCCCAAATCACCAATGGGACTCGAATGAATACTGAGCATGGCAATTTTTAATCCCATATTTATCCTTCAAGGTCGATCTTTAAATGATACAGCGGGACCGGCGTGCTTCCCAATCGTTTTTTATAGCCTTCATCGCCCTTCAGTAAATCGTATCGACGTTTTCCCCGTCCGATGCTGTCTTTAATACTATACACTTTGCTGAGAAACCCGACACTCAAGTTGCCGAATCTTGGATCATATCCGTTATTATACAGGAAAATCGTATTATTGTAATCAAAGCACATGACACCTGATGCCGGCACCTGATCGATGTCCAAAAAAGACATTCTCAAAAGTCCTTGCCGTGCCGTTCTTTGGGCCAACATCCGAAAAAAAGATATCATTTGATTGGTTAAAAATTCGGATTTGTCCGGCCGGCTGGCTTTGAACATCGAAAAAAAGATATCCATATTTTCCGAGATCTCATCCGGTCGATGAATGACACGATACTCGATGTGACCCGCTTCGTTCAGGCGTCTTAATTTTCTGCGGATTTCGTGGCGCTGCTTACCCCCGAGCATTTTCAGATATGCTTCCCAGGTGCCGGGCAATTTTATTTCATAGCTGTACGCCACTTGATTACAAACAACAGCATATCCCATTTGTTCGGCAATATTCGGCAATTCGATTAAAGTTACGGCATCGGGTCTTAATGCCGCCAGTTCAAGGGTGTGTATTTTCTTTTGTTTAAGGTGGTCTAAAATGGCCTTGAAGAATTCAGGGGGATGATTTGACGCGACAATCATATCCTGGTAGTCGCAGACATTTTCCCCGCCAATGAAATACGCTGTTTTTTCCCGTATGCGCAAAGGGGCAATGCCGATGAGTTTCCCCTGACGATATCCCGCCAGGATTTCGGAACCGTCGTCTTCACCGAACGTCTCCCACCATGTTTTCAGCCATAGCGGAAGGACAAATAAACAGCTCCAGTCAAGATCGAAATTTTTGTTTAAAAAAAAAGACGCTAAATGTTCAAGGGATTCTGATTGGAGCACAACTTTTTGATTATTGATGTTCACGGACATATTTAAATGAATTCGCGTTAAATTTATGTTTCATCGATGGCAAGCTGTTTTCCGGACCTTGCCGACGCTGCCAAGGCATCCAATACCCGCATATTTTGTATGCTGTCAGAAATCCGGATCAACGGTGAGGCGCCATGGATGAGGACATCTGAAAAATGTTCAACCATCAGCCGGTACTCGTCGGCGCCCGGACTCTTTTCTTGTCTGCCGATTTCCTCATTCCTGCCGCGATAAACGTAGGTGGCATCTTTTTCCCATGGAATAAAGGCATTGTGGGGAAGTTCGATGGAACCTGTTTCTCCGACAATGGTGTAGGTCTGCTGGAGCGCACTGACAAAGCTGGCTTCTATGGTTGCAAGACCTCCTTTGCGAAAGTGCAAGACACCGGCCGCATGTATATCGACGCCTTCTGAGTTGAAATGAGCCGCAGCTTGAGCGCTTTTGGGATTTTCTCCCATCATCCACCGTGCAACACTGACACCGTAGCATCCCACATCTAAAAGGGCGCCGCCGCCTTTTTTTTTCAGACGGGCATTTTCTTTTTTCTTTAAAATATGTTCTTCAATATGGAAACAAAACGAAACGTGCACAAGACGGGGTGTACCGATCTTTCCTTGGGATACCATTTTGTGAATGGTCCTGCTGCGCGGATGAAACCGGTACATGAGCGCTTCCATAAGATGCAAACCATTTTTCGATGCAACTGCGGCCATTTCCATGGCTTCGGCAGCATTACATGCCAAGGGTTTTTCACATAACACATGTTTCCCGGCGTTTAAAGCTTTGATGGCCCATTCCTTATGTAGATAATTGGGAAGGGGAATATACACAACATCCACCTGTTTGTCTTCTATAACGGATTCATAGTGTGAATATAATTTGGGAATATTGTATTTTGTTGATAGTGATTCGGCTTTTTCGGGATTTCGAGATGCCAGGGCCTGGATACGGCTGTTGGCAGCGTTAAAAATAGCCGGAATCATGCATTTTCTGGCAATCGTGGCGTTGCCTAAAATTCCCCATTTTATGCTAAGATTCATCAAACGGCTCCACGGTACCGCCTTTTGATGCACTCAGGGCGGCTGTTTCTAAAATGGAAACGACTTTTACGGAGTCTTTTAACGATGAAACCAATGGTTCGCCGGTCAGCAGATGATCCGCAAGATTTTTGTGAAATGCGTAATCCTTTCGTTCGGGTATGGCCATTTTTTGCTCTGTAATTTGTCCTGAAGCATGCCGCTGAAAAAGGGTCAAATCCGGCGTCATCTCCGTTGCCGGAATGCGATGTTGCTGAAAGTAAACCACCGGATCGATATGATAGGCGTCCACATCCTTCCAATGACCGACGATGGCGCCTTTGGTACCTAAAAGGTACCATTTGGGCTTGCGGACGGCTGCAATATCCGAATGAATAAATTCAGCTTCTTTTTCGCCTTTAAATTTGATCCATATTCTTTCTTGATCGGCATTGGTGATGTCATGCCATACTCTTTTGTGGCGAAATCCGGTCACCGACTCCGGGGGATCAGGGATAATGCCGACAATCCAGTCCAAATAATGGGCACCCCAGTCATAGGCGGTGCCTCCGGAAATTTCTTCATGGGAATGCCAGTATCCGCAAGGGTGCGAGAACCCGCCGACAAATGTTTCCATGTAAAAAAGATCGCCGATGAGATTATCCTGCAACGCATGTTTGATGGCTACGTAATCGGGGTCCCAACGCCGGTTCTGGTGGCAGCTTAAATGAACCTGCATTTTCCGGGCCATTTGAAGCATCCGGTCTGTTTCGTTGCGACTGAGTGCCAATGGTTTTTCGCAGACCACATGTTTTTTATTGGCCATCATCTGAAGGGATAATTTCATATGACTGTTCGGCGGCGTAGCGATGATGACCAAATCCACGTTATCGTCATCAGCCAAATTTTCGGCATTTGAATATACTTTGGTCTCGGGAAATCGATGCGCTGCCGTTTCTAACCGCTGGGGATTTGAATCACAAACAGCGTGAAGATTAAGTCCATCGGTTGCATTGACCCCTATTCCATGAACTTCCCCTACCGAAGGCGCATACCCCAATATCCCGACATTGAGGATCTGAACCGTCTCGGGATGTCCTGAAAGCGCCCGTAATAGCCGATAGATAATCTGTTTTAAGTCGGTATTGTCAAAGTCTTGAAGGGTTGTGCATGCCGTGTGCCCGGCGTCCACCTTACGGCGAACCAATACCGGGCGGTGCCCGTAGCGCCAGTCTGCATGCAATACGGTGGTTACATCATGACCAAGCTCCCGGAGGGGATGGTATCGCCCTTTTACGTAAACGGCATCGGACAAGCGGGCCGCCAGCGGTTGATGATGGTTTTTAAAAAGGACACGCAGTTCCGATTCCGGGCCGATACGACCGGCGGATACACCAAAAAGTTCGGATATGGGCAATTCCGACCCGCTGACCACTCCCAGCCATCCGCCCCCTGATCGAACAAACTGCTCCAGTTGTTTGGGAGGCGGATAAAATGCCGATGCGGGCGCCGTAATCACGACCTGAAACTTGCTTAAATCCGATGGAAGTTTTTCCGATATCGTAAGTCGAACATGAGACATTTCCTTTAAATAGGTTAACAAAGAAAAAACCTTGGATGTCGAGTTTGATAAACAACATAAAATATTCATTTGAGAGTGCGGCAGCATGGATAAATCGTCTCCTCGGGCCGATAATTCATGGAACCTTTGAACGTTGAACCTTGAACCGGGAACCCGGCCTGCAAAGTTTAAACGTCTTCATCAATGAGATGCCATTGAAAGCCGTCTTTCGTATCTTCTACTAAAATATCGGATTGTTGAAGGATCTCCCTTACGCGGTCTGCCTCAGACCATTTTTGCTCGTTTCTGAACCGTGCCCTTAATTGAAGCATGGCGTCCACCAGCGGCGTCAAATGTGTTTTGAGACGACGGGACGAAGTCCCTAACTCGGCGCCTAAAAGCACGATACCGTCTCTGAGAATTTCTCGGGCTTGAGAAATGTTTTCTTCGTTTTCCAGATCCCTTTGTGCTCTCCAAATCATGCTGTCCAGTTCCAAAAGGGCATTGGTCGTCTTTTTTGGATCGTGATGCGACAGTCCATTTTCGAAAGAAGCCTTAATGGCGTTGATTTTATTTAATAAAGGAGCTTCCGAGGCCTTTAGATCATTGGTTTGTTCGAGATTGTCGTCAAATTTCGCAGGCCATTGCCGATGGTCGGGTTCTTTACGCAATATATCAAAGGGAATTTGTTCCCCTTTACTCAATTTTATTTCACGGCCTTTTTTTCGGATCGTTAAATTGCCGATCCCCTGGATGTCGATTCGCTGGGTTTGAAGATCCATGATACAGGCGGTGTGTTCGTCGATACCCAATATCATCGCATCATCCGGAAGCAGCATCTCAAGTTTCTGAAAACGGGGTTCACCCATAAAGCAAAACCGGGTATCGTGAGTACCGCCTTCGGCATTGTTCCAATGGGGCACAACCACAAGATTCAGCCCGAATCGGGATAGAATGTCGAGGCCGTCGATCCAATGAATATCATGTCCGACCTTATATATTTCGTATACGGGAAGTGTGAAACGACCAATGGTCAATGCAGCCGCACTCGCGGCCACCAGACATCCGCCGGATTGAATGTTTTTGACTAAAATATCAGGAATCGGCGATTTTTGAAGATGACGAACCGTGTAGGTGGGACTGCCCGGTCCCACGAGTACGAAATCTGCATTTCGAAGCGCATGAAATGCGGTTTCCGTTTCAAATGCACTGGTATTTTCAGAGGATTTATATGACGCAATATGGAGTTGTTTCTGAACGTGAGTCCGGAAATACTCAACCGCTTTTCTTGAAATCTCATCGACGTTGAGTTGGAAACCCGCAGGCGTGTCCAAAAAAACAGCGTTTGGGGAATCGGAAAATCGAGCGAGCATATTTTTGTGCACCTCCACCATTGTAGCGGTAAGCTCACCGGATCCCATCAGAACGATAGCGCCTTTTCTCGGAGACGTCATAATATGCCTTATCCACTCTGAAATGTTTGCCCGCTTTTATATGACACAACACCTGTTTTTAGATACAGCGTAACCCCGCCTTTTCCGTATACCGCCCATCGGTGACGTCCGGTGTGATTTATCATTCCCGTCTGCTCGTCGATGCCGATGCATTGGATACCGGAAAATTTCTCGAAATAGCGCGAATGCCATGAATGCCCGAATGTGTCGTGATGGGGAACCAAAATAATGTTTTTTTGGATCCCGAAACCCTTCTTGATCTCTTTGTCCGCCGGGTCGAAATACCATTCGCATAACACCATTGCGCCCGCACTGCTCCCGGCAAGTACAGCGCCTTTCTGATACGCGCGTAAGAGGGCGTCCAGACATCGGGTTTCTGCCAGAGTATGCGCCAGATAGCCGGGAAACCCCCCGAGAATATAAATCAGATTCGCCTGATCCAACTCAGCCGAAAGTTTGGGATCATCGGCGGAATGCTTATCGATAATCGGCAGCGAGACGACGTTCTTTGCACCCAGGGATCGAAACCACTTCAATGCGGTGTTGCCGGCGCGCCGGCTGTTGTTGTCCGGCGCTGCAGCGGTCGGTATAATAACAATTTTAGCATTTTCCCCTCCGGCCAGGGCAATCGCTTTTCTATCCGGCTCTTCCATTTTTCCCTGAAATTCACATCCGCCTTCAAGCAGTAAAATTCCCATCTTTTAAGGATCTCCGTTAGAAGGCATTACAAGAAGCATCTCAAAAAAGTCTTTTCGACCGATATCGGCGTTGAGCCCTCGTATCAAGTCCTCGACATACTTGAGTATGCCTGCGGGTTTATCCTCGGCCTCGCCTTCCGTCTTCGCCTGAAGGCTACGCCGGACAAGTGATCTCGACCGAAAATCCTAATTTTGAGACAGCTTCTTGCTACCGGTTCGCCTTTTTGATTCCCAGTTGATCCAGGGCAATAATCCATTTACAGATATTAGCCGATCCTTCCACCATGGTATAGGTCGGTGTGTCCCGATAAAAGCGGGCCAGCGGATACTCGTCGGAATAGCCGTATGCCCCTAATATCCGCATGGCAAAACCTGCGCATTTAGTCGCGACTTCACCGGCCAGATATTTGGCTTGTGCCACATCGAGGCCGTTGTTCAGGT
>Ga0307423_1001627_pt1 | contig 13361 bp, 15 predicted proteins | sample SalMarWE160310MG_FD_202154 | JGI IMG/M metagenome (GOLD analysis project Ga0307423, IMG submission 202154) | Salt marsh sediment microbial communities from the Plum Island Ecosystem LTER, Massachusetts, United States - WE1603-10 | ecosystem: Environmental > Aquatic > Marine > Intertidal zone >...
GCTTGAAAACAGAATTTTTTTCAACAATTAAAAATTGATGAGGTGCATAATGAAAAGTGTCATCTATTTTGGAATGATTCTATCTGTTCTCATGCTTTTTGCATGCGGCAAAACCAGCGTTGAAGATACGGCCAAAGATTATGTAAAAAAACAATGTGCGTTCGACGACAATGTCAGAATTGATACATCAAAATTAAAATATACTGTCGCGAAAAAACAAGGCAACAAGGCCACTGTAAAGGTGTCCGGTATAATAAATTTTGACGGCCAGCTCTTTTTGGTCAAACAGGGCAAAAAATGGAAGATCAGTAAAAAAGAAAATGTATATGCAACACAGAAAAAGGCAGCCTTTCCTGCCGAACAGAAAAAAGCGATGTCACATACTGAACAAACAACTTTGCACAAACAAACCGTGCATAAATAATAGGCTTTATTCGACAATACCTGTTAATATTCCAGAATCATTAGGAGAGTCGAAATAAATACGTTGAAAATCCGTGACACCGGCATCGGTGAGCATGGCTATGAGTTGTTCTTCTGAATATGCCTGTCCGCCGAAGGTACCCAAAAGCATGTTTAAAGAAAACAATGCAGGGAACAGCGGGCCGTCCATGGTATTGTTTAAAATAAATTCATGAATGATGATCAGGCCGCCGGGTTCAAGGGTGGAAACGGCCTTTCTAACTATTTTAAGGCCGTCCTCGAAACTTTCTCCATGAAGGATATGTGACAACCAAGCCACATCAAAGACGCCTTCAATATCTTTTTTGAGATAGTCTGCATCCTTGAAATCGATTCGATCCTGCAAATTAAATTTGGCTATGGTCTTTTCTGCAAAGGGTCGTGTGGTTGGAAGATCATAAACAGTAGCATTAAGCTGGGGATTGTTCAAACAGAAATGAATGGCATAAGTTCCGGGGCCACCCCCCAAATCGAGCAGATGATGCCGATTGGAAAGATCAATTTTCGGGACCAGGACCGGTGCCAGGTTCATCGCAAGATTGAACATTCCCATGAGAAAGCTTTCCCTTCTCTCTTCGTCTGTATGCGAAACTCGCCCCCTAACGGGTTGGCCTGTTCGAACAGCGACATCCAGCCGGTTCCAGGAATCCACCAGATGATGATGGTGCATGATGATATGACCGATATACCGGGAAGAGTTTTTTACAAGGAACGCCAGGCTTAACGGCGTGTTTGAATAGCTATTTTCTTTTTTTTCTAGCAACTCCATGGCTGAGAGGGCATTCAGAAGCATTTCAACGCTTCTTTGGTTACCATACATCATTTCCGATACATCTTCACTTTTCAGACGATTGTTACCGATGATGGTGAAAATATCAAGTTTAACCGCGGCATGGAGCGTACATGTTTGCCAGTAACTTCCTGATATTTTTAATAAATTCCCTGGGTTTATTTCTTGTTTGTGCATCATTTCGATACTTTTTCATCAAGGATGACTTTGTTAAGTCAGTCAATTTTAAAGTGAAAGTGTGTGTACCGAGTTGCTGAAACCTAAATTGAGGGTACGAAAATTTATTTCTAAACATTAACATATATGTCAAATTTTATTCAATCCCAAATATTTTATTAAGCATAAAGATTCCGGTATTCTTCCATAAAAAAAATAGGCGAATGGAATAAAAGGGTTGAAAAAATATGTGAAAAACGCTTTACATTTTTCAGTCATGAATTATTGTCATGTTCAATAAGCTTTTAATGTTTTTTAATTGATTCCAAAGTTAAGCGATTTTCAAGTTTGCCACAGATACAAGGAAGATGTTGTTTCGCTATAGTCGTCTATGCGGAACGACATCTGACGCAGTAGATGCGATAAAATTGGAAACGCTTAGCTTAGATGAGTGTTTATTTCGACCGTATCCAGGAGAGGCGATGACAGAGAACTTGAATATTCCGGACGAGCTTCAAGGAACTTTTAGACGTTTGATGTATCGGGTGCCCGAAAAACTTAGAAGTGACAGCGATACTCGAAAAATCATTCAATTATATTTAAAATTGGGCGGTGAGAAGCTGGTCAAACAACATATCGAGATCATCAAATTACGTGTTCGTGAAGAAGAACGCCTAAAGAGGGCCGAAGCCAATGCTTCGGAAGACTCCGATAACGGGGATGATCCCATTGATCCATTTATCTCGGAGTTTGATAGTTTGTGATGTGTGTTTAAGTAATTGAACAGGCTGAATCAATTGATTTTTCGAGATGATATGGATAAATTATTCAATTACATGGTGTCTTTTAGAAAAGGAGAGATACCCAGATATATACCGAACAGAACCATGAATAGTGCACAAAACATTAGAATTGTGTAATAGGCTTTTCGGTTCATATGCCTCAAACCAAAGAATGCGAGTGTTGAAACAAGTAAATACCAAATCAGATCTCCAGTTTCATGCCCCAAAAAAAATGCTAAAAGTTTTGGCCAATTTTTGAAAGAAATATTGAACTGGATCATAAAGGCAAACCCTATTGTGGCCCACCAGAGCCACCAATAAGGATTTGACATTGAAACCATAATACCTCCGATGACGGGATTTTCAATACCTTTATCTTCAATGAGCTCAGAATCTTTTTTGGGTTCGTCTTGTGTATTCAAGAAGTTGGTAGAAATATTTCCATTAAATATATCCCTTATGATGGATGCTCCGAAAAGAATAAGAATGAGACCTCCTGAAACACCAATAATGCGGACAACCGTCACGTTTTTCAAAACAAAAGAAAAACCGAGAAGCAAAAGAATGACAATGCCCATTTCGAGGATTGCATGACCTGTTATGATCCAAAGCCCCATCAGGTAACCTCGCTTGTTTGTTTTGGCCGACTTAATAATAGTATAGGTTAGAAGGGGGCCGGGCGACATGGCGCCGGTTAATGCGACGATGAATGAAAAAGAAAAAATCAGCCAGAATTCAGAGAGAAAGTTAATAAATCCGTTGAACATGTTCTAATCGATCCCATTTTTGCGATAATAAAAGGAGTTTTTCAATGAAAGAGAGTAGAAATATTGAATTCCAAATGCCGGAAGATCTAAAAAAATGCGTTGAATTTCACGGACATCTTTGTCCGGGGCTCATTTATGGTTACATGGTTTCTAAAGCAGCCATGGATCTTCTCAAACTCAGCCGATCTAGGGATGAAGAGGTCGTTGCCATCAGCGAAAATGACTCCTGCGCGGTTGACGCATTACAAATTCTTTTAGGGACTTCAATCGGTAAGGGCAACCTTATCTTAAAAGACTACGGGAAAAATGTATATACCGTCCTGAACCGCCAAAACAAGAAGGCTTACCGCTTTTCACGTAAAAAACATTATCAATATCAGGGTAAACCCAAAGGCGAATTTTCTCGACTTGATGCAGCCATATCATCAGGCACGGCAACGGAAGAAGATAAACGGCGTCATAAAATACTGAAATCAGCTGATCTTCTCCAAAGACCCTTTGACGATATCTTCTCCACAGAAAAAGTTGACTATGTTATGCCGCCTTATGCACCGCTGGCACGCTCAGAAGCCTGTGCAGCGTGCGGTGAAATGACCATGTCGACCAAAATGGTTGAGACGGAAAACGGTGAGCACCTGTGTATTCCTTGTGCTTCCTAACATTGGAACAGTCATAAAAAAGGGCAACACACATGATGTGTTGCCCTTGAAACAGAATTGGCTATATGCTTAACTGCAGGTACCTGTTGTTCCGCAACTTGAACATCCTGCCCCGAAATCTATGGAACAATCGAGTTTAAAACCCATTTCAGAAAAATCCACCTTTATAGGTTTTGCCTTTTCCATGAAATCTTTATCGACAATATATTGAAAACCGTCTATATCGAAAACATCGTCTGTGGTTTTTGGCTCATCCAGAGCCATGGCAAGTGATGGACCGCCTCATCCTCCTGAATTTAAAAAAATTCGAATGGGTGAAACTTCTTTGCCTTTAAAATATTCAGCGATCTGTTTTGTAGCTACCTCTGTGACTTCAACCATTATTTTCTCCTTTTTCAAAATAATATAGTATCCTGTCTGGAATAAAATTTCCACTAAAGTAGTGCCGACAATGAGATTTGTCAATGCAAGGCTTTTAAAATATCAATTTTCATACTGATAAACGTCTTAGATATTCTGTGTAAACGCTATAGTCGCCAGAAGAAAAAAGGATAAAGACAATTTTTTGCAACGAACTGTTTTGTTTTAAAAAATCACATGTTGTATCAACTGCGATTCTGCACGCTTCTGTCACAGGGTAACCGTAAGCGCCGCAACTTATTGCAGGAAAGGCGATGGAGGTGATATGATTTTTAACAGCGAGTTCCAGGCTGTTCAAGTAACAGCTCGAAAGAAGCCTTGGATCTTCATCTTTCCCCTGATAAATTGGTCCGACAGTATGGATGACATATTTTGTTGGGAGATGGTGGGCGCCCGTAATTCTTGCCTCGCCGGTGGGACATCCGCCGATTTTACGACATTCATTTAACAGCCCCGGGCCGGCAGCTCTGTGGATTGCACCATCCACACCACCGCCGCCCAGGAGCGACGAGTTGGCTGCATTGACAATGGCGTCCAGTTTGAGGGTGGTAATATCCCCTTTCATAATTTCTATGCGGTCAAGAATCTTTTTTTTCACGATACTATTCCTTACCAAGTTCCGATTTAAGGTTCGGAACTTGTATTTATATTAAAATAAGAAATTTTTATCCATTGCGCGGTATTGGCGCTGCTGAAAATTATATTATAGCTATCCGTTCCCGGTAAGATAATTTTTATCCAAAGATCCAAAAACAACCGGAAGGGATTCCATGTCCGGGGGCTTAAATCCAAAGACAATTTCGAGAAAAACCATGGTGATGCGAAATGTAGCACCCCATAGTATATCGGTGTTGTCTTGGTCCTTTTGGATAAAGCAAGGATAGTCTGTCGCGTCCGGAGTTTTTCCATCTTCCCGGGATGTTTCAATCCGAAGCCTATACCGAGCATAATGAGAAGGGTTCAATAGATTTTGAAGCGGAATGTAAACCACCCTTTCCACTTCCCAGTTTGGGATAAACTGCTGTTGATGGTTGATCCAGCAAACCATTGGATAAATCACCCTGTGAAACATGATAAGCTTTTGCGGCGGAAGCGGTCCTAGCAACTTAACCCGTAAAGGGTTCAAACGCATTTCTTCAAAGCCCTCTCGCAAACACGTGGCGAACAAAAGAGCCATATTTTGGGATTCGTGACGCCGTTGTTTGTGCCACCGCCGCCAATACGGCCAACGTGTCAGAGGAGAGCCCGGCAAATATAAAATTTTTGATAAAAAGGCATCAATACGGGATGATATGCTTCCTCCGGGACAGCATAAATCTCCAGGTTGTTTTACCTTTAAGGAACGTTTGTTCAAAATCAAACACGGCGCATTGGAAAAGTCGTTTTCGTTACAATGCATGCCGAGCAAAAAGAGCACGGCTGATGTCGTGGAAGAATTCGTAATGTCTTTTGAAAAAATACGATCGTGACGATTTTTTTCATGGAGTCCATGTATTACCCGATCCATAAAATCTGGCGTTTTTTCGAAAGAGTTCATCATGTCATTTATCTTATTCATTCTTGAACTTTTTGCAAGTTTGCGTTAAGTCTTATACCCAATAAACTTTAAAAGAGACGTTATGAATGTGAACAAAATCCGTTGGCAGGAGGGATAACATGTCGGCGATATTACCGGATGATTTTATAAAATGGCTGGTGGAGTTGCGTCGCTGGTTTCACCGGTTTCCGGAACCGGCGTACAAGGAAGTGAAAACCGCAGCTAAAATTTGTGAAATTTTAAATACCCTCAAGGTCTCCTTTCAGGCGGGTGTGGGGGGAACCGGTGTGGTGGCGAAACTGGGTGCAAAACGAACCGGACCTGTGGTGGCATTTCGGGCGGATATGGATGCCCTGACGCTGGAAGAAAAAAATGATGTTCCCTACAAATCCCGGAATCCGGGATTGATGCATGCCTGCGGACATGACGGGCATATGACCATTGCCCTGGGTGTCATTCGCTGGTTGATTGAAAACCGATGGCCTCAGAACGGCTGCGGTAAAATTGTATTTATATTTCAGCCTGCTGAAGAAGGGGGAGCAGGTGCCAAAGCGATGCTTCAATCAGGTATTTTTGATGCCGAGCCGATAAAAGCTGTTTTTGCCGGACATATGTATCCTGAACTGCCGATGGGACATATTAGACTTGCACCTGAGATCAGTAATGCTGCTGCAGACAGTCTTTTCATCCGTTTAAAAGGCAAGGGCGGACATGGTGCCCATCCGCACCATTGTAAAGATCCCATTGTCGCGGGAGCAAATCTTGTTACCCAACTGCAATCGCTGATCAGCCGCGAACTTCCACCTTTAGACAGCGCAGTGATTAGCATTGGATGTTTTCACGCCGGAACAGCAACAAACATTATCCCGGAAGAGGCTGTTTTGGAGGGAACCCTTCGCACTTTAAAACCGGATATTCGTAAAGAGATCATAAAGCGCCTCGAAGATATGGTGGAAGGCACAGCCAAATCATTCGGAATCTCAGCAACACTGAACATTACAGAGGGATATCCTGTTCTGATAAATAATCCCGTACTGGTGGAACACATCGTGACCTGCGCCAGCGATGTCTTGGGTGCCGACAATGTCCATAGCGGACTTCCAAGAATGGGTGCCGAAGATTTTGCTTACTTTTGTCAAAAATGGGGTGGGGCAATGGTGGGGATCGGATGCCATGATCCAGGCAAAGGCTTTCAGCATGGTCTCCATTCGCCATATTTTGATCTTGACGAAAGGGTTCTGGAAATAGGGACCCGGCTTTTTGCACATGTTCTTACGCGATATCTGGAAAAATCCCAAGACATTCAATCTGATACGCATGGTTAGAAAATATTGGTGAGATAATCCTCTTTTCCAATGGCCGTGAAAGAAGACATGTTCGGGAGGTTAAGCGATTTTTTAGCGAAACGCATGAGTTGATTATAATCGAAACGCAGCCCCATTTTTTCGTAGTATTTTTCTAAAATTCTTTTGGGTCTGAAATCTTTGAAGGCGCAAGGTATTGAAAGTATCGGAAGGTTTTTCTGAGCAACCACTTTCAGGATATCATCATTGTTGTATTTAACCAAAGGTCTAAAAATCTGATACCCCTCCTTCATGGTTAAAAACGAATAAAAACGCTGAAATGTTTCCTTGAATCGTTTATTTTCTTCAATACTCACCTTCTGGTCAGGATTAGAAAAAGTGTCGGTTAGCAAATGCTCTACGGAATAGCTGACGATATCCCAAAGAGAGTAACTAACGATGAGGACAAGGCTGTTCCAATCTTCTATGGAGCCGGCTAAAATGCTGTTCATCAGATTTTTTCTCAATTCTTGACACCGAAAACACGGATTTTTTGAATTCTCCAGGCTGTCATCTTTTTCCTCTGTGTCATGCCATATGATTTTCACACCCCGTTTAACCCAGTAGGATTCTATCCTTATCTTTTCTGTTTCAGTGTATCTGTGATTCGGAAATGTTGCCGAATGTGCCGTAAAATCGAACCCGAATTCTTCTTTTGCCATGGTGATAAGATCCAAAGCGACAGATGAGTCTTTGCCTCCCGAAAACAACATGATAATATTTTTATCGCTAAAGCTTTCAAGTATAGGTTTGTGTTCCATTTTCCAGTGACTATAGCTTAAATCTGAGCACATACCTGCCCTCCAAAGTCAGAAAGTCGATATTAAAATCGTATCGGAATCGTAAGTTATGTTTTTTATGCCTTGGGAACTGACGCTAACGCCCAATCCAGGGCTGCTCAAAGGGTCTGCCTTGCCTTCTTCTCCAAAAGATACATTTTCAAATGTTACGTTTTCCTTGAGCAGAAATTCATCATAAGAACCGTCATAGTATACGGCATCCCGACAGAGAAGACACAGCACCCTGCCCGCAGCAGAAAGAATGCCGGATTCGCCCAGTTGACATCCGACTTGGAATGGAATTCCATTTAACCTTAAATAGTCGATGATTCGAGATGAATTTTTAAATCCGCCACACTTGGATAATCTTACGTTTATCATTTTATAATGCCCCTCTTTGACAATCTTTTCCACATCATCAAAGGAGCATGCCGATTCATCGGCCATCAGGATAACCCCTATATTTTGCATCTGGTCGGCAAAATCAGCAATATTCGGGTCGCCCGGCATCATCGGCTGTTCAATGGCCTTGACATTGTATTTTTGGATCAAGGGAATATGCATAAATGCGAGTTTTTTGTCCCAGGCACAATTGATATCCACCCTTAGATCATAGTCTCCTCCAAATACAGAGTGAACGGTCTCGAGTATTGTTTTATTTTGTTCGAGATTTTTTCCAAGTTTCATCCGGAGTGCATTGATTTTCATTTTCTTAATCAATCGACATATTTCCATTATCTTTTGATGATTGTCGAGAGGAATTGGGGCGCCATAATAAACGTTTCCGGTAATGAAATCCTTGGAAAAATAGTCTATGATGTGTCGGTCTTGGCTTTTGCCTAAAGCATCTAATAGCGCTGTCTCAAGTGCACAGATCGCAGCATTGTGCCCTCGTCCGCAAGTAATATCGTCGACAAAACTCCATATCTGGGAAATAGCATTCAATTTTCGGGGGAACATATCATGTTTGATAAACTGGCGGATGCTTTTGACAGAGCTTTCTATGGATTCTCCCGTTACGTAAGACCTGGGCGCGCCTTCTCCGTATCCGATGATTTTCTCCTGCCCAGCAATGATTTCGACAATGATGTTATTGACATAAGCTCTTTTTCTAAGAGAATGAGAAAAATCAAATGAAAATGGAAGTTTTACCTGATGTATAATGACCTTGTCTATCCTCACGACTCTTTCCTTGAATCAGGCAAGTGTGAAGATTCATCGGAATTGTTGACGGGCAGGGTCAGTGTAAAGACAGACCCCTCATCAGGATGGCTTTTTACGTCTATGGTTCCCCCATGATCCTGCATGTTTTGATGGGCGATAAACAGGCCGAGACCGGTACCGTTATGCATGCTGCTTTTGTGTTTTGTGGTAAAATAGGGATCAAATACTTGGTCAACCATGGATTGAGGGATCCCGGGGCCGTTATCTTTGATTTCAATGCAAATGGTGGCCGGTTTTCCCTTTTCGATACAATATGTTGTAACAAATTCGATTTTACCGCCTTCAGAGGTAAATTCTACTGCATTTGAAAGCAGGTTCAAAATAACCTCTTTCATTTTTTCACTGTCCATCCATACCTGGCCGATGTTGGAATCAAATCGACGGGTGACGTTGATCTTCTTTGCATTACTTTGAGGCGAAACAAGGAGAATCATTTTATCAATGAGATCATGAAGGTTATTCAGCTCGAAGTTTGATTCTCTTTTCTTGACCAGATCCAACAATTCCGTAATGAGGTTGTTAATCCGGTTTGTCTCTTCCATAGCGATATTATGAAAATTTTTCCGGAATTCTTCATCATGATATTTTTGCGGTATCATCTGGATAAAGGTTCCGATGGCAGTCATTGGATTTTTAATTTCGTGTGCCAGTCTTGCTGCCAGATTCCCCAGAAAAGAGAATTTTTCGGAGCGGCTCAAAAGCGCTTGAGATTTTTTCAACTCCGCCATCTGCTCTTGAAGCCTTCTGTAAAGCCTTGCGTTTTCTATGGCGATGGCGATCTGGGGTGTAAAAACTTCCAGTGTTTCCCGGGTTTCTTTAGGGACACCCTTTTCATCAACTGCATCTGTTGCAATGACCCCGATCACCTTGGAACGGGTAATGAGTGGGACCACATATGCCGAAGTGGGCCTGCTAAAACTTAACACAACATTCTTTTTTCTCAAACTTGAGCTTTTTACCTCTGGCACATATTCCGGCCGTCCGGTATTGGTTACCCGAACCAGAATGTTACTCAAACGATCGAGCGGTACTTTGTAATTTTTTATCGTTTCCGGAACCTTGCCGTTAAAACCGGTGCCGTGGATATACTCAAGTACGCCCTCGTTTTCATTCACCAGCAAGATAATGGCACGATGAATTTGGCATACGTTGGACAGAATGTTCATGATGACAGTCAAAAGTTGATCGAGATCCAGTAATGAGAGAATCGCCTTGCCCGTTTCATGTAAGGCCAGAAGCTGTTTGATTTTATAATTCAGCTCCAGATTAAGACGATTGACCTCTTCGTATTTTTCTTCAATGAGCTTCTTGTCTTCTTCCATTTCAGTTATGGTTTCAACCAGAACGGATTTAGATGTATAAAATCTTGAAAATATTTCATATAATCTGTTACGCAAAGGCCATTTTAAATGGTACTCACAATATGGTGCATGGTTAAAATAACAACATTTTTCTTTAAGATCGAGAGGCTTTCCTCCCCATATGAGCGGCAAGTAGCTGTATGTCCCTTGGTTCATCAGGCATAAATCTTTTGATAAAACCATATTTTTATCCCAGTGTAATCGAATGACAGCGCCGTTTCGCTTAATGTCTAAAACTTCCACTTTTTTACTTCTATTCCATTTATCATTTAGTTTTTGGGCATGTTTTAAGCCGGTTTTGTATGACCAGAACCCCTTGGCGATGATCCTCTGAGCATAGCCCAGAGAGGTTTTTTCAACAGCATATCGGGCGATCTTGTAGGCTGCCATCTCATCATCAAGAATTATTCTTGCCCGCTTATATAATTTGGAAGCAACCGCACAGGAGATCCAGTTGTTGGGATCTGTTAAAAAGCGCTCGGGGTCTGAAAGGGCATCGATTTCAGGGTCAAGGTTTGTCAGAAGTCCGGAATAGTCACCGTTGTTCTGTTCCTTTACATAGCCCAATATGACTTTTGAATTTAAACAGCTTACTTCCTTTTCCATGACTAAAAAACCAGATCTCGCACACTTCGCTGTTCTGACATCAAGTCAGCGTATTTGTCTATTAATTTGGGTGCTATCGGCCTGAAAGCCGAAAGACTTTCACTTTGTATGCTGAATATTTCTCTGTCTTTTCCTCTGAAACAACTGTTAGGAATCAAATCATCTTTTAATGCATGGGCAGGCAGACGGAAAAAAGGCATAATGTTTAAAAGAATATCCTGTATTTTTGACGTAGGATTTGATAAGTCATAGATTTTTTTCATATAAGATAAAACAGCGGCAAAGTCAAAATTTTTAGACGGCTGTCGGACAATGTTTTGACCAAAAACACCGTCATCATCAAAAACAACATCCTTTAGGGAAAGAGCGAGGTCATAAATTTTTGTTTTTGGGTAAACTCTGCATTCCCCGATTTTAAAGATATGTCCTCCCGGTCCTTTATTTTTAGATAAACGTTTAGCAAAGACAAGGCTTTCTTTGAGATCTTGTTCCGTGTCGCCCGGATAACCGGCAATCATGAAAACCACTACAGGGATTTCATTTCTGACGGCTTCTTTAAATATGGCCATGGTATTGGAGATATATTTTTCATAGTGAGATCTGTCTTTGACCTTATTCATCCGTCTTAACGTATGATAACTGGCTGACTCAAACCCAAGGGCCAAAACCCCGCAGACATCTGCTATATCAGAGATAATAGAAGGATCGAGAACGTCACAACGGGTCTCAAAATTGACTTTTAAATTTAGTGATCGAAGCAAGGGAAAGATGTCAAATGACTTAAAAAGAGCATCACTGATCAGCAGTGTCGGGGCGTTTGTTCGATCTAATAGGTTATTGAGATCGAGATGGATGATATCAATGGGGACTTCCTTCCTGAAAGGTCGTATAGACTCTTCCATACAAAAATTACATTTATAGGGACATCCCCTGCTAAAGGCATATGGCAGAATATCATATCTTTCCGAATGCTTTATCAAGTCCGGGTCTAGCGGTGCTTTTCTACTGAGATCAAAAGGTTTTCCTTTTTGGGTTAAGCGGATCTTTCCGTCTGCTTTCCAGGCCAGATTTGGGATATTGTTGTTGATGGGATTTTGATCTTTGTTCAAAAGTGTAACGATCTTTAGAGCAGACGCCTCGCCTTCTCCCAACACGATTAAATCTACGGCGGAAGTTCTGAAAAATATTTCTTCATAATACAAGGTCGCGAAGTACCCTCCCAAAAAGATGAAAATATTCGGATTAAAGGCCTTGATGAGATTACATAAATTGATGACCTCTTCTGCTTGGGGGATTGCTGTGCATGAAATACCGATCCCCTTTGGTTTAATTTTGGAAAGGTCTTCAAGGAATTCTTTTTCTATCTGTTTTTTTCCATTCTTGTTAAGTGGCAAGCCATAGTCCATCGGTATGGAGATCACCTTAATTTCTACGTCCGGCAGGTTGAATTTAACATAACTGGCAACTTCCATGACGGGCAATGGATAAGCAGGAACATACATTCCCGTATTTTTTGAAATCGGTTCGATAAATAAGATCATTATATATTATCCATTCCGCTATATTCAAGGATTTAGGAGAAAAACTCCCCGATCCCTCAGCTAAGTTAAGCAACGGAAGGTTCCAGCACAGGAATCGATACCGGTGCTTTTACATCAGCATCAGAGAGGGCGAACAAATCCAAAGTCTGGTATTTCTTCCACAGATACCAGACTTCAGGATATTTATAAATGTAATATTCCAATAATTTCAGCACGACTGCCCCAATAGACATATCCCTTGAGCGCTGAAAACGCGTTGCCATTTCTTCCCATGAAGTTACAATCAATTTATATCGGTGCTGTTGATTCCTGTGCATCACTCCAAAAACAATGGCGGCAGCACATCTTTTAGATAAAAGGTTGATGGTTTTGTCCAGATGAATCGTCTGGCCCAAAAAATGTATTTTTTTATGACGACAGGGCCTCCATTCATCGATCTCATCACACTGGGTAATTACAATTCGATTTTCTCTAAGGTCGGCAAAAATGGCTTTTGCGATATTGGGGGTGTGATCGCCATCAATAACTTTTACTGAAAAATTGTCTGCTTGCTGAAAGCATAATTTTCGCAAACGATCTGATGAGAACCTTGCGACAATTGTTACCGGATAGTTTTTTGCACCGAGAAACGCCGGAATAAACTCAAGCCCTCCATAATGACCTGTAACTAAAAGAACGCCGTTTCCTTTGGCAAGCGCTTTTTCCAGTGCTGTCATGCGTTCGCCTTCCACGTGTATTTTAAAAAAGGTTTTCAATGCTTCAGGGGCGGCAAAGGCGTTAACAAATTTTTCGTAGTAATGGAATACAATTCCCCGAAACACATTTTTGGTTAATGATCTGATTTCAAATGGGTGTCTATGATCACTAAAAACCGTGTTAACAGCTTTTTTAATTTGCCATCTTTCTTTTTTGTTAAAAAAGAAATAGAGTTTTC
>Ga0307423_1001628_pt1 | contig 13361 bp, 12 predicted proteins | sample SalMarWE160310MG_FD_202154 | JGI IMG/M metagenome (GOLD analysis project Ga0307423, IMG submission 202154) | Salt marsh sediment microbial communities from the Plum Island Ecosystem LTER, Massachusetts, United States - WE1603-10 | ecosystem: Environmental > Aquatic > Marine > Intertidal zone >...
CTCCGGCTTCTCGGCCACCGTCGCCTCGGTGGTCAGGAGCAGGGCGGCCACGCTGGCCGCGTTCTGGAGGGCGTAACGCACCACCTTGGTGGGATCGATCACGCCGGCCTTGACCAGGTCCTCGTACACCTCGGTCGCCGCGTTGAAGCCGTGGGCGCCCTTGGCGGACTTCACCTTGTCCACCACGATCGAGCCCTCGACCCCCGCGTTCTCGGCGATCCGACGCATCGGCTCCTCCACCGCGCGCCGTACGATCGAGACCCCTGCGGCCTGCTCCGGACTCAGACTCTCCTCCAGCCCGTCGAGAGCCGCCTGGGCGCGAAGCAGCGCCACGCCGCCCCCCGCCACGATGCCCTCTTCCACCGCCGCGCGGGTCGCGTGCAGCGCATCCTCGACCCGGGCCTTCTTCTCCTTCATCTCCGTCTCGGTGGCCGCGCCCACCTTCACCACCGCGACGCCGCCCACCAGCTTGGCGAGCCGCTCCTGAAGCTTCTCGCGGTCGTAATCGGAGGTGGTGTCCTCGATCTGGGCGCGAATCTCACCCACCCGACCCTCGATGTCCTTCTTGGAGCCCGCACCATCAATGATCGTGGTGTTGTCCTTGTCGATCACCACCCGCTTGGCCTTGCCCAGGTCCTTCAGCGTCACGTTCTCCAGCTTGAGACCCAGCTCCTCGGCGATCACCTGACCACCGGTCAGCACCGCCATGTCCTGCAGCATCGCCTTGCGACGATCGCCAAAGCCCGGCGCCTTCACGCACGCCGCACTCAGCGTGCCCCGGATCTTGTTCACCACCAGCGTCGCCAGCGCCTCACCCTCGATGTCCTCGGCTACGATCAAAAGCGGCTTGCCCTGACGCGCCACCTGCTCCAGCAGCGGCAGCAGATCCTTCATGTTCGAAATCTTCTTCTCGTGAAGAAGAATCATCGCGTCCTCGAGCACCGCCTCCATCCGATCCGGATCCGTTACGAAGTAGGGCGACAAATAACCGCGATCGAACTGCATGCCCTCGACCACCTCGAGGACCGACTCCATCGACTTGGCCTCCTCGACGGTGATCACGCCCTCCTTGCCAACCTTCTCCATCGCCTCCGACAGCATCTTGCCGATCGTCTCGTCGCTGTTCGCGGAAATCGCACCCACCTGCGCGATCTCCTCGGAGTCCCGCGTGGGCTTCGACTGCTTCTTCAGGTCCGCCGTGATCGCCTCGACGGCCTTCTCGATGCCGCGCTTCAGCTCCATCGGATTCATCCCAGCCACCACCAGCTTGCTGCCCTCGCGGAAGATCGCCTGGGCCAGCACCGTCGCCGTGGTGGTGCCGTCACCAGCGACGTCCGAGGTCTTGCTGGCAACCTCCTTCACCATCTGGGCGCCCATGTTCTCGAACTTGTCCTCGAGCTCGATCTCCTTGGCGACGGTCACGCCGTCCTTGGTCACCGTCGGCGAACCCCAGCTCTTCTCGAGAATCACATTGCGGCCCTTCGGCCCGAGCGTGACCCGCACCGCATCGGCGAGCGCGTTCACACCCTTCAGGAGCTTGCCTCGCGCCTCCTGATCGAACTTGATTTCCTTGGCCATCGACTACTCCAGAATCCCGAGGACGTCGTCCTCGCGAATGATCAGGTGTTCTTCACCATCCAGGGTGACCTCGGTGCCCGAGTACTTGCCCAGCAAGATCCGGTCACCGACCTTCACGTCCAGGGGCGTGACGGTTCCGTCTTCGGCCACCTTGCCGGTGCCGACGGCCATCACCTGGGCCTCCTGGGGCTTCTCCTTCGCCGTGTCCGGGATGATGATCCCGCCCTTCGTCTTCTCCTGTTCGTCGAGACGCCTGGCCAGGACCCGGTCTCGAAGCGGACGAAACTTCATGGTTCCGCGTTCCTCCACACGCTCCCCGCGGACGGCGAGGCAGCGATGCCGTGAAAAGTTCAGGGCTGCAATCTATGCACCGACACCAGTGCGTCAAGACCGCCCGAGCCTTTTCGCCAGCAATCGCGCGGCCTCGACGATCCGGTCGGGTGGCGCCACTGTGAAGCAGAGCCGAACCCAGTCCGGATAATCCTCTCCGGACGAAGAGCCGGGCGAGAGCACCACCCCGTCCTCGAGACAATCTTCGAGGAATCCCAGTAGCTTACGCTCGTCCAAATGGGCGCGAACATCGAGAAAGAAGAAGCAGGAGCCCTGGGGCGGCGGCACCCCCAGGATCCGCGCCACCCGCTCGCCCGCCACACGGTAGGCCTCGCGGGCCTCGCGCAGCCAGCTCCCCCCGCTCTCGAGGGCCCGCAGACCCGCAATCTGCCCAGCCGTGGGCGCGTGGTAGCAGGTGTGGGTCGCCACCTTCAGGGCCTCGGCCACGGCCGGGGGGGGACCCACCAGGTACCCGACGCGGTTCCCCGCCATCCCGTAGGCCTTGGAGAAGGAATACACGCTCAGTGTCCGCTCGGGGGCGAACTGGCCGATCGAGCAGTGTTCACCCAGATAGACGAAATCCTCGTAGACCTCGTCGGAGAGCAGCCAGAGATCGCGGCGTCGGGCCAGCTCGGCCAGGGCCTCGAGCCAGGTGCGCGGGATCAGACGGGCGGTCGGGTTGGAGGGAGTGGAGAGATAGAGGGCGACGCTTCTCTCCCCGATCCGCTCTTCCACCGCCTCCACGGCAGCCGAGGGGGAGTCGACCCGGTCGTAGAAGGGGACTTCGACGGGCCTGGCCCGCTGCGCCTGGACGATGCCGCGGATCAAGGGCCAGAAGGGGGCGAGAATCAGGATCTCCTCGCCCGGCTCGGCCAGCTGGCCGATGGCGCTGGCCAGGGCTCCCGTGGCCCCGGCGGCAACCAGAACCGATTCCCGCTCGCAGGGCAGACGGTTGCGCGATCTCACCTTCTCGACGATGGCGTCCACGAGAGGCGGTATTCCGCGGGTGTCGCAGTAGCGGTGCAGCTCCGGATGCTCGGCAACGGTCAGGTCTTCCATCCGGCTGCCCTCGAAGGGCTCCATCCAGGTGTCGCCCACGTGGAGGGGGAAGATCGGACCTCGCCGCTGGGCGAGGAGGTGGGCCAGCGGGGAGAACACGGAGCTCCCGATGTCTGCGATGTGACCTGCGGGTCTGGTCGGTCGGGGCATGGGCACCGACCTTAGCCGGATTCGAGGCGATCGGGTTCCTCTTCGAGGGCCTCGCGGAGCTTGGCGCGAAGTGCCGAGAGGGTGAAGGGCTTGCGTAGAAGAGCCGGAGGGCGAGGCCCCTTGGGAAACGGCTCGACGCTGTCAGCCGGGGAGTCGGACATCAAGACCAGCCGGGTCCGCGGCCACGAGGCGGCCACGCGCCTTGCCAGCTCCCGGCCATCGATCCCCGGCAGCACCGCGTCGCTCAGCATCAGGTGAATGGGACCCGAGTGATGCGCGGCCTGCTCGAGTGCCTGCTCGCCACTGGCAGCCCGCAACACCGCGTATCCCTCCTCTTCGAGGGTCTCGCGGATCACGGACCGCAAGAGATCGTCGTCCAGCACCAGCAGGATCGTCTCGGGACCCGCCGCCCCCGAGCCAGCCGTCGACCGGCCGGCCGGGTCCGCGGACGACGTCGCCGGTTCGACGCGCGGAGCCAGACGGACCGCCGGCTGGGGATTCGGCAGGCGTTCGGTGACGTCCCGGCAGATGGCGAAGACGCGTCGCTCACCGGCGGAGGTGCAGTAGGGGCTCCCGCTGGATTCGAGCCAACTCCAGGAGCCGTCGCGGCGTCGCACCCGGTGAACACCCCGGCTCGCGGACCCCGTCTCCATCGCATTCCGCAGGAAATCGAGTGCCCGGGGGAGATCGTCGGGATGCAGTAGCTCGAAGATCCCTCGCCCGGTGAGCTCTTCCACAGCGTATCCCAGCTCCCTCTCGACGCTGGGATTGACGTAGAGGAGACGACCGTCGGAGGCGAGCTCGACGATCAGATCACAAGAACTCTCGGCGAAGCTGCGGGCGTCGACCAGACCGCTGATGCTCGCCACCGCGCGGGGCGGGCTTCGGGTCTCGATCAGACCCCGTACCAGGTCCCCGATCTCGTCGAGCTGGAACTTGTGCAGGAAGGCGCTGGCGCCGGCGCGCAGACACTCTCTGGCGACCTCTTCGTCGTCGTCGGTGGAGAGACTGACCAGCGGTGGCGGATCGCTGAGCTCGCGCAGCAGCGCCATCAAGGCGGGGAGAGCGACCTCGACCGTGTCGCAGTCGGCGACCACGACATCGACACCACCCTCGACGGCGGAACGACACGCGGCGAGGTCGGACGCGATCGACCAGGCCAGCGCGAATCCGGCGTTGGCGAGCTCATGGGCGACGATTTCGGCCTGCTCTGGAAGATCCTCGACGATCAGTACGCGGAGCGGTACCCGCAAGGCACTCTCCTTCCTGGCCCGGCCAGCATCTCTCACCAGGCGGCGCAGTGAAAGGGCCGCGCCGTGCCCACCGACCACATCCTCCTGTAACCCCACCGGCAAGTCAGCTCCCTATCCAGCTAGACCCAGGTGCGGCAGGCAGTGGCCCCCTGGGGGGCTTTGGTTCAATCGCAGGGAGCGTCCAGCCGATCAGAGATGGGCGCGGGTGGATTTCCCATCGAATCACGGAGGACCTCGGGTGCGAGCCCTCTTGTTCCTGGTGCTCATCGGACTGATCGGCGCGGGGGCGCTCTATGTCCTCTCCGGCGGTCAGGGGGGCGCCCCGAAGGTGTCGAGCGTCACCTCGACACTGAAGGAGATGACCTCCAGGGTCATCGCCGCCTCCGCGGAGGAGGGGAGTCAGGAGGCGAACGGGGGCACCGGGGATGGCAGCCTGGGCCTCGAACGCTGGCTCGGCAAGGGCGATCCGGAGGTGGCCCGGAGCAGCAAGGACGTCTACTACCAGTACGTGGATGACTCTGGAACGGTCCACTTCGTCCAGAACCTGGGTGATGTACCCGCCGAGTGGCAGAGCAAGGCGGGACGGATCGAGGTGGAGAAAACGTCGCCGGCGCCTGGCAGAGCTGGTCCCCCGCCGGCGGCTCCCCGCCGCACAGCCGCGAGAAGACCCACCGAGAAGCCCTTCGCCTACAAGACCGGCCCGGAGGTGGTGGTCTACACCACCGCGTGGTGCGGATGGTGCCGCAAGACCCTCGCGTTCCTGGACGAGAGAGGTGTGCGTTACGTCAACAAGGACATCGAGGCCAACGACTGGAATCGGGAAGAGCTGATCGAGAAGACCGGGCGGACCTCGATTCCCGTGGTCGAGATCAACGGCGAGATCATCCGGGGATACAACGCCGCGCGGATGGAGCAGCTCCTGGCTGGCTCCGGGTGAGACGCGCGGGAGGAGGGGAGCCGGTAACTCCGCTACGCTCTGCCGGGCATTCCGGGGGGGTCGCTCGGTGAGCGATGGTCAGAGCGCGGGGAACTGCTTCGTCGTAGAAGGGGGACGACCGATCAGCGGAACGGTCGTGCCTGCCGGAAACAAGAACGAGGCCCTGCCCGTCCTCACCGCCACCCTGCTGAGCCCGGGAGAGACTCTCCTCTCCAACGTCCCCTGCATCCGCGACGTGTTCACGCTGCTGGAAATCCTCTCGGATCTGGGCGTCCGCGCATCGCCTCTCGAGAGCGGGGTGCCGCTTCGGATCGACACCTCCGAGCTGGCTCCGCGCCAGCTGAACAGCGAGCTGGGCCGAACCATCCGCGGCTCTCTTCTGGTCGCACCTGGGCTGCTTCATCGCCACGGTCGGGCCGTCCTTCCTCGCCCGGGTGGCGATCGCATCGGCCGCCGGCGCATCGACACCCATCTCCACGCCCTCCGCCTGATGGGCGCCGAGGTCGAGACTCGGGAACGCCACTATCACCTCACCCTACGGAGCCGCTTCCGGGGTACGGACATCTTCTTCGACGAAGCGAGCGTGATGGCCACGGAGAATGCCTTGATGGCGGCGGCAGTGGCGGAGGGGCACACCCGCATCGCCAACGCCGCCTCGGAGCCTCACGTTCAGGGGCTGTGCCGTTTTCTCAATGCGATGGGAGCGCAAGTCTCGGGAGTCGGCACCAACATGCTCGAGATCGAGGGTGTGCCAGAGCTTCATCCCGCCGACCACTGTCTCGGTCCGGATCACATCGAGATCGGCTCTCTCCTCGCCATCGCGGCGATGAGCGGCGGCGAATTGCGGATCACCGGAGTGATCCCCGACGATCTGCGCATGATTCTGATGGTCTTCTCCCGTCTGGGCGTCGAGGCGCGGATCGAGGGAACGGATCTCTGGATTCCCGGCAAGCAGGAGCTGGTGATCCAGGACGATCTGGACGGGGCGATTCCCAAGGTCGACGACGCGCCGTGGCCGGGCTTCCCGACGGATCTCTCCTCGATCGCCCTGGTTCTGGCGACCCAGGCCCGGGGAACGGTGCTGATCCACGAGAAGATGTTCGAGAATCGACTCTTCTTCGTGGACCGGCTGATTGCCATGGGAGCCCGCGCGATCCTCTGCGATCCTCACCGGGCGGTGGTCACGGGACCGACCCCACTGCAGGGAGAGACCCTCACTTCCCCGGACATCCGAGCCGGAATGGCGCTTCTGGCAGCTGCCCTGTGCGCCAAGGGACGTTCGGTCATCATGAACGCCCATCAGGTGGACCGCGGCTACGAGCGCATCGACGCGCGGCTGCGGGATCTCGGTGCTTCCATCAGCCGCACCTAGCCTGCAGCTGCCTGATTTCTCAAGCCCAGATCCCGAGCGGTCGATCTCTGACTACGCTTCATGCCATGGATTGAGGGAGGAAGCCGATGATTCTCAGTAACACCGAGGAGATCCCGGGACGCACCATACGCGAGTTCTACGGGGTGGTGACCGGCAGCACGGTGCGCGCCAAACACATCGGGCGCGATTTCATGGCCAGCCTCAAGAACCTCGTCGGTGGCGAGCTCAAGGGCTACACGGAGCTGCTCAACGAGGCGCGGCAGGAGGCCCTCGAGCGAATGAGCGAGCAGGCCCGCTCGATCGGGGCGAACGCCGTCGTCAACGTGCGCTTCTCCACCAGCTCCGTCGCCCAGGGGGCCGCGGAGCTCTTCGCCTACGGCACCGCCGTGAAGGTGGACTAGCCTTGGACCCGATGACCGGAGCCGCCATCAAGCTGGGCTTCCCGCTGCTGCTGCTCTTCGGCACCTACCTGATCGGCAGCGCCGTGGAGAAGACCCACTACCGGGAGATTCGCATTCGCGAGGCGCGCTCGCGCCGCTTCCCCACCGTGAACTTCCGCACTCCACCGAAGAGCTGGAATATCGTGGGCGCAGAGATGGTGGCGGGAAACGTCGTCATCTCCATCGATTACTTCAAGCGTTTCCTCGCCGGACTGCGGATGCTGTTCGGCGGACGCGTCGCCTCCTACGAGAGCCTCCTCGACCGCGCCCGCCGCGAGGCGATCCTGCGCATGAAGGAGACTGCCTTCGAGCGCGGCTACAACGCGGTGATCAACGTGCGGATCGAGACCTCGCGGCTGGCCAGCTCGAACCGCAAGGGCGAGGGAACCGCAGGGGTCGAGATCCTCGCCTTCGGAACCGCCGTCAAGTTCGCGAAGTAGCCGTGGAGTACCGGCCCCGCACACCGCGCGAGGGCGTCAACGTCAGCGCAGTCCATCCTCTCTCGGAGCTGGTCACCCTGGTCCTGGGGATCAGCCTCGCCGTCGTCGTGCTGGTGGTGGCCGCCTTCGCCGTCATCGAGGTGGTGATCCGCTGGGTCCCTCCCAGCTTCGAGAGCCGGGTCTTCGCAAGCCTGTGGTCCGCCGACCTGGGCAGCGAGCCGGAGGATCCGCGCTTCGACGCCGCCGCCGCCCTGCTGGGGCGCCTGGAATCCCACTGGGAGGAGAACCCCTACGAGCTGCGCCTGGCGATCATGGAGGAGGAGAGTGCCAACGCCTTCGCGGTTCCCGGCGGGACGATCTACCTGACCCGCGGCCTCCTCGACTCGGTCGAATCTGAGAATGAGCTCGCCTTCGTGCTGGGCCACGAGCTCGGCCACTTCCGCAACCGCGATCACCTGCGCTCTCTCGGTCGGGGGCTGATCGTGAGCCTGGCCCTCTCCGCGCTGGTCGGCGGAAGCGCAGCGGAATCGCTACCTCAGGTGGTGACAGCACTCACCGAGAGCGGATTCGCCCGCGAGCAGGAAGAGGATGCCGACGCCTTCGGCATCTCCCTGGTTCAGGCGGAATACGGACACGTGGCTGGCGCCGATGGATTCTTCAAGCGGCTTCCCGATGCGAACGCCGACATCGCCGACGAATTCGCCTCCTACCTCGCCACCCATCCCGTCAGCGAGGCGCGCATCGAGAACCTCTGGAGCCTGGCAGCAGAGAACCGCTGGCCCCTCACCGGAGAGCTCACGCCCCTGCCACGTTGACTCGGATCACGCAAGAACGCAAGGGACGTCCCCGCTGAGCCAGAATGCGGACTACGACGAAATCCCCGGAACCGGGAAGTCGCGGCAGAACGACTCCACCTCTTTGCAGATGGTGGAGAGCGCCTGCTCGTCTTCTCTCTTCGCCAGCGCCCGGGCGATCCACTCGCCGAGCTTCACCATCTCGGCTTCCTTCATCCCCCGCGCGGTGGCCGCGGGCGTGCCGATGCGGATGCCACTGGGGCGAAGCGGCGGATTGGGGTCGTCGGGAGTGATCTGCTTGTTGGTGGTGATGGCGACCCGGTCCAGTGTCTCCTCGGCCACCCTTCCGTCGATCCGGTAGCTCGCCACGGTGTCGAGCACCATCATGTGGTTGTCGGTGCCGCCGGTCACCAGGGAGGCGCCGCTCTCCATCAGGGTCGCGGCCAGGGTCTTGGCGTTGCGCAGCACCTGGGCCCCGTACTCGCGGAACTCGGGCTGGAGCGCCTTGCCCAGTGTGATCGCGATCCCCGCGACGTTGTTCATGTGGGGCCCACCCTGAAGTCCGGGGAAGACCGACTTGTCGATCTCCTTGGCGAACTTCTTCTTGCACAGCACCATCCCGCCGCGCGGCCCCCGCAAGCTCTTGTGGGTGGTGGTGGTCACGATGTCGAAGCCGTAGTCGAAGGGATTCCGCATCACCCCGGCGGCGACCAGACCGCCGATGTGGGCGATGTCGGCCATGGTGATGGCGTTCACCTCGTCGGCGATCCGCCTGAAGTCGCCGTAGTCGTAGTCGCGGGGATAGGAGGTGTATCCGCACAGAACGATCTTGGGGCGGGTCTCCTGGGCCACCCGGCGAAGCTCTTCGAAGTCGATGCGCCCCTGCTCCTCGGGGTGGGTCTTGTAGCGGACGAAGTTGAAGATCTTGCCCATGTGGGAGACCGGTGCGCCGTGGGTCAGGTGTCCGCCATGGGAGAGATCCATGCCGAGAATCGTGTCACCCGGCTTCATGAAGGCCAGATAGACTGCCTGGTTCATGGGCGAGCCCGAGAGCGGCTGGACGTTGGCGTGCTCGCAGCGGAACAGTTCCTTGGCCCGCTTGCGGGCGAGCCTCTCGATGACGTCGGTGAACTCCTGGCCGCCGTAGTAGCGCCGGCCCGGATAGCCTTCCGAGTACTTGTTGGTGAACACCGAACCCAGGGCGGCGAGCACCTCCGGGTAGGTGTAGTTCTCGGACGGGATCAGCTCGATTCCCCGTGTCTGTCGGTTCTCCTCACCGACGAGGGCCTCGAAAAGCTCCGGGTCGTTCTGGGAGAGAAGCTCGCGGTTTCGCTCCATGGGGGCTCCTGAAACGGTGAGTGGGGGAGGAATCCGGGGCAAGGATAGGGAAGATGACGCCTGGCCCGCATTTCCCGCCAAGGAGTAAGATGGCGTGGGCGGGCCAGGATCGGCCCCGCGGGGCCGAGAGAAGGGGAGTTCTGCCATGGCGATATCGAAGCAGAGCGCCCACCAGCGACGTGAGCTTCTCGCAAAGGCGAGTCTCTTCTCGAAGCTCAGCGACCGTGAGCTCGACGCTCTGGTCCAGGTATCCCGCATCGAGAAGCTCCGCGCCCGCCAGGAGCTGTGCCACAAGGGCGACCCGGGAAGCCAGGTCTACCTGATCTCGAAGGGCCGCTTGAAGGCAACGACGACGTCGGCAGAGGGCGGCGAGGTGGTCTTCAGCATCATGGCCCCGGGAGAGGTCTGCGGAGAGCTCGCCCTTCTCTGTGGCGGAAGGCGGACGGCGACCATCACCGCCATCGACGACGCCGAGCTGATCGTCCTCGACCGCCGGGAGTTCCTGCCCTTCCTGAGGGCGCATCCGGAGGCGGCCATCAAGCTCCTGGAAGCGCTGGCGGAGCGCCAGCTTCGGCTCAGCGAACTGGTCGAGGACACCACCTTCCTCAATCTTCCCGCGCGGCTCGCCAAGAAGCTCGTGAGCCTGAGCCGTAGCTACGGGACCGAAACCTCGGACGGCATTCGCATCGACCTCAAGCTCTCCCAGAGCGAGCTCGGCGACCTGGTCGCGACCACCCGCGAGAGCATCAACAAGCAGATCAAGACCTGGTCCGAGGAGGGCCTGGTGAGCATGAAGAACGGTCTCGTCACCATCCACCGGATCGGTGATCTCGAGGCCCTGGCCGGCTTCGTCGGAGACTGACGCCGAGAGCGTCGGGAGGAACCATGGCGTCACTGATCGAGCTCGCGGACCGTCTCTGGACCGGGAAGGACTCCACCGAGGCGCCGGAGAACCACCCCTTCGCGCCCCTCGATGCGATCGAGGAGATCACCGCCGGCGTGGGCTTCTACAAGGGGTTCGTCAACTTGACGGTGGTGCGGACCGGAGAGGGTGCGGTGCTGATCGACACGGGCTCCTTCCTGCCCGCGCAGCACCAGCAGAGCTTCGCCGGGGTGCGCAGCTACGCGGCGGAGCCGGTCCACACGGCGATCTATACCCACGGCCACGTGGACCACGCCTACGGCCTGCCCCCCTTTCTCCGCGAGGCCGAGTCGAAGGGCTGGCAGCGTCCCCGAGTGATCGGTCACGAGGCCGTCGCACCGCGGATGCGCCGATACGTGGAGTCCGGCGGATACAACAGCATCATCAACAGCCGCCAGTTCGGGGGAAGCATCCGGTGGCCGACGGATCCCCTCCCCCCCACTCTGGCCTACAGCGAGCGGCTGGACCTCCGCGTCGGCGAGCACGAGCTCCGCCTGGTGCACGCCCGCGGCGAGACCGACGATCACACCTGGGTCTTCCTTCCGGAGAGCCGGGTCCTCTGCACCGGCGATCTCTTCATCTGGGCGGCGCCGAACGCGGGAAATCCGCAGAAGGTGCAGCGCTTCGCCATCGAGTGGGCGGGAGCCCTGCGTCAGATGGCGGCCCTCGAGCCCGAGTTCCTGCTGCCGGGACACGGGCTCCCGGTGGTCGGAGCAGCGAGGGTGCGCGAGGCCCTCCTCGACACCGCGTCCTACCTGGAGTCGCTCTACCAACAGACCCTGGCCGCCATGAACCAAGGGGCGACGATCTACGAGATCCTCGAGCAGGTCCGGCCGCCCGCCGAGCTGGCCGCGAAGCCCTACCTGAAGCCGGTCTACGACGAGCCGGACTTCATCGTGCGCAACGTCTATCGCTGTCTGGGAGGCTGGTACAGCGGGGTGGCCAGCGAGCTCAAACCCTCCCCGCGCCGACAGCAGGCCCGGGAGATCGCCACCCTGGCAGGAGGCGTGAGCCGGCTACTGACTCGAGCGCAGGAGTGCCTCGAGGGCGGCGATCTCGCCATGGCCTGTCACTTGGTCGACTGGGCCGCGGACGCCGAGCCCGAGAGCGGAGAGGTGCACGCGCTGCGAGCAGAGGTGTATGCACGCCGGGTCTTCGGGGAGCCGTCGACGATGTCGAGGGGAATCTTCGGCGCCGCAGCCCGGGAGTCGCGGCAGCGGCACGGCGAAGGTAAATCCTAGGACGGGCTCTTTCGCGGACTCAATCGGTGGGGAATTCCTCCGCGACCTCCCGCATCGCCTCCGAGACGATGCCGACGATCTCGTCGACGTCCGAGCGTGTGGTGCAGAGCGGCGGAGCCAGGGCGACGTTCTCCCACATGGCGCGGGCAATCAGTCCCTTCTCCCAGCACCGGGTCGAGACGGCGCTCGTGAAGACCATGGGACTTCCGCCGATCGGATCGACCGTCCCCGGCGCGGTGCACTCCAGCGCCGCGAGCATGCCGATGCCCCGGATCTCCGCGACGAGAGGATGGTCGGCCAATGCCTGGCGCAAGCTCTCCAGCAGGTAGGCCCCGACCTCCCGGCTGTTCTCCACCAGTCCCTCGCGCTCGATGATATCCAGGTTCGCCAGGGCGGCGGCACAGGAGGAGGGGTGGTTGTTGTAGGTGAGTCCGCCCATGAACGGGAGGCCCTTGGGTGACTGGTCCCGAATCGTCTCGTAGACCCCGCGCCGAACCGCGACGCCTCCCAGCGGGAGGTAGCCGCTGCTGATTCCCTTGGCGAAGGAGACCAGGTCCGGGTGGATGCCCCAGTGCTCCATCCCGAACCAGCGTCCGGTGCGTCCGAAGCCGGTGATCACCTCGTCCAGGATCAGCAGCACGCCGTGGCGATCGCAGATCTCCCGCAGGTGGTCGAAGTACTCCGGAGGGGGAATCAGGATCCCGCCGGTTCCCTGGACGGGCTCGGCGATCACGGCGGCGACAGTCTCGGCGCCTTCCCTCTTGATCACCTCCTCGACGTCATTCGCGCAGAGGAACTCACAGTCCGGGGGGGTCTTCTTGAACTCGCAGCGGAAGCAGTAGGGCATCGAGGTCGGCAGGAAGTTCGCCTCGGGCTCATAGAAGGCGTGATAGGCGGGAAGGGTGGTGGCGCTTCCCGCGGCCCGGGTGATTCCGTGATAGGACCAGCGGCGCGAGAGCACCTTCTTGCGCTCGTGATCGCCGCGAACGGCGTGATACAGGCGGGCGATGCGGAAGTTGGTCTCGTTGGCATCGGAGCCGCCCGTGGTGAAGAGAAAGTGATCGAGCCCGCGATCGGCGGGGAAGAGCCGGGCGAGACGCTCACCGAGGAGAATGGCAGGCTCGTTGGAGAAGTCCCAGAAGGACGGGTAATAGGGCATCCGGCGCATCTGCTCGGCGACCGCGTCGGCGATCTCGGTTCGCCCGTGCCCGACGTTGATGTTGAAGAGGCCGGAGAAGCCGTCGATGACGCTGCCTCCGTCGGCGGTCTCGAGGCGGATTCCCTTTCCGCCCACGATGACGCGCGGCCCCTTCACCTCGTGGACGCGGAGCTCGGTGATGGGATGGATCAGGTGCTCGCGATCGAGCTGCTCGAGCCTGGATACGGGAACGGTGGCCATGGGATCTCCTCCTCCAACTTCAGAAGGATCCCATGATACCCGCGGGTGGAGGAGAGCGCACAGCGCGGCCGGCCTTCCGCCGATCCGGTGCAGGGAAGAGCCGCTACC
>Ga0307423_1001631_pt1 | contig 13344 bp, 13 predicted proteins | sample SalMarWE160310MG_FD_202154 | JGI IMG/M metagenome (GOLD analysis project Ga0307423, IMG submission 202154) | Salt marsh sediment microbial communities from the Plum Island Ecosystem LTER, Massachusetts, United States - WE1603-10 | ecosystem: Environmental > Aquatic > Marine > Intertidal zone >...
TGGCGTGGCTGTCACACGCACCTACAACCAGGATTACTGGCTTACCGCGCTCACTGCGGGTGCGCTAGTGGACCTAGGCTACACACGAGGCAACGCAGGCAATATAACCGGGGTTACAGACAACCTGGTTCCGGGAAATAGTCAGACATTGGGCTATGACGATCTTTACCGATTGATAGGTGCCACGGGAGCATATGGAAGTCTGACCTACACTTATGACGCAGTTGGCAACCGCCTAAGCAAAGACCACAACGGCTCAGTGGACACCTATGCCTATGGTACGGGTAATAACAAGCTGGCCTCTATTACAGGCGCTAATCCGGAAGTCTTCGGCTATGACAGCGCTGGTAATGTGACTTCACGCGCTAATACAACTTTTGACTACAATCAAAATCAGCGCACGATCCGTGCCACGGTTGGCGGTTCCTGGATAACGGATTATGTAGTCAATGGCCTTGGCCAACGGGTGATTAAAACTCAATCAACTACTGTTACTGTGTATCACTATAATAATTATGGACAATTAATCGCAGAAACCGATGACACAGGCACCCTGAAAAAAGAGTACATCTATATGGGTGCTGAGTTGGTTGGCGTGGTTGACAATGGAAATCTTTATCATGCACAAACTAATCATAGATTTGAGCCCATAATCGTAAGCAACTCTTCTGGTGTGGTGGTTTGGAAGAATAGTTCCTTGCCCTTTGGCCAGGCCACTGTGGATGAGGATCCTGACGGCGACAGTGTTTTGTTTTCGCTTAATAAGCGTTTGCCTGGGCAGTATTATGATAGTGAGACCTCGCAACATTACAATTACTTCCGGGATTACTATTCAAACATTGGGAGGTACCTACAAGCAGATCCAATAGGCCTCATGGGGTTACTGAATACAAGATTCAATGCAAACACCTTTAGTAGAATAGAATTAGAAGCGACTCTCTATGCATATTCTGCTAACAATCCTATGGATAATATGGACCCGCTCGGATTGTGGTCGATGAGCGGCGCTGGGAAAGGAGCAGGCAAGGGTGTTACTAAAGGAATAGGCCCCATGGGGCCCGGTGAGATGATAGGAGGAATTGTGGGAGGAGGGCTCGGCGCATGGGCAGGCTCATATTTGGGTGGATGGGGCGCTATCCCTGGCGGAATGTTAGGCGGGTACATAGGATCCCAAATCGGAAAGCAATTTGATCCAGATCATGCTGGCGAACTTAATCCATGTGAAGAAGAGATGCTCAAGGACATGAACAAAAAAGACGAAAATCCTTGTGAGGGACAATGATGACGTATGCAAAAAGGATATTAATAACCTATTTGGGTCTTATTGTTACGTTTGGATTGTTTTGGTGGCTTCGTGTGTGGTCCTCATCAGAAATAACGGAATCACTCTATTATGGCCTTGTACTAGGCCTAGCATCAGGGTCATTATCTATCATTATTATTGTAGCTTATGATTATGTGCTAAGATGGCCTATTTTAAGAAAATATGGCTGCAGGAGTTTTGAACTTATACAATCTAGAGAATTATACATTGAAGGGAGCATAGACGATGCTAGAGAAAAAAGTATTGATGCTTTAAAAAGGCTCAAAGGCATAATTCATGTCGATATAGACCGTGAAAACAATAAAATAACTGCTATACGTAAAGCCAATCTAAAAACACCAGGTGAAAAACTAGTAATCAGGCTAAATGAAATTAATGGTAAGGTCAAAGTATTCATTCAAAGTAGACCTAGAATAAAAGGAGCAATTATTGATGGAGGCAATGGCATCGAAAATGTTGAGTTTATATTGCAATGTCTACGTGAATAGGGTGGCATTATCTTGCTAGTTAATACCTTTTAATAAAGTCATAATAGATAAAGCTAAGGCGCAAAACAATCAAATAAATAAAGCAGTTAACATTATAAATTGCGCTTTAGTGTTATATCAATCATATTGAAAGGCGTCATTTTGATGGTTTCGGCTTTAAGCGATTCCATCGACAAGCAAATTGCTCTTAACAAAATCACTATACCACTCAGCCAATTAAATAACCCTATGGTTATCTGCCTAATTTTGTTATAAATGCGCTATATAATATTGGTTAAAGTGGGAATCACCAATAAGATAACATGTCTTCAATTCATTAATATTTTATCACTTGTATACACCAAAGTAATTGCCACGGCATCTGTAAATTTCTATGAACTAAATTGAGCTATTTATAATAATGAACTTATTGCCTGCCCAAAATAAAAAGACACTGCCTTGGACTAAGGTGAACCCTGGGAGATTAATTGATCGGTGTGGTGTAGGCAATGAAAGTAGCCCTGGCAGCCGATCACATGAAACTACTCAATTTTTGCTAGCCCTTGGCAGTCAAGAAAGAAAGCAAAGTACTCAAAACAGTTCCCATACACCCCGGAATGCCCTTATTGAATTAGCCCAAATTGCCGACTGGCCGATCATTGACTTCACAACTCTCTCCCAAGCTGAAAAGGTCGCGTTAGATTTATCATACGAGTTCCTTAAAGCCCATAAGATCGTGCCTTTCCACCTTGATGATGATCGCCTGTGTGTTGCCGTGTCTGATCCTTATTGTTCTAACGCTCTACAAGCCATCCATCTACGCACTGGCTATGAGGTTATTCCTCATATCAGCCAAGAAGAAAACATCCTTCGCAAGATTGAGATGGACTACGGCCTGGGCCGTGGCGGCCTTGATTCACTGCTTTCTGGCTTCGAAGCTGAATCAAACGAGTCAGGCAACTTGGATGATCTTGGCTCCGAAGCTCCAGCCATTCGCTTGTTCAACTTCCTCTTGGGCAGGGCCGTTGATATGGGCGCGAGCGATATCCATGTCGAGCCCGAAGAAAATGAACTCAGAGTCCGCATGCGGGTGGATGGCGTTCTGCATGACCTGGAGCCCTTGTCCAAACGCATTCAGCCCGCACTCACCTCACGTATCAAGATAATGGCCAAGCTCAACATCGCAGAACGTCGCAAGGCCCAAGACGGCAAAATCGGACTCACGGTTGGTGGCCAGGCCCTGGATTTACGTGTTTCCACTCTTCCCACAGTGCATGGCGAGGGCGTGGTTATCCGACTTCTCTTCCGAGATACCCTTGGTAGGAAGTTGGATGACTTGGGCATGCCGTTAGATGTACTCGAGCGTATCATCAGTCTCATCCAGAGACCATACGGACTCATTCTGGTCACCGGCCCAACAGGCAGTGGAAAAACGACCACGCTTTATGCTGCTCTTAGGCAGCTGGTAAACCCCAACAACAAGATCATCACCGTGGAAGACCCGGTGGAATACCGGATTCCTGGTGTGACCCAAATTCAGGTCAATCCTCAGGTGGGCCTGACCTTTGCCTCAGGTTTGCGCTCAATCGTGCGCCAGGACCCCGACGTAATATTGGTTGGTGAAATCCGGGACCGCGAAACCGCTGATATTGCAATCCATGCAGCCTTAACCGGGCATTTGGTATTCGCCACCTTGCACACTAACGACGCACCTAGTGCCGTGACCCGTTTACAAGACATGGGTGTTGATAGCTTTCTCATCTCCTCAGCGGTAACAGCAGTATTGGCGCAAAGACTTGTTAGGGTGCTCTGCGAAAAGTGCAAGGAATCGGCGACATTCAATGGCGGATATGGATTTAAAGCAGCAAAAAAGGGAGATAGCATTTGGCGTGCCAAAGGCTGCCCGGATTGCGTGAGCAATGGCTACCTCGGAAGACGGGGCATATTCGAACTCATGGATGTGGACGAGCCCTTACGCGAATTAATTAATCAGAAAGATAGTTCGGATGCATTGCGGGCCTGCGCCATAAAGCAGGGCATGCGCACTCTGCGAGAGGATGGCTGGATCAAGGCCATTAATGGCATTACCAGTCTTGAGGAGATATTGAGAGTAACCACCTAACTGGCGATTAACAGGGCTGGGGGGATATGAGCTCTAGTTGGCTCACGGCTCTGAACGCGGAGCGCATTAGCCGGCAGGACTTGCGGGATTTCACTGCGGGTCTTGCCGTGCTGGTGCGCACGGGCCTGCCATTGGATCATGTACTTGAGACCCTATTAGGGCTCTTGAAAAAATCCCGAATACAAAAGCTAGTACAAACTCAATTGGAAATGGTCCGCGAGGGGCATACTCTCTCCTATGCCATGTCCCGGGCGCCGGGCTCCTTTCCGACTTCCTACGTGAGTTTGGTGCGGGCGGGAGAGATGAGCGGGGCTCTCGGAGAAGTGCTATCACAGCTAAGCTCAGGGCTTAAACGTGCTGGTGAGCTTACCGGCAGTCTGGTTTCATCCCTGATTTATCCCAGCGTCCTGCTTTTAGTCAGCACCCTGGCAGTCATTTTCATCATGGCAGTGGTCCTTCCCTCCTTTGCCGCGGTATTTAAAAGCATGAACCTCCCCTTGCCGCCATCGGCCGAAGTGCTGATGGGCTTGGGTCAGTTTTTTGCAGACTACGGTTGGCTCCTGGCAGGGGTGGCGCTAGCCCTTGTTATCTGGGCCATCGTGGCTTGGCGCATGCCCCGCCTGCGCGCATACATCGATACTGCCATGCTTAAGCTCTGGCCTCTGGGCGGGATCTTGGTTCTGTGGCAAAGCGCGGTCTATTGCCGCACCCTGGGCCTTTTATTTCAGGGAGGCGTACCCCTAAACGAAGCTGGCACCTATGCAGCGGCAGCCTTGGCCAATTCAGCCTTCCGCAGGCCTTTGGAGAGTGTGACCGCAGATCTAAAAGAAGGCCGGAGTCTGGCGGTTGCCCTGGGTAGCTCGCCGCACCTTTTGCCTGTGGTGCGACGCATGGTGGCCCTGGGCGAAGAATCCGGCGAATTGGGCGAGATGCTTCTAGAGACATCCGACCTACTAGAGGAACAGCTAAAAACCGTGCTCAAGAGGGCCACCACCCTAATCGAGCCTCTCATCATCTTGGTCATGGGCGGAGTGGTGGGGGTAATCGTGGTGACGCTTTTAACCACGGTACTAAATCTAAGCCATGGAGGCTTCTAATCACGTGAGAGCCGCCAAGCAACGATCAGGTTTCACCCTGTTAGAGCTTCTTTTGGTGGTGTCCTTGTTGGCGGTGGTGGCGGTTATTGTAGCCCCGCCGGCCGGGGCTTGGTTGGACAGGATGGCCTTCAAAGACAGTGCTAAACGCCTGGCTGCAGCGTTGCGCTTGGCCCGGGTGGATGCCATGCGCCAGAGTGCCATCATGGAAATTAGCGTAACGCCAAACCAAAGTGAGGTTTTAATTGGCCGGCAGAGACTTCCCATACAAGGAGGCGGTGTTGTCTCTTATCTGGGGACGGCGCTAAACAGCCAGACTCAGCAAGGGGGCGTAATCCGATTCTACCCTGATGGTAGCGCTGACCGAGGACTGGTGGTTTTGAAAGCTGATAATGCCATCGTCCAAGTGACCATTCATCCCGTAACCGGGAGGGTGAACCTTGCCTGGCATTAATCCAGCAGGTCAAGTTAGGGCCGATCCTGGCTTTACCTTGCTGGAGGTGCTGGTGGCCCTGGCCCTGACCGCATCGGTGCTGGTGTCGCTTTTGGCCCTGGGCAATTACCAGCGCCTAGGCGAGCAGAATTTAAAAGCTCGAGCCGAGATCATATCGCAAGCAGAGATGCTGCTTAACCAGTGGCTCTCCGCCCCCTGCTTAGAGCCTGGCCAATACAAGGAGGATCTTGGCGGCGGCCGCATATGGACCGTAAAGGTGAAAAACCTATCACCATTAGTAAGTGCCAAAACCAATAGCCCAAATGACCTCCTTGGACGAGTAGGCCTCCTCTGGCAGGTAGAGGTTTGTTGCAATTGGCGCCTGCTGGATAAAGGAAACAAATTTTGTTTTCAGGGCGTTTCCATTACACCGCCCCGCCACGGAGGAGTCTAGGAAGCCAGGAGGGCGTTACTCTTCTTGAATTCTTGGTGGGTTTGGTGCTGTTTTCTCTCCTTGTTGCGGTGCTTAGCGCAGCAGGCAAGAGCGTCTTTAAAAGTTGGGAACGGGGCGGCAATGCTGTTGAACGCCAGATGGATTTCTGGTCGGGCGTCCGCGTGATGCAGAGACAAATAATTTCCACCGTGGCGTTTCGACCCGGTTCGGGACGCATGCAAGAAATAGCATTTGGGGGAGGAGCAACGAGTATCACCCTGGTCACCGCTCAGGCATTGGACTCGCGTGGTCTGGCCGGGCTCTGGGTGGCGCGCTATGAACTCGAACCAGATCAAGGAGGCAAGTTTAGCTGTCTAACTGTGCGTCAGTGGCCAGCCTTCAGTGAAAACTGGCAGGAGCAAGCTGAATTACGGTCAGAGAGAACTACCCTACTAGCAGGTTTGGAGGATGCGGCCTTTGCCTTTGGATCCTTTGACCAGGTTTCGCAGCGCTGGGAATACCACGCAACTTGGCCCTTTTCCAAGGATGGACGCTTACCACACGTCATTCGCTTAAAGGCTCGGGTCAAAGGCAAGATCATCGCATTAGAGTTTCCTATTGCTTGCGCAAAAACCTAATGCCAATGGCCTGCCCTGCCCAATTGCATAAGCAGCAGGACGGTTTCGCCTTGGTTTTAACGCTAGTGTTTTTATCCATATTTATGGTGGCGAGCTTGGGCGTGAGCTTTATAGGCCACATACAAACCCGCGCCACCGCCTATAAGGAAGACAAGGCTAGAGCTTATTTTTTGGCGCGGGAGGGCCTGGTCAGAGCAGAAAGGCAGTTATCTGAATTTTGGGCAAAAAGGCGGCAGCAGTATTTACCTGCCGAGGGATCTTGGATCAGTTGGTCTACATCTGAGGGACAAGGCTTTTACTTTATCCAAAACGAACGAGGCAAGCTCAATCTTAATACAGCCACCGCAAGACAAATCTCAGAAGTGCTGAGCAAAGCCGGAGTTGGATCCTCGCAAGTACAGGTTATCAAAGATTCCATCTTGGATTGGATAGATGGAGATGCTTTGCATCGCAGTAGCGGCGCGGAAATGGAATTCTACAAACCATTTTCCTATGGGCCTCGCAATGCACCTTTAAGGCATTTAGGCGAGTTGGCTTTGATAAGAGGTATTCATGCCCAGTTGCTGTGGGGCAACTGGGGATCTGATCAAAAGCAAAATGGGCCAGCGCTTTGGAGCTTTGTCACTGTGTATGAGGAAGGCAGAAAGATCGAAGTTAACTCGGCTCCATCTGCGGTGCTTGCGGCACTACCTGGCTTGTCCCCCGCTGTAGCTGAAAAATTGATCCAATCGCGAAGGTCGAGCCCCTTAACCCGCGAAAGGCTGCAGATGGTGTTGGGCGAAACCCTATTTCAGCAATTGGAGTCCTATTTAACCACCATACCAAGCAGGTACTACACCATCGTTTCTAAAGCATCTACCAAACGGGACCAATCCCGTCACACCTTGTTGGCAGTCGTAGAGGTGCTGCCTGGGGGCGGAGCGCAGCATCATTACTGGCTGGATGATCTTTGGTGCGGAACTACTGATGGGCCAAGAAATGATTAAAAAGCCATCTCACCTGGTCTTGGGCGTAGCATTAGCCCGGGGTTGCATGAGATTGCTTATGGCGAAACAGAAGTGGCGTGGTCTGGAGGTATGCAAACATGCCGAATTGGATTTCCCCTTAAACGAACTCCAAGATCCCGGCCGGCGAGAAGATCTTAAACTCCTTTTGAATGGCTGGGGACTAAGCCAGCATAGTCAACCCACTTCTATAAGAGTGATCATTCCAGACCACCAAACCTTAATGCTGGAAATTGAAAAAGGGATCCTTGATCGAAGCCAAGGCCCTGATGCTAGCAGGTTTGAGGAAACCACGCTTTTCCGGCCTGAAGAGGTTTATTATGACCTCCAGCCATTGCCAGCCAATCCCAAAAAACAAAATCTATTATTAGCAAAGCAAGATCTGGTTGATGACGTATGTGGTCTCTTTACCGAATTTGGTTTGAGGGTTGATCACATCACCAGCAGACAAGACCTCCTGGCCAGGGTTGTACCGGGACATATACGTCTTACGAATGAATTGATATTTGTATTTTGGGCAGAGCACAGCTTGGTATGGAGTGCATATTCCCACCACAAGTTAATCGCCGCCTCCAACCTGCCGCGAAAGACAAAAGACGATGCACTGTCTTTATTGCGGTTCGCCTGTCATGAGGCTCTTGCCAAGTTAGGCTCCGATGCCCAACCTAGCATTTTTTTAGCCGGTCCTGGTGCCGAGGCAGCCGCCAAGCTCCTCGATAAAGACGCCAGTATACAGAGCGAACGTCATCTCCAATTGCCTGTGTGCGTATTGAAGCCAGAGGAGCTCCTGCCTCCCGATCTTGACTGGGGATTTCTGTCACTTTACCTCGCTTTGAAAAATAGCTGGCGCAAGCGAGGAGGTTTCAACCTCGCCCCCCAACCAGAAGGCGGATCGTTTTGGGCCCAGTCCTCTCACACCTGGGAATTGGCCCTTGCCGTAGGGGTTCTGTGCTTAGCGCTAGCGGGGCAAGTGGTGGGGCAAGGCTTATTGGTGAATCATCAAGCGAGAGCGGTGATGGAAGATCTACAAGGACGCTTAGCGCAGACCAGAAACAAAATCGCAACAGAAGAAAAAAAGCTGGCGGAATTGGACCCGTTAATACAGGCAAGCATAAGCCAGCAGCACTTTACACCGGCATTTGTCGAAGTTATTCGCAAGCTGCCTGCGCAGGCCCGGCTGGAAAAGTACCAGTGGAAAGACGGTAAAGCAGTGATGTATGTGGCAGGGATTGACAAAAAAATGGTTAAAACAACTTTCGCCCACACCGGAATGATGTCTTTAAATGGCGAGCCCATCGCCTTAAAACCCAGCCAATCGGGCGGGCAGCGCTGGCAGGTCACCATGGCCTTGCGCGCCGCACAAAAGGCGCCGAAGCAATTACCCAAGAAAGTGAAACCATCCCAAAAGGCTCCTCAACTACTGGACTCCATCCGCCCGAGTACTGTTCAGAGATGAAGTTATCTTTAGAAGAAAGCGTAGTGCTAGTGAATTATCCCAAAATAGCCAGCTTGATCTTATTCATCATCATTTCATTAGGGATAAGTTCCTGCACGCAAAGGACCGAAAACTACCAAGCCAAGTCGCTGATCAATGGTGTTTGGGGGCTACCCAACGAGCCCCGCATCAAGGAGCCAAAACCAACGCAACAAGTGAACTCGCTTATGCCAAGCCAAGAGCACCAGCCGATAAGCTCCTTCAAACCGTTTCGCCCCAAACCTGGCTCTTCATTTGCGTCAGCCCAAGCACCTTCATCCCCCAAAGATGAACCTACGGTAGACGGTGCAAGCCTTCTTAATTTTCAGGACGCTCCCTTAGATAAAGTGATTCACGTCTTTGCCAAACTCATGGACCTGAATGTGGCTTTGGATCCCAAGGTAAAGGGAAAGGTCACCCTGCATAGCGGTGGAAGTGTCCCCAGAAAAGATCTCCTTTCGGTTTTAGAAACTATTTTGGAGCTGAATGGAGCTGCCTTGGTTGGCGAAGGGTCTCTCTATCGGGTAATACCGCTGGCCGAAGCCAAGAAAGCGCCACTCAGTGCTCGCACAGCTTGGGCGGATAAATCGCAGGCGACCGATGGTTTCGGTATGGAGATTTTTATTCCGCAATATATCTCTGCCGGAGAGGCGGCAAAATTGCTGAAGCCGTTCATCACGGGTGCCGGCGAAGCGACGGCAATGATGCCGGCCAATATCTTGCTAGTGGCGGAATCCGGCATCAAGCTTCGCCGCTTGCGCTCGCTTATGAAGCTAATAGATCAACCGATTTCAAACAGGGTCCATATTAATCTTTATCCCGTGCGGCGGATAGACATACAGGCACTGACCGATGATTTGCGTAGAATATTTCAGGCAATGGGCATACCGCACCAACCCACCTCTGGAGTTTGGGCCGAGTTGGTACCGCTTCCACATCTGGGTTCCTTGGCGGTGATTAGTACTTTCACCGAGACCTTCCGCATTGTGGAACGCTGGCTTGTGGACCTTGACCGTCAGATATCAGAAAACGAAGAAACCGTATTCGTCTACTACTGCCAGAACGGCAACGCGCGCAACATCGCAGGAGTTTTGGCAAGCCTATATGGTAGTAGACAACAGAATGCCAGCCAGCCTTCGGGAGAGGCCCATTGGCCCACCATTACACCCACAACCAGCGCAAACACCGCCACAGGATCAAGCATGCTGCAAAGCAGCCCAGCTACGAAATCATCTATTAGGCCCAAAACCAGGCTTGCTGAAAGCAACAGATTTAATAGCAAGCAACCAGATAGCCAAAGCTATCAACAGCAAGAGTTGGAAAACGGAATTAGGTTTGTCGTAGATAATGAGAATAATGCGATCGTAATCAAATCCTTGCGTAAGGACCTCTATTCCTTTTTAGAAACTATCCGCAAATTGGATTCTTTCCCCAAACAGGTTCTTATTGAAGTAATAATCGCTGAGATTCAATTGGGCGATTCGTTCTCCCTGGGAGTGGAATGGGCAACCATGCAGGGTGAAAAGTCTGATCCTTCCCAAGATTTTTTTATTACGCCTCCCGTAAGTTTGACGCCTTCCAGCGGACTCAAATACGCCATCATGCGCACTGGTCAGATCGTGGCGACTTTAAGAGCGCTTGCCCAAGAAGGCAAGGTGAAAGTCATATCCTCCCCTATCCTCCTGGCTTCGGAGAACACGGAATCTCGGATAAACGTGGGCGAAGAAGTACCCATCATTACCAATCTGACCACTTCAACTAACTATGAAAATAGCGACGGGCGCAAGGTAGTTGATCGCTCCATACAATACCGCGATACCGGCATCATAATGGTGGTGGTGCCGCGCATCAACGATTCGGGCTTGGTAAGAATGACCATTCAACAAGAGCTCACCGACGTTAGCTCCACTGCCTTTGGCGATACAGAGTCACCTTCATTTTTTAAGCGTACCGCTTTAACCAGCGTTGCTACGGTTGATGGTCAAACCGTGGTCATAGGCGGACTTATCAAGGAGCGCAAATCAACCCAAGATTCCGGGGTCCCCTTCTTAAAGGACATTCCCATATTAGGTTATGCCTTTAAAACTCAAAAAGACACCACCGAGCGATCAGAGCTGATTATCACCATGACCCCTCATGTGATCCACGACCTTAATGACGCCCGAACTCTGTTCAATTCAATGGGTGAGCATTTAAAGCACTACCAGAACTTACCTGGTGGCATCTCTGATAAGCCTTCATCCTTGCGCAAGCTTAAAACTCCTGTGCAGGTAATGCCGATTTCAAGTGATTATGTTCAATGAAAGCAGTCCTCACCTGGATAATTAGCGGCTACCTGCACCGCGGTTTAGGCATTAGTGAGAAAATATCGCTTGGCAAGTTGTTTCGAGACAAGCCAATAATTGCCTGGCTGCTCGTCACGGCCATACTAGCCGTGGTCTATTTCCGCTTGGCCGAGCCACTCTACCTTTACCTCGCTGATGCTGAAAAGGAGACCGCGCAATTGAATCGGGCCGTTGAAAATGAAAAACTACTTTTAGATAAAGCGGAGGAGAAACTTTCAACCCTCAAAAAAGCCCATGAGGCTTTACTGGCCAGCACTATGCAATCAGCCAACTCGGGCACTGAGCAGGCCCTAATTAATCTGATCCGTAATGCTGCACAGTCACATAACTTAAGCCAGATCCAAGTAACCCCCCTGCCAAGCCAATCCACCAATAAGCTCCTTAAGCGGCTATTAAAAATGGAGGCAACCGGCAGCCAGGCTCAATTGATTTCGTTTATCCAAGGTTTCGCAAATAAATCAAATAAGCTATTCATCACCGAAGTTGAGCTGGCCCCGACCGCCCTGCCCCATGTTGGGAACCTCTCCGCCCGGATTATGATTGCTGCCTTCCAAAAAGAAGGTGCGCCGCAATGAAGCGCCTTTGGCTAAACCTCTTGCTGCTTATGGCTATTACCGCTTTGACCCTGGCTAATATTTATGTTTTAGCCGGTGCAAAGCAGGCACTACCGCAACTCCCCAAGCAAGCCCGACCGAGTGGGCTACCCCCCCCTGTATCTGTGCGAGCCACCGCTACCAATCTAAGCGGCTTGCGCGACGGTTTTTCGGTGCCCAAACCAACCTTGCCGCCCAGCTCCTCAGCGCTGTTAGGAGTTGTTTTGCACGGTGATCGCCGCTTTGCCATCGTGCAAAAGTCCGAGGGTAACTCTGATGTTTTAGAGGAGGGTTCTGAGTTGGACAATATGCGAATAAAGCGCATCGCCCCCCAAGGCCTAATCCTGGAAGGCTCCGGCCATGAACGGGTAAAGATTTTTCCAAAAGACGAATGAACTAAAACCGCGCTTGCTAACTATCAAGGCTTTTGCAGTTGGGGGCACACCCCTCCCGCAGTCAGGCTAAACTCACACGGCCTTTCAGGCGCATTATCAATAGGAGGGCTGTCCATCTCGCCGGTGCAGCTAAGATCCTCCATCAGCCATCGGCTACCGTCCTTAGAGCAAACCAGCACCACCGCGTAACCCTGATCAAACTTGAACTTCACCGTGAAGCCTTCATAGAACTCCCGCAAGCCGGGATTGTGCTGGGTGCAATACTCCATAAGCTCCCTGCCCTGCAGCTCGGCCGGCGGGTTCTCGTACTTGTAGCAGGCCTCCATGGTCTTGCTGAGGTTGCGCATGGCACCGAGGGCCTTCTGCAAACCCTCCTGCTCATCAGATACGGAATGCTGACAGGCGGCCATTAATACCGTGGCTGCAATCAGCGCCCATAATCTTAGGTATTTCATATCAAGCCCACCAAATCAGTTTGTCGGTTGCGTCTTTGCCTGTGTCCAGGTTGAAGTCAGGAATGGCGGCCAGTTCCTGATCCGCTCCGCCGGAGATGTCGGCGCCGATGGCTTCCCAGGCCCTCATCAGGTTTGCGATGGCCAGATCGATGACCTGGTCATAATCCTGGCGGCCGTCAGGGGTCTCCAGGTTCTCGTAAAATTCCTTTTCAGCATCCACCATGTCGGGAAGGGTAGCTGCAAGCAGATCCAGCATGAGGTGCCTGGCCAAGGGTATAAGCCGATAGCCTTCCTCCACCACCTTGTCCATCATCTTCACGTATTTTCTAAACCAGAGATCCGTGTCCGGCCTTGCCTGTCCGAACTGACCCGCGTGAACCTCCTGCAGTATTCTTTGCCAGAATTGCACCAGGTCAGGATCCAGTGCTTTGGGATTATTGGGATCGTGGCAAAGCTTGGGCCCCGAATCCATGACTGTTCATCGTCAGCAAAAGTGGCACAGGGTGGACGGGAAAAATAAGTTAGAGGTTGACCATTAGGTTTTGGTTCCTGGAATCTGGTCTTGAG
>Ga0307423_1001632_pt1 | contig 13334 bp, 10 predicted proteins | sample SalMarWE160310MG_FD_202154 | JGI IMG/M metagenome (GOLD analysis project Ga0307423, IMG submission 202154) | Salt marsh sediment microbial communities from the Plum Island Ecosystem LTER, Massachusetts, United States - WE1603-10 | ecosystem: Environmental > Aquatic > Marine > Intertidal zone >...
CCTCCGCGCGGAGCGCCACGGCGCCCGGGTCCCCGTGGTCGGACCGTCCGCAGCGTTCTGGGCGGAGCGAGCCCGCGCCACGTCGACACTGCTGTGCGCGCTCGCCGAGGAAGGACGAGCGGTGCTTGAGGAGACCGTGGGGGAGGGAACACCATGAGCCGCGGCGTGCGCCCTCCACCCGAGCACCGGTTCTCCCGCCGGGACGTGGTCGCGGGGCTCAGCGTGGCCGTGATCCTCATCCCCCAGTCGATGGCCTATGCAGACCTGGCGGGGATGCCCAGCCACTACGGCCTGTACGCGGCGGCGCTGCCGTCCATCGCCGCCGCGTTCCTGGTGTCCTCCCCCTTCCTCCAGACCGGGCCGGTGGCGACGACGTCGCTGCTGACGTTCGGCGCGCTGGTGCCGATGGCGGCGCCCGGCTCGGGCGAATACATCAAGCTCGCGGCGCTCCTGGCGCTGGTCGTGGGCCTCGTGCGGGTCGCCGTGGGGCTGCTGCGGATCGGGTGGCTTTCGTACCTCATGTCACGACCGCTCCTGACCGGCTTCATGTCCGGCGCCGCGATCCTGATCTTCGCGTCGCAGCTTCCCGGAGCGCTGGGGAGCACGGCGCCCGGCACGGGCGTGCTCTCCGGCGCCGCCTGGGCGCTCTCCCACCCCGCATCGTGGGACGGCGCGGCGTTCGTGCTGGCCGCGCTCACCGTCGCGCTGATCGTGGGAGGGCGCCGGTACCACCCCCTCTTTCCCGGCGTCCTGGTCGCGGTCGTCGGGGGGACCCTCTACTCGGTGCTCGCCGGATATCCGGGGGCCAGGGTCGGCGACATCCCCGCCGGCCTCCCGGAGATCTCACTGGCGCTGCCGTGGTCGAGGATTCCCTCGCTCGTCCTTCCGGGGATCGTCATCGCGTTGATCGGCTTCTCGGAGGCGGCGTCGATCTCCCGCGTGTACGCCTCCGAGGACCGGGAGCGGTGGAACGCAGACCGCGAGTTCCTCAGCCAGGGCGCCGCGAACCTGGCTTCCGCGCTCTCGGGGGGCTTTCCCGTGGGGGGGTCGTTCGCGCGAAGCGCCCTGGCGCGTCTGACTCACGCCAGCAGCCGGTGGACCGGCCTCGTCGCTGGGGTGGCGGTGCTCGCGTTCATGCCGTTCTCCGGCGTCTTGACCGGCCTGCCGAGAGCGGTCCTCGCGGGGATCGTCATCGCGGCCGTGTGGAGCCTGTTCCGGCCCCGGGAGCTCGCCGGGCTGTGGGCCTTCTCCAAGCCACAAGCCCTCATCGGGTGGACCACGTTCACGCTGACCCTCGCGCTCGCGCCGCACGTCGACCACGCCGTCCTCCTCGGGATCCTCACGGCCGGCGCGGTCCACCTCTGGCGCGAGGTCCAGCTCGAGGTCACGGCACGGCGGGATGGCGACATCCTCCACATCGAGCCTCGCGGCGTGCTCTGGTTCGGGTCCGTGCCGACGCTCGAGGACGCGTTGCTCGAGCACCTGGCCCGGGAGCAGGGCGTGTCCCGCGTGGTGATCCACTGCCAGGGCCTCGGCCGGATCGACCTGACCGGTGCGTGGACGCTCGTCGAGATGCTCGAGGAGATCCGGGGCTCGGGCATCGCCATCGCCGTGGCGGGCATTCCGGAGCACGCCCGCCGCGTGTTCCACGCCGTGGGGGAGGAGCGGTGGAGAGGCAGCCCGGTTGAACCCATCACCAGAGAGCTCGCGCAATGACGACCCTTTCGTTCCTTGGAGCCGCCGGCACGGTGACGGGCTCGCGTCACCTCCTCACAACCGGGTCGAGGAGGATCCTGGTCGACTGCGGCATGTTCCAGGGGCTGAAGGCCCTCCGCCTGCGGAACCGCGATCCGTTCCCCTTCGACCCCGCCTCCCTCGACGCGGTGGTCCTGACGCATGCGCATCTCGACCACTCGGGGCTCCTGCCCGTGCTCGTGAAGGGGGGCTACACCGGCCCCATCTACTGCACGGAGCCGACCGAGCGCCTGGTGCGCATCCTTCTGGCGGACTCGGGGCATCTGCAGGAAGAGGACGCCCGCTACGCGAACAAGAAGGGCTTCTCGCGCCACCGGCCGGCCCAGCCCCTCTACACGGAGGCGGAGGCGCGCCGCGTGGGCGACCAGCTGCGCGCAGTGCCCCTGGGCGCACGGACCGAGATCGACGGCGCCACGCTCACGTTCACCATGGGCGGGCACATCCTGGGGGCGGCCTCCGTCCACCTGCGCACCGATGGGGGCTCGATCGTCTTCAGCGGAGACATCGGCCGTCCGGACGACCTGCTCATCCCCGCCCCCGAGCCACCGCCCGCGGCGGATTTCGTGGTGATGGAGTCGACGTACGGCGGACGGGAGCACCCGCTCCTGGATCCGGAGTCGGCGCTGGCCATGGTGCTCAAGCGGACCGTGCGACGGGGCGGAGTGCTGATGGTGCCCTCGTTCGCGGTCGGGCGTGCGCAGCTCGTCCTGTACGTGCTGTGGCGTCTCTTCTCTTCGGGCGCGATCCCGAAGGTCCCCGTCTTCCTGAACAGCCCGATGGCGATCGACGTCACGGACCTCTACCTGGAGTTCCCGGACTATCACCGGCTGTCCACCGAAAAGGTGGCCGAGGCGTTCGCCATCGCCGAGTACACGCGATCCGTGGACGACTCCAAGGAGCTCAACCACCGCGGCGGCCCGATGGTCCTGATCGCCGGCGCCGGCATGCTCTCGGGAGGCCGGATCACCCACCACCTGGCCGCCTTCGCGCCGGATCACCGCAACACGGTCCTCCTCACCGGCTACCAGGCCGCCGGGACGCGTGGCGCATCCCTCCTGGGCGGGGCCCGGCATCTGAAGATCCACGGGCGCAGCGTGCCCATCCGCTGCGAGGTGGCCAAGCTGGACGGCCTTTCCGCCCACGCCGACCAGAGCGAGCTCCTGGACTGGATGGGGGCCTTGCCGGAGCGACCCCGGAAGATCTGGCTCGTCCACGGCGAGCCGGAGCAAGCGGATGCCCTCCGGCATGCGGCGGAGCGGCGACTCGGGTCGAGGGTCCGGGTCGCCGAGGACGGGCGCACGGTCGAGCTGGAGTAGCGTCCCGGCTCGGGAGTCCGGCGAGCGCCGAGGGATGGCGCCCGACGCGCGACATCAGGGCCGAAACCAGGCGCCGCCTCCGCCTCGCGTGGGGAGATCCCCCACTGTCGAAGAGGGCCGGCGGCGCGCAGCTTTGAGGCGGAGCCGGCGGCGTTGTCGTGGGCTCCGTGACCCGTCCCATCGGAGGCGCAGGTGGAGAAGTTCATCTATCTCTTCTCGGAGCTCGATGCCGCCAAGGCATCCGTGGAAGGCGATTGGGACCAGGTGCGCACGTTGCTGGGCGGCAAGGGCGCCAACCTGGCTGACATGACCCGCCTCGAGATACCCGTCCCACCGGGCTTCACGGCGACCACCCGCGCGTGCAACGCGTATCTGGCGGCAGGCGGCGAATTCCCGCCTGGGTTCTGGGAGCAGGAGATGGAGGCGGTCGCGGCGTTGGAGCAGGCCACCGGGAAGGGTTTCGGCGATCCCGCGAACCCGCTCCTCCTCTCCTGCCGGTCGGGTGCGAAGTTCTCCATGCCCGGGATGATGGACACCGTGCTGAACCTCGGCCTCAACGACGAGATCACCGAGGGCGTCGCCGCCGCCACCGGGGACCCCCGCTTCGCGTACGACCTCTACCGACGCCTCCTGCACATGTACGGCAGCGTCGTGCTGAACGTGCCGGACCACGCCTTCGAGCGCGCGATGGAGGAGCGACGCCGTGTCACCGGGGTGGGGACCGAGATCGAGTTCACCGCCGACGACTGGAAGGCCGTGGTCGAGGCGTTCAAGGCGGCGATCCGGACCTTCGCGGGGCGCGAGTTTCCCACCGACAGCCGGGAGCAGCTGCACGGAGCGACCGAGGCCGTGTTCCGGTCCTGGCGGGGGAAGCGCGCCATCGACTACCGCCGGGCGGCCGGGATCCCCAATGGCCTGGGCACCGCCGTCAACGTCCAGACGATGGTCTTCGGCAACATCGGGCCGCATTCGGCCACGGGCGTGTGCATGTCCCGGAACGGCACCACGGGGGCCGAGGAGCTCGAGGGCGACTACCTGGAGAGGGCCCAGGGGGAGGACGTCGTGGCGGGCACCCGCCAGACCCACCCCATCTCGATGCTGCGCGACCGCGTGCCCGAGGTCTACGAACAGCTCCACGACATCGCCCGCAAGCTCGAGCGGCACTACCGCAACATGCAGGACATCGAGTTCACGATCGAGGAGGGCCACCTGTGGGTGCTCCAGACGCGTGACGGCAAGCGCACCGCCGAGGCCGAGGTGCGCATCGCCGTGGAGATGACGAAGGAAGGGCTGATCACGCGGGACGAGGCCCTGCAGCGGGTGTCCGCCGAGCAGGTGGACGCCTTCCTGCACCCCAAGCTCGATCCGGCGGCCGTCGGTGGACGGGAGCCGCTCGCCCGCGGGCTCGCCGTCTCCCCCGGAGCGGCCGTGGGGATCATCGTCTTCGACGCGGACAAGGCCGAGCGACTGGCGAAGGTCGACAAGCGTGCTGTCGTGCTCGTGCGGCCCGACACGAAGCCCGACGATGTCCACGGCATGCTGGCCGCCAAGGGCATCCTCACGAGCCGCGGCGGACGCACGAGCCACGCGGCGCTGGTGGCCCGGCAGTTCGGCCGGCCCGCGGTCGTGGGCGTGTCGGCGATGGAGATCGACCTCGTCGCCGGGGAGGCGAGGGTCGGCGACATCGTGCTGAGGGAGGGCGACCCGATCTCGCTGGACGGCACGCGTGGGCTCGTCTACGAGGGTGAGCTGCCCACGGTCATGGCCGATCTGGACAACCCGTTCCTCGCCGAGCTGCTGGGCTGGGCCGACCAGGTGCGCAAGCTGGGCGTGCGTGCCAACGCGGACTATCCGCGTGACGCGGAGCGTGCACGTCATCACGGGGCCGAGGGGATCGGGCTCTGCCGCACCGAGCACATGTTCTTCGAGACGGATCGGCTTCCCCTGATCCAGCACATGATCATGGCCTCCGATCCTGCGGATCGCGATTCGGCGCTCGCCGATCTCCTTCCGCTGCAGCGCTCCGACTTCGACGGGCTCTTCCGCGCCATGGACGGGCTGCCGGTCATCGTCCGGCTCATCGACCCGCCGCTCCACGAGTTCCTGCCCGCACACGACGAGCTCCTTCTCGACCTGGCGGGCTTGAAGGTGCAGCTCCAGCACCTTCGCTCGCTTCCCGAGATCGACGGGGTGCTGGAGCAGATCGGGACGAAACAGCGGTTCCTGGACCGGGTCGAGTCGCTGCGGGAGGCCAACCCGATGCTCGGAACCCGGGGCGTGCGCCTGGGCATGCTCATCCCCGGACTCGTCCGCATGCAGGTGCGCGCGATCTTCGAGGCGGCGTGCCGGTGCGCGAGGGACCGGGTGGACGTTCATCCCGAGGTGATGATCCCGCTGGTGACCCACGTGAACGAGCTGCGCACGATCCGGCGGTTGCTGGAGGAGGAGGCGCACGCCGTGATGGCGGAGCAGGGCATCGAAGTGCCCTATCGGTTCGGGACGATGATCGAGGTGCCGCGCGCGGCGCTCACGGCGGGGGAGCTCGCCGAGGTGGCCGAGTTCTTCTCGTTCGGCACCAACGACCTGACCCAGACGACGTACGGAATCTCCCGCGACGACGCGGAGCAGGGCTTCCTGGTGGAATACCTGCGCATGGACGTGCTACCGCGGAATCCGTTCGAGACCATCGACGCCGACGGCGTCGGTCGGCTGATGGCCTGGGCGGTAGACGAGGGTCGCGGCGTGCGCCCCGATCTGGAGGTGGGCATCTGCGGTGAACACGGCGGTGACCCGGCCAGCATCGAGCTCTGCCACAGGATGGGCCTCGACTACGTGTCATGCTCCCCCTTCCGGGTACCGATCGCCCGCCTGGCGGCGGCCCACGCGGCGCTGAAGGAGCGCGAGGAGGCCGTGCCGCGGCGCGAAGCCGGAACACCGCAGGTCCTCGTTTCGTAAGGATGTTCAGACAGGACGGAAGACTCGACCGCTGGGGGACACCATGTTCGGGCTCATCGCCGCCGGGATCGCCGGTGTCGCAGGCGTGGCCGGCCACATCAAGTCCAGGCAGTTCGTAGGGAAGCGGCTGCGCTACACCACCCTGGTGGAGAAGCCGATGCTCGGCTTGTGGGCCGGCGTCGCCACCGCTGTGGTCGCCGCCCCGATCGTGGCCATACTCCCCATCGTCGGTGCGGGCACGGCCATCGCCGCGGGCCTGGGCGTGGGGACCGGGGTCGCGCTCGGCGTCGGCGACGCCAAGGGGCCGCCGCTCATCGAAGACTGACGCGGCAGAAGATCGAGGAAGAAGACCCCCGCCGCCGTGACGCACGAGCTCGCGACCACCCTCGCGATCCTCTCCGTCGCCGTCGTGCTGCTGGTCGGCGACGTCGTGCGCGCGGACATCGTGGCCCTGGCGACGGCCGCCGCCCTCGAGCTGACCGGCGTCCTCACGCCGGAGCAGGCCTTCTCCGGGTTCGGCTCCCGCGCGGTGATCACGATCCTCGCCGTGGGGATCCTGGCGGAGGGGCTGCGCCTCAGCGGCACCGCCGAGCGCGCCGGGGCCCTCATGCTCAGACTCTCGGGCACGGGTGAGGTGCGCGTCGTCGCGGCCTGGATGCTCACCGGCGCATTCGTGTCCCTGTTCATGAACAACATCGCCGCTGGTGCCGTCCTCCTGCCGGCGGCGGCGGCGGCGGCGCGCCGCACCGGACTGGCGCCGTCCCGGGTGATGATGCCTCTCGCCTTCGGTACCATCCTCGGCGGCATGGCGACGCTGCTCACCTCGGCGAATCTGATCGTCAGCGACCTCCTGGTCGCCGGCGGGTGGCGGGGCTTCGGCCTCCTGGACTTCGCGCCGGTGGGGCTCCCGCTGGTGTTCGCCGGAACGCTCTACATGCTCCTGTGGGGCCGCTGGCGCCTGCCGGAGAGCGGGCCCGAGGTGCAAGTGCGCCTGCACGTGCCGGACGAGCCCCTGCGCGCCATCTACCGGCTCGGCGAGCGCACGCTGCGCGCCCGGGTACCGAGCGGATCGCCCCTCGCGGGACGCACGCTTGCCGCGAGCGGCATCCGCGAGCGTCTGGGCCTGTGGGTCATCGGGGTTCGACGGGGCGTCACGACGTCGCCGACGCCGGGGGCGGACTTCCAGCTCGCCGAGGGCGACGCGCTCGAGCTCATGGGCCGCCTCGAGGGGTCCCCCGAGGAAGCGCTCGCCGGCCTGCTCGAGCCAATCGACGACGACGGTCCGCCCGGGGCCGGGGACACCCGGGAGAGCGTGATGGTGGAGGCCGTCATGCCGCCCCGCTCGCCGCTGCAGGGGCGCACGCTGCGCGATGTGCGCTTCGGCGACCGGTTCGGCATGAGCGTCCTGGCCGTCTGGCGCGGTGACCGCCCGATCCACTCGGGCGTGGGAGACCTTCCGCTGGAGCTGGGCGACGCGCTGCTCCTGCAGGGGTCGCGCCAGGACTTGGAGGTGGTGCGGCGGAGCGACGAGCTCATCGTGCTGGGCGGCGGCGCGGCGGTGCCCGCCCTGTCCCGGTGGAAGATCGGTGCGGCCCTCTTTACGCTGGTGGCAGCCCTCGCCGTCGGGATCCGCTTCCCGCAGGCGCTGGGCGCGATCCTCCTCCTAGGGGCGGTGGTGATGGTGCTGCTCGGCGTCCTCACGATGGACCGGGCGTACCAGGCCATCGAGTGGCGCACGATCTTCCTCGTGGCGGGGATCCTCCCACTCGGCCTCGCCCTGCACCAATCGGGAGCCGCCGCGTGGATGGCCGCCGGCGTCGAGCGGCTGCTCGGGCCCTTCGGTCCCACCGCGGTGCTCGCCGGGACCTTCCTGGCGACGGCCCTGCTCGTGCAGGCTGTGGCTGGGCCCGCGGTCGCGGCTATCATGGGCCCGGTCGGGATCCAGACCGCCTTGCATGCGGGGGTCGACCCGCGGGCGATGGGGATGGCGGTGGCGCTGGCCTGCTCGATGGCCTTCGTGACCCCCCTCGGCCACCCCGTGAACATCCTCGTGATGGGGCCCGGTGGCTATCGGTTCGCGGACTACCGGCGCGTCGGTCTGCCCATGGCGGTGGTGCTGGCCGTCGTCGTCCTGCTCGTCCTTCCGCTGGCGTTCCCGCTCACGCGCTGACGCGTACCTGTTAGTATTGACGGGGATCAAGCTTCGTCTGCAGCACCCGTCCAGATCATGCCCATCATCACCGTATCGCGGGGTTCGGGAAGCGGGGGGGAGGAGCTCGCCGAGCGCGTGGCAGAACGGCTCGGCTTCGAGGTCGTCAGTCGGGAGGAGGTGGTCCATGAGGCAGCCGCCTTCGGCGCCCCGGAGGACGCCCTGCAGAAAGCGCTCCTGAAACCGCCCGGTCTGTGGGACCGCTTCCATCACGAGCGTCACCGCTATCTGGCCTTCGTCCAGGCCGCCCTCTGCCAGCGCGTCCAGGGAGGACGCGTGGTCTATCACGGAAACGCGGGCCACCTGCTCCTGCCGGGTATCTCCCACGTCCTGTGCATCCGCCTCATCGCGCCCCTGGCCTTCCGCGTCCGCATGCTCCGGGAACGGTCCGGCGTGAGCGAAGCGGACGCCGTGGAGCACTGTGAGAGGGTCGACCGTCAGCGGGAGCGGTGGAGCCGCTTCCTGTACGGCGTCGACTGGCTCGATCCCCACCTCTACGATCTGAGTGTCAACCTCCGGACCATGGACATGGAGGACGCGGTCGACGTCTGCGTCACGCTGTCCCGTTCACCCCGGTTCCAGCCGACCGCGGAGAGCCGGGAGGCCATGGCCGACCTGCTGCTCGTCAGCAGGGTCCGCGCCGCGTTGGCTTCGGACGCGCGGACGTCCTCCGCGGAGGTGGGGCTGCGGGCCAGCGACGGCACGCTCTACGTCAGGGGTCGTCTGCGGCCGGCCTCCCTGGTGGACTTCGTCCTCGAGGTCGCGGCCGGCGTGGACGGGGTCGAGCGGGTCGACCGCGAGGATCTGGCGGCGCCGGAGCTCACCGTCTAGACGACGGGGTTCCCCCACCCGGCGTCCGCCCGCGCCAGGCGTTACATTCCGGCGGCACGTCGGAGGGTCGGCGGCAGCGCACGCCCGTCGTCGTGTCGATGCCTGCAAATCGGCTTCCTGCCCGGCCTGCCCGCTCCAACCAAGGCGGGACCCTCGCGCTGCGGGGGAGGTGCCCTTGACGGTCGTCCTGATCTCCAGGGGCTCCATGTCCGGCGGCGAGACGATCGCGGCGTGTCTTTCCCGGACGGGGGCCTTCACGTGCATCACGCGGGAGAACCTCGTCTCCGCGGTCAACGAGTATGGCCAGCTCGCCGCCCGGCTCACAGAGGAGATCGCCAGCGCGGCGCGCGACTACGACCGGTTCACCCAGCTGCGGCGTCCCTACCGGATCTTCATGAAGAGGGCCCTCCTCGAGTACGCGCGGCAGGGCGACCTGGCCTACTTCGGCTACTCCGGACACCTCCTCCTGGACAGAGCGCGTCACCTGGTGAGGGTCCGCCTCACCGCTCCCCTGGAGGTACGTGTGCGGCTGACCATGGAGCGGCTGGAGTGCTGCGAAGAGGAGGCGCGCGCGTACATCCGGCGCGCCGACGAAGAGCGCACCCGCTGGGCGCGGTTCATGTACGGAACCGACATCCGCGATCCCGGACACTACGACGTCTGTCTGAACATGGAGCGCTTCAGCCCCGGGGGCGTGTGCCGACTTCTCCAGGACCTCGTCGGCCACGAGGAGCTGCAGCCGTCTCGCGAGTCGTTGCAGCAGGTGGAGAACAGCCGCGTGGCCACCGAGGTCCTGGTGGCGCTTCTCCTTCGGCCCGAGACCTACCCGCTGGAGATCGGCGCGACGTTCCAGGCGGGGACCGCCTTTCTGGAGGGGCCCTACCTCGATGCCGACGACCAGGATCGCGTGGAGCGGGTCGCGCGCTCGGTCCCGGAGGTCCGGGATGTGCGCTACGAACCCGGATACGCGCCGTCGTTCCTTCTGTCCTGAAGAACGGATCCAACGCCCGAAGTCATCCTCGCCCGACTTTCACGAGGATGCCAAGGAGGATGTGAGGCATGCCCGAGACGATGACGACCGATTCGACCCCGAACCTCCTGGAGGACATCCGGGACATCCTCCTGAACACGGAGGGGATCGAGGAAGCCATGGCTGCGGACACGGGCAGTCAGACCGCCATGGCGAAGGAGCGGACCTCACTCACCCGGGAACAGACCCGACTCTCGACGAAGAGCACCGAGCTGGCCAACATCCGCACGGATCTCGGGCGTGAGCGGACCCTCCTGGCCGATCAGCGCACGACGCTCGCGGTGCAGCGCACGGAGATGGCCCGGCGCCGTACCTCCCTCGGGGAGGGGAGGACCCGCATGGCTCGCGAGCGCACGACCCTGTCGCAGGAGCGGACCGGGCTCGCGCGCGAACGCAACCGTCTGTGTGAGACCCGCACGGACCTTTCCAGACAGCGTACCTCCCTCGCGGACGATCGAACGCACCTGGCACAGGGCCGGACCCTCCGGGCCGCCACCCGCACCCGCCTTTCGCTGCAGCGGACCGAGTTGGCGAGGGGCCGCACTTCCCTCGCGTTGATCCGCACCGGGCTCGCCTTCCTCACCATCGGCCTGACCCTCTTCCGCTATTTCGGCGTTTCCGCCTGGACGGTCTTTGACGCAGGCCTTGTCCTGATGAGTATCTGGATGGTCGTGGTGGGCGCCAGGGAGTTTCGCCGGGCCAACGCCCGGGACCGCGCTCTGAAGGAGCTCCTGGGGAGGGATGGTGGGCTCACGGACCTGTTCGACCCGGAGCCCGTCTCTCCGCGAGGGGTGTGACCGCGCGGACGGATCTCAGCCGCGTGCGGGCGCGCCCTCCGAGGTGAGCTTCACGATCAGGTCGCACAGCGTGCGGATCTTGAAGGGCTTCGCGATGAAGTCGACCGCGCCCCCCTTGAGCGTCTCGACGGCGGTGTCCACGGTCGCGAAGCCGGTGATGACGATCACCTTGGTCGCCGGCGAGTGCCGCCGCACGAACTCCATCACCTCGAGACCGTCGGGTTTCTGCATCTTCAGGTCGGTCACCAGGACGTCGAAGCTCTCCTCCATGACCCGGTCGACCACCTTCTGCCCCTCGTGGTACGACTCCACGTAGAAGCCGAGCTTCTCGAGCGCCGGCTTGAGACGCTCGCAGACGATGGGCTCGTCGTCGAGCAGCAGCACCTTCTTCCTGGTCGTCTTCATCGGGCCGCCCGCTCCATGAGCTTCCTGGCCTGCCGTGCCGCCTTGCGGACCATCGCCTCGAGCGTCTTGGCGCGGAAGGGCTTGTGGACGAAGCCGAACGCGCCGCTGTACTCGGCCTCGCGCGCCGCGTCCATGGAGCCGTACCCGGTAATGACGATGACCTGGGTGCCGGCGCTGTGGTCCCGCACGAAACGGAGGACCTCCAGGCCGTTCGGGCCCTCCATCTTCAGGTCGGTGATCACGACGTCGAAGCGCTTGGCCGACAGGCGGTCGATCGCCTTCTGGCTCTCCGTGAACACCTCCACGCGATAGTCCTTCTTCTCGAGGTGCTCCTTCAGGCGCTCGCAGACAAGGGGCTCGTCGTCCAGCACCAGGATCTCCGTCGGCGTGCTCATGCTCGCTCCTCCCTCTACTGCCCACGTTCGGGGGCATCGTCGCGCTCCGCGGCGGTGGGGCCGCCCATGAAGCGCGCGACGTAGTCGTCCACCAGGCGGTCGGTCCTGAGGTGGATGTCGAGCTGCCTGGTGAAGCCGATGAGGCGGCCGACCATGCGCAGCCGCTCCTCCATCGCCTCTGCGCCCAGTCCCTTGATGCGCCCCACCACCAGATCCCCGCGCCCCTCGGCGACGAAGCCGTGTCGCTCCAGGATCCGCTTCAGGAGCGCGGCCCGCCTGGACCTGCGCGCCACCTCGGTGACGCCCCCGGCGAAGCGGAAGTAGATGTAGTTGTCCGCCGAGGCTTCGCCCAGGTAGGTGTCCACGATGTTGAAGTGGTAGCCCAGCCGGAGGCTGAGGTGCAGGTATTCGCCCGAGACGATCGCCAGGTTTTGCTCGGGCCGGGCGGCCATCACCCCCGTCAGCGGCGTGGACCGGGTCGCGCTCGACATGAAGCCGTCGAGGTCCATGCTGGTCGGGGCGGTCTCCCAGACCCCCGCGGCCGTGAGCTCCTCGAGGACCGGCAGCAACGGCCTGGAAAGGATGTCGCCCGGGGACGCGACCTTCCTGTCGGTGTCCGTCCGGAAGCCTCCCCCCAGATCGATGAGAACGAGGTCCAGGGGGATGGGCAGCTCGAGGCGGCGCACGTACGACACGCCCCGCGACGTCTTCACCCAACCGATGTCGGTGAGCTCCGCGATCGCCTTCTCGTGCGCGAACCGGATCACGTCGTGGTAGGTGGCGCAGCGCTTGGCGGTGAACTCGGGGTCCGTGGGGTCGCGCAGGCGCAACGGCGCGATCCTGCGCAGCATGCGGCGCAGCACCCGGAACTCGGCCGCGCTCTGGAAGGACGACCGTTCCAGGAGCTCGAAGTGGAGCAGCTCCTCGACCCGTCCGGCGTACACGACGTTGTCCTCGGCGTCGACCGTGACCACGGCGCCATCCTCCAGCGTGCGGGTCGCGATCCCGGTGTCGACGATGGTCGGCACGCGCAGGTCCCGGGCCACGGCCGCGAAATGCCCCGTCGCGCTTCCGAGATCGGTGATCACCGCGCTGGCGCCCCCCAGAAGGCCACCCAGCCGGGGCGTCGCGGCCCTCGCGACCAGGACCGTGCCGGGGCGGATGTCCACGGGGAGGGCATCGGGATCGGACACGATGCGGACGCGTCCGCTGCCGATCCCGCGACACGCGATCTCGCCCGCTCCGCGCATGAGGACCGGATAGCGCTCCCCCAGGTCGGTGAGGTCGCGGTCCGCCGTCCGCTCGATGGGAGCCACGTGGAGCGGGCGGGCCTGGAGCACGTAGATCCGGCCCGCGTGGTCGATGGCCCACTCGATGTCCTGGGCGGACCGCATGTACCGCTCGATGCGACACGCGATGGCCCCCAGCTCGGCGGTCTCCCACGGCGCGAGCGCCAGCGTTCCGCGCTCTTCGTCCGGCACCGCCTCCGGGACCGCTCCCCGACCGGGCACGGCGACGAACATGCGCTCCTTCATCCCCACCCGCGCCGACACCACCTCGTGGCCCGGGTCGCGCGAAACCTCCAGGCGGTCCACGGGCCCGCCCCCCTCGACCACCAGCTTCCCGAGGCCACGGGCCGCG